>JAEEGF010137416.1_pt1 | contig 80906 bp, 57 predicted proteins | sample 9134171 | NCBI WGS metagenome assembly JAEEGF01 (sample SAMN16246542, study PRJNA631951) | gut metagenome | biome: gut microbiome; feature: rumen; material: AP-attached | host: Bos | place: Iran: Karaj | collected 2018-10 | reverse complement strand
TTCATGACTAACCAATTCTTCTAATGTGAGACCGTCGTATGAGGTGAGGTCCGGATCCAGGGACTGGGCCAGATACGATACGTATGACCACTCCTCTGATGACTCCTCCGTAACTGCAGTCCTGCGGAGGATGAAGGAACCGGCAAGGGCAAGTACCGCCACGGAGGCGGCGTATGCGAAATACGGCGCCAGATGCACCCTGCGGGTGTTCTGCTTCTCCGGGATGGAGAGCAGCCTTTCCTGCAGATTGGCGAAGTACCCGTCCGGGACCTTTATGTCTGTGTGCTTGGTCATAACTGCCTACTTTGACAATTCTCCGGCCTTAAGGTTTAATGCGGCCTCCACTTTTTCCCTGGCCAGGTGGTACGATGCCTTCAGCGCCCCCACCGTCGTCCCGGTTATTGCCGATATCTCCTCGTAGGGGAGCTCGTCCCACCAGCGCATGATGAAAACCTGGCGCTGCTTTTCCGGGAGGCGTGCCACGGCCTTTGCGAACTCCCTCTCCGCGGCGGTGCCGTCAAAGAATGGATCGGCCATGATTCTCCTTTCCATCTCAGCGTCTATGGACGATAGCCGGATGGCTGCGCGCACTTTTTCACGACGGAGGAAGTTGAGGGTCTCGTTGGTGGCGATGCGCCATACCCAGGTACCAGGCTGCGCCTCCCCCCGGTAAGAGGGAAGCGCAGTCCATACCTTTATAAAAATATCCTGAAGGAGGTCGTCGGCATCCTCATGGGAATTCACCATGCGGCGCACGTGCCAGTACAGCTTTTCGCTGTTTTCCCTGACGATGCTGTTGAATATTTCCTCCTTGGTTTGCACGGGAGCCTTTTCTGCATAACCCGTGCCACGCCGCTACTTCCGGGCGATGGCTTTCCTGGCGGCGTCTGCGATGTGGGCGGCGTCAAGGCCATAGGCGGCCATGAGGGCGGCGGGGGTGCCGGACTGGCCGAAGCGGTCCTCGCCGTTCACGAACACAAGCGGACGGGGAAGCTGGGCGGCAAGCACACCGGCAACGGCCTCTCCAAGGCCTCCGGCGTGGTTGTGCTCTTCTGCCACCACGGCGCAGCCGGTCTTGCGGAGGCTCTCGATGATAGCCTTCTCGTCAAGGGGCTTGATGGTGGCAATGTCCAGGACCTCGGCGCTTATGCCCTCTGCCTCAAGCGCTTCTGCGGCGAGGAGGCTTTCCCACACGGTGTGGCCGGTGGCTATGAGGGTGACATCGGTTCCGGGATTCATGACGATGGCCTTGCCAATCACGAACTCCTCATCCTCAGGGGTGAAGTTGGGGACGGAAGGACGTCCGAAGCGGAGGTATACCGGGCCGTTGTACTTTGCGGCTGCAAGGGTTGCCTGCACGGTCTGGTTGAAGTCGCAGGGGTTCAGCACCACCATTCCGGGAAGGGCGCGCATGAGGGCTATGTCCTCCATGGTCTGGTGCGTAGCGCCGTCCTCTCCCAGGGTGATTCCGGCATGGGACGATGCAATCTTGACGTTGGTGCAGCCGTAGGCCACTTCCTGGCGGATCTGGTCATAAACGCGGCCGGTGACGAACTCTGCGAAAGAGCCGATGAAGGGAATCTTGCCGGTTATGGCAAGGCCTGCGGCGGCGCCTACCATGTTGGCTTCCGCAATGCCGCACTGGATGAACCTTTCCGGGAACTCAGCTGCGAAGGCGTCCATCTTGAGGGAGCCCTTGAGGTCTGCAGTGAGGGCCACTACGTTTGGATTGGCCTGACCGGCCTTGAGAAGACCCACGCCAAAGCCGCTGCGGGTGTCTTTCTTACCTGTATCTATATACTTTTTCATGCTAAAAATCTCCTAAGGGTGTTGTACCAAGCTGATTGAGTGCGTCTTCAAGCTGCTCCGGCTTGGGCACTGAGCCGTGCCACTTGTGGGTGCCGGCCATGAAGTCAACGCCGTGGCCCATTTCCGTCTTGAAGAGGATCATGGTGGGCTTGCCACTGCCCTTTCCTGCCTTGGCCAGGGCGAAGGCCTGATGGATGGAGTCGAAGTCGTGACCATCGGCCACAATGACGTTCCAACCCCATGCTTCCCATTTGGCTGCGAGGTCTCCCTCTCCTGCGACGGACTCTACCGGGCCGTCTATCTGCTGGCCGTTCCAGTCTGTCATGCCGATGAGGTTGTCCAGCTTGTGATGCACGGCGAACATGCCGGCTTCCCAGATCTGGCCTTCCTCGGACTCGCCGTCTCCGCAGAGGCAGTAGACAAAGTTGGGGTCATCGTCCAGCTTCTTGCCAAGTGCAAGGCCGGCTGCGGCAGATAGGCCCTGGCCCAGGGAACCGGATGCCTGGAACACGCCGGGGAGCTGCTTTCGCACAGAAGGATGGCCCTGGAGGCGGGTTCCCATCTGGCGGAAGGTTCCAAGTTCTGAGGCCGGGAAATATCCGGCACGGGCAAGGACCGAATAGTAAACCGGAGTCATGTGGCCGGCGCTGAGGATGAACATGTCCTGTCCCTTTCCGTCGCGGGTCCAGGTTGCGGGATTCTGGTTCATCTCATCGAAATAAAGGGTGGTGAGGATGTCCGTGCTGCCCATGGAGCCGCCCGGATGGCCGGATTTTGCCATGCACACCATGCGGAGGATGTCCCTTCTCACCTGGGTGGAGATGGCTTTTAGCTGATCGTTGGTTTTCATATAGAAATGATGTGATTGTTCGTATCTACAAAAATAATCAATATTTGGGGATTATCCAAAATATGAGCTAACTGTTGGATTTATAAATTATTATGTCTAAATTGCGCCAAATAAATTATTGCAATCCAATGATTAAGAAGTTCTTAAACTCCCTTTGCGTCGCTACAGCACTCCTGAGTGCCGTTTCCTGCGACGATATCATGGAAATGGTTGGTGATATTACCGGTGAGGATAAAAATTCCATCACCAGTTTCTCCATCACTCCCAGCAAGCTGTCAATAAAGGCAGAAGGCGGAGAAGCAACCATTGCTTTCACGGCTCCTGACGTATGGAGTGTTTCCTCCACTCAGGACTGGCTGTCTTTCAATCCTTCCGCAGGCACAAGCGGAGAAACTGTGGTTACCATAACGGCACTTGCTAATGAAACCGGTGCAGAACGTACGGCCGACGTTGTGGTAGAATCTGCCAAATTCCGCGCAAGCATGACTGTAAGCCAGGCTGCAGAAGAGGGAGAGGTGCCCCCGGGACCAAATCCTCCGGATTCCACAGCCACAGGTGCCGCTAAGTGGTATCTGATTGGATCCTTCCAGGATTGGAATGTTTCTACGTCCCTGGAGATGAAGGAGGTTAAGGATGGCGTCTATTCCATCGACGTCACCTTCCCGGAGAACACGGAATTCAAGTTCCTCAAGGACCAGGATCCCAACTGGACGGTCAACCTTGGCTCAGCACAGTGGGCCTCGGGCAATGTCTCGCCCGCCATCAAGGCCGGTGACACCATAGCCCTTGTACAGGACGGTGCAAACATCCTGTTCGTTCCCGGCGGTGACGTCAGCATTACCCTGGACATTAATAACAGTACCGCCGTGCTCACCGGCGGCAATCCGGACAACCCTCCGCAGCCTTCAACCGCCGTATGGTCTGTCATAGGAACCATCTATGGCTCCAATTGGGACACGGATTACGATTTGAGCTGGGACGGGGACACAGAGCACCCCACCTATTACGCCCGTGTTTACTATGAAGACGGCCAGGAATTCAAGTTCCGTCAGAACCATGACTGGGTAGATCCCGACTGGGGATTCGGCCCTGTGATCATGCCGGAGCCGGCAATCCTGAATCTTGTTGGCCAGGGTCCCAATATTACCCTGCCATGGACCGGTTACTGGGATATATATCTTACCCCGGACAAGGGAGAGCTGCAGTTCTATCCTGCAGAGGACCTGAACTGGCAGTACTTCCTGAATCCGGACGGCTCCGTATCGGAACTTGCCTTCCATTCCAACCAGAAAGGAACCACCGTTAACGGCAAGATCAAGTACTATGAAGTAAACGGCGTAAGGACCTGCAAGACAGAAACCGGCGGTGCTGGCGTTCTTGGCGGAAACAACAACCGTGAATGGTACTTCGTCTGGTACACTGACAGCAATCTCATAAAGCTTCCCATCCAGCTCAGCGGTTATATGGATTCCCAGTATGGAGAGGCCACGGTCTTCTCTCCTTATTATTACTATGGAGTATTCAATGCCGCAAACAATCCGGATCTTGGCACCTTCTTCGACTTCGTAAACAATTATCCTTCATATCCCGAAGGGTACTACGACGGCAACGGAGGTTTCTACTTCGGAGTTGAGTGGTATCTGTTTGTGGAGGCGGGCCTTGGATTCAAGATAAGCTCACATGATGTTATCGCTGAAGGTAACGGTTACGAGCGCCATGACTACAGCGGCAGCATTTCCGTAGGTCCGGCAATCCAGGGAAACAGGGACGTAACGTTCAATGTGGGCAAGGACATCGCCTCTGTCCGCTACGTTTTCATTGAAGATAAGATCGATGACGATGAAAAGGCCCTTGCAATAGCCCAGCAGCTTGCAGAAGGCAGCATCAACTACAACTACGTGGACCAGTTTGCTACCGATGACGGCAGAAACTACTATGCTACTGTAACCTATACCGCTCAGGAGCCCGGCTACCATACAGTGGTGGCCATCGGCCTTGATGCTGCCGGCCAGTGGTATTTCTGGTACTACTACTGGTTCTACCTTGAACCTTATAAAGATCCGTCAAACTACACCTGGACATCCCTTGGCACCGGCCTGTATACCGATGACTTTGTCACCACCATCTTCAAAGTGGATAATCTGACCTGGGAAGTGGAAGTCCAGCAGTGCGACCAGGATCCTACCCGCATCCGCATGGTATATCCTTACGACGGAAAGTACGGCTATAACGAAGAAGGAGACTGGGATACCCAGAAATCTTATGACATAGAGATTGTCATCCCCGATGCAAACCACGTCTACATCCGTCCTCAGAATATAGGCGTAGACTGGGGATACGGAATGTTCGGCATAGCTTCACTGGCAGGGTACCATATCGAAAACGGTACCAGTTTTGACAGCATCGCCTCTGATGATTTTGGTACCCTTGCAGACGGAGTAATAACCTTCAGGGCAGAAAAACTCCTGGTTGCAATGGCAGGCTTTAACGATGGAGGATGGTATCTGTCAAATCGTAACGGAGCCTTCAAGCTGGTGCTTCCTGACGCAGTCCCCACAAGTGCCCCTGCAGTAAAGAAAGCTGCCGCACCCGCAAGGAAAGCCGTCAGGAATACAGGCAAACCTGTCTCTGAAGCGGTAAATGGGAATGGCGGCAGGCATATCGTCAAGGCTCAGCTCTCCCGCGCCGACTAAGCTTTAAGCGGCGTGGCAGGTAAGCTATTGATATATAGCCTTCTACAGAACAATACGCATGAGCCCCCTCATGCGTATTGTTTTATATATTGTTGGTTATCAAGACAATATCCGCCACGCCCAATTCAACCCCGTCCAACTTATCCACCAAAACGGCCAAATCGGTGGACAAACCGGCAAAAACGCCAACTTGTCCACCAAAACGGCCAAATCGGTGGACAAACCGGCAAAAACGCCAACTTGTCCACCAAAAACGCCAAATCGGTGGACAAAGCGGTTAAGATTGCTGGTCGGGGACGGCAATGTCGGGGTACTGGTGGCTACAGCAGCTTGGCTGCAATCTCGGAGAGCTGGCTGCGCTCGCCCTTCTTGAGGAAAATGTGCTCGAAGAGGGGCTGGCCGGCCATCTTTTCACCCAGGTGGGTGAGGCCGTTGGACCACTCGTCAAGGTAGGGCTGGTCTATCTGGAATATGTCGCCGGTGAACACCATCTTGGTGCCTTCGCCGGCGCGTGTTATGATGGTCTTGACCTCGTGAGGGGTAAGGTTCTGGGCTTCGTCCACGATGAAGTAGACCTTGCCAAGGGAACGGCCGCGGATGTACGCCAGGGGCGATATCACAAGCTTCTCCTCCTTGAGCATGGCCTCTATCCTCTGGGCCTGCTTGCTGCCGGGGCGGAAGCAGTGGCGAATGACGTCAAGGTTGTCCATGAGGGGCTGCACGTACGGTCCCATCTTGGATTTCTGGTCTCCGGGAAGGAAGCCGATGTCCTGGCCTCCAAGCACCACGGTGGGCCTGGAAAGGATAATCTGGTCGTAGTCCTGGGCCTGCTCTATGGCCGCTGCAAGGGCTATGAGGGTCTTTCCCGTTCCTGCGCCGCCTGTGAGGGACACGAGCGGGATGCGGGGGTTAAGGCAGGCGTCCATGGCAAAGCGCTGCTCGTCGTTGCGGGGACGTATGCCGCACGCCTCCAGGTTCTTCACAAGCACCACCTCGTTACGTATGGTATCGTACCGCCCAAGGACGATGGCTCCGCCGTAGGTGAACTTGTACAGCTGGTTGGGGGCGGGCTCCTTCACGGCTATCTCCTTCCAGCTTATGCTGCTTGTGGGGCCGTAGGCAAGGCTCTGCATGGCCTCGGGTTCAGCTTCCATGCAGATGACCTCGCGCACCATGTTGTCCATGGCTTCGTCGTCCACTCGGTCCGTGAGGTAGTCCTGCACCTCCATGTCAACGGCCTTGGCCTTGAGGCGGAGGTTGAGGTCCTTGGTCACTAGGGCCACGAACCTGTCCGGATTGTTGTCCCGGACCCACATGGCGGTTGCAAGGATGCGGTGGTCCTGGATATCGTCCTTGAAAAAGTCCTGCATCTCAGGGGCGAAGGGGTGGTTGGGCTCCACCTTGATACGTCCCATCCTGGGACCGATGGAAATGCCCTTTGGGCCCAGTTTGTGCCCGTCGATGATGGTACTGATTTCCCGCATGAAGGCGCGGGCGTTGAAACTAAGGGAGTCGTTTCCCTTCTTGAACTTGTCAAGTTCTTCGATGACGGCCACGGGAATTACAATGTCGTTGTCCTGGAACTGCCGGATGGCATTGTGGTCGTGCAGGATGATGTTGGTGTCAAGGACGAAAATCTTCGACCCGGACTTCTTTTTGGCAGGTTTGCTAGTCCTCACCCTCTTTGGTATTTAACAGTGTTTCAAGTATATCGGGGATGTCCGTTTTCTCTGAAAGGACGATGTCCGGCTTTCCCGGCGTGGGGTGGCCGATGGGGTAGAACACCACGTCCTGAAGCAGCAGCTCCGCGTCTACATAGTCGTAGTCGATATCGGCAATCTGGATCACGACGCCCGGGACCTCGGCGAACAGGACGCGGACGGGGAGCTCGTTCCCGGCGGCCTTGCAGATGTCGCGGATGCAGACATCGGCGCCGGTTCCCTGGCGGGACATGGCGCGCAGGGTGGTCATGAGGCCGCCTTCTCCCACGGTTGCCCCTGCCTTGACGATGCCGTCCTCCACCAGTTCCCGGACCACCTCGTAGCAGTCGGTAAAGTAGTCGGCGTCTGCGACGTCGGCCGGGACGGAGGGGCTGGCACCCACGGCCTGGGCAAGGGAGGACCCTCCCAGACGGTACTCGCAGGTGTCGAAAGGTATGTAGATGAGCCAGTCCTGTGCCGATGCCTGAAGCTCTCCGGGGCACTTTCTGCGCCTGGATATGCGGGGGTTCACGGTCCTGGTGGTGTCTTCGAAGATGAGGTCGTCGTCCTGGTCCATGGGTTCTCCCTCCACGGTGGCGGCCTTGAAGGAGACGGCCGGGGTTCCGGAAGTGAGGTTGTACCGGGAAAGCCTGAGGCCTAGGGCGTCGATGTAGGCGCAGGCCTCTTCCACGGAGCTGTAGAAGGCGGCGGCGCTGCTTACCTCGCGGCTGTTCCAGCGCCAGTCGGCCTTGATGGTTAGGTCTCCCAGGCGGAAATGGCCGCTGCACCAGATGGCGTCAATGAGGGCCTGGGCCACCTTCCCGGCGGTATATGCCCCGGCAAAGGGAATTGGGACGATGCGTTTTGAAACAGGCAGTAGGGCAGCGTACCTTGGGATGTCGCTTTCGCTGAAGGGGAAGCGGTCCGGCGCGGGGTCACGGTGCTCGTCCGCCAAGGTGCCGAAGTCCCCGTCCGGGCGGATGGGGGGCTCTGCGGTGCAGCCGTCAAGCATGTCGGCCGGGGAGAGCGCCTGCGGTACGCCGTCTATGATGTACGCGCTGTAAAGAAGGTCAGTCTTTTCTGCCATGTTTCAAATTTAGTAAAAAAATATATTTATTCAAAAAAAAGCGGCAGGCACTCCTCCCCAAGAGTGCCTGCCTAGTGTATAAAACGAACTTAATAAATAGACACGAAGCGTACTTCGTAATCCATGGCAAAGTTATAATCTTTTATCTTAACTTCCAAATATTATAGGGGTTGAAAGCAAATTAAAATATTTTAATTTCAATTTATTACACCTAAACAATTATTCTACACGCACTTGTTGCTTTGGGAAATATTTGCCGCAAGGGCAAAAATTTCCTATCTTTGCGTCCAAATGAGCTCGACAATATCAAGAACTTTCTATAAAATGCCGGTCATCACCCTGTACATGATAGCGGTGCCGGTGTTCTATTTTCTGTTTGTTGTGTGGGCGGAGCCATTCGGCATGGACGAATTCCTTTCCCTGGGCAGGGACCGCTATACTTTCAACCTTATCATAACCACTGTCATCCTGTTCGGCGTGATGGTCCTTTCCAGGATGCTTCTTTTCATCCTCCGCAGGGTCCTGGACCTTAACTGGCCGCTGTACATCTTCTGGTGCATAGGGGAGATTGTGTTTGCAGGGTTCATGTTCTCCATCCTGCTGGGCATTGGCTGGGCCGGTGAAAAGTCGTACCTGAACGTGCTCACGCAGTGTGTGATGAACCTTGCCGGCATACTGATCTATCCGCTCACCATAACCACCATGGCCGTTTATATACATGTCCTTCATAAACGTGCCCTTGTCCCCGCCGCGGACGACAAGACCCTGGTCCGTTTCCAGGATTCTGAAAAGCGCCTCAAGCTCATAGTCTCTTCCGATGCCATTTATTATATAGAGGCAAAGGAGAATTATGTGCACATTATCCATCAGGACGGCCTCAGGGTGAAGGATTTCAAGCTGCGCTCTTCCATGGTTGCAATGGAGGAACTCCTTACAAAGCACGGCCTCATCCGCTGCCACCGCTCCTTCTACGTGAACCCGCAGCACGTTGCCCTTGTGCGTAAGGACCCTTCCGGCTACGCCATGGCCCAGCTGGACCGCGAAGGCCTCCCCGGCGTTCCCGTCTCCAAAACCTACTATGACAGCCTTGCTGCCCTTCTGTAAACCCTGTCACCGGCAGGCATAGGTGCCGAAACCCTCGGACCTGCGGTCCTCGTCCCTCCCACCGCAAAGCGGCGGGCCCCTCCCATTCATGCGGCCATGGGCGGCCACAGGTTTCTTGCACCTATGCCTGCCGGTGACAATAATTTTTGAAAAGTGGAGGGAAAATGTTATATTTGCATGTTTTAGACGGAAACAATTTAAAATTATTAATAATCAAGCATTATTTATGGCAGAAATCAAGAAAAGAGTCTATCGCTTTGGCGGAAAGCACGCCGAAGGCGACGGCAAGATGAGGGAACTGCTGGGCGGCAAAGGTGCCAACCTGGCAGAAATGAATCTTCTGGGCATGCCTGTTCCCGCAGGCTTCACCATCACCACCGAGTGCTGCACTGAGTATTATCAGCTTGGTGGCGGTTACACTCCTGAACTCAGGGCAGAGGTTGCATCGGCCCTTGAGGCAACGGAGAAGATCATGGGCAAGAAGTTCGGCGATCCTCAAGATCCGCTCCTCGTCTCCTGCCGCTCCGGCGCACGCAGCTCCATGCCTGGCATGATGGACACCATTCTCAATATCGGCCTTTGCTCTGCAACCATTCCCGGCCTCATCAAGAAGACCGGCAACCCCCGTTTCGTGTACGATGCATACCGCCGCCTCATCATGATGTACTCCGACGTTGTCATGGAGAAGGCAGAGGGCATCGAGCCGGAAGACGGCCAGGGCATCCGCCAGCAGCTTGACCGCATGATGCAGGACGTCAAGGACGCAAAGGGCTACAAGAGCGACACCGAGCTCACCGCAGAAGAGCTCAAGGACCTCGCAGAGGCCTTCAAGGTACGCATCAAGGAAGTCCTGGGCGTAGAATTCCCGGACGATGCAAAGGCCCAGCTCTGGGGCTCCATCGGCGGCGTCTTCAAGAGCTGGAACGGCAAGAGGGCCATCCGCTATCGTCAGATCGAGCACATTCCGGACGACTGGGGCACAGCCGTGAACGTCCAGTCCATGGTGTTCGGCAACATGGGTGAAACCTCCGCTACCGGCGTTGCTTTCTCCCGCAACCCTGCAAACGGTGACAACAAGTTCTATGGTGAATGGCTCATCAACGCCCAGGGCGAGGACGTGGTTGCCGGTATCCGCACCCCCAACCCCCTGAACGAGGCCACCAAGAGCGAGAAGAACAAGAACCTGGCATCCCTCGAGAAGGCCATGCCTGAGGTTTACAAAGAGCTTGACGACATCCGCAAGCACCTCGAAGACCACTTCCAGGACATGCAGGACATCGAGTTCACCATCCAGGAAGGCAAGCTCTGGATGCTGCAGTGCCGTATCGGCAAGCGCACCGGCCTGGCCGCCCTCCAGATGGCAGTAGATATGGTTGAGGAAGGCCTCATCGACGACAAGACCGCCGTTATGAGGGTAAGCCCCGCCCAGCTGGACGAGGTCCTTCACCCCATCCTTGACCCCGCTTCGGAGAAGAAGGCCGCCGTGCTTGCACAGGGTCTGCCCGCATCCCCGGGCGGCGCTGTGGGCCAGATTGTCTTCACCTCCGAGGACGCTATCGAGTATGCAAAGAACGGCAAGAAGTGCATCCTGGTCCGTGAAGAGACCTCTCCTGAAGACATCGACGGCATGCACGCCTCCGTGGGTATCCTCACAGAGCGCGGCGGCATGACCTCCCACGCCGCCCTCGTGGCCCGTGGCTGGGGCAAGTGCTGCATCGTAGGCTGCGACGCCCTCAAGATCAACTTCAAGACCAAGAGCGTAAAGTTCGCCGGTATCGACAAGGAGTTCAAGGAAGGCGAGTGGCTGTCCCTGAACGGTGCCAAGGGTCTTGTGTACGAAGGTGCAATCGAGACCATGGACGCCAGCGAGAACCCTCTGTTCGCCAAGTTCATGACCATGTGCGACAAGTACCGCAAGCTTGGTATCCGCACCAACGCAGATACTCCGGAAGATGCCGCCCGCGCACTCAAGTTCGGCGCACAGGGTATCGGCCTGTTCCGTATAGAGCACATGTTCTACGGCCGCAACAGTGAGCTTCCTCTTTCCAAGCTCCGCAAGATGATCCTCTGCGACACCGATGCAGAGCGCAAGTCTGCCCTGGAAGAGCTGGAGCCCTTCATGAAGGCCGCTGTAAAGAGCACCCTCAAGGTCATGGACGGCAAGCCCGTCGTGTTCCGTCTCCTTGACCCGCCGCTCCATGAGTTTGTTCCTCAGGGAGAGGAGAAGAAGAAGGAACTGGCAAAGGACCTTGGCATTTCCGTGAAGGAAGTCGAGAAGCGTGGCGAGAGCCTGCACGAGGTCAACCCCATGATGGGTCACCGCGGCGTACGTCTCCACGTCTCCTACCCTCTCATTGCTGAGACCCAGTACCGTGCAATCTTCACCGCCACTGCAGAACTGCAGAAGGAAGGCCTGCACCCTCATCCGGAAATCATGATCCCCGTCACCATCAGTGCACGTGAGCTCAACTTCCAGAAGGCAATCTGCGACCGCATCAAGGCACAGGTAGAGGCCAACTCCGGCCAGCTCATCGACTACCAGTTCGGTACCATGATCGAAATCCCCCGTGCAGCCCTCACCGCAGACCGCATGGCCCGCACCGCAGAGTTCTTCAGCTTCGGTACCAACGACCTCACCCAGATGACCTTCGGCTTCAGCCGTGACGATATCGGCACCTTCATGGGTGACTACCTCGGCAACAAGATCCTTGACTCCGATCCTTTCCAGACCATCGACGTCAAGGCAGTTGGCCAGCTTGTTCAGATTGGTGTAGAACGTGGCCGCAGCAAGCGTCCCGCCCTCCAGTGCGGCATCTGCGGAGAACACGGCGGAGATCCCAAGTCCATCGAGTTCTTCAACACCATCGGCATCGACTACGTGTCCTGCAGCCCGTTCCGCGTGCCCATCGCACGTCTGGCCGCTGCCCAGGCAGAAATCAAACAGAACAAATAGGCACGAGGCCTATTTGCTCTATTTGACAAAACAGAGACCCTGAAGTTCAGGGCCTCTGTTTTGTTTTGTCCACGTCACCCCCACCCAAACCCTCCCCTCGGGGGAGGGCTTAGTCGGCCTTCGGCCTCCTTTTCTTCGTTTTCTTTCAATCTATCCACGGAAATGGCGTTTTCGGTGGACAAGTTGGCATTTTGGCGGGTTTGTCCACGGATTTGGCGTTTTTGGTGGATGGGTGGGGGAAAATGAGTATATTTGTAGTATGGAGTACGAAGATCTGGTACAGGATATATTCAAAAGATTCCCTTCCGTGCAGAAGGAGGGGTTCAAGCCCGGGGCGTATAAGCCGGGGCTTGAGGGGATGCGTGACTTTGACGCCGTGCTCGGGTATCCGTCACGGGCAATAAAGACCATTCATGTGGCGGGAACAAACGGCAAGGGCTCCGTGGCCAACATGCTGGCAAGTGCCTTGAGTGCCGCCGGGTATCGTACCGGGTTGTATACGTCGCCGCATCTGGTGGATTTCCGGGAAAGGGCAAGGATAGACGGGGAGATGATACCCCGGGACTATGTGAAGGCGTTCCTTGAGAAATGGAAGCCATACTTCGAGTCAGAGAACCTGAGCTTTTTTGAGATTACTACTGGCCTTGCGTTCAGGTGGTTTGCAGACTCACATGTGGACGTGGCGGTGATTGAATGCGGTCTTGGCGGGAGGCTGGACAGTACCAACATAATTACTCCGGTGCTCAGCGTGATTACTTCCATCGGCCTTGACCACTGTTCGCTGCTGGGGAGTACTCTGGCGGAGATTGCGGCAGAGAAAGCCGGCATCATGAAGCCGGGCGTTCCGTGCGTTATCGGCGAAACCCACCCGCAAACCGCCCCTGTGTTTGACAATTATGCCGCCATTCTGCAAACACAAACATCTGCCAAATCATGCCAGGCCACAAAAACGCCACAAAACGTGGCCGCAGATGTAAGAGCTGTCACGCCAGGCCACAAAAACGCCGCAAAACGTGGCCCGGGAGTGCAATTAGTGTATGCGGACCAGGTGGAGCCACCGTTATGGGGGCGGAGGGAGGAGATTCTGGCCGCCATGGACCTGCAGGCCCCAGTGCAGCGCAAAAACCTCCGTACCGTGCTCTGTGCTTTGGACCAGGTCCAGCCACTTTTAGCGGACCAGGTCCAAAGAGGTACCGGGCCACGTCCAACTACATGTACCGGACCAGGTCCAAAGAGGTGCTGGACCAGGTCCAAGTCCAAAGCAGGTGTTGAGGAACAGTTTGTTTACGGCATAGAGCACACGGCGCGGCTGATGCATTTCCACGGGAGGTGGGAGCGGCTGCAGGAAAAGCCGCTGGTAATTGCGGACATTGGCCACAACGCCCATGCACTGGAGAGCAACTTCAAGGCCCTGGAAGCCATGAACCGGCCCCTCATCATAGTGTATGGCATTATGGCCGACAAGGACCTTGACTCCATAATCCCTCTCATGCCACGGAAGGCAAAGTACATCTTTGTGGCTCCGGACACACCAAGGGCACTGCCTGCGGAGAGGATTCTGGCGCGGTATAATGAGATTGCCGGTCAAGCCGGCAATGACGCGCGTACGGCACCTTCTGTTAAGATTGGCATAAAAATGGCAATGGAACAGGCCGATGACAATACAGTCATTTACATTGGAGGCAGTACTTTTGTAGTTGCAGAAGCATTATGATGAAACGTTTAATAACACTATTTGCTGCTGCGTTTGCGGCGCTTGACATGTTTGCAATGACAGACAACGGACACAAACTCACAAATCTCTGGGATAAATATGAAGAAGCCCGCAGGGCGGACAAGCCAAAGACGGAGGCGGAAATTCTCCAGCAGATAAAGGCAGAGGCTAAGGCAAAAAGCTATGCCGTAGACTTCTACGATGCCGCCACTCAGTATGTAGAGACCGTGAGCCGCCGTAACTGGAAAGAGCGTGAACCCGCAAGGGCGGCCCTGAAGCAGGAAATAGAGGCTTTCGGAGACCCCATTGTCACCTTTACCTACATGGACCAGTATTGCCGCGAAAGCGTAGGCTCCCTGAAGGCATTCGTAAAAAGGAGCAGCTTCGAAGGCCGCAATCCCGCCTTCTGGCGCGGTACCGGCGGCTTCCTTGCCGGCGTTCTCAACCATTTCATCAAGGACGATGCCGAATACGTCCTCTGGCGCATACTGGCACGCGACTACACGGACAAGGAAATCACTGAAAAGCTCCGCGAAAGCATAGAATACCCCAAGGATGCAGCCCTGGACTACTTCCTGGCCTCCCAGATCCCGGACCGTGACACCCGGGAGAAGAAGATGCAGGAACTTGCCGGAAAGTATAGCGGCAAGGCTGCAGGTCTTCTTCCCAAGTCCCAGGTGCTCAGATACCGCTTCAGCCATCTGGAAGAGGATTCAAAGGCCGATGACGGTCCTTACAAGATGCTCTACGCGGAGTGCAGGACTTTCGAGAAGAAGCGCGCCGCCTTCCGCGGTGACGAAAAGCTCATCGCAGACAACGTTACGGCGGTAGAGAACCTCATAGGCACCCTTGAGTCCAAGAGCCTGGACGTGAGCTTTGACAAGGGAGATATAGTGGTTATGTTCCGCAATCTCACGGAGGCGGAAATCTCCCTGTTCCAGGACGATGCAAAGAAGGCCATGAAAACCTGGACGGCCAAAAATGCCGCAAAGAGTTTCTTCGTGATGGATACCGTGAAACTGACCCTTCCCGCCCTCCGGGACGGAGACTACAGGGCAGAGGCCAAGAGCGGCAAACTCGAAGACACGGCCTTTTACCAGCAGTACACCCTTTCCGTCGCCACCCGCAAGGACTCCAGGGGAATCAACGTGTTTGTGGCCGATTACAAGACCGGAAAGCCCGTAAAGAACGCAACTGTATACCTTTGCAGCGGCTCCAGCGTAGTGGCTTCTTCCGTCATGAACCTTGACGGCTTCACCCCGCTGCCAAGCTCCCTTACAAAGAAGATCAACACCCGCCGGAGCTACCAGCTGTATGCGGAGACCGGAAAGAAAAAATCGTCAAAGATATGGCTGGACACCGGCGAGGACTGGTACGGCGACAGCAGCCACGATGTCCGCTGCAACATCTACCGCGACCGCGGCGCCTACAATCCCGGCGACGAGCTCCAGTTCAAGGCCGTGGTCTACAGCGGAGACCCCATGAAGCAGCTCCAGGCCCTGGAAGGCAAGAAGCTCACCGCCATCCTCCGGGACTCCGAGGGCAACGAGCAGGGAAAGCTTTCCCTCAAGACAAACGCCTATGGCTCCGTCTCGGGCAAGTTCACAATTCCCAAGGGCCTCCGAAACGGCTACTTCTCCATGGAGATCCTGGACGGCAAACAGCACATAGGCTATTCCTCCTTCAGGGTGGACGAGTTTGTGCTTCCCACCTTCGAAATGGCCTTCGACAAGATTGAGAAGCTGTATCTTCCCGGTGACGACGTTCCAGTGAGCGGCTCCGTCAAGTCCTATACCGGCCACAAACTCAGCGGCGCCAGGGCGGTCATGACCGTAAACCGCTACGGCACCGCAATCATGGAGCAGGAGCAGGAAATAGGGGCCGACAACATCTTCTCCTTCATCATCCCCAAAGTGGAACCCGGCTGGTACGGAGTCACCGTGAAGGTGATCGACCCCACCGGAGAGACCATGGAGAGAAACACCGGCTTCTACATCGGCACCGAGCTTTCCGTGGAAATAGCGCTGGAAAACGCCGCGGAGGGAGAGTTCACCCTCATGAAGGAAGACCAGGTGCGTCCCTACTGGCGCAGATGGCCGCGCGTGCGCAGGGAAATCGTCACGGAAAACGAACTCCGTCTGAGCCTCCAGGCCGTTGATGACGGCGGCAACGAGGTCCCCCTGGACGTAAAGTGGTCCCTGGCCGATATCGCCTCCGGAACCGCAGCCTCCGGCGAAAGCTTCAAGGTGTCCCTGGAAGGTGTCCCGGCCGGCGTATATACCCTTAAGACAAGCGTTTCCAGCCGGGTAGCCTCCGGCGAAAGCGAGATGAAGATACTGGTCCTGCGGCCGGAAGACAAGAAGGTTCCCGCCGATGTAAAACGCCTGTTCCTGCCCGGCCCGGAAACCGTGAACGGCCCTGTCACCGCCCGTTTCGGCAGCGGTGAAGGCACGGCCTACGCCCAGGTTGCCCTTTACGGAGACAAAAAGGAGCTGCTCCTCAGCAAATCCTTCACCGCAAAGGAGATTATCGACCTCAAGCTGGATTACAGGAAGGACTATCCCGACGCCGTGCGCATGCTTGTATTCTGGTTCAGCGAGGGAGAGGCCGTGAGCTACCAGCAGCAGTACCGCCGGGAGAAGAGCAGACTCTCCCTGCCCCTTGCCTTTACCCGCTTTACCGATGCCGCCTATCCCGGCACCGAATATACCTTCACCCTCAAGACCGCAGCGGGCGTTGAGGCCCTTGCAGCCGTGTGGGACAAGAGCATCGACGCCATTTCAGGCAATTACTGGAGCACCGTTTCCCTGGTAGACTTCAGTGTACCCTACGTGAATGTGAACTCCGCCTGCGGATACATTTCCGGAGGAGCGGGCCCCATGTACGACGGGGAGGAGGTGCTTATGGCCCCCATGGCCAAATCGGCGGGGGCCGTAAGGGAACTTGGCGCCGTTGCCATGAACCAGATGGAAATGGCGGTGATGGACGATGCCCGCGCCGTTACGGAAGAAGCCGCAGAGACGGCCGGCCCTACCGGGGAAGAGCCTTCCGTGACCCCCCGCGAAGCCTTCGAGAACGCACTTACCTTCCAGCCTCACCTTCTGAGCGCCAAGGATGGTACCCTGAGCTTCAGCTTCAGGACATCGGACAAGCTCTCTACCTATTATGTACGCGTGTATGCGCATACGCAGCAGATGCAGAATGCCATCGTCCAGAAGGAGATGGTGGTGTCCCTGCCCGTCAAGGTATCCCTGCTGGAGCCCCGTTTCCTGTATGAGGGAGATACCTACCATGCGGCCGTAACCGTGTCCAGCATTGCCGATGAGCCCGTTACCGGCGTCATCAAACTCGCCGTTCCCGGAGGCCTCATCCAGAGTTCCGGAAGCGTGACCCTTGCCCCCGGAGAGACAAAAACCGTCTCCTTCCCCGTGAAGGTGGGTTCGTCATCCCCGACCCCGATCGGGGATCTCACCCTCACCGCATCCTTCCAGGCCCCCGAGTTCTCCGACGCCGTACGCGTGAAGATTCCCGTGAAGCCGGCCGCTCAGACCCTCACTGAGGCCCACAGCGCAGTGCTTCTTGCCGGAGCAGACCGTGAGAAGCTCCTTGCGCGCCTTCGCGAGATGTTCGTAAACGTCTCCTCAGACAAGGCTTCCCTCAAGGAAATAACCGTCCTGGACATGGTCAAGGATGCCATTCCCGGCCACGTGGAACCCTCCGGCCGCGATGTCCTTTCCCTCACCGAGGCCTGGTATGTCCGGCTTATCGCCGGTACCCTCTCCGTCATTCCCGACCCCGATCGGGAATCTCCTGCCGCAGAGGATGACCTTCTTTCCAAGATCCTTGCATGCCGCAACTCGGACGGCGGTTACGCCTGGTTCGAGGGGATGAATTCATCGCCCATTATCACCGCCGTGGTGCTGGAGCGCATGGCAAAGCTCCGCGACCGTGGTTTCGAGATCCCTGAAACCGACGCTTCCGTGAAGTTCCTTGACGGCGTGATGTTCGGCGCTCAGAAGCCCGTCTGGTGCGGCTGGCTGTCCGACGCCCAGTATATGCACGTGAGGGCGATGTACGCCTCCGTTCCCTTCGAGGTAAAACCTGTCTCCCAGCTGGACAAGAAGCGCATGGCAGAGTTCAAGAAGTACGCTAAGAGCTACCTTACGCCTACCAAGGCCCAGGGACGTGGCCTGCAGGGACAGATCCTTGCCAAGGCCAGAAGGCTCCTTACCCTGAGGAACCTGGCCGCATCTTCTGAAGGCATCGCCCTGGCAAAGGCATGGGGCGTTGGCCTCACCGCCGGCACCAAGCTCCAGAAGTCCATCAGGGCCGATGTGGTCTCCCTGCTGGAGTATGCGGTAGAGCACCGCGACGGCGGCTGGTACTATCCCAACGCCGTAATGCCCTGGCGCGGCCTCCTGGAAAGCGAGGCCTATGCCCACGCCCTTCTGTGCAACCTGCTGAATAATGATTCCCAGAAGGTTGCCGACGGCATCCGCCTCTGGCTCATGCTGCAGAAAGAGACCCAGAAGTGGGACGAGGACCCTGCATTCGTAGATGCCATTGACGCTATACTGAATGGCTCCCAGGCCGTCCTTGATACCCGCGTGCTGGCGCTTTCCGCCACCTACGATGCCCCGTTCAAGGACATCAAGGCTGCAGGAAACGGCTTCACCCTTGAGCGCAGGTTCTTCCGTACCGTCGTGGGCTCGTCGCACATGGAGGAAATCCTTCCCGGCAGTCCGGTGAAAGTAGGAGACAAGATTTCCATCGAGTACAGGATATGGAATGCAGAGAACCGCAGTTTCGTGAAACTCACCGCCGGACGCGAGGCCGCGCTCAGGCCGGTGCAGCAGCTTTCCGGTCTTTCCGGCTGGACAATGTACCGTAACGTGAAGGCAGAGTGCACGGAATACTTCTGGGAAGTATGCCCGGAGGAGAAACTTACTGTTACTGAGGACTTTTACGTAACGCAGGCCGGATCCTTCACCGCGCCGGTTACGGTAATTGAGTCCCTTTATGCTCCTCATTACAGGGCAAATTCGGCCTTCTACGGCGTCCTTGACGTGAGGTAGACTCTGCCAATTTGTCAGTTTCCCATATGTGGCACGGGCATTGAAGATATGTCCGTGCCATTTCCGTCATCCCCGACCTGATCGGGGATTTTGAACGAACAACTATAAAAACGTATTATATTATGCTTAAACCTTTAGGAACAAGAGTGGTGGTTGAACCCAAAGAGGCAGAGACCATGACCGCCGGGGGCCTTTACATCCCGGACAACGCAAAGGAAAAACCCCAGCAGGGTGTCATAGTGGCCGTGGGCCCCGGCTCCAAGGACGAGCCCATGGAGGTCAAGGTCGGTGAAACCGTCCTTTACGGCAAATATGCAGGCACAGAGGTCACCGTTGAAAACAAAAAGTACCTCATCGTAAAGCAGTCTGACATTTTAGCAATCCTGTAAGTTATGGCAAAAGAGATAAAATTCAATACAGACGTCCGCGCCGCCATGAAGGAAGGCGCAGATGCATTGGCAGATGCCGTTAAGGTAACCCTCGGCCCCAAAGGCCGCAACGTGGTCATTGCAAAGAAGTTCGGTGCGCCCCAGATTACCAAGGACGGCGTAACCGTGGCAAAGGAAGTGGAGCTGGAAGACCAGTTCCAGAACATGGGTGCACAGATGGTGAAGGAAGTTGCTTCCAAGACCAACGACCAGGCCGGTGACGGTACCACAACCGCAACCGTGCTTGCACAGGCCATCATCAACGTGGGCCTCAAGAACGTTGCCGCAGGTGCCAACCCCATGGACCTCAAGAGAGGTATCGACAAGGCAGTTGCAGCAGTTGTAGCAGACCTCAAGAAGCAGAGCCAGCCGGTAGGTGAGGACTACTCCAAGGTAGAGCAGGTGGGCACCGTCAGCGCCAACAACGACGCCCACATCGGCAAGCTCATCGCCGACGCCATGGCAAAGGTAAAGAAAGACGGCGTAATCACCGTAGAGGAAGCCAAGGGCACGGAGACAGAGGTAAAGGTTGTCGAAGGCATGCAGTTCGACCGCGGCTACATCAGCCCTTACTTCATGACCAACGGAGACAAGATGGAAGCCGTCCTTGACGATGCCTACATCCTCCTCACGGACAAGAAGATCTCCAACATGGAAGACCTAATGCCCGTCCTGGAACCCGTTGCACGTGAAGGCCGCAGCCTCCTCATCATTGCAGAGGACGTTGAAGGCCAGGCACTTACCACCCTGGTAGTGAACCGTCTGCGCGGCACCCTCAAGGTAGCCGCAGTGAAGGCCCCCGGCTTCGGAGACCGCCGCAAGGAAATGCTCCAGGACATTGCTACCCTCACCGGTGCAGTTGTCATCTCCGAGGAGCGCGGCTTCACCCTCCAGAACGCCAACGTCCAGATGCTTGGCAAGGCAGAGAAGGTAACCATCACCAAGGAAAATACCACCATCGTAGGCGGCGCAGGCAACCAGGCCGATATCAAAGACCGTGCAGACCAGATCCGCGCCCAGATAGAAACCACCAAGAGCGACTACGACCGTGAGAAGCTCCAGGAGCGTCTTGGCAAGCTTGCCGGCGGCGTGGCAGTCATCTACGTGGGTGCTACCACAGAGGTAGAGATGAAGGAGAAGAAAGACCGTGTGGACGATGCCCTCAACGCAACCCGTGCGGCAGTTGAGGAAGGTTACCTCCCGGGCGGCGGCGTGGCATACATTCGTGCCGCAGAAGCCCTCAAGGGCCTCAAGGGAGAGAACGAAGACCAGACCACCGGTATCCGCATCATCGAGCGTGCAATTGAGGAACCCCTCCGCCAGATTGCCAACAACGCCGGCGTAGAAGCCTCCGTCATCATCAACAAGATCCGCGAAGGCAAGGGAGACTTTGGCTACAACGCCCGCACCGACGAGTACGTAAACATGTACGAGGCCGGCGTCATCGACCCCACCAAGGTTGCCCGTGTTGCCCTGGAGAACGCTGCATCCGTTGCCGGCATGCTCCTCACCACAGAGTGCGGCATAGTGGACATCCCGGAGCCCGCACCCGCAGCTCCCGCAATGCCCGCCGGTGGCATGATGTAATTCCCCGGAAATGTGAAAGGTTCGGTAAAAAGTGCCGAACCATTTACACAAAACGGCACTACAGGCCATATAACGTAAAAGGTTCGGCATAAAAAACCGAACCTTTTACATTTTGGCACCACGTCCAGCTGTGCTCCCAAGGCAAATGCCATTTAAATAGAACACCCCTACGGAAAACGTTGCATTTTTTCGTATCTTTGCATACTTATGAAAACAATCCGGAATCAGTATTTTGAAGGAGAACGCCCGCTTTACGCCTGTCACGGCTTAAGGCTGGAGGGTGTGAAGATCGGCCCCGGGGAATCGTCCCTGAAGGAAGGGTCCGATGCAGAGGCGGTTAACTGCGAGTTCGACGGCAAGTACCCATTCTGGGAGTACGATGGCTTCACCATCCGTAACTGCGTCTTCCGCGAGGGCGCCCGCGCCGCTCTGTGGTACACCAGAAACTGCAGGATGTACGATACCCTTGTGGAAGCCCCCAAGATGTTCAGGCGCATAAAGGGCGCATACCTGGAGAATGTCCAGATTCCCCATGCCCTGGAGACCTTCTGGGACTGTGACGATGTTACCCTGCGTAACGTTGAGGCCTCCGAGGCCAACTACATCTTCATGCACACGGACAACATAGACATAGACGGCTTCAAGCTGCAGGGGAACTACTCTTTCCAGTATGCTAGAAACGTTGTCATACGCAACGCCGTCATGGACACAAAGGACGCCTTCTGGGAAAGCGAGAACATTACGGTTTACGACTCCGTTATCCAGGGCGAGTTCCTGGCCTGGTACTCAAAGAACCTCCGTCTTGTCAGATGCCGGATAGGCGGCACCCAGCCCCTCTGCTACTGCGAGAACCTTATCCTGGAAGACTGCACCTTCGAGCCCGATGCCGACCTTGCCTTCGAGTACTCCTCCGTCCAGGCCACCGTCAAAGGCCGCATCCATTCCGTGAAAAACCCCCGCACCGGCTTCATCAAGGCCGATGAAATTGGCGAAATCATCTTAGACCAGAACATCAAAAAGCCCGGAGACTGTGAAATACAACTTCGATGAGATTGTCCCGCGCCGCGGCACGGGCAGCGTAAAGTGGGACCACTGCGCCCCTGGAGCCATCCCCATGTGGGTGGCCGATATGGACTTCAAAGCCGCCCCGGAAATACTGGAGGCCCTCCAGAAGCGTCTGGACCATGGTGTCTTCGGCTACCAGCTGGTCCCGGACCAGTACTTTGAGGCCATAGACGGCTGGTTCACGGAAAGGCACGGCTGGAGCGGGCTCAAGCGGGAAACCATCGTCCCCACAACCGGGGTTATTGCGGCTTATTCCGCGGCCATAAAGGCCATGACGGTGCCCGGGGACAAGGTCATCGTCATGACCCCGTGCTACAACGCCTTTTTCCCGGCAATCCGCAACAACAAGTGCGTGCAGCTGGACAATCCCCTTCACTATGAGAACGGCCTCTGGAGCATAGATTTCCAGGACTTTGAGGAAAAGTGCAAGGAAGCCCGGGTGCTTCTTCTGTGCAACCCCCACAACCCAGTGGGCCGCGTCTGGACAAGGGAAGAACTGCTGCGGGTGGGCGAGATCTGCCTCCGCCACAACGTTTTTGTGATATCGGACGAGATCCACTGCGAGCTCACCTACCCGGGCCATGACTACACACCCTGGGCCACCCTCCCGGAAGCCATGGTGCTGAACTCCGTCTCCTGCATATCGCCCACCAAGGCCTTCAACATTGCCGGCATCCAGATAGCCAACATCTTTGCTGCCGATCCCGCCATCCTTGCAAAGATGGACCGCGCCATAAACGACAACGAGTGCTGCGACGTCAATGTCTTCGGTGTAACCGCCCTCATGGCCGCCTACAACCATGGAGGCTCCTGGCTGGACCAGCTGCGGGAATACCTCCTGGACAACGCCCGCACCGTGTACTGCTTCCTGGAAGACCACCTTCCGCAGGTGGTTGCCAGCCCCCTGGAGGGCACCTACCTGATGTGGCTTGACTTCCGGGAGGTGATAGGCAGTGAGCCCGGCGCCAGCGAGCGCCTTGCCTCCCTCCTTGAGCGTCAGGGTGGAGTAAAGCTCTCCACCGGCACCATTTACGGTCCCGTGGCCGAGGGCTGGGAGCGCCTCAACATAGCCTGCCCCCGCAAACTCCTTCTGGAAGGCCTGAACCGCCTGTCTCAGTCCCTCCCTCTCCAGTAACATCCTCATCTCCGGTAACTTCCTCATCTGCGGCCACGTTATGGCGTGTTTTTGTGACCTGGCGTGACATGCCCTGGACCTGGTCCACCTGGTATTGTCATCTGCGGCCACGTTATGGCCTCCCAAACGTGAAAGGTTCGGTTTTTTTGACCGAACCTTTTACATTATACGCCTTGTAGAGCCATTTTACGTAAATGGTTCGGCACTTTTTACCGAACCTTTCACATTTTTGCAGTGTTTTGGCGTGTTTGTCCACGGAAAGTGGGTGTTTTGGTGGACAAGTTGTGGTTTTGGCGGGTTTGTCCACGGAAAGTGGGTGTTTTGGTGGACAAGTGGCGGAATTTTTGTAAATTTGTGTGAGATTCCCGGTCGGAGCCGGCAGGGAATGAAAGGATTAAACCATTACTATATGAAAAAGGTTTTGTTATGGATGGCTGCGGCCCTTATGGTGTGGGGTTGCGGGCCAAGGAAAGCGCAGGAGCCTGAGGCGGAGTATTTTGCAGAGTATGTGAAGGCATATACGGGCGGTATAGTGGGGGAAGATGCCGTGATTCGCATCCAGCTCATGGAAGAGGCCGCACAGGACGTGGCAAAGGCGGGGGAACTGTTCAGTTTCAAGCCCGCAATTGAAGGCATTACGGTCTGGGAGGCCCCGGACCAGGTGGCATTCACCCCGGCACCCGGAGAACTTGTTCCCGGCCAGAACTACAGCGCTTCTTTTGCACTCCGCAAGGCCATCGAAGGTCCTAAGCCGCCAAAGAGCTCCAGCGTGCCGGCCAGCTTTGACTTTGGATTCACGGTAAGGAAGGCCATACAGGCCGCCCAGGAGCAGGAAGATACCCGCGACGGCTTCCGCGTAAGGAGCGCAAAGCTTACGGAATCCCGCATAGAGATACAGTTCAGCGAGTCTCCCGTGAATGCCGCCCAGAAAGGCATGATAGAACTCCAGGGAGTTGCCAGGAGCTATGTCCAGGTAGAAGACCAGCTGGTGAAGGTATACTTCGAGGGCCGAAAGGGAGACATGGTCCTTACGGTAGATAAAGGCATTAAAAACGCAGGCGGAGATGCCCTGGGAGAGGACTACACAAAGACTTACAAGGAGAATGAGGAAAAGCCCGCCGTCACCATTCCCGTCAGCGGCAACATCCTCCCGGACAAGCGGAACCTCATGCTTCCTTTCCGCGCCGTCAACCTGAGCGCCGTAGAGGTAAGGATAGTAAAGATTTATGAGAAGAACGTCCTCATGTTCCTCCAGGAAAACAGCCTTGCCGGCGCCAGCAGCCTAAGGCGATGCGGCCGTCTCATCTACAAGGCCGATATCCCCCTGGACACTGACGGAGACCTCCACGACTGGAACGACCACTGCCTCTACCTTGGCAACATCATAAAGCAGGAGCCCGGCGCCATCTACAGCGTCACAATCGCCTTCCGTCAGGACCAGAGCCTCTACGGCGGCAAGGAGCCCGTCAGGATCACCTCTGCCCAGGGCGGCAGGCCCACTAAGGCCGATGACGCCATCTGGGACGTCCAGAACCCCTGGATCTGGGACAACTACTACGACTGGAGCGAGTACAACTGGCAGGAGGCCGATGACCCGGACAAGCCCTCCTACTACATGGACGCTGACCGCTTCCCGTCCATCAGGCTTCTCTCCTCCGACATCGGCCTTGTGGCCGAGTACGCCGGCGGCGACGACCTCTGGATTGCGGCTACGGACCTTGTGACCGCGAAGCCCATGGGCGGCGTCCAGCTTGAGGTGTACGACTACCAGCTGCAGAGCATCGGCACGGCAAAGACCGGCGGCGACGGCCTGGCACAGCTGAAGGTGGACCACAAGCCCTTTGCCATAGTGGGCAAGGCCGGCGGCAGCACCGCTTACCTCAAACTTGGCACCGAGCGTTCCCTGAGCCGCTACGACGTCGGCGGTGAGGTCCTGAAAGAGGGTCTCAAGGCCTTCGTATACGGAGAGAGGGGCGTCTGGAGGCCCGGCGACACCCTGCACGTGGCGGCCATCGTCCAGGACAAGGGACATTCCCTGCCGGACGGCCATCCCGCCACCCTGGAGATCTATACTCCGGAAGGCCAGTTCTACAGCAAGGCCGTCCGCAAGAGCAAGGACGGCTTCTTCTCATTCGAGATTCCCACCAAGGCCGATGACCCCACCGGCTACTGGAACGCCTACCTGAAAGTGGGCGCCGGCAGCTTCCACAAGACTCTCCACGTAGAGGCCATAAAGCCCAACCGCCTCAAGATAAGCACTTCCCTTGAAGACGAGAAGGTGCTTCAGGCAGGGAAGGCCGTGAACATCTATACATCGGCAAGGTGGCTTTCCGGCGGTGTGGCCGGGGAGTGCCCCGCCAATGCCAGGATGACCCTCAGGAAGGCCTCCAAGACCACCTTCAAGGGCTTTGAGAAGTACTGCTTCACTGCACCGGCGTCCCAGTTTACATCGGCGGAATATGTGCTTTATGAGAAGCGTCTCAGCGGGGCAGGAGACCTTAACGTGCCTGTGAAGATGCCCGATGCCTCCGGCGCTCCCGGAATGCTGCAGGCGTTCATCGTCACAAGCGTGCAGGAGGCCGGCGGCGACGAGAGTTTCACCACCGCCTCCATCCCGTTCTCCCCGTACAGCTCCTACGTGGGCATACGAATCCCCGAGGGCGATTACCTTGAGACGGACAAGGACCACCAGCTTGCCATAGCCGTGGTCAATGCCGATGGCGTCCGCGTCAAAGGCCACCGCGTAGAGTACGCCGTTTACAAGACCGGCTGGAACTGGTGGTGGGACAGCCCCGGCGGAGACCTGGACGCCTGGATAAGCGGATCGTCCGTGCAGAAAGTTGCAAGCGGGACGATTACCCCGGAGGACAAGGACGCCTCCGTCAAATTCCGTGTGGACTATCCGGACTGGGGCCGGTACCTCATTCTGGCTCGTGACCGCGCGTCGGGCCACGTGAGCGGAAGCTTCTTCACCGTAGACTGGCCGGAATACCGCGGCAGGGCAGACCGCAAGGACCCCGAAGCCCTTACCATGCTCACCTTCTCTACTGACAAACCGTCATACAAGGTGGGAGAGAAGGTGAAGGTGTTCATCCCCGCTTGTGCCGATGCCCAGGCCCTGGTGTCCCTGGAGAATTCCGGCGAGGTCCTGCACCGCAAATGGGTGTCCGCCTCGGACAAGGAGAGCGTCTACAGCTTTACCGTCACCCCCGATATGGCTCCCAACTTCTATATCCATATTACCATGGTGCAGCCCTACGGAGCAACCGCAGACGGCGTTCCCATGCGTATGTACGGCGTCCAGAGGGTGCTGGTGGACAATCCTGACTCAAAGCTTGAGCCCGTTGTCAAGCTGCCTTCAGTGATCCGTCCGGAAGAGAAGTTCACCGTGAAGGTGTCCGAGAAATCCGGCAAGCCCATGACCTACACTCTTGCAATAGTGGACGAGGGCCTTCTGGACCTCACCGCCTTCAAGACTCCGGACCCGTGGGCCTGGATGTACAAGCCGGAAGCCCTTGGAGTAAAGACCTGGGACCTTTATGACAGCGTGATAGGAGCACGTAACGGCAAGTTTGCATCCGTTGCGGCAGTCGGCGGTGACCAGGATGCCCTGGTGAGTGCCCGAAAGGACAACCGCTTCAACCCTGTGGTGCTGTATGTGGCGCCAAGGACGCTGGCAAAGGGCACGGATAAGCTTGAGCTTCAGCTTCCCATGTATGTGGGAAGTGTCCGCGTGATGGTTATTGCAGGTCATGACGGCGCTTATGGCGCTACGGAGGCCACAGTGCCAGTACAGAGTCCTCTGATGGTTATTCCTACGCTGCCGCGCGCCCTGGGCTCCGGAGAGGAGGTGACCCTTCCCGTCAACGTGTTTGCCATGGAAGACGGCCTCAGGGATGCTTCCGTAGAGGTCAAGGTGGACGGCCCGGTGGCCGTTGTGGGGGCATCGGCACAAAGCGTGACGTTTGACTCTCCGGGAGACAGGCTGCTGCATTTTGCCCTCAAGGCCACGGAAGGCGAGGGCGTTGCACATATTACCGTAAGCGCCAGGGGAGGCGGACACAAGACCTCCGAGACAGTTGCCCTTACGGTTGCGAACCCCAATCCGGAGGTGACCAGGGTGCAGAAATTCATGCTGGCCGCCGGGGCATCGGCAACCGTCAGCGAGGGGTCTCTCCTGCAGCTGGCAGGCTTCCCGGCCCTGGATGCGCACCAGATGTTTACGGACATGAAGAACTACCAGTACAACTGCTCCGAGCAGCTCTCTGCAAAGGGACTTACCTATCTGCACCTTCTCCCCATGCTTGGCGAGAAGGACGCTGCAGAGGCCAGGGAGCTTATACCTCAGGTTATTACCGCACTGTATGCCAGGCAGAATTCCGACGGCGGCTTCTCCTACTGGGGAGGCGGCAGCTCGTCCACCTGGGTATCGTCCATGGCGGGACAGTTCCTCTCAGAGGCGTCAAAGGCCGGATTCAAGGTGGAAAGCGGCGTTCTCAAGGCCTGGAAGGGCTATCAGGACAAGATGTCCAAGGCCTTCCGCATTGCCGGAAACAGCGTATTCACCAACCTTGACCAGGCCTACAGGCTTTACAGCCAGGTGGTTGCAGGAGTGGATGTATCGGCAGGCCTCAACAGGCTGCGCGAGGCTTCCGGTCTGGACGAACGCACCCGCTGGATGCTGGCCGCGGCATACGCACTTTCCGGAAAGCAGCAGACATCGGCGGCCGTCCTGGACGGCATTGGACGCGGCTTCCCCGAGTACGAGCCCGATGTCCTTACCTACGGCGGCGGCTTCCGTGACAGGATGGTGGCCCTGGATGCCCTGGCCCTTTGCGGCAGGGTGGCGGACGCCCTTGCCCTGGCTCAGGAATCCCTGCCGGAGCGCGGCCTCTCAACTCAGGAAAGCGCCTTTGCGGCAATTGCCTACGGGCATTTGCTGGATAAGATACCCACCCAGGCCATAAAGGCCACCGTCGGCGGCAAGGAAGTGGTCTCTACCGCATCTGTGGTAACGCGTACGGTTACAGAGACCTGTCCCGTTGTGAACGGCTCCGACGGCCCGCTTTATCTTACCGCATCCAAGACATACCGTGAAGCCGTTGCCAAAGCGCTCTCCAGCGGCCTTGGGGTTGAGGTGAAGTATACCGATGCCTCCGGCGCTGCCGTCAATCCTGCCTCGCTTCAGCAGGGAACCCGCTTCCAGGCCGTGGTGAAGGTGACTAACCTTGGCGGCATTGCCCTGGACAACCTGTCCCTCAGCTATGGCATCCCTTCCGGCTGGGAGATAGTGAACGACCGCATGGCCGGCGCCGCCTCCGAGGGCTACGACCACAAGGACATCCGTGACCTTCGTGTAGACTGGTTCTTCGGCCTTCCTGCAGGCAGGTACAAGACCTTCACGGTACAGCTCCGAGCCGCGTACGAGGGTACCTATGTGCTGCCCGCCACCGTTGCCCAGGCTATGTACAAGCCCGCCGTCTCCGGCTGCACCGCTTCCGGCAAGGCGGTGGTGGTAAGGTAGTGGTTACAGAATGACCACCCGATGCGCAATAATGGCCAGAAACGCGTAATGGCTGGCTCCAGAGGGTGGCTATGCCTGGGCATGCTGGCGCTGCTGATGCTGCTGTGGTTGTTTGTGGCTCCCATGAGGCTTTTCCACGGCACTCAGTACTCCACGGTGGTGGAGAGCGCGGAAGGGGAGCTCCTTGGCGCCCGCATCGCCGCCGATGGTCAATGGCGCTTCCCCGCCACCCCGTCCCGCCCCACCCCGTCATTGCCGGCTGCTACCGGCAATCCCGTCCCCGAACGCTTTGCCAAGGCCCTGGTGCAGTTCGAGGACAGGCACTTCTACTGGCATCCGGGGGTAAACCCCGTGGCTATCGTGCGTGCGATCCGGGACAATATAAAAAGCGGCCATGTGGTCAGCGGCGGCAGTACCATCACAATGCAGGTGATAAGGCTTTCCCGCGGAGGAAAACGCACCGTCTGGAACAAGCTTATCGAGGCCGAGGAAGCCATAAGGCTGGAATGCCATTCAAGCAAGAAAAAGATCCTTGCCCTCTATGCCGCTAACGCCCCGTTCGGCGGCAATGTGGTTGGCCTGGATGCTGCTTCGTGGCGGTACTTCGGCCGCCCTCCGCAGGAACTCTCCTGGGCAGAGAGCGCCACCCTTGCCGTGCTTCCAAATTCCCCGTCGTCCATCCATCCCGGAAGGGACCGAGAGGCGCTTCTGGCCAAGCGCAACCGCCTTTTGGACCGGCTTCTGGAGCACGGTGACATCGACCGGGATACCTATGATGCCGCCCTCACGGAGCCCCTTCCGGACGAGCCCCTGCCGCTGCCGGGCTATGCCTCTCATTTTGTGGAAAGCGCCCCCAAGGGCGTGCGGACCAGGTCCACGCTGCAGTTCGGGCTGCAGAAAGCCGTCGAGGAGGCTGTCCGGAGGCGGTCCGATGCCCTTGCCGCAGAGGGAATCGCGGACATGGCGGCCATCGTCATGGATAACCGCAGCGGGGAAGTGGTGGCATACGTCGGCAATTCATCCCCGGAGCGGGAAAGGCCCGGAAAGCAGGTGGACATAGCCGCCGCCCCCCGTTCTACCGGCAGCATCCTCAAGCCCTTCCTCTATGCCGATGCCCTGGCGGACGGGACCATCCTTCCCGGCACCCTTCTTCCCGATATCCCCGTAAACCTGGGCGGTTTTGCCCCGCAGAACTTCGACAGGCAGTTCTACGGCGCCGTCCCCGCTTCCGAGGCCCTTGCCCGATCGCTCAACGTCCCCTCGGTGTTCCTCCTCCGTAAATATGGTGTGGAGCGCTTCTTGGAAGACCTTCGCGCCCGCGGCCTCTCCACCCTCACACATCCCGCCGGCCATTACGGCCTTTCCCTTATCCTTGGCGGTGCCGAGGCAAAACTCACGGACATAACGGCGGCATACAGCGCCATGGTCCAGGCTTCCGTCCGCAAAAACGGCCATTTTCAGGGACGGGACCTTGCTCTTTGGTATACTTTTGAGGCGCTGAAGGAGGTGAACCGGCCGGACCAGCTGGACTGGAGGCTCATAGGAAGCGTAAGGAAAGCCGCATGGAAAACCGGAACCAGCTATGGCTTCAGGGATGCCTGGGCCGTGGGTATGACTCCGGAGTATACAATTGGGGTCTGGGCAGGGAACGCGGAAGGCTCAGGAGTGCCCGGACTCACCGGCGCACGTGCTGCGGGGCCGGTCATGTTCGACATCCTTAACCTCCTTCCGGAAAGCGACGGCTGGTTCCAGGAACCTACAGAAGGCATTGTTGCCGATGTCTGCCCCCTCTCAGGCCACCTTGCTGGACCTGACTGCCCGGAACGCACGGCCGTGCTTTTGCCGCCTGCGGCCGTTGACACCGAGCCGTGTCCATACCACGGCGGGGGAGAGTTTGCCCTTCCGCCCGTCATGGAGTGGTATTACAGGCCTCATCACCCGGAATATGGCTCTGCCAGGAAGCATCAGGATGCCGTGATGGAGTTCATCTATCCATCTTCGGGATCCACCCTCTCCTTCCCGCCACAACTCTCCGGCGAGACTCCGGGGGCAGTGTTCCGCCTTGCCCACCGCAACCCATCCACCACCATCTGGTGGCACCTTGACGGCAGCTACGTAGGCGAAACCACCCTGATACACGACCTCCGCCTTGCCCCTGGAAAGGGCAGTCACGTACTTACTGTTGTAGATGAGGATGGAAACTCCCTGGCAGTGAGATTCTCCGTGCGTTAGGACGGAGATGCCAGTTCATGCACCCTGTGAATGGCTTCAGAGGGTGCATAGCGGAGTGCGAACGGAAGGCGTGAGAGAATGCGTAACGCCGTATCTGCCTTCCTTAGGAAAACAGGTCCGTTGAGAATCTTTTCCCTTGACTTTGAATGATGCCCGAAATTGCCTCTTTCCTCTACTATCCGGAGGAGGGGCTTCGGATTCAGGTACTTTACCTCCACGGAAGGGTCAAGGTAATCGTGAACAAACGACAGCAGAAGCCGGGACCATTTCCCAAGTCCAGCGTCGCGAAAGACCTGCTGCATGTTCCCGCCGCCGTATGCGCGCCATGCAAGGGCAAAGTCGCATATCTGGCGGAGCCCCACGCCAGGTCCGGCGGCATGCTTGAATATATGTGCCGCAAGCATAACCAGCTCTCCTTCCGGAGTAGCCGGCTCCGGTACCTTTGATGTGTGCAGGTCATAATACCTGCTGTGCACCTCCACCACGCGTCCGTTCATGGTGAATGTGACGCCTTCGTCCTTATTGGTGCTGTAACCGACCGGGATCAGGCCCAGGGCAGCGGGGTATTCTTCAGGATCAAAATAGATGTCTATGTCTCCTGATTCGCGCAGTTCTGGCGAAGGATACCTTGCCGCGCAGGTGCTTCCCTTCATTATTACAGGATGAAGCTGAGAGAATATACCAAGCACGGAGGCTTCCACGGTGCGCATCTTTATGTTTTTGTTCGCCAGCTGGTTAACCCTTCTCATAAGCTCCATGACAATGTTGTCCGGAACTTGAACGGGATGCTTCTCAAGGGCCAGGTAAACAAGGCCTGTTACCGTCTGCCGGTGAGCCTGGGCAAGGACCTGCATCCACTGGCCGGAGCTCATGCCCTCAAGAACGGCTTTGTCCGGTTCGCAGTCCCACAAGGCACTGCGAACCAGGGAAAGAAGTATTGACAGGCTGCTGTTAATGGCCGAAAAGCTTCTTTAGGGAGAAACGTGAATGATGGTGATGCCTATGGGTCCTGCTTTTCATGCCGATAAGGATCTCGTAGATGGTTCCCCAGTCCGGAAGGCCGCCAAGGTTGCGGTCGTCTATGTAGACATCGGCAACGAGCTTGGTGGTTGAGACCTTGTTCTGGAAGTTGAGGCCGGAGGTGGGGGTATCTCCGTTCACGGCATAGAATGTGAGGCCGCGCTCCTTGCAGAAGGCGACAGCCTGGTCCAGCAGTTCTCCTTCGCGGGCTGTCCAGAGGATTATCTTATGGCCCTGGGAGGCCAGTTTTCGGAGGGTGTCTATGGCAAAAGGTTTCTCCTTGCCAATCTTAGGGTACTTGTGCTCTACAATGGTACCATCAAAATCTACTGCGATAATCATTTGTCGTCCTCTTCTTTTTCACCGTAACCGTAGCCATATCCATAGCCGTAACCATAGCCATAGCCATAACCGTAGCCGTATCCATAGCCGTAACCGTAGCCGTAGCCATAACCATAAGAGGTGCGGATGTCACCGCCGTTAAGGATAATGCTGGGGTTCTTGAGGCGGCCGCTCTGGTACACGGTCTCAAGCTCCGGAAGCGCACGGCGGTCTACCTTGCCGCTTCGCAGGATGAACAGGTTCATGTCCACAAGCCTCTGAATTACAATCATATCTGCAACCGCGTTCACCGGGACGCCGTCCAGGAGGATGAAGTCGTACTTTTCCTTGAGGGCCTTGATGAGGGCGTCAAAGCGGGCGCGGCCAAGGAGCTCTGCTGGGTTTGGCGGAATGTGTCCGGCGGGGATGAAGTCGAAGCCCTCCATGACGTCCTTGTGCAGGATGTCATCCAGCTTGAGGGAATCGTCAAAGATGTAGTTGGAAAGGCCCAGCGTGCCGTGCTTGAGGGAGAAATACTTGGAGGCCGTCCTCTTGCGGAGGTCCATGTCCACCAGCACTACGCGCTTTTTGGCATCGGCCAGGCAGGCCGCCATGTTGGTGGTGAGGAAGGTCTTACCTGCCGATGCGGAGAAGGACGTCGTGGCAATTACCGGGACCGTGCAGCCTTCCGGCTTCATATAGTCAAGGTTGGTGCACATAAGGCGCATTGCCTCCGTGAACACCCTTGATTTGGCATTCTTGTAGGTGGATTTAAGGGAGGTATCGTCCTTCTCGCGCTTCTTCTCACGGGCAAGGGGAATGTCTGCAAGGAACGGCATTCCCGTGCCTTCCTCAATGTCTTTGCGGGAGTGGACGTTGGTGTCAAGCATTATCCTCATGATAAGGATTATGGCCGGGAGAAGAATACCTATAAGGAATGCGATAAGAAGCATCTTGTTCCGGGAAGGATAGAACGGGGTCCAGCTGGATCTGGCCGAGTCTATCATGCGGGCATTGTTGTCTGCCATGGCCTGGGTGAGGGAGTTCTCCTCACGCTTGTTCAGGAGAAATATATATAGTGTCTCCTTAATTTTCTGCTGACGCTCTATCGAGAGGAATTCCTTAGCCTTTGAAGGCATGGATGTGAACCTGCGCAGTGATTCCTGCTCTCTTTCCGCCAAGCTCTGACGCTGGGTTATGAGAAGCGAAATGTGGGTGTCTATGAAGTCGTTGACATCGGCCTTGAGAGCTTTGATATTGTCCTCTACCTGGCTCACGGCAAGGCTGTATTCACCACCGCTCTTGACCAGGCGCTCGCGCTCACGGATGGCAGCATTGTATTTCTGTATAGCGTCTTCGATGTATTTGTCCTGGGTTACGATGTTTGCGGGGATGGTCTCGTATGCCTGGAATGAAGACTTTACATAGTCCCTGAGATAACGGGCAGTGCTTAACTTTGTCTCCAACTCAACAATTTCCTTGTTAAGGGCATTGTTTTGGCTCAGGTAGTCGGCCGCGGTACTCTCCACGTCCAGGATTCTCTCGCTGGTCTTCAGGCGCGAAAGGTCTGCCTCAACGGAACCAAGCTCCTGCTGGATAATGGCAAGACGCTCGTTGATGAAGGCCGCAGTGTTCACGGCAATACGGTTCTTCTCACGGATTGCATCTTCGTTGTACTTGAGGACAAGAGTGTTCAGGATGTCATCGGCACGGTCATGGGCATAATCGGAAATGCTCAAAAGAAGAATAGAGCCGTCGGTCTCTGCCTGCGTAACATTAAGTCGAGAGACGAATTGGGAAGCCCTGGATACAGCCGGAATTACCCTTACTTTAATCTCTTTACCATAATAAGAACTGCAATTTGGATTGGGCCCAAAAGTGACCTTATGTCCATACACGGATATGGAGTCACCAAATGCAACCTGCGTTTTTGGCATATCCTTACCGGAAACCGCCAGGGTGCTGTCGCTAAGAGGGGTAACGCGGATTTCAAAGGCATAGTTTCCGGGGTCGTTTTTTGGCACAAACATTTTCACCGGAGCACTCCTATATAGTTCTACTTCCCTGAGATGATCCATCTCCACATAGTCGATATTGGCACTCAGAGTCCTCACGACATCGCTCATCAGTTCTCTGGACTGTAGCTGCAATATCTCGTTGGACATGCTTACGTGGTTGATAAGGCTGCTGTATGAGCCCAACTGTACCGTAGCTTTTGTGTTTGACGGATCCTTGATGATAATTGTAGCATCACTCTTGTACATGTGCTGCATTTTCGAATAACGGTAGTATGCGAAACCAACGCATATCGCAGCACATATTACAAACCAGTACCAATTGCTGAGCAGGTAGAAAAACAGGTCTACCAGGTTTACGCTGCTGTTGTTTTTTTTCTCGTTCATATCTTATCTACTACTGGTCCAAAGGAGCGTATTAATAACAATGGAAACAAGGGATAGACTCGCCGTCACGAAAGTCATGACTGTCTGGCCGCTTGCACTGAGGCTTGTTCCCTTAGGCTTCACATAAACCACGTCATTCTGCTTGAGGTAGAAAACCGGGCTGTAGAACAGGTCCTTGGACTGAAGGTCCACCGTGTAGGACTGGCGTACTCCATTCTCTGTACGGATCACCATCACATCCTTGATATTGGAACTGTTGGAAAGTTGTCCGGACATTGCTATTACCTGAAGGAGATTAATGCTGTTGTTAGCAATAGGGATAACCTTATTGCCGCTGCTGCCGATTACCGTAATGGCAAAGTTGTCCAGGGATACCTGGACTATGGGGTCCTTTATAAACCCGTTTTCCCTGATTCCTGCGGCAATGCCGTTCTTTATCTGGGACAGGGTGGCACCCCATACCTTAATGGTGCCCAAAACGGGGAACTCTATGTTACCCTCCCTGTCAACAGGATATTTGAGACCGGTTGTTCCCTCGGAGAACAGGTTGAACGGTGCGGCAAGCTCCGGTGTGGAGCAGGTGACGGTGATGCTTAGCACATCGTCCGGCTGCACAATGAGTTCCGGAGCAGGACTTGCCGGATACTCCGTGTTGTACTGCATGTCCAGGAGATAGGTCATGTCTTTTGCCGTAGAGCAGGAAAAGAGCATGAAAGAAACTACCCCCAAAAGGATAATGTCAAACAAGCGTTTCATATAATTTAAGTATTGATTTAATCATTCCGTCCTCCGTGAACATGGAGTCAAAACGCATCTTGGCACCATGGGAGAATACGTTGTAACGTTCATCCACGTTTTCTATTGCGGCGGCCATGGCCTTGGAGTCACCTACCGTGACATTCCTTCCGGAAATGCCGTCCTCGTTCACCCAGGACACGCCGGAGCCGGGAATTATGGTAGCCACAACGGGCTTTCCGCAGGACATGGCCTCTATCTGTACTATCCCAAAGGCCTCTGTCTTCATAATGCTGGAAAGGACAAAGATGTGGCAGGCGCCGTAGTAGTCCGGTAATTTATCGTCCGGCAGATACCCCTCCAGAGTAACCCTTCCGCCAAGGCCTTCAGCTTCAATCATCTCTTCCAGTTCCTTCTGGAGCGGACCTTTGCCGCCAATAATGAGGTGGTATTTTTCCGGAAGGAACTTCATCGCCCGGATAAGCACGGAGAAACCTTTGTACGGGACCAGCCGGCCTATGGACAGCAGGATGGTCTTCCCGGGGAAGCGCTGCCTTATGGCTTCCGCGCCCTCCTCGCTGAAATGAATGGGCTCTATGCCGATGGGAACATAGGTGCATTTGTCCTGGACGCTGCCCAGATAAGGGGAAGCCTTGATATACGACGGGGTGGTTCCAACAATGACATCGGCCCTTTTCAAAAGCCAGTTCTGGAGAGGACTGTAAAGCCTCAGGAGCGATTTCTGGGATACGATGTCACTATGCCAGTGAAGCACCACTTTCCCTTTGTAGCCACTGAGCCTTAGCGCCAGGGCTGCCATGGGGTCCGGATGGTGCACGTGGATTATGTCGTAATCCTGGTGGTGTTTCTTAAGCCACCGTACCATTGCCGGAGAAATCATGGTGGCGGCCTTCTTGGTGAGAGCATTCACGCAGTACACCGTGCCATGGGAGTTGAAGCGGAAGTCCCTGCCATCCTGGAACGGCAGGTCAGCAGGATCAGCCTTGTCGCCGCGAAGCCGCGCGCACAGCATGTCACAGTCTACGCCCTGGCCCGATAGCCCCCTCATGAGAATCCACATCACCTTCTCCACGCCTCCGCGTATGGGGTAGAACTTTCCTAACTGAAGTATCCTCATTTCAATAAGATATCAAATAACCTGTCCCAGTTTTCTGCATAAGGAGCGTTGAACTCAGGCACGGGAACGGCCTGGAAGGACTCTTCTTTCTTTTCTATCAGATCCTGCATGAGAAGTGCCAGCCTGTCTGCGTCCCTTGCGGGGAAAAAGGCCGCTTTTGAAGCGCCTGCCGCCGCTCCGTGAGCATAGGGCATGTCCGCAAGTATCATGGGTTTTCCCGTATGCATGAATTCCGATATGGGAAGGCCCCAGGTCTCTATCCTTGAAGGGAAAACAAGGCATGAGGCCTTTCCATAGGCCTGCGCCAGTTCCTCCCGGGAAAGGTATCCGCGGAAACGGATGGAGTCCACATGGCACCAGCGCCTCCGGAGCCACTGCGCATAGCGGTTTTCTTCTCCGCTTATGGTGAACTCAACGCAGAACGCACCTTTTCCCAGACGCTTTTCCAGCAGATCTGCAGCCTTGCACACCGTCTCATAGTTCTTGTGGCAGTCCGGTGTACCTACGTAGAGGAACATAGGAGGATTTGACGGCGTGGCCGTAATCCCGGGGCGTTCAAAGGACGGAGGCGCTACTATTATTCTGCCTGCCGGGAAGGAGACAAGGGCCGCCAGGGCCTGCCTCATCCACTCCTGCTGCACAATCAGGTATTTGTTCTTCTTCACGTTCCACCTGTATGCATATTTGGTGAACAGTGAGAACAAAGGTATCTTGTAATCCATCCAGAGGTCACGGAGCGTAGGCTTCATGAACGGGAAGGAAGTGTGGCAGTAAACGGCCTGCATCTGCGCCTTTACCCGCGGCGTGGTGTCGTGGAGGGACAGCCAGAGGTATGTGTCGGGGAGCGTTTTTGAGATGCGGTTCATGCTCACGTACTCGCACCACAGGCGTTTGAACCATCCTTCTGCGCTCCAGGGAATTTCAATGTAATCTATTCCCGGGAAAGTGCACAGCTCCTTATTGTGTACCAGCGCTGTAACATGGATGTCTGTCCTGCCGCTAAGGTACCTCAGGCAGTCCCTCAGAACGGTAAGCGTCCCACCCTTTCGGATGTTCACCGCCGATACTACAATATTTCGCCGAACAGCTGTATCCATTGTGGCATTATTATTTCCGGCTTCCATCTCTCCGAGCTCCGGAAGGCGTTGAGGCCCATCTCTTTCCTTAAGGCATCGTCCTTCATAAGGGCCAGGAGGCCCTGGGCGAACGCGCCCACATTCCCTTCCTCTACCAGAATTCCGTCAACGCCAGGGGTGATGATATCTTTGGGGCCGCACTTGCATTCAAAAGAAACCGCCGGAACGCCGAAGGTCTGCGCCTCCAGGAGCGCCATGGGAAGGCCCTCGTAACGTGATGTGAGGGCAAGTATGGATGCCTGGGAATATACTGCAGCCATGTCGCTCTCTGCACGGCCAAGCTTCACGGAACCGGTAAGGCCAAGGCTCCGGATAAGGCTCTCAAGTTCCGGACGCTGCTCTCCGTCTCCCACAAGCCATAGTTTCCATCCGTCCTTTTCCGGAATAAGGTTCCATGCCTGAATGAGCCGTTCCAGGCCCTTCTGGTGGGTATATCGGCCCACCGCAATAACTGTCTTTGTGTCCAGGGAGGCGGGCTTTTCCGGGCGGAACCGTACGGGGTTGTATATTACGCGTATTCCGGGAAGGTCTCCCCAGTAGGCCTTGTCCTCATTGGTGAGTACCACAAAACGCCGGTACTTCCTGACCAGTCTCTCGTCCTGGCGGCTGCGGATGCCGTCGACAAGCGCCCACAATCCCTTCCTTCCGTACTGCACGCGTTTGAAGCGGGAGAAATGCACTTCCAGCACCTTTCTGCTGCCGTCCTTCATTTGCGGGACAAGGTTAACCTCGTTGCAGAACATGGACACTGTGATGTCCGGCTTTTTCTCCATCAATATGGCCCTCAGGGCCTTCCTGTGCCTTCTCTGCTTGCCGGGATAGTGAATCAGTTTGTCCCACAGGCTGCCGCCGTTGTTGTCCTCATAGCCTATTGCAAGGTCCGTCATCTCCACGCGCGGGTCCAGCGGGAAAGCATTGGGCCGCCCTTTCTGTTCCGTTGTGACGATGGTCACCCTGTGCCCGTGCTCAACCAGCCAGTTGGCTTTGTCGCACAGCACCCTCTCCATCCCCGCGGGGCGGTAGAATCCGGCTATGTTGTAGAGGATGTGCATTGCGTGGAGAGAGCCTACAGGTCTTATTGGTAAATTCCGGGAGACTAAGCTGTTGCAGTTACTATTGTTCCTTATCTGTAATGAAAGCTAAAACAAGAAAAGGTGCAAATACCATTATTACATCACTGGATACCTTGAGCCATCCTATATAATTGACAAGCAGAACAGCCAAAAACATCCATTTGAAACGAGGGAAAGACTTAATACACGTATAAGTCATATACATAAACACCAAGATCATACCAATGAGACCGACGACACCGAAGTAAAATATGAATCTGAGATATCCAATATCAGTTTTCATATAATACCCCTCTGTAATCTGTCCCAGTCTGTTTGGAAGGCCGGGATTCTCAAAATAGCCATCTCCAACCAGCCAAGTTTTAACTGTCTCGGGCCAGACCACCATGCCCTTTAGAATTTCATTTGATCTAACTTCCCACCTTCCTTTCTCGGCTAATGAGAAGAATCCTTCAAAACCGAAGCGGAGATTGCTGCGAAAATTAACATCGTTGTTGTATAGCCAGACAGATAAAAGAACAGCAACTAAAAGACTGCCACCAATGATTGCCCAGGAACGGTCAAACACTAAATTCCCGTCATACGGTAATCGAAGAGCAATGAATAGAAGAATTGCAACTAAAGCCCCGATAGTTGTACTTCTTGCTATCATATTGCCAAACACTGTAATAATGGCATATGCCAGCAAATATAGAAAGGCAAGCCATTGCTTTTTATCGAAATCCACCCTCGACAACAGTACAGAAATAATCACCAAAACTGCTGAAAACCTGAGTCCGGAAGGATCCAGAGCAGCGCCAAGTCCGTGCAAACGACTTTCTGTCGCACTCATAAAAGCTTCTCCTTCTCCCATAAGGCTATCGATGAATAACTCCAAAGAAGGGGAAACTGACATCACATATGCCAAAATGCACTGAAAAGAACATACTCCTATCAAATAATGACATATATTCTCAACTGTAACCGTCCCATGAGTAGCCCTGATCATCCACACAACTGCGTATGCCGCCGCAAGCCACACCATTACAGAAACTATATATCTCGCATAAGATACATCAGGAGTTCCATTAGATACGGAAACGAAGTATGCCCATATACTTATTATCGCACATAATATACTTATTACCAAGAAATCTCTGGAGATTACTAATTTCCTGCCTTTTACTATGTCAAGAAAATAAAGTCCTGCACCAATGACTGCAAGAATCATTTTCGTGTTAATTATTATATTTATGGGAAGATTAAATGGAAACAAGAAGAAACTTGTTACCAATCCCGTGAGAAGAACCAGAATAAAACGAATCATCTGACGCGTTTAATGATTTTATAGTAGATGTTGTTAACTGCAAATGCGTACAACCATACTAGTGGATACAAATGCAGCCTGGCAAATTGCTGAATTATTATAGTACGTCGAGGCAGCGTCTTGTTTTTGCTGATATCAGAATTTGATTCAGGGTACAACTCATGCCAAATACGATACTGGTCATAACTGCCACTGAAAAGGAAAGGAAGCTTGATGTTCAGTTTGAAAAGATTCGTAATAAGCTCTTTATCGGAAGTATCCCATTCATTTATCCATCCGAAGACTCTGTCAGCATTGTTCTTTATATCAACAAGATGACGTTCTGAAACAGTATTCGTAAAAGCATCTCCGTTTGTTTTCATATAATGATAGAGGGGCTTTGCAACTCGGGCAACGCAAGAAGAACGTATCCCCAATGCTATCATGGTCATATCTTCTCCCATAGAATATCCTTCCGGGAACCGTATAGGTGTATTCTTGTTGTAGAGATCCCGCCTGACTAATTTATTCCATACATTATACTTCATCATTCCTCCCAGAAACCCCTCTTTGACCATCCTTTCAGAACTAGAATAGTCCGGCGTTTTCATCTCCCTACGAGATGCTTGGAAATCAATAAAGAAATCACAATAAACAAAGTCTGCTCTTTTTTTTATTGCTGTCAAATACAAATCTTCCAACATGGTTGGTTCCATCCAGTCATCAGAATCACAGTGGAATATATATTCGCCTTCGGCGATGGCTAGTCCGGTGTTTCTTGCAGCGGGGAGACCTTTGTTTGTTTCATGAACGACAATCTTCGTATTCCGATTATAATTGGCGATAATCTTCTTTAACCGGATGGCACTGTCATCAGGAGATGCGTCATCCACAAAAATAAACTCTACGTCCTCCAGTGTCTGTTCCATCAAAGACTTGGCACAACGCTCAATGAACAACGCAACTTTATAAAAGGGAACTATGACTGATACTTTCATCTCAATGTCCTCCTCTATCTCTTTCTCTTATCTATCGGATATCTAAGCAATATTTTAAGCCGCTTTAGCAGTGAAAGGTTTTCAAGTAAATCACGTTGTTTTTTCCAGAAATCGTAAGCGAACGCCTCGTCATAGAAAACTGATTTTCTATAGCTACTCCACCAGATGTCCATATTGGGGCAGCATTCTCTCCAAGGCTTTGATCCATTATAGTGCACAATGCCTGATTTGAGCGCGTGGGTTATTTCATCCTTGCCATACATTGCTACCATATCCTGTCGTCTGTTAACAATCAAATCGTATAATTGTACCGTCAGACAAAATGAAGGTCCTAATGATAAAAACCGGCCATTACACGTGATATTGATAATATCCATGTCTTGCTGGGAAAAAGCATTTTTACCATGCTCGCGAAATAAATCCAATATCCCATCCTTGAGAAGGAGACCTGAATTAATCAGCAGGTTGCCCGAATAATAGTAACCCTTTTCCCAATCCAGGTTTAACTTGCCGGACACATATTCACGTATCTCGGGACGGATTCTTGAACAAGTCTCTACCGCTCCAAAATAATTATCGCCCAGATCTTTGGAATAGTAATCGCTCAAATCCTCACGAAAGATAACATCTACATCAGAGTAAAGAATCTTGTCGTACTCAGGTATAACTTCGGGTGCAATCAAACGATAATACGCTGTCTCAGGAATATTACGAATTACATATCCTCCAACAAATTCTCCATCAATCTTGCGGAAGGTAATCCGACAATTCCCGTAATGCTGGGGAATCTCTCCAATGAGACTATTGGAAAAATCACATCGGGGACCATGCAAAATGAAAATGTCATAAAAGGTATCCGGTGCGGCATTGTCCAAAAGAGAACAGATACACACTCCTGCCGGCATCTCTAATGCTTGGTCAAACGTAAAAAGAATAGGAATGATGGTCATTTGATTGAAAAAATGCTCTTCCGTTGATTACAGCGCCTAATCTTTAATGTATTGGGGGCGACACTCTAATGCTACCAAGATTATTTGGATTTCATTGCATCAATTAAATATCCTTTTTCCTGGAAATTAAAAAGCCATGTTGATAATAAGTATAAAACGATGCCCAATAAGCCGCCTAATAAAAGTTTCATAAAAGCACCAGGAATGAAGGACAAAACAAAATAAACTATGGGACAAATAATTAATACAGAGAGCATTATATCCGACTGCGACTTAATGTAATCTCTGATTCCAACTCCTATTTCTTTTCTACAGATTAACACATTGACCAGTGTTTCAAAGGCAGAACTGGCCACAATGCCCCAACATACCGCAGGGATACTTATTGTGAGGGTAAAAATCAGAATCACAAATGATACACACCTCTTTACGATTTGAGCTTTAAGCAAAATTCCAGAATGACCAATTGCGGCGACAGGATTGCCAGATTGTTGCATAAGCGGATAAAACATAAAATTGATGCAAAAAATCCGCAGATATGGAACAGCAAATAACCACTTTTGTGTCAAAATAACTTCTATGAATGGTTCAGCCAAAACCAATAGTAATCCCAACAAAGGAATAATGATATAATGTGTAAAATGTAAGTACCTCAGGTATTCTCGTTTCAAATAAGACAAATCGTCCTGCGCTTGTGTAAGAACGGGATAAATAACGCGGTTTAATACATCCGACAGGTTCGTCGATGGGACTTGGCTAAGAGTAAACCCCCGATTGTAAAAAGCCAAATCTGACGGAGAATACTTCTTGCCGATAATCAAATTGGCGATATTTAAATAAATGCTGGTCAATATGTTGGAGAGCATCAATTTTGAGCCGAAACTAAAGAGTCTTTTAAACGAACTAAAACTAAAGACAAACTTCGGCCTCCATCGTGAAAAGTACATCAGGGCGACTGATACAAGGAATTGACTAACCAGCCCCTGTATAACCAAGGCCCATACCTCAAATCCACGATATGCACAAATAACACCGATTGTTCCACTTATAATGACAGCTATCAATCCTGCTTTTGTCTGTGTCTTGAAATCAAGATCGATTGTCAGCCGCGTTCTTTGGACGATGGACAAACTGGAAAGCAACAGATTAAGCGAGATTACCCGCATAATAGTTGTAAGCTGAGGCTCTTTATAAAAGGCGGCAACGAAGGGAGCGGCAAAGAATAGAATAATGTACAAACATATTGCAACCGCCATATTGAAGATAAAAACTGTACAATAGTCTGTCTCATCCCTATCTTTCTTCTGAATCAAAGCATTAGTAAATCCGCCATCAATAAATAACTGAGAAAAAGATAAAAAAACCTGTACCATCACGATAAGCCCATACGCACTTGGAGATACGATACGGGCAATAATGATACTAAGTATAAAACTAACACCTTGAACAGAGAACCTCTCTATTCCGCTCCAGATAAAGCCGCTCGAAACCCGGGACATAATTCAACGCTATTGATATTTCTTATAGATTCTAAGAAAATCATTAACACGCGCCTCGTATGAAGTCCTGCTTATAATGACATCTCGGCAATTCTTCCTCATTGAAGCATAATCTTCCTTTGATAAATTGTAAATTTGAAAAATGCCGTCAGCAAAATCTTTACTATCTTTAAACTTCGCACAATACCCTGTCATTCCTCGCTTCACGGTTTCCATTGCCGCCCCCATCTCAAACGCCACCACTGGAGTACCACAACATAATGACTGGTTTACCATTGTCGGGCCGGCATCATCCACCGAAGGGCTAAGGTAAACGTCTGCCAGAGAATACAACTCAGGCATTTGGGATGCAGGTACGTATCCTACATAATTGATATCAAACTCTATCAAATCTTTGATATCATCAATTCCATTGCCGGCAATTAGTACTATTATCTCTTCCCTTTGCGATTGGTTCAATGAATCCCCAAAAATGCGTAAACTTTTTATCAGGTAATCCATTCCTTTTCTAGGATCCTTTAAACTTTTGCACCCAAAAAAGAGAATGAAGTGTTTATCGGGAGAAATGCCATACTTTGCTCTTAAAGCTGTCTTGTCCATAGGATAGAACTCATCTTTATTAAAGATGTCAAAACTAGGTTCTACCCGTGCATCTTTCAATAAATAAGATGTATTATAATAACATGACCTCATATAGAGGTTCCCCAAAACAATCGGTTTTACAGTTTCATATACCTTTTTTCTAAACTTGACATTAGAACGGGTAAAATCATTCACATTTCTGGAATTAATAGCAGGGCAGCATCCACATCCAGTCTTGTAATTCTGGCAATCATGGGTAAAATGACATCCTCCCGACATCTGCGAATAATCTACACCCATAAAATGTATCTGACAATGCAGGCGATTATAAATAGCTTGTATTGTCGCAAAAGAAAGCAACCCTTGCCAAAAGAAAACCAAAACTGCGTCATATTCTCTCTTAATAGTAGCAAGGACTCTCTTTACAGGGACCGGAGGAATCGTCTCATATGTATAGAAGAAACCGTATCCTGTATTCAATTTACGCAATCCGGTCAAAAAAGAAAGTAGTCTAAAAACAATATCTCGCAACCTGCTCGGTTTATTGTAAACACTTAAATATTCAGGTTTCCCTTTGACAGGATATAGAGTAAGCAAATCAATTTGAAAGCCGGCTTGCTTAAATGCATTATAATAATCATCTGAAACTCTTGCAGGCCCTATTGAAGGGTCTACTGAGGATATAATCAGTATAGAAGGACGCAGATTAGAATCTATCACTATTATAGAATACTACAATTGCATTAATGATATCTTGCACTTCATCACTATTCAGTTCATAATACATCGGTAGACGAACTAAACAATCTGTGAACATATCGCTATGGGGAAGATTCGGCAGGATGCCTCCATGAGTCCGATAATAATCACTCCGGTGCAAACTCAAATAATGAAAGACAGCACCAATATGCTGTTCATTCAGGTATGAAATCAGTTTCGTGCGTTCTTCAAGACTCCGGCATACGATATAAAACATATGCGCATTATTGGTCGCATATTGTGGTATCTCCGGCATCTTGATGAAACCTTTTTCTCCCAGATTCTTCAATCCCGCATAGTACTGATCCCATAACTTCTTCCGCTTGGCTTGTATTTCATTAAGACTTTCCAGCTGCGCCCATAGGAAAGCTGCATTAATCTCAGAAGGCAGGAAGCTTGATCCGGTATCTACCCAACCATATTTGTTTACCATCCCACGAAAGAACTCTGCACGATTAGTTCCCTTCTCCCAGATAATCTCGGCGCGACGAATAAAGCGTTCGTCATTAACACAGAGCAGACCTCCTTCTCCACCTGCTGTAACGTTCTTTGTCTCATGAAACGAAAAACAGCCAAAATGCCCAATACCGCCAAGAGGCCTGCCTTTATAAAATGAATCAATGGCCTGTGCCGCATCCTCCACAACAAACAAGTTATGACGATTGGCGATGTCCATAATCCTATCCATATCACAGGCAATGCCAGCATAATGAACTGGAACAATCACTTTTGTCCTAGGAGTAATAAGCGCTTCCACTTTGTCCGCATCAATATTGGGATTATTTCCATAACTATCTGCGAAGATGATTCTTGCACCCTGTCGAACAAAGGCTAAAGCAGATGACACAAAAGTATAAGAAGGGACTATTACTTCATCACCAGGCTTTACGTCACAGAGGATGGCTGCCATTTCCAATGCATCCGTACAAGAGGTTGTCAATATGGCTTTCTTGATACCAAAACTATCCTCAAAGAACTGTTGACACTTTTTAGTAAAGACGCCATTTCCAGACAATTTTCCTGTATAAACAGCCTGATACATATAATGGACTTCTTTTCCCGTCAAATAGGGCTTGTTAAAGGGGATATTCATATCGCTGACTCCTTATAAATATTACCACCTACTTTTTCTCCAGTATAGAGACCTCTCCAAATCCAATCGCCTTGGTTGGCCTCTTTCATCTTATTGACTATAGCATCTATATCGTATTCTACTCTGTACGTTTCCAGTCTTCCATCTGGCAACAACACAACAAAAGCAGCACGAGGGTCATCATCTCTAGGTTGTCCTACAGAACCCGGATTACAAAATACTTTCCCGCTTTTCTCATCAAGCTGAATAATCTGTTTATGCGTATGACCAGAAAAATAAAACAGCTGATTATATGATGAAACCATGGAAAAATCAAAAACCTCAACTCTTTCTTCTAAAGCATCATCCCATCCCCCATGACGAAAAGAGGATCTGTCATTATCATAGGCTGGAGAAAGTGTCTTAAGCCACTCATAGTTATCATGACGAATAATTGTCTTTTGATAATCGATACATATTCTGACAGTCTTGGAGTAGCAACACGTTCCTCCAAGCATATAATAGTCATGATTACCCAGCAAAGTATGTATATTCCGAGATCGCAGTTCATCTATGCAGTCATTAATCTGACAGTAATAACCAACGACATCACCCAGACAGATAATATCATCTATACCCAATTCGTCAATCTTGCTTAAAACGCTCTTTAGAGCCGGGTAATTGCCGTGAATGTCTGATATGACAGCAAGGCTATTCATAGAAATAGTCACTAATGAAGCGTACTGCATGGAGTACCTTTTTCTCTGTTGGAGGCATACTACGTCCATACAGATAGTACTCAATGCATTTTAAAGGTTCGTTATATCCCATAACTGTACGGATGGAGCAGGCACTGGAAATGCGGGGGTTTATCTCTAACAGATAGACTTTATCTCCCTCTTTCCTCAACTGAATATTAGTTGGGCCACTCGGTTTAGTCAGCATGCAGATTTCATCCACATACCTCATAATCTCTTCGTCGTGGGGTATAAGAGTAGCTTTATCTGTTGCACCGGTCTGAGCAAGTTTCCTCTTCAGGATTATATGGTCTGCATAAGTACCGTCTGCCTTGCCAAATACAGCTACCGTATATTCTTCTGCATCAGACCCAATTATTCTTTGGTAAATATTCGCATCTTTGTTTTTGTTATAAAAAACAAATTCCTCCTTTGAATTAATCCTGTGGATTCCTTTTGACGCATAAGAGGAACGAGGCTTCATTAAGAATGGCGTTCCTAACCTTTCAACACACTCTTCATAAGAAGCCTGAAATAAAGTTGGAATAACATTCAAATTTGTGTCACGGAAATAGCAATACGTTCCCAGTTTATCTTTGGATAGATTAATAAGCAAGTCGTTATTCAAAACGACCTTGGCATTGATGTGCTTCTTTAATTCAAACAGGCGATACATATCCTGTTCTATCCCAGGAATGATGAGATCAATTTGTTCTTCCGCTACCAGTTTATTGATGAAAACCTGATAATGTTGTGAGTCGGCTCTTTCCGCAACATAGAACTTATCACAAAGGAACTGACCGTATGCATCATTATAAATATCCATACCAACTATTTTTAGAGGATATAGATTCTGCTGCCGCAGTGAATTAATGATGCCATACCCAATAATGGCACCTACACCTGTTACTAAAATGTTTACCTTATTCATTTCGAGTTTAAAACCCCTTCAGGAAAGATAAATCGATATGCGGTCTTTGATCAAATATCGGTCGTTGGTAATCTAGTTCCGGGCTTATTGTTGACACTTCTGATACATTGACCTTAATCAAGACCCTGTTATCAATCAGGCGGTCATAACTGACATTAGAAAAAACATCTTGAAAGACTTCTATATAATCCATATCATAGCACCCTGCCAAGGCACCAAGGTCAGGAACGGAGAATCCATTAACAGAACCATATGTCCTGTTTCCTAATACTTTTTCCTGATAGTCTCGTATTAAACCAAGCGAGTTATTCACAAATACAACTATAGTCGCCGGTATTTTCTCGCGCCTCAGCGTCTCCAACTCCTGGATATTCATCTGAAAACCTCCGTCACCCATATAGGCGATAAGATGCTTCGTCCCATGGGACGCATAAAAACCGCCAATGATAGAAGGAAGCGCATATCCCATACTTCCATGTCCTCCTGAAGTCAGGAATGAGGAGTCGCCAATCATTTGAACTGCCTGTGCAACCCACATTTGATTCTGTCCAACATCGACAGATACTACTGTTTCTTTATCAGAAAAGACTGTGTTAAGGTGTTTTATGAAATCAGCAGGGTTCACGCCATCTTTATGATAACTATCCTCAGACCGATTTTCAATAACGGCAAGCATCTTGTGCCATTCTGCGTAATTGTTCTTTACTTTACCCGGTATGCTTTGGTGAAGCTGATGTATAAACTGAGCGCAGTCACACACAATGGGATAATTCGCTTGAACCTCGCGATTAATTTCCGCAGCATCAATATCTATGTGGACAATCGTTGCTTCCGGTGCAAAATCTGCCATTATGCCACCAGTTTGTCTCCCATCGAGCCTTGATCCTAGTACAATAAGCAGATCAGATTTGAACACTGCCAAATTCGCTTTTCTATTGCCATAAACGCCAATGAATCCCGCATATCCAGAATCAAAAGGAACGTTATTAAGGCCTCGTAACGAAGCCACATAAGGGATTCTCAACCTTGAACATAGGTCTTTGAAACAAATGTTGTTCTTTATACCACGCGCCCCCCCCCCTATAATAAACAACGGCCTTTCCGCTTTTAGCAATAAATCCGCAATGACCTTAATACCTGCCACTTGAGTAACTTTGTCTTCTAACACATATCCCTTGATAAAATCATCATCTATCTGAGCTGACTGGATATTATGCGGCAAGGAAATAAAAGTTGGGCCAGGGCGGCCTGTTTTTGCGATGGCTATGCACTTTTCCAACTCATATTCAATAGCTGACGGATCTAATATTTCAACACAGTATTTTGTGATTGGCCTAACTATTTCAAGTATTTTGGTTTCTTGGAAACCATTCTGACGAGACTTGTTGTCTTTCATCTCATGGGTACTTACCTGACCTGAAATAAACAAGCACGGCAACGAATCATAGTATGCACAAGCAATGCCGGTTATCAGATTGGTTGCCCCAGGACCACTACTAGCAATAGCGACACCCATTTTATTTGATGCTTCGGCATATCCGCATGCAGCAAAGGAAGAAGCCTGTTCGTGGTAGTTTTGAACATATCTCAATCCCACCCTACAGATAGAATCGATGAGGTGAGAAATTGAACTGCCCTGGTAACCAAAGACTGTATCCGTTTCTTTGATTAACCTTAGTGCAATATAATCGGATAATTTCATATCGTCCTGTCGGCCTCGTTCGCCTAATATACATCCCCGTTGTTGACGGGTAATTGAATGCCGCTTATCGCGTTACTTTCATCTGAGAGCAGATATAGCACATTATTAGCAACATCCACAGGACTAAGGATACCAAAAGGCATCCTATAATTAACATTCATGTCAATAGCATCGCTTTGTTCCCTTAGTCTGGCAACCATAGCGGTATTAGTTGTAGACGGCATTATCGTGTTAACCCTGGTCTTTCTTTGGGCCAGTTCTTTTACACAACTCTTGACTACGAGATTCATTGCCGATTTAGACGCGCTATATGCAAATTGTCGGTTCCCGCCTAAAACAGATGCATTTGAGGATATACCGACGATACTGCTATTGTCGTGTGTATAATCTTCATCCGTAAAGAACTTAAGCATGGCGACAAATGACACCACATTGATATTGAAAGTTTTCTGGAAGATTTCAAGATTAAAATCCTTTAGAGTCATTAATGGACTAATGCCCGCACAATATGCTAACCCGTCAAATCGAAAACCTTGCTCTTTAGCTTTAATGAAAATAGCGGGAACATCTCCAGGATTATTCAAGTCAAACTGCAGATAACTGGAATCAGACTTATTTGGACAAAGCATCTGATCAATAACATTGACTTCTCTATCAACCATAAAGAGCCGGGCTCCACCCTCCAGCAATAATGTGGCCACACTCCTTCCTATACCGGAATTCGCACCTGTAACAAGGTATGTCTTATTCTCAAAACTCCTCATATTAAAACAATACCCTGGAAACCTTTGATTTATAAATGAGATACCCACTTCTATCTCCGCTGCACTTGATATGGCGGAGCTCATTATCCGTGATTTCTGCTTTCACAATAGTGGGGTAATCCTTCCATTTTTCGATGATTTCCCTCAGTCTTTCCGTTTCTTTCGACAAGAAATATACGCCCGAAAATGAATGGTCGGTTATCTGCGGTTCAAGATAATTACCCAAGGCAATTTCTATTACACCTTTGAGAAAATCATAGCCTGTTGATAATTGTACCAAATGCGACCCGATGAAATCGCCACCCATGCGCGCTCCTATCTCAATTACACGGATATCGCCATCCATTGTTATCTTCAGTTCGGCATGAGAAGCACCACATTGAATATGTAGCGCAGTGAGCGCATTTAGAACTATGTCTTTAATACGCTCTTTTACGTCATCAGGAAGTGATGCAGGCTGGTGATGCTCCAACTCAACGAAGAATGGAGATCCGGTCGTTACCTTATCGGTTATTTGGAGCACATGATGCTTTCCTTTGTAAGAGATTGACTCTACACTTATTTCTCGTCCTCCAACAAACTCTTCAATCACCGCCTTCTTCTGAAAAGACTCCTTGCAAGCTCTTTCTATGGCAGTCTGTAACTCATTATCGGTATCTACCTTCTTAACGCCTCTGCTACCAGAACGGTCAGTAGGTTTTACAATCACGGGGTAACGGAATGCTTTTACTGCCTCCGGGATTGTACCTTCAGTTAAACAGAACATTGGTGAAGGCACATTATTATCCATAAAGCACTGACGCATCAAGTACTTATTCGTAACCGTCTCTGAAAACTCGTCAGGGTTCCCTACAAGCCCCAACTTTTCTGCAACATAATTGACAGTCAAAACAGCAACGTCGGACGCTATGGTTGTAATTCCGTCAATCCCTATTTCACGGCAAATCTTCAATATCGCCTCTTTATCAACTATAGATACAGGATAGAACTGGTCACAAGTATCCTTGCAAACTGCTCCTTCTTCCCAAGCAAAGCAGATACTCTCCACTCCCATTTCCTTTGCTTTCTCTACCAATGGAAGTTGTAGATAACTTGCACCTATAATTGCTAATTTCTTTTTCACTTAAAAGTCGATGACAGAAACGGTTTTTAATACTTTTGCGGGATTCCCAGCAGCCATTGAATTAGATGGAATGTCTTTCGTAACTACGGAATTGGCACCTATAATAACATTATCTCCTATATGCACTCCGGCCAAAATGGTAACCTTATCCCCTAACCATACATTATTCCCTATAACAATCTCCCCCTTTGATTCCAACGCCCGTTCTGCAGGTGGTATTAATGCATTTGCCATATCCAAATGGCCATGACTGTTATCTGTTATCAGAACAAATCGCCCGGTCAATAATCCATCACCGATCGTAATACTGTTACAAGAAGAAATATGGACATACTCACCAATTTTACAATGGTTTCCGATAGTTATTGACGGAGTAAACGATTGTTTTCCAAATCTTGCCCAACACTCAAGTACCGAGTGTGACTGTATCCTGGTATGAGCCCCAATGCGTATTCCCTTTAAGCCGCCACCTTGCGTCAAACAGGGACGGACGATAACGCTTCCTTCGCCAACTTGTCCCAGTTTTCCGGATATGGATCTATTATAGATAACCTCTCTGATATAATTGTATTTTTCAATGATTATACTCATCATTATTCTTGTTCTTCACTGAAAGAAAGCTTATAAGGACAATGTGAAACCCACAGGGACTCCAACATATCCGGAGATTCTAACTTTGGGTAATGATTCTTCAGATAACCTTCAATATCCCCTGGGGCAAAAAGCTTCTCACCTTCAAATACAATCGGAGCTAAATGCTTTATGGAGTCGGAGGGCATCCGATCCACAGAGCTGACGATAACGTCCACAAACCGACAATCCTTGTTATTAAACAGGGAAGAGGCTTTTTTAAGCCTCCAATAGAAAAAGCGTTTAGGAATCAGTTTCAAAAGGGAGAAACGAATATCTGCAAGGACCTTAGATAAAACAGGCGGCAGGAAATGTTGTCCTTCCAAAATTGCCTGTTTTAATTGTCGTCTCATGTAACTTCCATGGAGATACTGGACCAATCTTTTATGGATTCTCGCGACCGCAGGATTATCGGGAATATTGTCGTAGGGGAAAATATCCACAAAGATTCCTTGATGCATCTTGACATCCTTATACTCTTCCTGGATGAATAACGTTCCGTTTTTTCTGACCTTGGTGAAATAATGCGGGGTGCTCGTCTCCGTTTCAAAACATTGAATGAAAAAACCGTCAGAAACTAATGAAGGAGCTTCCTTTATGAACTTCTCGTAATCATCTCTCCTCATTCCCAAATCAATATCATCATCCCATTTCACAAAACCCTGAAAATAATAAGCTCCTATAGCTGTGCCTCCGGTCACAAAACACTGAATGCCCAATGAATCACAAATTCTGAGTATCTCTCTTAAAACGGTCAGTAGTTCCGAATGCAATTGTGACAATGTCTTATCAGAGTAGCTCCTCATGGAAAATATAAATATCTAACGGGAAAGAATTATCTTGGAACTGAACTGACCCGGCCGCCACAAATGAACGACAGGGTCCTCGGAATAACTTTCTCCAGCAGGTAGAACAGAGCCTCACAAATACCTACCGAAATAATAGGAACAAATAAGTAACGAAGCCATAAAGCGCCCAAAGAATCTCCAAATAATCTTAAGCAAAGTCCTTTTGTCCACCAGATAATGTAGATTTCATGAGCCGCATAAATGAAAAACGAACTGCCAGCCTTAGCGCAAAGGTACTTTGTGATTTTCATGTTGTTTATCAGAAGATTGCTCAGATTGATAAACGAGATGACACCAACAGGAACAAAGCATTTAAAAAGAATTGAATGCGCCGGCCGTCCCACCATTAATGTGGTAATGGGAAGAAGAATCCCGGTAGCGATAAAGGCTGGAGTGCTTAATTTTTGACAGAGCGGAAGGAAATCATTCTTTTGAATTCCCAGCCAAGCACCAACACTATAAAAGAAAACCGCGCCGATTCTATGAAAAGGAAGATTGATTGGAGCAAAATACAAAATAGCCATCAGCGTCAGGAATCCCCATTTGAACCGTTTGATAACAGGGTATAGTAAAGGCGCCACCAATGTCATGATTATCAGGTCTCTGATGTACCATAACGGAAAATCTGCAGGTCCGGTAAAAAACCAGTATACCGGGCCTTTATCAAGAATACTTAGCTCTTCAGGACTGGCAGAAAAAGACAGAGATTGAAATACGGAATTCTTAATAAGCAGGGCCGCTACCATTAACAAATTCCACAATAGATAAGGAATAAGCAAGCTCCAAAACCGCTTCTTCCATTTTGACAATATCCAGGAAAAAGAAAAGTCTTCCTCTTTTAGAAAACGAAAAAGCAGAAAACCGCTGAACAGGAAAAAACAGCGTGTCGCTATCGTGCATAAGTGTCCGGATATCAGTTCTACCATAAAATGGTAAACATTCTGCCCGCTGAAAGACCACTCAATAGCAGAAGTAGGAAAAGAAACGGCGGAATGAATAATAACCACCATCACAATAAGAGGGAAACGTGTTGCCTCTATAAGCGTAGACTGCCTATTGAGAATGGTGGTCATCATATATACATGAAACTCTCCGCCGGAATCCCGTCCGATGGAGAGTTTCTATGCTTTTATGCTGCATTACAGTGATTTACCGTACTCTCACCTCCACTCGTCTGTTCTGCTGGCGGCCTTCCTCGGTCTTGTTGTCTGCAACGGGCCTGGAGAAGCCGTAACCTTCAATGGTGATGAGCGAAGGACGTATGCCGCGGCGTACAAGGAAGGTCTTCACGCTCTGGGCACGGCGCAGAGACAGGTTCATGTTGAAGTCCTTGCTGCCAACGTTGTCCGTGTGGCCCTCGACGATGATGCCCACGTCAGGGTGCTCCTTCATCCAGCTGACCACTGCCTCAAGCTGGGAGTAGTAGTCTGTCTTGATGACATCGGACGATGTGTCGAACAGGGCGTCGGCATGCATGGTGGTGATAATCTCGTTGGGCACCGTGGTAACGTTGTTGATCACGATGGTGTCGTGCTGGATCTTTGTGACCAGGACGGTATCGCGGACGATATTCGGCCTCTGGATACCCTGGAGGGCCTGGCGCGTTGCCTCCTCCTGGGCTTTCAGGGCCTCGTCCTTGGCCTTCAGGGCTTCCTTCTGCTCCTTCAGGGCCTCGTCCTTTGCCCTCAGGCTCTTCTGCTGCTCCTGCAGGACTTCCTTCTGGGAGATTACCTCCGCCTGCAGCTCTTTCACCTTCTTGCCCGGGTTCTTCCACAGGTTCACGCTGAGACCCAGAGTGGCGCTGACAACTGCGGACGGAAGGTTCTTCGATCCGGCGTAAATACGGTTGTTATAGGCCGTTGCCTTGATATCGGGAACAATTGCAATACGCTTGGTGATATATATGGGGAACATCACGCCGGCGCCGCCGCCAAATGCGAAGTTGTCTATACGTCCAAGACCAAGGTGGACATACGGAAGCACGCTCTTACCTGCCCTTATGAGCATGTCGCCGTGCAGGTACTCGTACCTCTTGCTGCCGAAGTCCGTGAACTTGTTGGAGATGCTCAGGCCCTGGAAACCAACCCTGAAGCCGCCCCAGTCGCTGAAAATGTAACCAAAGTAAGAGTCATTGGCAATACCAGCGCCCACGTGGGAATTCTCGCGGTCGTAGAACTGCTGGCCGTCAAAACCTACATTCATGCCGATACCAGTACCGACAAACACCCACCGGTCGTCTCTTTCTTCCTGGGCCGATGCAATGAAACCAAGCGACATCAGAGCCGCTGCCAAAGATATAAATTTCGTTTTCATAGTCAGAATTGTCCGAACCTGTAAATAAAGCCGATAGATATAAGACCGCGAAGGTCGAAGGGAAATCCGCCATATCCCTCGTAGACGTCTGTCTGGTCCTTCAGAGTGGGCAGAAGACCGTTGTACTGGTCGGAATAAGCCTCGCCGCAGGCATCCAGATACATGGCGAAATTCTCAAAGATATTATACTCCGCAATACCTCCCAGACGGAAACCGAAAGCGGTGCTGGGATCCTGCACCGCCTGCCAGGGGTGCTGGGAATCAGTCATGTTGAAAGAATGGCCGAAGCCAAGACCGCCGTACAGCTTGATGCGGAAAGCAGTGAGCCTGTCAGACATGCCCTGAAGGTCAAGGATGGCGTCTGCAAAGACATTGATGCTGCTGAACGTGTAAGGGTAGAAACCGTGCGCGGATGTATTATGGGTATTGCACGCGGCGGCATTCTTTGCGTAGCCGGCTGTCAGCCTTACTCCGAACATCTCGTTCACATCGTAACCACCTACAAGGGCAGCCTGGAAAGTAATGAGGTCCAGAGGCTTTTTGTTGTCCACATAGGAGAAATAATTCTCGTAGATGTTTAGCATGGGGCCCTGCTGAATACCTGCGTAGAAGTGTCCCTCATGGCTGTATTGGCCGGATTGGGCTACAAGAGTCAACCCCCCGAATAAGAGGATAAGACCAGTTAAAACAGTCTTTTTCATTATGTTATAATATCTGAAATCTTGAAAACGGCTCCGCCGCCGGGGTTACATTTTGTAGCCCGGTACAGAAATAGTATAGAAATGCGATTTCATTTCCGATGCAAATATAGTAAAAAAAATTCAAATGAAACAGAAACGAAACCCATCAAAACGATTTATAAATAAAATTATAATCTTCGCTTGCATAGTTTTCAAAAATGGAATAACTTTGCAACTTGTAAACTTGTGCGCACGCACGCGTGTACTATAATATAAAAAAGAGCATTGCGTGGGGGGGGGGGTAAACCATTAATTATCAAGCACTTGAAAGAGGATAGAAGCATATTGCACCACCATAGGGCAAGAATGGTATTCCTGCAGGACCTCCTGTTGTCTCTGCTGGCATCCCTTCTCACCATCCTTCTGGTGCGCTGGCTTTCGGATCCTATTCCGGGTTTCACCCTGTTGGTTTTCAAATGGTTAGGTGTTGCCGCGGTGGGTATGTCCACGGGTATGCTCCTCACATCGTCCCACATGGAAGTGCGCAGCTTTGCCACGGTGCGTTCCATGGCCAAGACGTGTCTCACCATCCTGGTAAAGGAAGCGCTTCTTACCGTAGCCCTGCTGGTGGGCATCATCAGCATTCCGCTCACACATGCCCTCATTGCAATAATGGCGGATGCCATCCTCACCGCAGGCGTGCTGCTTTACCTCCGCCTCTCCGCCCGCCTGCTGCTCAGGCATACGGACATCAAGGCAAAAGCCTCACGCAGCAGCGCCCTTGTATACGGCACGGATGAGCCGTCAATCCTCATGGCAGAGGAACTCACCCGCGAAGGCTACGACGTAGTTGGGCTGGTGACTACAGAGCCTTCCATGTCCGGCCGCGTCGTCCATGACCTTGTGGTCTACCTCTGCCGCACCGATGAAGATATGGTCCGCCTCCAGTGGCAGCTGGGCGGCATAGACGGCCTCTTCTTCCCCAAGACCATTGCCGAGATAAAGTCCACTGACGGTACCGTGGTGGAAGAAAAGCCGCAGCGCGACGGCATGTCCCTCATGGGCCACGCGCTCAAGCGCAGTTTTGACATAGTCCTTTCCGGGGTACTCCTTCTCATATTCAGCCCCGTAATTGCCATCTGCGCCATCATGGTACACCGTGAAGACGGCGGCCCCGCAATCTTTGCGCAGGAGCGCATAGGCCGCGGCGGAAAGCCCTTCCAGATTTACAAGTTCCGCTCCATGCGCCTGGATGCGGAAGCTGACGGCTCACCCGCCCTCTACACCGGAGAAGAAGATCCCCGTCTCACCCGCACCGGACGCTTCCTCAGGGCCCACCACCTTGACGAGCTTCCCCAGCTCTGGAATGTCTTCAAAGGAGACATGTCCTTCATCGGTTATCGTCCGGAAAGACAATACTACATAGATAAAATAATGGAGCACAACGCCCGCTACCGCTACCTATACCAGATAAGGCCGGGCGTTACAAGCTACGCCACTTTATACAACGGATACACAGATACCCTGGAAAAGATGCTCACCCGCCTGGACCTGGACCTTTACTACCTCCGCAACCATTCCATATGGTTCGACGCTAAGGTCCTGGGCCTCACGTTCCTGAGCATTGTAAGCGGGAAGAAGTTTTAATGGAAAGGCAAAACGCATACTGGTACGTCGCAAAGACACGTCACGGAGCCGAACTGGGTGTCCGTGACCGTCTGTCTGCACTTGGCGTGGAGAACTTCGTACCCACACGTACGCGCAAGTCCTCCCGCGGCAAAGGTACCGTGGAGGTGCCCGCCATGATGAACTTCGTATTCATCCACACAACAAGGGCCAACGCACTGGACCTCATCCACTTCCAGGGAGTAAAGGCGGACTACCTCTTCGACTGCGCAACACGCCAGCTCATGACCGTCCCGGACAAGCAGATGGAAGACTTCAGGCGCGTGTTCAACGCCTCGCTGGAGGAAGGAGGCCTGGTGGACGCACCCCTGCAGCTGGGAGAGTGGGTCCGTGTGGTCAAGGGTTCCCTCCGCGGAGTGGAAGGAACCGTAATGGAGTTCCAGGGCCGGTTCTACGTGGTGGTAAGCCTCATGAACTGCCTGTACGCAAGGGCAAGAGTCCCTCGCGCCTGGTTGGAAAAAATTGAAAAGTAACTATATATGAACATGAAAAAGTACCTGGCACCTCGTGTGCTCAACACAGTTGACGTGCTCCTGGAGGAGGACTTCCTTGCAGGGTCGGTGGTAACCAAGGACACCGAAGTCAAAACCACTGGACAGGAAGTCGTGACCCACGACTTCTCTGACTCCTCATTCAATCAGGTATGGGAATAAAACAGGCAAACAGTATGAGAAAGGAACACTTACTTTACAATCTTGCAGCTGTTCTCTGCCTGCTTGGAGCAGTTTCCTGCACCAAGGACTACACCGGCAAGAGAATCCGGTTCAGCGCCAGCACACTGTCAGAGTCTGTAGGAACCAAAACCGCTTACAGCGGCGTGGTCACCTCGAACTACGAGAGAATAGACTGGGTGGCCGGAGACCAGATTCTCCTGGCTATGAAAAACAACGAAGAGAACTACGCCCAGCAGGCCTATGACATTACAGGCATCACAGCTGCCGGCCGTTATAGCAAAGCCGGCCTTGAGATGCCCGGTGGCGGTACAGGCGGTCTCCAGTGGGGCACCGGCACCCACGACTTCTGGGCAGCCTATCCTTCCACGGCTACTGTGGGGGATCATACTTTCAAGTCCAATATCCCCGCAGTGCAGACTCTTACCTACAAGACTAAGACAAACAACACCCTCATTTATGCCCCGGACATGACCAAGGCAATGATGGTGGCAGGTCTCCAGTCCGCTCCGGCCAGCACCGGCGTGAATCTGGATTTTGAGCCCGCATTCACGGCCTTCGATTTCACGGTCGGCGCCAATACGGATATCATCATCGAGAGCTTCACCATGGAAACCACAACTTCCGGAGAAAGCTCCTTTGAAGTCCTTACCGGTGACGCCACCGCAACTTTCGCAACCGGATCACTTATGGACCGCATGTACTCTGCAGAAGGTACAACCGGACAGAGCATCACTACTGCATTCTCTCCCGCCGCGGCGCTTTCAACAACCACCTCGCTCAACTTCAAGGTGTTCGCCGTGCCTATGACCATCAGAGGTGTAACAATTGCATTCACAATAAGTTCACCTACCTCCAAGACCCTCAAGCTGAGGCTCAAGTACAGCTCAGGAGACTGGCTGACATTTGACGGTCGTAAAAAGTTCAACATCACCGGCCTGCTTGTCCCCGGCGCGGAATGGACCATTACCATGGACGGTCCGCGTGTGGAGCAGTGGACCATAGCACCGGAAGTAGAATTTGGTGTAGAATAAAAAGGGAAAGATATGAAGACAAATCACTATATAATGCTTGCGGCGGCACTGCTGATTACAGCTGCCTGCAACAAATCGGAAAAAGCTCCGGAAGTCAAGGAGAGTATCCGATTCGCTATCCCTGTCCAGACCAAGGCATACACAGACCCCGCAGACCATGATGCGGTATTCCAGGTGAGGGATATTCTTAATGGCTCTACAGTCCACATCAACAATACCCTGGCATATAAGAATGGGGCCTGGACATATGGCACCGGTGCCGAAGACCAGTACAAATGGAACGGCGGTACGCACAACCTCTTCGGCTGGCTGGAGACCGACGGATTCTTCAACAGCACTTCCTACTTCGGATCAGAACCGAGCCTTAGCGGAACTACGCTGACTATTCCGGCAAAGACAATGACAAGTACTACCAATCAGTACGACTTTGTGTATTCCCAGTCCGTTCAGCGGAAGACCATCAACAACGATTACAGCGATGTACCGCTTGTCTTCAAGCATCTCTTCGCCCAGGTGTCTATCCTGTTCAAGGCCGATCCCAACTTGCCCGCCCTAGAGAATCCTACGGTATATGAGGTGTATCTGAACGAGAACTTCAAGAACAGTAAATCGGCCACCATCAATTTCGCCGCAGCCGGTGATCCTGTTGTGACTCTTACACCCCAGGCGTACGATGCCTTATTCACGGCGAAAAATGCTACAATGGCCTCCTCCGGTGAGGTATTTTCGGCTTCTACCACGCCCTTCGATGTCCTTACCCAGGCCCACAACGCTGTACCGACTTCATTTTTCATTTGGCCTATGGGTGAAGAAGAACTTGAAAAAGCAAATTCAAGCGAGCGAGTATTAACGGTTAAGTATCTTTTCCCCGGAGAAGGTTCACCTCGTATCATCCATATGAATTTCCCGGCGGGCACGTCGTGGCAGGCTGGTTATAAGTATTCGTATACCATTACATATATGGGCGGAATCCTCAAAGTTAGCGAGGCTGTACTGCCTTGGGATTACGAAAACACTACAGGACTCAGTGCTGATTCACAGTCTGCCATGGCATCCTGGGTAGGTTGGGACTCTTCTACCTGCACAGAAGCCGGACAAACAGTCACTTTCAAATCGGCCAGCACTCCCATCCGCGGTATCTTCCGCATCAATGCCCCTACTTCCTGCTCGTATTCTATCAGTCTTACCGGTGCCAATGCAGACAAGTTCAGCATAAGCAGCGGTGCAAGCGGCACCATCGGCACGGGGGCGGGAGAGATCAAACCTGGCAATAACATTGAATTCAATATTAGTGCACTCACTGGCGCTACGGCAGGAGATGAAGCCAATCTTGTCTTTACTGTGACCTCATCCGGACGAACCGTCAACATTGACTCTGAAGTCCAGAAAGATGGCTTGTTTACCATTAAACTATAAGGGAAATGCTTATGAAAAAGAATATCATATTACAGAGTTTAGCTTTCCTAGCCCTCTTTGTCGGGGCCGGATGCTCCCGGGAGTCCCTTCATTCTGATGGGCAGGGGGAAGGCCTCAAGATCACCCTTTCCTGCGGTTATGATACAAAAGCTACCCAAGATGGCGTAGGCAATGAGAATCTCATCAAGACCGTTGATGTATTCCTTTTCAAAAAATCTGATTTGGATACATATGGGGAAAGCGCAACCTATACATATAGGTTTCATGAAGAGCCTTCGGCCAGCACCAATTTTACCATGTATATCGGCTCTGCATTCGCTACCGAAGAGCCTCATACGATTTATGCAATTGTAAACGCTCCCTACACCTCCGAATCTGAACGGACTGCCGCTTTTGGAGACAATAGCAGCCAAAAGAGCCTGTCTGTTTTGAAAGCACTGTCCCTTTCGGAAAGTAGCAAGCATACCTTCACAAAGGGCGCGTCTGCCCCGTATTCTCTGGCCGATGAAGGAGACCTGGCATTGGTGATGACCGGACGGGCTGACAATGTTGCCATTTCAACCTCAAGCGGTACCAATATCGTCGGAACTGCCGATATTAAACTGAGCCGGCTTGCAGCTAAGGTGACGATGGATTTTTATCTGCAGGACGAACTGGTCAATGATGTTAAAGGAGACGGATCCATTATTGAGACCTGGACCCCTGTTACGGAAGGAGGAGCCCTGCGTGCATACCTTTGCAATGGCAATGAGAGTATCGAGCTGGGCTGCACGACAGTTCCCACTGTGGGTTCTGCGAGCCTTTTCGACTATGAGCCCAGCACGCAAATGACCTCTATCACAGGCAAATCCGGCTACAGTGCCGCATTCACTATGCCATCGTTCTACACCTACCCTGAATCCTGGACCAAAGGTGATGTAAATGAACCCTATATCAAGTTGATTGTCCAGTGGCAGCTTAGCCGTACTACAGCCATCGGTACCACTACATCTCAGAAAGAGACGTATTACAAGGTCATGCTTCCCAATAGCATCAGTCAGTTTGAGCGTAACACCTGGTACAATCTGGTACTGGATGTCACCCAGCTTGGCGGTACATCGGAAAGTGATGCCGTTCCCGTGGTTCCTTCCTATCAGGTGGCTGACTGGGGTACCGAAAACATCGTTATCTCTACCCTTGTAAAGAGCTATTACCTTAGTGTTTCTGAAGAAAACAAGAATCTGAACTTTTATACGGATAAGGTTGAAATCCCGTTTACTTCTTCCGGAAACGTGTCCTTGGCCAGTGTAACAATCACAATGCATGATTATTTGACGGATGAGATGGTTACAATTGACAATGCAGCCAAGGGATGGGTCTCCATTAATAATACTAGCAATTTGCTGACCATCAATCGGCATATCGCGAGTAATTTCCCGGATGAATACGATGTCAGTAGATATATCTTCGATATCGTCTTGCATTTGGATGACGACGTATCTTCTCCGGCGAAATATGATCAGACCCTAAGAGTAACCCAGTATCCGCCGCTATATATTACAAGCTTGGACGGCACTGCCCCAAGTAACACCTCTCCTACAGTTTATATTAACGGTAACACAGAAAAGAGCGGCAGCGCTATATCTCAATTTGACAATAGTACACCCGCAGTATCTTCGGTGAGTTTGGAAAATGCTTCACATTTCCTGGGTTCGCTTACATATCCGTCAGGTGCAATTCCTGCTGCCAGTTCGGCTAGTTATACAGGTATTAACCAGAATCCGAATCTTTATACAGTTTCTGCCACTCATATTTCATTCCCGATTACATATGGAAACGGGACTAAGGCAGATGCTGTTATTGGAGATCCTCGCGGTGCAATGACCAATAAGTTCAGCGATGCATCTGACCGGTTAAATGGCGGAGGTGGATCGGCATTGACTAACTATCGTCCTGCAGCTGAGGATACAAAGAATGTGATTGCCCCACAGTTTATGTCTGCATCTTCTTACGGGAAATCTGTGACGATGACATACGAAGGTGCCGTTAAGAGATGTGCATCTTATCAGGAGTATGGATATCCTGCCGGTCGTTGGCGTCTCCCCACATTAGCCGAGATTGAATTCCTGCAGGAGCTTAATGCTGATGGCAAAATCCCTTCACTTTACGAAATCATCAAAAATCCATCCGACAATTTCATCTCCGGCTATTGGGCTGCTGGGAAAGAGATTTATGTAAATCCCGGATTTGTTGATGTTTCTGGTGTAACCCCTTCTTATAGCAGTTCACAGTTCAATTATGATAATGGTGACCCCAAAGTGTATCGTGCCTCGGTACGATGTGTTTATGATACCTGGTATTGGGGAGCTAACCATTCCACTACAACAGCTGGATCATGGCTTGGATTCAAGACAAACCTTAACGACACTCTTTAACGAGATATGAAAAGAATACATTACATACTATCTGCTTTTCTGCTTCTTTTGACTGCTTCATGCGTCCGGGAGCAGATTGAAAACGTTGAGCCGGTGTCTACAAAGGACAGGGTTCCTATCATTATGTCTTTTGCTGATAATGTAACCCTTCAGGCTCAGACCAAAGCCGAAGATGGGATGGAAATGGGTGTCAATCCGGCCATCAAAACCATTCACGTTGCCGTCTTTGGCTCCAGCGGCTATCTGAAAGACTATTCCAGCGCCATCCCCTGTGATAGCGAAGGAAATCCTGTTTCCGGCTTTGTATCGTCGAATATAACTACGGGATATTTTAAAGTTTATCTTCCTTTTGACGAAGGCCCCAGTAACCGTCGCATCCACATCATAGCCAACGGCCCGGCTTCTCTTCCTTTCCATTCAAGCGAGGATGAGATTATGAAAAACCTTACCGTAACGGATGGCAATGGCGCGTACTGGACGCGTTTGGTTACCAGCAAGGCAAGTGGGGAAGGGATCCTGATTAAAACCACCACCGATGCACTTACTGGTGAAGTTTCTCGCGACGTAGACCCTATAACTGGGGATTTTATCCCGACGGATGAGACTACCGCTCTTTTCCAAAATCTAAAACTTGTACGTAATTTCGCAGGCGTTACGGTAGTAAAAACCGGGTCCGACACCAACTTTGCCATAGATGGTTTCACTATCTGCAATATGCCCACCCAAGGTGCCGTAGCCATTTACAACGAGACTTCCTCTGAATGGATTCCGGGGAATGACTATGCTGGATTGATTATGGATGGGGATTCTCATCTTACTTTCAATGACACATTATACCCGGGTTTCCCCACTGACCCCAGCATCGACACACATATCCCTCAAACAGCCGCAGCATTTAATGCGGCGGGAGTGTCTGTTGCAGAGGGAGAAACCCTCTATTTCTACGAAAGGGCGGTAACCGATAAGGCGGCTCCTTTTGTCATCATTAAAGCCCGGTATGTGGAAAGTGGCGTAGTGGCAGTTGACAGTCCCACATATTATTATCGACTTGATATAACTCCGGGCAATAATTATGTACCTTTCTACAGGAATTTCAAGTATAATGTAAAAATATCGGGAATCAGGGTTCCCGGGGCAGCTACTCCTGGTGAAGCGGCCAAACGCAACAGCGGAGACAACTTCTCCGTTTCCATGGACACCCAGGATCTTCCCAGTGTTTCCAATGGTACCACGCGCATCTTTGTCCAGGAAACAGAAGTTGCCAGCACATATTCTGCCGGGACAAAAGAGTTCTGGTATCAGTTTGAAGTAGAGGAAAGTTTCTTTAATGGCACAAGCAATCAGGCCGCTGGCACCGGAACGGCGATTGTCAGTATTGAGGAGACACAAAAAGGCGCCTTGGATACATGGTCTATAGAAGGAACCGACCGTGCCGGAGATAAGCGTTTTATTACTTATACGCTAAAGAATCCGACTGAAGGTAAGGACCTCACTTCTGTTCTACGCATCAAAGGTGAATACACTCCCAGTAGCGGTGGCACCATCACGCTTATTAGAGACATAACATTTACTGTAATCAGCCTCAAAGCACTTACTGCGTCTTTCTCACCAGATGTCGTAGGAACATCTGCCGGAGAGCAGACAACCTTGAATATTGATTTGCCGGCAGATTTGCCCAAAGGTGTTTTCCCGCTGGTTTTCAAAATAGAGGATACGGCCCTAGGCCTGAATGCCAATGAGGAAAACGTCCCGGTAAGCCCGGGTACCTCAATTATTACTCCCTCCGAAAAGGCTTATCAATTCCTCAAGACGCTCAACTGGTCAGACTATGAGGCTTTGATTAAAGAAGCAGAACTTTCGGGTCTTTCCCATCCGGTGTTACCGGTAAAAATGAAGACCAGTAAATCATTTGCTTCCACCACAGCATACATCTCCAATACTTATTTTAGTACGGCGACTGCTGCTTTGACGGCGGACGGTAATAATTACATTTCGCCTGGTAATATTATTGTAGATTATAATGCTCATAGTGACATAGATGTCACAGTTTTCTCTAATAAAAACTGGACACTTGGTATAGCCCGGGATAATGGTTCTTCCTCGGTGGGTACTTCTTTGAGTCAGACTTCCGGAAGTTCAACCGGTGTTTCAGGCCAAACTGTTACTGTCACGCTTCCTGAGAATCCAGGCAATGTTAGCAGAACGTATGTCTTAACGCTTCGCCACGTGGATTCCGACTTGGTCCGTCAGGCATATATTACTCAAAAAGGTAAGGAATTTGTACTTACTTCTCCTAGTGCTTCAATTAAGGGAAATGTGACAACCCTTCATTTGTCTCTACATTCAGACTTTATGGGCGCCTGGTCTATCACTGCATCGGATGGCGGCTGCTCCATAACGCCTGCAAGTAGCGTAGATGCAGGTTCCGAAAAGGGCACATTCGATATTGTATTGACTTTACCTGTCAATAATACAACTACTGATAAAGAATACGTTATTACAGCTAATGGAGCAGGCGGTCGCTCGAGTAGCGTAAGGATTATTCATCGTAAGATGACATCTCGTAACAAGACTATTACTTTCAGCAAATTTACCACCATTGGTTATACAAGTAAAACAAGCGGTAGTGCAGAGTCTCGAACTGCTACATATAACGGTATTACTGGTGCTTTTTCAAGTGTGACTTACCTTAGCAATAATTATGTGCAATCTTCTAATAATGGAACTCTTACATTGACTATTGATCCTTCAGTTATTGTAAGAATTACAGGTGTTACCTTCACGTATAGAAATGCTTCTTATACACCGGATTCAGTTTCTGCAAACACGGGGACAATGACGGGCACTACTTCATGGGCGGCTGCTAATGAAACAACCACTGCTGTTACATTTACTTTTAAAAAGAGTACAGGTATTTCAATAAGTAGTTTTGCTATTGATTGCGTCGTTAATGATTGGCTATAGTATTCGTGGCTCCTTTAAATAATCTTTTACCCCGAACGGCTGCCCTCCCGGCAGCCGTTCGCTGTTTCATTCGCCATAATTGTAAAATTCAAATTTTCTCCCCTAAAAATCTTGAATTTCAAAATTATTACCTATATTTGCAGAAAGAATTGTGAGTTATGAGAATTGTGTCACACAGGAAGCTCCGGGAGTTTTATCAAACGCCAGGCAGAGAAGACTCGGAGGTAGCATTGGAGAGGTGGTATCAGACGGTAGAGGCGGCCCAGTGGACATCGTTCTCGGATATGCGGGAAGACTTTGGATCGGCAGACAGCGTCGGGAATCAGCATTATGTGTTCAATATCAGAGGCAACAAATACAGGCTGGTGGTTGTCGTAAAATTCCTGATGGGTTATGTCTTTATAAGATTCGTGGGCACTCATGAAGAATATGATAAAATAGATGCAAGAACAATATGAAAAAGGATTTGAACCAGATGAGGTACGAATATGCCTTGAACAGGGTGGAAGAACTCCTTCCGCTGGTGAATGATGCCATGCCTGCCTCTACACCGGAATCCATGGAACTTGCCATCATGTCGGAATTCGTGATAGCTTATGAAAAAGAACACTTTCCCATTGGGAAGCCAACGGTTTCTGAGCTCATTCAGGACTCCCTGGAGGAGAAGAGCATGACACAGAAACAACTGGCCGCTATGATAGGCGTAAGTCCTTCACGCGTGAGCGACTATGTTTCCGGCAGGGCAGAACCCACTCTCCGCATAGCAAAAGCCCTCTGCGCCGTCCTGGGCATCTCCCCCGTCCTCATGCTCGGTTTGTAACTAACGTCCCGTCCTTGTTTTTGCCCCTTTTTTAAGGACGACTGGCTTATTTTACCCCGGTCGTCCTTGTTTTGGCGGCCTTTTCAAGGACAAGGTGCCTTATTTCTCGTTCCCTCCACCAATAATTAAGTGTATGTGTTTACCAAGCGTCAACCGGAACTCGCCCGGCAGCCGTTCGCTGTTTTTTCCCCATAGTCTTCGTATGGCTTACTCTATAATCCTCGAAAAATGCCACATACGATATTCTCAAAAAATTTCATTATAATATATTATTTTACTATATTTGCATAAACATAATGAAATAAATGACAAAAAGTTCAAGAGCAACATTCCTTCCAAGCAAAGTTCTCAATAACTTGGAAACTATGGGCGAGCAGATAAAGCTTGCAAGGAAAAGACGTAAGCTGTCACTGGCAACCGTAGCTGAAAGGGCACAGTGTACACAGCTAACGCTTATAAGGGTAGAGAGAGGGGAGCCAACGGTTTCAATAGGAATATATGCGCGTGTCCTTTACGCTCTTGGATTGGATGAGGACATCCGGCTTATAGCACAAAACGATGTGGCTGGTAATGCACTTGTCAATGCACAAATAATGAAACGAAACCAGAAAACAGAAGATTATAATGTATTCGATTGAAATACTTGCAGCATTCGACTTTCTGCCACAGGAAATGGTAATAGGAACCTTGGAATACGAAAGACTCAAGGGAAACGCTTCGTTTCGTTTTTCATTCAACCAAGAATTCCTGTTAAGGTTTCCCGGCCTCACAATATCGGCGGACCTGGGAAAATTCCTTGGTTTGCAGGCTGCATCCGGTAGTCTTTTCTCTTTCCTGGGAGACGCCCTTCCGGATAGATGGGGCAAGGCTCTTGTGGACAAAAAGGAAAGGATGGAAGCAAAGGTGGCAGGAAGAATCCCGAGAAATTTCGATGACTTCGGTTATCTTGTCAGAATTGATGACTTTTCCAGAATGGGAGCCATTCGTTTCAAATACAACGGCAAGTACATTGGCCAGGATAATAGCAAACTCAACGTTCCGCCAATTACCAATCTGGATTCCTTCATCCGCGAGGCACAAATGATAGAAGAAGCGGAAAGAAAGAATACACCATACCAAAAAGAATGGATAGACAACGTATGGAAACCTGGTTCATCCTTGGGCGGAGCAAGGCCCAAACTCAATGTTATTGATGAAGACGGCTGTCTGTTAATCGCAAAAATCCCTTCTATAAAAGATAGTTACGATATTGGCCTTTGGGAACATTTTATGTTCAGATTGGCAAAAAAAGCCGGAATAAACGTTGCGGAATCAAAGGTGTTAAGGGTGGGTCCAACCCCTTATCACACGCTCTTATCCAAACGCTTTGATAGAAACGGGGATAAACGAATTCACTTTGCCTCTTCATTGACACTGACCGGACTCAAAGACGGAGACAATGCTGAAAACAATAAAGGCTATATCGACATTGTTGACGCAATGGCCGGAGATATGGGCATAAACTCCCTATCCCGGAATGCGACAGAATTGTTCAGAAGAGTCGTTTTCAATATCCTGACTGGCAACCATGACGACCATTTCCGTAACCATGGTTTTCTCCTCCATCCCGATGGATGGGAACTGTCTCCTGCTTATGATCTTAATCCAAGCAACGAAAGGACGCAGGTTCTTGCTATTACGCCATATTCCAATTCTTCCTCAATAAAGGAACTCTATGAGTCATCGGACTATTATCTAATAACCAAAGACGAAGCAAAAGCAATAATTGAAGAAGTTACAGTAGCCGTTGGACAATGGAGCCAGGTGGCAAAGAATGTTCAAATACCAACGACAGAACAGGAACGTTTTTCAGAAAGGTTTAAATGGGCCCTTTCACAAGCTCACGCTTTGTTATCTTAAAGCTCATCCCCTTACAACCATATTGCCTCTTTGAAGATTTTTTTATATCTTTGAGGGATATGAAAAAATGGCTGACCACATTGGTTCTTCTTGCCGCGGCGCTTTTCTCCCTGGCCGCGCAGGATAATCCCTACGGAATTGACCCGGAGTGTCAGAAACTCCTGGAGGAGGTAATGCATCTGGAAGGCAAGATTGGCTTTGACAGTGCCAATTCAGAGCTGCTTAGCAAGGCAATTGAAAAAGGGGATACAAAGGCCCAGACCATGTACTATGTAGAGCGCCTCAAGAACGCAACAGCCCTTCTCAGGGACAAGAAAAACACCACCCAGGCTGAGGACGAGAATGTCCTCAAGTACATGGAAGACCTCAAGAGGGTCGCCTCAGATCTTGGAGAAACCAAGTTCTTCTACCAGGCTTACGACATTGTCCAGAGTTATTATTACGTTCACGGCAAACTTGTCCACACCATGGAACTGGTGCAGGACATGCGTGAGCAGGCGGTGGCACGCAAGGAGCCTTACGGCATCTGGATGGGAAATCGTTACCTCATCTCCCTGTATATCGCCCAGAACGACTACATCTCTGCAAAGAAATACATCCAGGAAGCCATCCGTGTCCACGAGACCACGGACGATCCTGCAATCAGGAAAGAGTCCGCGACGCGCCTGTACTGCGACATGTCGGACACCTATCCCATAGGCAACGACTCCGTCCCTTACTTCCTGGCCAAGGCCGAAGCCGCCCGTAAGCAGCACATGGACACCCTCCGTTATGAGTACCACCATGCAAAGCTGGCCGCATTCCAGCGGGATGTGAAGGCCTATGAGTATGCCAGGGATTACTGTCTGTCGGATTCTCATCTGCACATGGTCAGCACCACGGCACCCACGATGTTCGGCTACATAGACAGGCTGGTTTACGGAAATCAGATAGACGACTTTGACTTTGTCACCATGTCCCAGCACCTCAGGGAGGTGAAGTACATTGCCAATATAGCAGAGGAGTACGGCCGTAAGGAACTGGCTTTCAAGATAGAGAAGAATCTGGTGGCCTATGAGGAAAGGGTTCTGGCGGCGGCCAATCAGTCCAAGCTGGCGGAAATCGAGGCCAAAATGGGTAACGACGTCCTGAGCGCCAAGATAAGCGAGGAAACCCATCGCGCACAGCGTGCTATGCGCATGGTGATGCTCCTTATCATAGCTATCCTCCTTGTGATAACAGTGTTCATGGTATTCTACGCCCTGAATCTCCGTAAGACCAACGAGAAGGTCCGCATGGCCGATGCCGCAAAGACCCGCTTTGTCCAGAACATGAGTCACGAGGTCCGCACCCCGCTCAACGCCATAGTGGGCTTTTCCCAGCTTCTGAGCCTCCCGGACGGCAGTTTCCCGGAGGAGGAGAAGGAAGAGTTCGCAGGCCATATCGTCAACAATACCAAGATGCTCACAATGCTTCTGGACGATATCCTCAACGCATCGGCAATGGACAGCGGCAACTACCGCATCACTTACGAGGAAGGGGAAATGCACTTCATGGCCCAGGCCGCCATATCCAGCGCAGAGCACCGCCTGCAGCCTGGCGTACGCATGTATTACCAGCCCTGTCAGGAAGAACCCTTCAACTTCAGCACAGATCCCCGCCGCGTTCAGCAGATACTGATAAACCTGCTCACTAACGCCTGCAAGCACACCGCATCCGGAGAAATCAGGCTGGCCAGTTCCCTCACTGAGAACCCCGGTTTTGTGACCTATTCCGTAACGGACACCGGAACCGGCGTGCCTCCGGAGCAGTCAGAGAAGATATTCGAGCGCTTCGCCAAGCTTAACGAATTTGTCCAGGGCACCGGTCTTGGCCTCAGTATCTGCCGTGACATAGCCGGTCGCATGGGCGCCAAGGTTTACCTTGACACAACTTATACCGCCGGCGGCGCCCGTTTTGTTTTTGCCATACCTTGTAACCCGGCCCCACAGCAATGAAAAAGCTAATCCTAATATTGGCCCTTCTGGTGTTGGTACTACCGGCTGCGGCCCAGAAAAACCCGTATCAGATAGACGACGAGTGCTACTCATACTTCCGCATTTCGGAGCAGAATATGGACAATTTTGAGTCCGATGAGTTTGAAACCGCTGTCCAGGCCCTTCTGGAATCGTCCCTTCGCAAGAAAGACGCCAAGGCCCAGACGATCTATTATGTGGAAGTCCTCAAGCGCATGTCCCATGAGGCGCAGTATAAGAGGAACAAAGATATCAGCTCCTGGGATTCCGGCATGTGGAATTCAAAGGTAGAGGAGGCCCGTGAAACTGCCCAGCGCATTTCAAAGGCTACCGGTTACATGCAGTATTACTACTATGCATCCGAGCTGTGCCAGACCTACTACTTCAATACCCAGCAGGACACGCATGCTGCGGAGATGCTCACCTCCATGATGGAGGAGGCAAAGGAAACGGGTGACGAGTACGCCCTGTGGAAGAGCCTCATGAGCCTTGGCAAGCTCTACCTCCGCATGAGTGATAATGTCAATACCCAGAAGTGCCTTCTTCAGGTGGTGAAGATTTTCGAGACCAGCCAGGATGCCACAATCAGGCGTCAGAGCATGGTTATGCAGTACTGTGACCTTGCCGATACTTATCCGGTAGCGTCGGACTCGGCCAGGATGTACTATGGCAAGGCCGCCGACTGCCGCGTCTCCCTGATGGACTCTGTACGCGTGGCATACTACGGCGCCCAGCTTGACGCCTGGGACAACAATCTTCCGGAATACCGCAATAAAAGGGATTATTGCCTTTCCAAGCCGATTTTCCATAATACCATACGCTCCGGAAAGGTCCTTTTCAAATGTATGGACAGTATCCTGGCAGGCAACTCTGCTTCCATAGAGAAGGACATCTGGTCTCTGTACTATAGGCAGCAGATGGGGTTTTTAGCAGGATTTGCATCCACCCGCGGGCAGTGGGAAACAGCGGCCCGGGCACTGTCTCTGCTTAGCAGCCGCCTGTATGGGGACATCTCCCGTATCAACAACCAGAGGCTGGAGCAGCTCACGGCGCATTATGAGACCAGCCGCCTTGAGACGGAACTGGAGAAAGCCAACAGGAAGGCCCATAGGGCAATGATATACGCTGGAGTCCTCCTGCTAATCCTTCTGGCAGGTGCAGCGGCTCTTTTATTGGAAAGAAAGAAAAAGAAAGAATAAGATATGACACCTCTTTACGCCCAGAATTTCGATTTCTCCGCTTTCAACGTATTAGCGGTAGATGACATCCCCCTGAACCTCCTTCTGGTTCAGAAGATGCTGTCCAAGTTCAACTTCAAGATGCGCACTGCTTCCGGCGGCCAGCAGGCTCTGGATGCCGTGGCCCAGGAGAAGCCTGACCTCATCCTCCTGGACCTCATGATGCCCGGAATAGATGGCTTTGAAGTTATACGCCGTCTCCGCGAAGACCCCGCCACGGCAGATATCCAGATTGTAATCCTGAGCGCCCTCAACTCCAACGAGGACGTGGTCAAAGGCTTCAACGCCGGCGCCAACGACTTCATCATGAAGCCCATCATCATGGAGAAACTCCTTTCCTGCGTAGTCAATCAGCTCAAGTTGGCAGAGGCTAAGAAATAGTGAGAAAACTCCTTGCACTAGCTGCCTTGTTCCTGTGCCTCACCTCCGGGGCGCAGATAGTGAACAGGCTCAACGTAGACAAAGACACCTTCGAGCGCTACGCCTGGGGCCGAATGCAGGAGTACAATCCCGGCAACCTTGTCCTGGCCGATTCCCTGTACTCCGAAGGCCTCCGTCAGGGCAATTTCCGCTACAAATGCCTGGCGCTTTCCCTGGAATTTCCCGTCCGCTTTGCGCAGGGGGATTACGCCCGCATGGACTCCTGCATAGTTGAGATAAAGGACCTTATCGGTGATCGCAAAGACCTTCGTACCTTCTACTTCCCAACCCTCCATGAGTACTGCCAGTACCTTGTCCACATAGGCAGGGCGTCGGATGCCGTACTTGAGGCAAGGGCCATGGAGAGACTGGCATCGGCAGAGAAAAAGCCCCTGGGAAAGATGTACAGCTACCGGATTATCGGCCTCATTCAGAGCTACAGGGACAATTCCTGGCTGGCGGTGCATAATTTCGAGAAGGCCGTCCGTTACTGCCGTGAGGCTCATGCAGACCAGGATCTGCCCAACCTGTACATCCTCATCGCCCAGGAAAACGTGAAGATGAAGGACTTCGTGGAGGCGGACAACTGGTGCGTCCAGGCAGAGAAGTACCAGGAGTTTTTCCCTTCGGTGCGGCTCAAAGCGCTGATGACAAGGGCCTATCTCAGTTACGCCAAGGGCCAGTACGATGCCTTCTGGCAGTACTACGATACTCTTCTGGACGACCGCCTCTACAACCTCCAGACAGATGCTGACACCCGATACGGCATGGACATCTGCTACCTCCGTTCCAAGGGACTCCTGGAAGAAGCTCTCTCCAAGGCCGATTCCCTGGGCACCGCCCGCGGCCGCTATGAGCAGAAGCACGGCATATACGCCCAGCTGGGTAATTATGATTCTGCCTATGGCCAGCTTGCCGGCCTCATGCAGCAGAAAGACTCTATATATATTAAGGTACAGAACGAAGACCTCGCCATCCTTGACGCGGAGATGAACAACGCCCAGCTGCGCGAGGACGCCCAGCGCCTCAAGGCACAGAACCAGATGACCATTATGATAGGCTTCCTGGTAATGTTTGCCATAGCTTTCTTCGCCATCCTGTTCAATCAGTGGCAGCTGCGTCAGAACCTGGAAGAGATGCGTAAGAAGAACAACCAGGCCATCGCCGCCCGCCGTGCCTTCCAAAAGGCCATGGACGCCAAGGAAAGCGAGAACCAGTACAAGATAAAGATCCTGCAGAACCGAACCACTAATGTCCTAACAGGCTATGAAGATATCCTCAATCTTTAAGAATCACAGCAGCGAACTCGTCGCCCTTGCCATATTCCTTGTAGGAGCAACCCTTGCCATGCTCGGCCTCATCCAGAAAGTCCCTCTGGTGCTGGGTATCTTTGGCATAGTAGTCCTTGCCTCCGGCCTGTTCTGGTTCTGCATCCGCTACACCTCTGAAAAGGTGTACAAGGAGTACTACAAGGACTCCTACGAGATTGAGCACGATACCATCGAGGACGAAATCCGCAAATCCATGGTCTACCACCGCTACCAGGAGGCCGTCCTGGCCCGCTGGGAAAGCGCCTGCCGCGACCTCGGCCTTGTTGACGAGCAGAAAGACTGGCTCCTTGACCTTCTCATGGCAGAAAAAAACAAAGTAGACCAAGACCTCGCCGAACAAGGCGGCGGACATATCTAATCGTCATTCTCGGGCTTGTCCTTTTTCGTCATTCTCGGGCTTGTCCCGGGAATCTCTGTGTTTAGGTTAGTTTTCGGTAATAACCAGGTTCTTAATTTCCCAAGTACCGGCACGTCCGTCGTCCATCGTTACGGTGACGGGATAACCGGTGTTGGTGTGAGTGTAGCTTGTTGTTACACGCTGCTCTGAGCCAACTGTTACCACATCGTAGTAAACAGGATAACCCGTGTTGGTGGTAGTTGTGGCGCTTCCGTTAGCAGTAGTAAAGTAGAGCTGTGTAAAGTGATCCGGATGGCTCTCGCACTCGAATGCTACGCGGAAGTTCGAAACCAGATAGTCCGACGGTATCTGAGCCTGGGCCTTGATGTAGATCCAGTTGGTTCCCGGAGGATAGTTGATGTTCACGGGATCGCTCCATGTGCTGCCGCCATTCTTGCTGAAGCGCATTTTAGCGTCGGAGCGCATGTTGGCGCGGGCATCGGGATGAGTCGGGTCGTCGAAGTAGTTACCTGCGTGATAGAAGGTAATGGTGGCCCCTGCAGAGCTGGAGAGATCTATATCCTTTGACGATATCATGGAATAGCCGGCAAAACGGGCATTGTGATAGTCGGTTTCCCACACGCCTTCGCTTACGTTCCAGCGGTCTGTGGGCTCTTCAATGGCACCCCATGCCGACTGTGCTACGCCGAAGGACATGCCTGTGCCTACGTTATAATAAGGATACCACAGGTGCCTGTAGCAGCGGCCGGCGCTGAACCATGTGAGCCGGACGAAGTCTGCTGTCCTGTCATTTCCGGTATTCCAGGTCTCACCATCGGAAACCCTTTCCTGAACTATGTAGTAGTCTCCCATGGTGGGACCAAGGAAGGTCTCCTCATGGTGGATGGTACCGGATGCGGCCTTGTTTGCCGTAACCTGGATCTCATAATGCACCGACTGGGTTGCTGCTGCGTAACCGTTTCCGGCGGGAGCAGTCACGGAATATGTGATGAGGACATATCCGGTAGACACTCCGTGCACAGTACCGTTTGCAGATACGGTGGCGATGCTGTTATCGGCCGATGAGTACGTGGCAACGGGAGATCCGGTGTATCCGGGATCAACGGTGTATTCGCCCTGGGTCTGAACATCGGAGCCCACCTTTACCACAAACGTGGGTTCAGTCTTCCATTTGACGGAGAGCTTGCTGAGTTCATCCGCAGTAACTGTCACTTCGTAGGAAACGGGATCTGCGGCCGTGTAGTTCCTGTAGGCATCGGCAGAGGCTGTAATGATTGCGGTTCCTACACCTATGGCTTCCACCTCGCCGTTCTGGTCCACCTTCGCCACCGAGGTATCTGAAGATGTGTACACGATGGGGGCGCCGGCGTTGGACGTTGCCTTGTTGGTGGATTTCTGACCAACATTCAGCTGCATTCCGTATACGCTGAAATACAGGTTGCCTTCCTCCATCTCGTTTGCGAAGGTATCCCTGTTGGTGGAGTTGTTACCGTCGTCCACAGGATAGTAGAAGTCGTTATCCGGTGCTGCAACTACCCACACCGTGGTGGCGCTTTCCTCCACCATGGTCTTGAAATAGCTGCGGAAGGTCTTGATGCCGTTGATGTCGGTAGGAGTTGCCGTATACTCGTCCCAGCTGATGGTCCTGCGGTAGTAGTAGTTGTTCTTGGTACGGCCGGGAATCAGACTGGGGCCGTTCTCCACGGTGAGGGTCTCGTTTGCACCTGAAGCCAGGGGCTTGGGATACATCGTATTCTCTTCCTGCTCCAGGTAGAAATACAGGGGGAAGCGGGCCACTGTAAGGCCGGCAGGCACGTTGAAGTCTACCCAGACTTCCTCTCCCTTAACGGCCGGCACAAAATCCTGGGCATCTACCGAGAGGGAGAACGGCCGGCGGAGGGTAAGGTTCACGGTACGTGTAAGGCCGTTGCCGTTCTTGAAGACGATAGGCTGCTTCCATACCTCACCGGGCCTGAGAGCCTCGGGGTCTGCGCACCTGATTGTAACCTCGCGCCAGTCGCTGTAGACACCGCCGTCATTCACATCGCTGCCCGCAATGGAGATGTTGCCCGCGGAGGCCACGATGTCGCTTCCGTTGGTGGCATCGCGGATTTCCGCTGTGATGCTGGCGTTGTCATTGGTAGCGAAGTTAGTGCCGGTTCCGCTCTTCACGTACATGGTGAAAGAGGTTCCGAAGGTAATCAGGATATCCGTCTTGCTCACGTACAGGCGGCTGTCGTCGTTTGCGATGTTGGTAAGCTCCTGGGCCATGGTGGAACCCTCGAAGTTATTGAGCGCAATACTGTTGACCGCATCGTACACGCTGTTGCTGCCCTTTCCGTCTACACCCGTGATATTCAGGGTGTAGCAGAAGTTTCGGAGGATGTTGTAATAGATGTTGTCTCCGGTACCTGTGACTACGTGTGTGTCCGGATCTTCCCACTGGTCCTTGTACACGAAGTCCGCCTTGTAGTAATATGTCCTCCACGTGCCGCTCTCGTTGAACTGTGCCTTGAGGATTATGAACGGGTTCTGGTCCGGACGGTATGAGCACTCGTAAAGGTAGTCGGGTTCGGATGGATCTATCCACAGATGGTTGTCGTCCATGGTGTCCGTGCCGTCGGAGGAATAATAGCTGCTCCAGGAATTATACTGGACTATCGGCGGCATGAAGCCGTAGTACATGTCCGTATTGGTAAGCCAGGAGTAAGGTGTTTCCTGCTCTGATGCTTGCTCGTAATGGGCGTAGCGGTCAAAGTTGATTACCTGTTCCTGGTTAACTGTAACGTAATCATCCGTGTTGGAATTGAAAGGGACTATGGTGCCGTATACCGGGGTGTTGAAAACCTTGAATCCAAGGATGCGGAAATTGGACACGCCGTCGGCCACCTTCACCTTCACCTTGGCAAAGTTACGGATCATTTTGATTCCTTTCAAATCCGTGGTTTCCAAAATGGAGGTGACGTGCCTGCGGCCCCAGTATGCCAGGCCGCCGTTGCTGGTGACCAGAGTACGCACGAAGGTGCCCTCGTCCATGAGGTTCATCTCCATGTTCTCAAACTCAGGAATGGCTTTTGTGGTGGCGATGAACTGGATGTAGCGGTCGCCGGAAGATACGCTGGTGAGCTTGTCTACGTGGAACTTGGTAATGTAATTCTCGGCCTCTGAACCGCAGTTGAAGCCGGCCTCTTCTGCCGTAGGGTGGGACTGGGTGCCGGGTTTTGCCTTGACAATTTCATAAAGGATGTCACCCGCACTGAATACGGCAAGGTACAGGAATTTTACTTTAGGAACCTCCTCGCCCATAGTGGCCGCCTTGGTGGAAACCCAGTCACCTTGATCCTGGGAGAATGGAAGAATCAGACTGCCGTCAAGAGAAATCGTTCCGTCATCGTTCTTAGAACCGGCAGGCTCACGCAGGTTCTCTTTAACACACGACGGCGCAAGCAGCACCAGAGAGGCTATTATGCTAAGGTATGTGAATATCTTTTTCATAGGCTCTTATCTTATGAGTGTTGCATTGCCGGAGGCATCATAGTCATAGAGATGTCCGTTGGGATGATAGACATTGGTAGTGGAGGCTTCATCGCCCCAGTACCAGAGGTCGTAGACGAAACGCACAGATTGCCTGTCTCCGTTTCCGTCTTTCATGGTGATCTTTGTTCCGGAACTTGAAATGTTCATAAGCCTTCCGCTACCGGACCAATAGTCGGAGTTTGCCACATAAAGGTCCGGGATGGTACCATCCTGCTGTCTTGCCACAATGAAAGCCATCTCCGCTTCGGTGGGAATTCTCCATCTTCCGGCAGGATATCCTGTTTCCTGATAAACCGCAGCACGGGATACTGCCTGGTCGAATGTGGGCAGGCCGGAGGTAAGCATTGCGTTAAGGGATGAGGAAACCAGGAACTTTGGCGCAACTATATTCTGGTCTTCCGCATTCTGCGATGTGGTAAGTATCTTCAGCGGTTCCTGCCAGGCCTCATTAGCGCCTTGAGCCGTGCCATTATAATATAGGTAAGGGTATAGCGACCATGAGGAACTATAGACTTCTTCCGTGGTCTTGCGAGGGTCTCCGATACGGTACACTTCCGTATGCTCACTGCCTCCGTATGTATAAGTGTACGTGTTATTGCCTGTATTGAATGATGAGATGCGGACTTCGGTAGTATAGAAAGTGGACAAACTTCCCGAGGTGGCTCCCTGGTATATGGTTGTACCATATTCTCTTGAAGGGTTCGGCATGGTAACCGCATTGTTGGAAGGGCCGGAGGACTTGGGATCCCTGTAATAATAATTACCTCCTTGAGAAAACCTGGTGCCGAACGGGGAATTTGCGACGCGAGCGAAATAACCGTTCACAAAAACGTCTCCGGACTTGGCCTTACGGTACAGACTGATGGAAGGATTCTGCTCTACCACCACATCCTGGGTGCAGCCATCTTCGTTTGTGATGGTTGCATAGATGGTGAGCGCGCTGTACTTAGCTTCCAGCGAGTGGGCGAATGTTACATAACCGGGATTGGATTTGTCCACTGTAATAGTTCCGTCATTTGTATTTACATCCTGAATATCTGCCGTAACGGTCCTGTTTACATTCTGAGTCGTCTCAGGATTGGCGTTTGCATTTACGTAATACTTAATACTATTAATCTTGACGGAAGCAATAGGGGAACTGCTGACGTATGTAAAGTAAACCTTAGGCTCATTGTTGATGACCTGCTCCGGGTGGTCTATTACCAGGTACTTGTAGGTAACAAGTTCTCCGGGAACAATACCCTGGCCGCCTCCGGATGCACTCTCGTTCATCCAGGGGATTATTTCATAATCACATTCCGGAATAATGACAATACTCTCTTTGTCTGCACCGCCCAGCGAAGCCACCCTTACGAAGGTGCGGTAGTACTTGTTTCGCTGGAGGTCCATAGTACCCACATTGGGATTCAGCTGGTACTTTCTGTACCTGTGATTGCTCTCGCCACGGATTCTCCAGGGAATACGGAACACTACGGATGTTGCGTAATCGCTGAGGTCGCTCCATGCGCAGGGGTAGGAGTAGAAGGGAACGTGGCTGTAGGTGAAGTCTTCATGACCGGTGATGAGCTCTGAAGGATCAAGCTCAGTAACGGCTCTTGAACCGTAAGTAATATAGTCCGATGTCTGAACAACGTATTCACCGTCCACCTTGCCGCGTTTAACTGCATTGGACATGCTGATACCTATACCGGCATCATGGACCGGTTCCCAGATCTGGCCGGCCTCATCCTCAAATTCGTCCGGGATGAGCAGGAAGAACTGAATCTTGGCGGCGGCACGGGATACCTTGATACGCCCTGTGGCGCTACGGTTATCTCCCACTGTGGTGAGGGTTACGGTAGCAATCTCGTCTGCGGACATCACAAAGCTGCTCTGGACAGTCTGGGCGGTGAAGTCGTTCTCCACCACCAGTTCTTTAAGGGATGCAACATCCGTATGGCCACTGTAGCTCAGAGGAGCATTGCACACTACAAACAGCTGACAGGAGCCGGAAACGGTGCTCCCGAACATCCTGTTGGCATCTGCATCTGTGAAGAAGACCTTCACTTTATAGATTGTGCTGTCTCCCTCCGCTACAGCCTCTGCACCACGGCCAAGAGCCATGAATACGGCATCGGAATTTGTGGCACCATTGGGGTAGAAGAAGCAGTCTACGCTTTTGACGAGATTCTCGTTATAGGCGTCTGCGCCGCGGCTGCTGTTGGCCTTGGTGGCAAGCGCCGGGTTCAGGCCACTGAGGGTAATCTCTATGCAATGGTCCGGAATCCCCCCGGTAGAAGGCTGGGATTCTCTTCCGCATCCCGTCCAGAAAAGGAGCGGGAGCAGCAGGGCTGTCATTACTTTGAATATGCTTTTCATCGTTCCTTTCATTTTAGTTTGCATTCTGCCAGATGGTCCATTCGGTAACGCCTGCCATCTCAACCAGGTTGAGTGCGACGACTGCGTCGCCGGTGGCGTCTATATAGTAGATTCTCAGTTTTGCGTGGCTGGTAACTGATGCCTCAGTGTTAACAGGTTTGATATAGATGTAGTTCATCACTTCCGGGTCTATGGCATTACGTATGGATGCTACGCGGTTGCCGTGCTCGTCGAGGATGAAGTTGCCGTTCTCGTCACAGAAGCCGAATGCAGCGTCGCCAACCAGAGAAGCCTGCCAGGATGCGTACTTACCGGCACCCAGCTGGAAGAAGAACTTGCCCATACGGTTGTTGATGTATACGTTGCCACTGGCATCTGCATAATCTATGAATGAAGAATCATAGGTGAGCGGCTGGATAACGTCATTGACGTTGGCATTGTAGTCGAACTCGAATTCCCTCAGGTCCCAAGGCTGAGGAACAACCTCCAGCTCAATCTTGTCACCCGCAACAATGAGATTTATGTCATATACGCGGCCGCCTTCCAGATCTGTGATGATTTCTCCGCTCAGGTGAGGGGCGTTGTCGTCATTATAGTTCACAGTGGCTCCGGTAAGGGTAGAACTGGTTATTTCCCAGTCTGTGGCAGAATCGTCCTGCCAGTCATTACCCCACCCAGGATTGGTCCAGCTGCCCCAGCTGTTCCATTCCCCCCACTCTTCAGTAAAGGTATAATTGGACTCACGACTGGCATTGTTATTATACGCACTGTTCCAGTTATTGTTATTAGTTGTCCTTACCTTTATTTCTTCGGAGTTACGAGTACGGGTGCGAGTACGCGAGATTGTCCTGGTCTGCTTTTGTATAATAGTTCTTGACTGTCTTGCCGTAAGGGAGCCTCCTACATTCAATTTATGGTAATCGATTGTAACTGCAATACGGTCACCGGAAGCGGATTCTCTGGGAATTGCATAAAGGAAATAGTCGGACATAAGGTCCTGGGCATCTTCCGCAATGCCGGTATATGTCTCAAAATTGCTCTGTACGGTTGCGGCAGGCACATACTGAAGAGACTGGGAAAGGACGTTGCTGCTATTAAGCACATATTCCGGA
>JAEEGF011288919.1_pt1 | contig 81195 bp, 61 predicted proteins | sample 9134171 | NCBI WGS metagenome assembly JAEEGF01 (sample SAMN16246542, study PRJNA631951) | gut metagenome | biome: gut microbiome; feature: rumen; material: AP-attached | host: Bos | place: Iran: Karaj | collected 2018-10 | reverse complement strand
AATTAATTGAGATAAGAATGCGTGACAATCTCCCGTGGGAGATAATCACTGCCGACTATATTTCCGGCATGACGGATTATTATGCAACAAAGAAATTCCAGGATGTATATATCCCGGCGGGCTGGAAGTAAGGCAGGTAAAAGAAAAGGTATTGATATGTTTTACTCCGACGATCTTATAGAAGAAGTAAGAAGCAGAAATGACATTGTGGATGTCATATCGCAGTACGTTTCCTTAAAGCGAAACGGTAACAGATATGTCGGACTATGCCCTTTTCACAATGAAAAGACTCCTTCGTTTTCCGTAAGCAGGCAGGCGCAGCTTTATTATTGCTTTGGATGTCATGTGGGCGGAAATCTTTACACCTTCATGAAGGATTATGAGAGTATGACATTTCAGGAGGCTGTAAAATATCTTGCTGACCGAGCGGGAGTAAGCCTTCCGGAAGTTCCGATGGGAGAGGAAGAAAAGAAAAAGCTCGATCAGGCCGACCGCATGAAGGATATGTACAAGGAAGCCGCCGTATTTTATTACAAAGCGCTTTTTACCCCTGCCGGAAAGAACGGTCTTGATTATTTTACAAAAAGAGGTCTGGACAGGGAGGCTATAAAAAAATACGGCCTTGGGTATGCGCCTTCGGGAAGCTATCTTTACAAGCATTTAAGGAGCAAGGGATATTCTGACAGAGAGCTTGCGGATTCAAGGCTTGTCAGGATAAGTGAAAAGGGAGCATTTGACTTTTTCTGGAACAGAGTCATGTTTCCCATTTTTGACAAGGGAGGGCATGTTATAGCCTTTGGCGGCCGAGTTTTAGACGACAGCAAGCCAAAGTATGTCAATTCCGATGAAACGCTCATCTTTAAAAAGTCAAACAATCTGTACGGACAGCAGATAGCATCAAAGAGCCGAGGCGACACTATCCTTTTGTGTGAAGGATATATGGATGTCATCGCCCTTCAGCAGGCAGGCTTTACAAACAGCGTCGCAGCTCTTGGAACGGCATTTAATTTGGATCACGTTCTGGCAATGAAAAGAACGTTCAGGGGAAAGGACAAGGTCATCTTAACTCTTGACAGCGATTCTGCCGGCAGGACATCCGCAAGAAAAGCCATCAATATGCTTAGAGAGGGCGGTTATGAAGATGTGCGCGTGCTTGATATGTCTCCCGCAAAAGACCCCGATGAGTTTATAAAGACATACGGGGCCGCAAGCTACGCCGAAAGAATAGAGCAGGCGCTTGATTCATTCAGATTCGAACTAAAGTGCAGAAGAAACGATTTCGATCTTTCCAATCCCGATCAAAAGACAGCCTTTCATCACAGCATAGCCGAAATGCTTTATCCCATAAGCGATGAAATGAAGCGGAACAATTATATGGAGGCAGCCTGCGAACAGGAAGGTATAGAGCTTTCTGCCATGAGAAAGCTGGTCAATAAACTCGGTGAAGAAAACAGAGTAAAAAAAGTCGTGACTGTTTCAGAAAACACCGTGGTAAGACAGGTGAAGAAGGATCCTCTTGAGGGTGTACTTCGTTCCGAGCAGATGCTAATAACTTTAATGGCTATGAAGCCCGAAATAATAGATGCTGTTTCCGCTTATCTTAAAGCGGACGATTTTTCTTTAGAAACGGGCAGGCGTATAGCTGCCATGATGTTTGAAAACAGGGAGGGCAGCGCCTTATCCCCTGCGCAGATAATGGAGAAGATCGCCGGCAGTGATGAAGAGACCGCGGCTGTTGCGGCATATTTTAATTACAACGGAAGCGAGCTAAACGAAGGGACCGACCTTTCCAAAGTGCTCACGGATGCCGTAAAACAGATAAAAAGAGCGTCGCTTCAAAGGCAGAGCGCCGGCTGCACGGATATGGCTCAGCTTCAAAAGATAGTATACGAACAAAGGGCTGTTAACACTATGGTGATAAATGTACCATAAAACGGACGCAAGATATGATATCTAAAAGACTGGAAATGATAGCAGGCCTGGTGCCGGCCTGCGACTGCGCAGCGGATATAGGCACCGATCACGGATATGTCCCGATCAGCCTTGCAAAGCGGGGCGATGTAAAAAAGATCATCGGCATGGATATAAGAAAAATGCCGCTTGAGAAGGCAAGAGAAAACATAAAAAGTGAGGGGCTTGAAGATAAAATAGAATTAAGGCTTTCGGACGGCGCGGCTGCTTTAAAAGAAGGAGAGGCCGATGTGATAGTCATATCCGGCATGGGAGGCAGTCTTATTGCAAAGATAATGCAGAAAAGAGAGGATGTTTTCAAAAAAGCATCACTGCTGGTTCTAAGCCCGCAGTCGGAAATAGCTCAGTTTCGAAGGACGATACTTTTAAACGGGTATGATATAAAAGAAGAATCGGTTCTGGAAGAGGACGGGAAATACTATTTTCTGATGACGGTATCTTTTGATGATGTTTTGCATGATGACTATTCGGACGAAGAGCTTACATACGGAAGGGCCGGTCTGATAAAAAAAGATCCTGTTTTAAGAGAATACATTAAGCGGGATATCAGGCTATCGGAGGATGTAATAAAAAAATTGGAGGGAAAAACGGGCCTATCTGCGGACGAAAAAAGATCTGAGCAGAAAAAAAAGATATGTATTGCCGAAAGGGCGATCGAAAGATACAGATAAATACGGCCATTATCATTTCAAGGGGGATCATAATAAAATGATTGTATATGTAAAGGGAAATAAATACGAGCTTAGAAAGGGCATGACATACGATCAGCTTGCCGCACAGGTAAAGGATCTGTATGAGCATGATATCTGTTTGGCGTTTTCTGCCGGGAAGCTCCGCGCGCTCACATCCTTCATAACGGATGAAGGGGAGATCGAATTCATCACAACGGCAGACGACCTCGGCTGCGAATGTTACCGAAGAAGTCTTACTTTTCTGTGCCTGAAATCATTTTACGATGTCTGCGGGAAAAAGAACGTAGATCATATAAAAGTCATGTTTTCGGTAAACAAGGGCTATTATCTAGAGGCAAACGGAAATTTTGAGCTTAATGACGCACTTCTTAAAAAGGTCGAAGACAGGATGCGCGAATATGCCGCAAAGGATGCGCCCATAGAAAGGATGAGCATTCCGACGACCGATGCTGTAAAGCTTTTTGAAAAGGAAAACATGCGTGACAAGAGCCGCCTTTTTGAATACAGAAGGGCAGGGCTTACGAATGTCTACGAAATAGACGGATTCTATGACTATTTTTACGGTCACATGCTTCCTTCATGCGGAAAGCTCAAAGTGTTTAAGCTGTTTACATACATGGAAGGCTTTGTGCTTCAGTTCCCGGCAAAGGAAAGACCGGAGGAGCTTTCGCCCTTTGTGGATTCCCCTAAGGTGTACGGAGCTCTCTTAGAATCCGAGCGTTGGAGCGAAAAGCTCGGCACCGAGACTGTAGGCGCTCTTAATGACCACATAGTGGATGGTACCATGCGCGACCTCATCTTAATTCAGGAGGCAAACCAGAACCAGAAGCTTTCGGATATAGCGACAGAGATAAAAAACAGGGGAACGATCAAATTCATTATGATCGCGGGTCCTTCATCATCCGGAAAGACGAGCTTTTCACACAGGCTCTCCATACATCTTCGCGCACACGGCCTTATTCCTCATCCCATAGGAGTCGACAATTATTTTGTAGACCGCGAGCTCACACCAAAGGATGAAGACGGCAACTTTAATTTCGAAGATCTTGAATGTATAGACATCACTCTCTTTAACAGCAACATGAACGATCTTTTAAGCGGCAAGGAGGTCGAGCTTCCGGAGTACAATTTCATAACCGGAAAGAGAGAGTATAACGGCGATAAGCTTAAGCTTGGAGAAAACGATATTCTGGTAATAGAAGGTATACACTGCCTCAATGCAAGGCTCTATCCCGACCTTCCGCAGGACAGAATGTACAAGATATACATTTCGGCTCTTACACAGCTCAACGTCGACGAACATAACCGTATCGCCACGACGGACGGAAGACTTATAAGAAGAATGGTAAGGGATGCAAGGACAAGGGGGAATTCGGCCACGCAGACCATTGCCATGTGGAACAGCGTAAGAAAAGGTGAGGAAAAAAATATCTTTCCTTATCAGGAATCAGCCGACGTGGTATTCAATTCCGCTCAGGTCTATGAACTGAGTGTTTTAAAACCTTATGCGGAAAGAATACTGTTCTCGGTCAAAAAAGATGCACCCGAGTATCAGGAGGCTAAGAGGCTCCTTAAGTTTTTGGATTATTTCCTGACCATACCGGCGGATGGTATTCCAAATGATTCCATCTTAAGAGAATTTGTAGGCGGAAGCGTATTTAAGGTTTAAAAATATGGCAAAGATCGGATTTGTGATGGGCAGAGCCCACTCCGGAAAATCGGCACTTGTTTATGAGCAGTATGCAAAGGATACTGCTCATTTTTCCATGGAAAAATATCTCTTTCTTGTTCCGGATCAGATGACACTGGCGGTTCAAAAAGAACTTTTGAAGAAAAAGGAAAATGACAGCCTTTACAGGACCATGGTAATAGGTTTTACAAGACTTGCATACAGGCTCTATGAAGAAAAGAATGTTTCGCTCCCCATCGTTTTGGATGAGATAGGCAAAAACCTGCTTTTGCAGAAAGCTCTCTTTGATCTGGAAAAAGAGGGCTCGCTTAAGCTGTTTAAAAACAGTTCGGGAAAAACGGGCTTTATAAGGTCCCTGTCCGCCCTGATCCGCGAAATGACCGAATACGGTGTCACGGATGATGCTTTGATAGAAGGAATAAGCAGGATAGGAGGAAATCCCACTCTTAAAAATAAGATAACGGATATCCTTCAGATAAGAGCGGCATATTTAAGGCTTAAAGGGCAAAGCTATATCTCGGCCGAAGATCTTTTGTGCGGAGCGGCAGGGCTTGTGGAAGGTTCGGAGCTTATAAAAGATGTCAATATCGTTATAGACGGTTTTTCGGCATTCACACCCATACAGTATGAAGTGCTGTCGGGCATGTGTATAAGCGCCAAAAGCGTTACGTTTGTTCTCGACATGGATGAGAAGACCTTGCTTGGAAGTCATAAAGAGGACAGCCTGTTTTATGAATGCTATAAGACATATGAAAACATATGCACGCGGGCAGAAAAGCTCGGCATAATGCCGGAAAAGCCTGTTTTTTGTAATAATGTGCACTATGATAATGCTCCCGCACTTAAGTATCTTGAGGCAGGCTATGAACAAAGCGTTCTTCCCTACGGCAAACAGGCAGAAGAAATACTGATTTTTTCCGCCGGTGATCCTTCATCCGAAATAGATGCCGTTCTTGAAGAGATAATGAAGCTGACAGCCGGGAAAACACCTCTTCATTACCGCGAGATAGCTGTTATCACAACGAATGAAGACAGCTATGCCGAGATAATAGAAGAAAAATTCGGCCTTGCGGGCGTTCCTTATTTCACGGATCATAAAAAGGGTCTTTTCCATAATCCCGGCATAGAAGGCATGCTCGCAGCCATTTCTGCATGCGAGAACGATCTTTCATACGAATCCGTATTCAGATACTTAAGATCGGGTCTCTTTGAGCAGACAAGGGAAACAGATATGCTGGATATTTATGTCAGAGCAATGGGCATAAGGGGCATAAATGCATATAAAGGATCATTTGCCGCAAGAAAAAGAAGACCCGACAGACTTGGTGAAGAAGACATAGCAGCGCTTGACGAATATAAAGGGAAAGTGCTCGGGTCACTGTTCGGGCTTTATAAAAAAATAAAAAAGCCGCTGATACAGGATAAAATAAGTGCTTTGTATGACTGGATGGCGGAGACTTTTGTTTCTGACGTGTTAGAAGAAAAAAAGAAAGAGCTCGACGAAAAAGGAGAGGCGCTTCTTGCATGGGAGTACGGGCAGATCTATGAGCTGATGAATATGATGCTGACCCAGGTGTCCGAGGTATTAAAGGATGAAACGGCCGACGAGCACGAACTCTACAAACTGTTGGAATCATGTTTTGAACAAAAGGGAGTAGGCATAATACCAAATCTCCTCGATGCCGTTACCATAGGCGACTTAAAGCGAAGCAGAATAGCGGATGTTAAGGCTCTTTTCATAATCGGCATGAACGAAGGCACATTCCCGGGTGGAGTCGAAGATACGGGGCTTTTGTCCGATGCTGACAGGGAATGCCTTGTAAATGCATCGGATGCCATCACGCTTTCGGAAACGGAAAAAGAACAGCAAAGCCTTATAAGATATTTTGTTTACAGGGGCCTTGCAAAACCAAAGGAGAGGCTGTACCTTTCATACAGCATGTCGGGTGAGGATCAGAAAAAGATATTCCCTTCCTATGTTTTGAGGCAGGTAAAGAAGATCCTTCCGCAGATAAAGGAAAAAGAAGTAAAAACAACCCTTTATCATAAAAGACAGGGGCTTTTGGCTCTTGCCGATCCCGCCGGTTTTGGGCTTGATGGGGATGAGCATGCAAGGCTTCTTAAATATTACAGTGAAAATGTAGAAAGCATGCGTGACATTGACATGATCACAAACGCTAAGAAAATAGATAAAAAGGTCGGTGAGGTAATAGATCCGGATAATGCGCTTGCCCTCTTTGGAGGAGGCGGAAAATGCATAAAGCCTGCCATAAGCTGCTCCAGGCTTGAGACCTTTGCGACATGCAAGCTAAGGCATTTTCTTAATTACGGTCTTGATATCATGCCCCGTCAGGAATATGAGATCAAGGCACCGGATATCGGAAATATCTACCATGATGCGCTTGACCGTATCTTTAAGACGGCAAAGGAAGAAAACAAAAAGGTCACAGGTCTTGATGAAGAAGGCATGGAAAAAAGAGTTACGGATGCACTTGACGCTGCTCTTGAAAACGCAAGGTTTGACATGTCTGCCGCCGGATCAAAGAACAGTCAGATCTACCGTCAGATGAGAGATACCCTGATCCTTAACATGAAGATAATAATAAACCAGCTTTCATCCGGAAATATGCAGCCCTTCGGAACGGAGATAGTTTTCGGAAAAGACAGTGCGCGCCCCGCATATGATGTGGAAGACAGTCCGTTTGTGATAAACGGAAAAGTCGACAGAGTCGACAGCAGCGAAGCAGAAGGCGGCGAAGTATTCAGGATAATAGATTATAAATCCGGAAGCACAAAATTTGATAAAAAGAGGATATCTGAAGGTATTCAGCTGCAGCTTCTGTTGTATTCGGCGGCTTTTAAAAACACCGAAAGCAGGCTTAAGGGCAGGGATGTGACCCTTGGAGGCGCATACTATTACCATATCAACGACGGATTCTTAGAGCTTGAACCTTCAAATGTAAAGGATGAAAACGGCAGAAAACTTTCAGAGAGCGATCTTAAAGACCTGGTATGGGAAAAGACGCTTATGGCAAACAGGCTGAACGGCATTTCCGCATCGGAAAAGGATATCCTTTCTGTCATGGACTCAGGTGTGGCAAGAAGGCGTGACGGGGAAAGCTACAGATCCTGTGTTATAGACGGACTGGGCATAAAAAAGGATAACAGCTTTTTAAGCACATCCCTTGTTTGCTCCGGGGAGGAGATGGAGGATGTTTTGTGTTTTGCCGAAGACAAGATGGCAGAGCTTGGACAGGGAATCCTGGGCGGAGATGCAAAAGCCGATCCTTTCAAAGACGGTGAAAAGACAGCCTGCACTTATTGCCCGTACAGTGGAAAATGCGGTTTTGACAGTCAGCTTGGCGGAAAATACAGAGAACTTAAAAATGTTTTGTTTGACGAATAGGAGTTAAAGTGGGATTTAATTGGACTTCTTCGCAAAGCGAGATAATTAAACATAAAAGCGGCGATCTGCTGGTATCTGCCGGCGCAGGAAGCGGAAAGACTGCCGTACTGGTGGAACATATCATATCAAGAGTGTTTGACAAAGATGACCCGGTGGACATAGACCGCCTTCTGGTGCTGACATATACAAGGGCGGCCGCGGCCGAAATGAAGGACCGAATAAGAAAGAGATTTGAGGGAGCGCTTGATATGGCAGATGATGAAGAATCTGCTGCCTTTATCAGAAAACAGTTAACGCTCCTAAATACCGCTCAGATATCGACGATAGACAGCTTTTGCCAGAAGGTATTAAAGGAGCTGTTTTTTAAGGTCGATCTGGATCCCGGTTTTACCGTGCTTGACGAGACAGAGGGAGAACTTCTTAAAAACGATCTTCTGAAAAAGATCATGGATGAAATGTATGAACAGAAGGATCCCCATTTTTTGGATCTTGCGGACAGGTACGGAAGAGTAAGAAGCGATGATGACCTTGCAGGCCTTGTTATGAAGATGCTTGCAAGGGCAAGGCTTGAGCCTGAACCTGAAAAATGGCTTACGGGACAATTTGGCAAAGCCGACATTTCATGGATGGATGAAGCCATCGAAAGAAGCAGAAGTCTCCTTGAAGCCTATCTGTCGCAATATGAATCTTTATATAACAAAGCGGTATCCGAAGGCCTTCCGGATAAACATATCAATACTTTGCATCAGGATGTTCTTTCTATAAAAAATGCGGTAAGCAGCAGGCCCGAAGACATATTAAAGGCTGTTTCCCTGATATCGTTTGGAAGAAAAGACCCAAAACCCAAAAAGGATCCCGGACCCGAATGGGACAATCCCATGATAGATGTTATTTTTAAGAACAGGGATCAGCTTAAAAAGAAAATATCGGGCATTACGGATATATACAAGGGTTACGATACGGAAAGCATTTATGAAGAAGAAAAATATCTGACCCATGTCAGGGACGAACTTATCGAAGTGACACTTCGTCTGTATACTGAATTTCAGGCCGCAAAAAAGAAAGAGGCTAAAGCCGATTTTACGGATATAGAGCAGATGGTCTGGAAGCTGTTTGTCGGCACCGGGGATGAACCCTTCAGCGCCGACGCAGTCGAATACGCGGGAAGATTCGACGAGATACTGGTCGATGAATATCAGGACTGCAATGCCCTGCAGGAGGATATACTTACCTGTCTTGCCGCCGGAGGCTTCAAGCGTTTCATGGTAGGCGATGTGAAGCAGAGCATATACGGCTTCAGAGGGGGAAGACCCGACATATTCCTTTCAAAATATGACGGTTTTAACCAAAAGAAAGATCCCGGGCAAAGAGTCATAGAGCTTCGCGACAATTTCCGTTCGAGCCCGGGAGTATTAAACGGCATAAATCTTCTGTTTTCAAAAATGATGATAAAGGCCAAAGGCGGCATAGATTATGCAAATGATGCAGCCCTGCGGCCCGGCGTTTCGGGTTCGGATACAGAAGGAGCGGATATCCGGATACTTATATCCGAAGGAGAAACATCCGGCACGCCTTTTGAAGGAAGCAAGGGGGCAGGGGCCGAGGCTGTAATGGTCGCCGAAAAGATCTACGAGCTTGTATCTTCCGGATATATGGTAAGGGATAAAGATACGGGAAATATGCGCCCTGTAACATACGGAGATTTTGCCATTCTTTTAAGATCCGTAAATACAAAGGCTCAGTATTACATAGAAGCCCTTAATGCCTACGGTATTCCCTGTTATTCCGAATCCGAAAAGGGATACTATGACTCGCTTGAGGTAAGGGAGACCTTAAGTTATCTGAGCATTCTTGACAACCCCTATCAGGACACCGAATTACTTGGCGTGCTCAGAAGCGGTTACGCTTCATTTACCGCAAACGAGCTTGCCGTTATAAAGATACACTCGGGATGCACAGGGCACAGGTGGCTCTTTGACGATCTTAAAGCGTTTGCTTCAAAAGATGATGAAGCTTATCCCGCTCTTTTGTTAAAGGTGCGCGGGTTCCTTTCGGAATATGACAGATACAGAAAGCTTTCCGAATCCTTAAGCCTTTGCGAGCTGATAGGAAGGATCATAAGCGAGACAGGTTACTGTTTTTATATCAGGGCTCTTCCTCACGGAAAAAAGAGGATGCTGAATCTTCAGATGTTAAAGACCCGTGCAAGGGATTACGAGCTTACAAGGTTTCGTGGAATATTCAAGTTTTTAAGATATATAGACGAAATGAAGAATTATGAGATGGATATCACCACGCCTTCGCTTACCGAAGGAAATGATTCCGTTGTCATAATGACGATACATAAATCAAAAGGGCTTGAATTTCCGGTATGCATAGTGGCCGGAACCTGCACTGATTTTAACATGAGGGACGCAGCCGGAAAGATCCTTTTTGACAATGAAATGGGAGTCGGTCTTGATATCATAGATACCGGGATCGGGTACAGATATCCGTCGCTTAAGAAAAAATGTATCGCCTTAAAAAAGAAGGATGCGATAAAGACCGAAGAGATGAGGCTTTTATATGTCGCAATGACCCGCGCAAAGGATCTTTTGATCATCACGGGGCTTAAAAGCGGCATAAAGGATAAGACCGAAAGTATTTATGCAAATACCGATGCATGTTTTGCGTACCTCTCCCCCGAAGACATAGGCGATGCGTCCTGCTATATGGACTGGGTGATAAGGGCATTCGTTCATGAACTGAAAAGCAGCGGTTCACCGCTATGGGGTGAGGACATGGTCGCAAGTGCGGCTTCTGACGGCACGCATATTACCGCAGAAGTAATGAATTTTGACACTTTTGCAAAGCCTCGCGGCAATGATACCGTAAAGGTGGAGACTGCCACGGGAAGCATTCCCGAAAAGCTTGAAAAGCTTCTTGGAAGAGAATACTCTTTTGAAAATGAAAAGGGACTTCATTCGATCTATACCGTATCAGAACTAAAGGCGGCTCATTACATAAACGAGACCGAGCCTGTAATGATAGCATCAGCGGAAGAGGAAAGCAGGGCAGATAAGACAGAGAAAAAAGCCGAAGAAACACACAAAAAACTTAAAGGCGCCAAAAGAGGAAATGCGTATCACAAAGCGCTTGAAATGATCGATTTTACACTGATCGATCCCGGCGATCCTTTAGAAGGTACCCAAAAAGAACTTTCAAGGCTCGGAAGAAGCAGCATACTTTCAATAGACGAGGCAGACACTGTGGATGCGGGAGAGCTTTCAAAGCTTTTCCTTACGGATATCGGCAGAAAGATGATAGAAGCCGCATTAAAAGGAAAACTCTATAAAGAGCAGGAATTCGTTCATGCCGTGCTCGCGTCAGAAATAAAGGAACTTGCAAAGCCGGACACAAACGAAAAAGTGCTTGTTCAGGGTATCATCGACGCTGTATTTTTTGACGAAGACGGATGGGTCATAGTTGATTACAAGACCGATCGTACGGATCCCAAAAACGCAAAAGAGATCCTCTTACAGAGATATTCCGTTCAGCTTAGACAGTATGCCCTTGCATGGGAGGATATAACGGGAGAAAAAGTGAAGGAATGCTTCATTTATTCGATTCCTCTCGGACAGATGATAAAAAATGATATCGAACCGCTTTAGAGTCTTTACAAATCCGGCAAAATAAAGTATCATGTACATGCCGCGCATATGCGCGGCATGATTTGAGTAGGACGGATGATCGCGGCTGCAATTTTGCAGGTGAGGAAAGTCCGGGCTTCACAGGGCAGGATGCCGGATAACGTCCGGTGGAGGTGACTCCAAGGCCAGTGCAACAGAAATGTACCGCCTGCATATGCAGGTAAGGGTGGAAGGGCAGTGTAAGAGACTACCGCCCGGGCGGTAACGACCGGGGCATATGTAAACCCCATCCGAAGCAAGACTTAAAAAAGCCGCATAAGGTTGCCCGCCTTGGCTTTTGGTATGTCGCTCGAGCCGTGCGGCAACGCACGGCCTAGATAGATGATCATCAGATACATAACCCGGCTTACGTTCCTGCTCAATTTTCTTTTTATATCCATTATTTCTTTTATTTCAATACTTCCCGAATTACTTTTAAAGATTTCCACCTTCGATCTTTAAATTAGTGCTTGACAAATAATGAAATAATGTATATATTACTAATATCAAACAAATGTTCGGAGGACAAAATGATCAACGAAGAAAAGAAAAGAGCTCTTGATGCAGCTATTTCACAGATAGAAAAATCCTTTGGCAAGGGTTCGGTCATGAAACTCGGGGATGGCAACACCATGAATGTCGAATCCGTTCCCACAGGCTCTTTAAGCCTTGATATTGCACTCGGTGTGGGCGGCGTTCCCAAGGGACGTATCATAGAGATCTACGGCCCTGAATCTTCCGGTAAGACAACGGTCGCACTCCATATGGTCTCAGAGGTTCAAAAGCGCGGCGGTATTGCCGGTTTCATAGATGCAGAACACGCCCTTGACCCCGTATATGCAAAAAACATCGGTGTAGATATCGACAACCTTTACATCTCACAGCCTGACAACGGCGAACAGGCTCTCGAAATTACAGAGACCATGGTCAGGTCAGGTGCCATAGACATAGTTATAGTAGACTCGGTTGCGGCTCTTGTTCCCAAGGCTGAAATAGACGGCGACATGGGAGACTCCCACATGGGCCAGCAGGCAAGACTCATGAGCCAGGCAATGCGTAAGCTCACCGCAGTAGTAAGCCGTACGGGCTGCATAGTAATCTTTATCAACCAGCTCCGCGAAAAGATCGGCGTAATGTTCGGTAACCCCGAAACGACCACAGGCGGCCGCGCTCTTAAGTTCTATGCTTCAGTCAGGATGGACGTAAGAAGAGGAGAACAGATCAAGCAGGGCGGTGATGTTATAGGTAACCACACCCGCATTAAGATCGTAAAGAACAAGGTGGCTCCGCCCTTCAAAGAAGCAGAATTTGACATCATGTACGGCAAGGGCATTTCCACCTCAGGTGATCTCCTTGATCTTGCAACAGGCGTAAATGTCATTGTAAAGAGCGGTGCATGGTATGCGTACGAGGGCGAAAAGATCGGTCAGGGCCGTGAAAACGCAAAGCTCTACTTAGAGGAACATCCCGAGGTCATGGCAGAAGTCGACAGAAGAGTCCGCGAAAGCTACGGCCTTACAGGTGAAAAGAAGGGCGAAGAAGAGGTATAATAATGCAGGTCCTTAAAATATCACGCGTTTTCGGAAGCAGAAAGGAAAAATATTTTGCTCTCATCTATCTGGATAAGTCAGCAGAAGAAACATGCTTTCCGCTTTACCCTTCGGAGCTTAAAAAGTACGGCATAACAGAAGGGCTCGAATGTGATGATTCGCTGTATTATAAAATAGAAAAAGAAGTATTAAAAAAGAGGATACTCGCCAGGTGCGGGTATCTTCTCGCTAAATGCCCATATACGGAAAAAGAGCTTAAGGACAAGCTGCTGAAAGACCATTATCCCGCAAAGCTTGCAGATATGGCCGTTTTGAAAATGAAAGATCTTTCCTATATAGATGATGAAGACTTTGCATCAAGATACATAGAACTGAACAAAGCAAAGAAAAGCATGAAGCTTATCAGGAAAGAACTGGAACAAAAGGGTGTGGATAAGTCCATTACAGACGAGATATGCGCAGACGATTCTGATGAAGAGACACTGTCAGCCCTGGCAAACAAAAAATGCAGGGGAGTGGATCTGTCCGATGTGAAGCAAAAAAACAGGGTGTACAGATTTTTGCTGTCAAGGGGCTTTTCTTTTGAGGCTGTTTCTGCTATACTTGAGAAAATTATCGGACAATCTGAAAGGGAGGCTTAAATCACATGAGCACTTTTGAAAAAAAGAATCAAAGAGTAAAGATCATCGCTATATCTACCATAGCAGTCATCATTCTTATTCTCGTCATCGTACTTGTAGTCAACCTGAAAGGCGGTGACAAAGGCAGCGACCAGCCGGGAAACAAAAAAGAGACATCTGCTTCATCAAAGGCGGCTACTACCGCAGTAGAGCAGCAAACAGAAATAATCAGCACCGAAATCAAGTATGTTTATGACAATTTTACGGAAATCAAGGTGGATGCCGCAAAGAAGACAGCTGCCATCAATTACGAGAACAAGAAGGACAATAATCTTTATGTAAAGATAACCATAAAGATGAAATCCGGCGGGGATGTAATATACGAATCACCCATGCTTGCACCCGGCGACAGATTGTCGACAGTAGATGTAAATCTGCCCAAGGATCTTTCAAACGGAGTATATCCTATAAAGGTCTATATAGACAGCTACAAGAGCGCTGACGCTACCGAGTCGGATCAGGGTTACATACAGACCATCAATATGACTGTTGGTTAAAAAATTGACAATAGCACGAGATGTAAAAAAGCAGACCGTTACCGTCTGCTTTTTTTTGTCAAAAAAACGCAAAACAGGTTGATTTGTAGTTCGAGTCAAAAACAACTTGATTTTATTTGGCTCTATAGGATATAAAGATAATAACAATAGTTTAGTATGCTTATCATGGGCTGAATAGCCGATACAAATTGTGAACATGATGGGCATCACAAGTATATTCATTATATAGAAGGGAATAATTTATGATGAGTAGATCTTTTAAGAGAAAATGTTACGCTTGGGTTTTGGTAGTTGCTATGATGGTATCCATGATACTGCCGTCAAATCTTCACGTGACAGAGGCGGAGAAGGTTCAGTCCTTTGCGGTTACTATCGAGCTCTATGATTATGACGAGTTCAAGATCGTGCCGGCTGATCCTGAATTCACAGGGGAAAACCAGTGGTATATTCTTGTCACAACGACAAAGCCGAAGGATACCGGTATAAATAACAAAAAAGGATATTATCAGGCTCAGGACCTTAACAGCAATCCTTTTTCGTATGCGATAAAATACATTGATAATAATGATATAAATAATTATTTGAACAAAACCGGTTCGCTCACGGTTAATATTACCGATTTTTGTTCTGATTATTATTACAGAAATAATCAATGGATCCACAGCAGAGAATACAGTGATTATTGGAAGTATGACCCTACTGACATGAATATTCAGGTCAGACTTAGACATGCTTCGAATTGGTCTGCCAATACAAATTCATTTGATGAATTTATCGCTACTACATCTGATGCTGCACCCACCGGCTATGAATATAGGGGTAATGTTCTTTCAAATGACAAGACAGGTGTCACTATAAAAATGCGTGAGACCAAGTATACTGCATCTTATGAAACAGAGGTTCAGTTCGTAGGCGGCGGTAACGGAATCAAAGATACTGACTATCTGTATTTGATGGTCGAAGTAGAACACAGCTCCGGCCCTAATTCATACTCAGTAACACAGCTTATTACCGATGGTAAGACAAATAAGCTTTCATACCCTGTGACAGAATGGTATGACGGAAATGGAAATCCGCTTAAAAATGAGAAGTTCACAGGAAATGAAAAATCCCGCAAGGCAATTTTGATAAAGGCAAATGAGCCGAGAAACTTTAACAACCTTACAAACAGAAACGGATGTACAGAGCTTAAGACCGGTGATGTTGTATGCGGATATACTGTATCATACGAACCTTCATCAATGGTTCAGAATGATGAGCATCACACCAAGGCTTATAAGGATGCTATTAAGTTTACAAAGAAAGTTGCCACAAAGGATTATGATTATCTCTCTATCCTTGGGGATGCAGTTAGTTATGGTATAGTATCAGCTTCTGCCGGACAGGTGGCACACAGCGAGACTAACTTTGCTGTTAAGACACTGACCTCAGGAAACAAGAACGAACCTGACCTTTCGGGGAATGGTGAGGCTGCAGTTCCGGGAACATATATAATAGGAGAAGTAACAGGTAATAATTTTGAACTTGGCCAGAAGACTCCGGCTACAGCTTATGTGCTTGTAGGAGAGGATTCCAAAGAAAAGGTTAAGTCGGATAATGTAGATAATGCAGTTATCGTTCCTTCAGATAAGGATGTACTGGATGGTATAGTTGATGGAATGATCACATATATGAGTACGGTTTCGGCTGATCTTGCAAAACATCCTGCTACCATTCATCCCGCAGTTGTAAACGGCTATTTGACATTTGATACAACAGGTTTTGATGACGAAGCAACGATTTACATAGATGCAGATTCAGATGAATATATTAGCTGCATTGGCGGAACAACTAATGTTCAGATCACAAAGAAGCCCGGCCAGCTCATTGTTTTCAACTTTAAGGAGGATCATGAAAATTTAACTATTGGCAAGATCAATGTTGATTACGGAGATGGACTAGGATATCACCATACGCATACCGAAACAGGAATCTATGACAGCCAGCAGAACAGATACGCTGACGAGATCAACAGACAGATCGTATGGAACCTTGCAGGGGTAACCGGCGTTACACGCCTCAATATAGCAGGCGGTATGGTTCTCCAGCCTAATGAAAAAGCAACTGTTTATGCAGGTCAGACTTCAACAGGTTGGGTAGTAAATGCAGGCCATACTACAATAGGCGATTCCGGTGAGTATCATTTTGTATATCAGGGCCTTGCTCCTATCGGACAGGCAAAGTTAAATCTTTCAAAGACAGTCGACGGCAAAACACCATCTGCAGATGAGAAATTTGAATTTGGCGTTGAGAAATATAACGGAACAAGTTTTGAAACAATAAAAGTTTACGATGCAGATAATAAGCTTGTAGACCTTGTGGTTGAAAATAAGCTCGGAAACATCACCATCCCCGTAACAGAGCTTACAGAAGGAAAGAATATCTTCCGCATTACAGAGCTTGGAAATGCAGCATCCAACACAGCTGAGTATGAGGATAACGATCAGGTATTCTATGCTTCATTTGATGTAACTATCGTTAAAAACGGTGGGGTAGATATAAAGCTTCCCAGCGCAGTTAAGTATTACAAAACATTTGCAAATGGCGTTCTTTCGGACGAGGTTTTTGGAACGGATGCAGTTTTTGAAAACGAGACCAAGAAGGATGTTACCGAGATCGCCATCACAATAATAAAGAAGGATTCGAAAAATGCTGACAAGCTCCTCAGCGGCGCTGTATTCTCTGTTGCCGAAGATGAGGAGATGAAGAATGAAGTTGCCACAATAGGACCTACCGGAACAAACGGAAAAGCTACATCTTCTGCAAAGCTTGCAGTAGGAACATATTATATAAAGGAAACAACAGCTCCCGAAGGATATGTTCTTGACGAGTCTGTTTACAGAATAAATGTAAAGCAGGAAACAACAGGCATCGTTATCGAAGCTGATAACGGTCAGTCTGTAGTTACCGTTTCTGAAAATAAAGTCATCTTCCTTAATACAGAAAAGGGTAAGCTCGTCATCACCAAGACTATTGAAGGTGATGTAACAGAAGGAGAGGCAAGTGGCGCTCTTACATTTACCATCGATGTACTTGATACAAACGGTAATGTAATAGAAGGAAAGACAAAGACAGTTACTCTTGCTGAATTTGATCATACGCCCGGAACAAAAGAATTCAAATATACTCTTGATAAGCTTGACGCAGGCAGCTACAAGGTAACCGAGGTCATCAAAGATGTTACCGGCAAGGAACTTGTATCTGTTACCAATACCGTAGGCAATACAACGACCAATTCTGACAATGTAACTGTAGACGTTACCGACGGCAATACAACAACAGTAGCTTACAAGGATGTATATGAAGAGAAGGGTAGCCTTATTATCACCAAGACTATCGAAGGTGATGTGAATGAGCAGGAAGCAGAAGGTGCTCTCCAGTTCACGATCGATGTGCTTGATGCAGACGGTAATGTAGTAGCAGCTAAGTCAAAGACTGTTTCGCTCAAGGCGTTTAAGCACACTCCCAATACAAATGTATATACATATACTCTTGCAAAGATCGATGCAGGCAACTATAGGGTAACAGAGACTGTAGCAGACATTGAAGGAAAAGTTGTAACTGTAAGCAATACTTATGACGGAAAAACCGGCGAAAAGGTAGCTGATGTTACCGTTGAAAACAAGAAGACCGCCCAGGTCGATTACAAGGATGTATATGTAAACAAGGGTAAGATCATCATCACCAAGACAATTGAAGGCCCTGTAAGCCAGGAAGAAGCAGAAGGCGCCCTTGTATTTACGGTAGAAGTTCTTGACGGACAGGGTAACCCCATTGCAGACAAGACTGAAAACTACTCGCTCAAGAAGGATAACTCAAAGACAAAGAATTTCGAGTACGACGCTGTAAACAATAAGTGGACACTTGAGCTTGATAAGCTTGAAGAAGGTTCTTACAGAGTAACCGAGACAATAACAGAGCTTAAAGATAAGTCTAAGATACTCGCATCCGTAACACATACATTAAATGGTGTGGCAGACGGAAAAGAGGTTGCAACTGTAAACGTAGAAAACGGTAATGTATACAACGTAGCATACACCAATGTTTACAGAAACCTTCAGAAGATCAAGCTTACCATCATCAAGGGATCTACTACAGATGCAGACGCATTACTTTCAGGCGCAATATTCTCGGTAGCAAGTGATGAGGATATGCAGAATGTCGTCGCAACTCTCGGACCTACCGGAACAGACGGAAAGGCTACGACTGTAGAAGAGCTTGCAGAAGGCACATATTACATTAAGGAGACAACGGCTCCCAAAGATTATCAGCTTGATGCTACGATCTACAAGATCACAATAAAGGGTGACACAACTGGCGTTACTCTTGAAGTAAGCGATGAGCAGACAGTAGTGACCATAGTTCAGAACGAAGTAAGATTTGTGGACGTTCCCGAAGAGACAGAGAGCCAGACTGAATCAGAAAGTGAATCTGAGTCAGAGAGCGAATCCGAGTCAGAGAGCGAATCTCAGACAGAGAGTGAATTTGAATCAGAAAGCGAATCAGAATCAGAGAGCGAGTCTGAATCAGAGAGCGAATCAGAATCAGAGAGCGAGTCTGAGTCTGAGAGCGAATCAGAATCAGAGAGCGAGTCTGAATCAGAGAGCGAATCAGAATCAGAAAGCGAATCTGAGTCAGAGAGCGAATCAGAATCAGAAAGCGAATCCGAGTCAGAAAGTGAATCTGAATCAGAAAGTGAATCTGAATCAGAAAGTGAATCTGAATCAGAAAGTGAATCTGAATCAGAAAGCGAATCTGAATCAGAATCAGAATCCACAAAGGGCAAGCTTATCATCACCAAGACTATCGAAGGCCCTGTAACCAAGGAAGAGGCAAAAGGCCAGCTTCAATTCAAGGTAGATACTCTTGATGGCGACGGAAATATCGTAGATACTCAGACACTTACACTTGAAAATGATTTCACTTATGATGAAACAACAAATAAGTGGGTCAAGGAACTCGATGAGCTCGAAGACGGAGATTATGTTGTTACAGAGACCATCAAAGATATTGACGGCAAGGTATTGATCTCGGTTACCAATACCGTTAAGACCGGAAGCGGAAGTGATGGTGAACTTGTTTCAAGTGGCGAAGATATTGCCGAAGTCGAGATCGAAAACGGAAATACAGTAGTTGTAGACTACACAGATATCTACAGGAACTTAAAGAAGATAACTGTGACAATTATTAAGGGATCTACAAAAGATCCTGCAACACTTCTGGCGGGAGCAGAATTCTCCATAGCTTCAGATGAAGATATGACTAAGGTGGTTACAACACTTGGACCTACCGGAGATGACGGAAAGGCATCATCTGTTGAAGAACTTCCCGAAGGCGTATACTACATAAAGGAGACAAGAGCACCTAAGGGTTATAAGCTTGACGAAACCGTTTACAAGATCACTGTTAAGGGTGATACGGAAAGCGTAACCATCGAAGTTGCAGGTGAGCAGTCGGTAGTAACCGTTTCTGAAAATCAGATCGTATTTGTAGACACACCTGAAGAAACAACTGAAGCTGAATCAGAATCCGAATCGGAGACAGAATCCGAATCAGAGAGCGAATCAGAGTCAGAGAATGAGTCTGAATCAGAGAGTGAATCCGAGTCAGAGAGTGAGTCTGAATCAGAGAGCGAATCAGAGTCAGAAAGTGAGTCTGAATCAGAAAGCGAATCAGAGTCAGAGAGCGAGTCTGAATCAGAAAGCGAATCAGAGTCAGAAAGCGAGTCTGAATCAGAAAGCGAATCAGAATCAGAGTCAGAGAGTGAATCTGAATCAGAAAGTGAATCTGAATCAGCATCTGAGACAACAGCAGCTGATGATACAACACCGGGACAGCCGGGAACACCCGATCAGCCTACACCTGTTACACCTCAGCCTACGCCTACTCCGACACCTACACCTACACCGACACCTACACCTACACCTGTAACACCCGGTCCTGTGACACCTACTCAGCCTGTAGTCGAAGATCTTATTGTAACAGTCCTTGATAAGGATACAGGTGAAAAGATCGAAGGCGTATTAGTTGAGATCACAAAGCCTGATAAGACAAAGTTTACCGAAGAGACTGACAGCGACGGCAGAGTAAGACTTCCTAAGGGAGTTTTGGGAGATTACGAGATCTCAATACTCAAAGTTCCGGAAGGCAAGAATGTCAAGGTCGGCTCAATAGGCAGAGTTAAGCTTAAGGGCGATGTGCTTGCACTCGAAGTTATCGTTGCAGGCGACAACCTCGGAAGACTTGACACAGACGGTAATTTCCTTCCTATTACCGGAAAGCTTGTATGGCCCATAACAGTATTCAGCGCACTCGGACTTGTGTTCCTTGCTGTTGGATTCATGGATACCATGAAGAGAAAAAAAGAGGAAGATAAAGAGTAACAAATAGTTAAAAGAGGCGGGCATTGCCCGTCTCTTTTGCATAAATAACGTGTGGTGCGCAATTTTCAGTCTTTAAAAATGCCCGCATTTGCCTTATAATGAACCAGACACTTTTGATACATGTCTTTTTAAGGAAAACCGTATGAAAAAAAAGAAGATAAGACGTGGCCAGATATTAATGCTCATTGGGGCATTTATGATAGTCGGTGCTTTGACTCTGGCAATTTACAATCATATAAAAGAACAGAATGTAGGGGAAAAGTCCGAAGAAGTCCTTTCTGAGCTTGAAAGCCTGATAAACAAGGGTAAAAACGAGACCCATGTTTCAGATGGTGAGGATGATATTTTAGAAGGGCTTGATGAAGAAAACGCTGTCAAAAATAATCCCGAAGAGACAACTTCTTCATACAAGTACTGGAAAAAACCGACCGAAGAGGAAACGATAGTCATTGATATATCGGGAAAAACCGAAAGCCAGACAGAGACCGAAACAGAGACTGAGACAGAGACCGAGGAACCGACGACTCTTCCTCACGACCCCAACAATATGCCTTATGAGGTAGTTGACGGCCATTACTTTATAGGGGTTCTTGACATGCCCACGCTCGGGATAACGCTTCCCGTACAGTGGGGCTGGAGCGATGAGCTTATGGATATCTCGCCCTGCCGCTACCACGGTAATACCGAGGAAAACAACATCATCCTGATGGCACACAATTATACAACTCATTTCGGAGCGCTTTTTAATATAAATCTAGGCGATCCGGTGTTATTCACCGATGTGAACGGGCATAAGATAACTTATCATGTCTATTACATCGACAATTTTCACAGAAAAGAAATATCAAAGATGTATGAAGGAGAATGGGATATGACGTTGTTCACATGTGTTCCTCATACATATAACAGACTTGCGGTAAGACTGGTCAGGGTGGATGGATGAAAAAAGTTATGAGCAGGGGCCCGATTTAGGCCCCTGCTTGTCATCAAAAGGGCTCTATGATACATAGTAAACAACAATATGTTGCACTTTATCGGAAAATGATATATAATCTATTATGCATGTTTGTGCAGTCATAACGAAAGGAATTTTTATGAAATTTAAAAAGATAAATGAACATACTGTCGAGTGTTTTATCAGTGAACAGGACCTTGCAGACAACGGTCTCACACTTGAAGATCTGATAAAAGACCCCAAAAAGACAGATGAATTTGTTCATAAAGTCGTTTCTATATCAAGACAGGAAGTGGATTTCCAGCCCGACAGCTCCGTGCTTCAGGCACAGATAATGCCTTACGACGGCGGAATAGTTATGCTGGTGTTTGATAAGCCAACGGAAAAGCTTGGAGAGTATCTGCTTTCGCAGCTGAAGAAAAAGATATTTGAAGCGCTTCATATGAACAATGGAAATAACAAAGAAGAAGGTCACCTTGATGACGATGAGATATCGGAAGAGCTTGAAGCGCTGATGAACGAAGGGCTTCCGGGAGATCGTCCCGAGGGGCTTGCCGCAGGTGATGAGAGATGCTATCTGTTTCCGTCATTTGAAAATCTGATGGATTTTGTCAGGAAGTGTGATCCTTCCGCAATCAGATACAGTCATCTGTATTACCAGGATGGTACATATTTCTGCATATTTGCAAAGAGCGATTGCTCTGATGAAGAATATGCCGAATTCTGTGACATAGCGGAAGAATACGGATATATGAGCGCGGACAATGATGCACGTATCCAGCTCATAAAAGAGCATACTTCGCCTCTTATCGCCACAGAAGCGATAGAGGTACTTAAGCTTAGTATTCGTTAAGCTTAAAAAAGAAAGCGGACAGGGAGAATCGAAATGAAAAAAGTAGCTATATCGACCGACAGTAACAGCGGTATCACTCAGGAAGAGGCATCAAAGCTAGGGGTCTTTGTGATCCCGATGCCATTTACTATAAATGGAAAAGATTATTTTGAAGATATCAATCTGACCCAGGATCAGTTCTATGATTTTCTGGCAAGTGATGCCGATGTTTCCACATCACAGCCCTCTGTTGGTGCCGTACAGGATCTGTGGGATGATATCTTGAAAGAATATGATGAGATCGTCTACATCCCGATGTCCAGTGGTCTAAGCGGTTCATGTGATACTGCACAGATGCTTTCGCAGGATTATGACGACAGAGTAGAGGTCGTTGATAATCAAAGAATATCCGTCACTCAGAAACAGTCGGTTATAGATGCGAAGAAGCTTGCGGACAAGGGCTTTTCGGCAAAAGAAATAAAAGAGATACTGCTCCGTGACAAGATGAAATCGGGCATCTACATTATGGTGGATACCATGAAGTATCTTAAAAAGGGCGGAAGAGTGACACCGGCTGCTGCAGTAGTGGCAACTGTCCTCGGCATAAAGCCCGTGCTTCAGATACAGGGCGGAAAGCTTGATGCTTTTGCAAAGGTAAGGGGAGTAAGACAGGCCCACAAGGTCATGCTCGATGCATTAAAAAAGGATATGGAGACAAGAGTCATTCCCGAAAATGCGGAGATTGCCGTGGCACATACAAAGAATCCCGAAGAGGCGGAAAAGATAAAGGAAGAGATCCTTTCCCTGTATCCGGGCAGAGAGGTCATAGTTGACGCTCTTTCGCTCAGCGTTTCATGCCACATAGGCCCCGGGTCACTCGCGGTCGCATGGTGTGAGAAGACTCCTGAATTAAAATAAAGATCGATTGCTTCGCAATCCTGCCAAATGGAAAAAACTCCTCACTTCGTTCGGAGTTTTATTGATCTGACAGCCGCATGCGTCCGGCTGGCGGACTGGCACGATTGCTTCGCAATCTTGCCATAATGCGGTGCAGCCAAAATGGCGTGCCAGCTCAGAAAGGCTAGAAATGAAATACTTTATTAAAAAGACCGTAAGCATGATCATCACGTTGCTTATCGTGTCTTTCCTTATGTTCCTCGTTTTCGAGATCATACCGGGGGATGCTGCAGTATCAAAGCTTGGTACCGAAGCAACACCCGAGCAGGTAGAAAGATACCGTGAAAGCATGGGCCTTAACGATCCTGTTCCCGTAAGGTATGCAAGATGGCTTGCAGGCTATCTTCATGGAGATTTCGGAACTTCCGCAAAATATGACAGACCGGTTGCAGGCCTTTTGTCAGATAAGCTTACGGTCACCTTGTTCCTGGCCGTAGAATCATTTTTGCTGATCTTTTTCATATCGATCCCGCTTGGAGTGCTTGTCGCAAAGTATTCGGGAAAAGCGTTCGGACGCATATCACATCTTTTGATGCAGATAATCATGGCGATACCTTCGTTTTTTACCGGCATACTCCTTGTTTTTATATTCGGGATCACCCTGAAAATGTTTACACCATACAGATTTGTGGCACCCGGAGACAGTTTTTTCGGTTTCCTAGGATGCCTTTTTCCTGCGGCCGTTGCGATAGCTTTGCCCAAAATAGCAACCGTCGTAAGGTTTTTAAAGCAGTCTGTAACAAGTGAGGAAAGACAGGATTATGTGCGGACGGCTTACTCAAAAGGAGCAAGCTCAAACCGTGTATATTTCCTTCATATATTAAAAAATGCCATGATCCCGGTAACGACCATTTTAGGTATGATACTTGCGGAGGTAATGGCAGGAAGCATCGTCATAGAGCAGGTATTCAACCTTCCCGGGCTTGGAAGATTTCTTGTAAGCTCCATAGGAAGCAGGGATTTCCCGGTAGTGTCTGCGATAATGCTCTATATGGCGGCGGTAGTTATAATAATAAACAATCTAGTGGATATACTTTATCATGTGGTAGATCCCCGGATCCAGAATGATTAGGGGGGACATATGAAAAAGATAAAAAGTTTTATAGTAACAAGGGCAAAGGGCTTTAAAGAATGGTTTAAGCAGCGCACCGTCACCGAAAGGATAGGCTTTTGCATCCTTTCCCTGATCATGCTTATGGTGCTTATAAGCTTTTTCTATCTGCCTTACGACCCGACAAAAATGGACGGAACCGCAAAGCTGAAAGGTCCATCCCCCTCGCATTTATTCGGAACCGACAATTTCGGCCGCGATGTCTTTTCAAGAGTAATGAGCGGTCTGCAGGATACCGTCATAATAGCTCTTGGCATAGTGGCCATCGGTGCGTTTTTCGGATCGGTGATAGGTTCTGTCACCGGTTATATAGGCGGTCTCTTTGATGAGGCTGTCATGAGAATAAACGATGCCATGACGGCATTTCCGAGCATGCTCTTAGCGCTTGTCGTAATAAGTGTATGGGGAGCAGGAAAGTATAAAGTTATAATTGCCCTCGGCATAGCATTTATCCCGTCATTTGTAAGGATAGTAAGGGGAGAGATGCTGAAATTAAAGGATGCGGACTATGTAGACAGCGCAAGGCTTATGGGAGTTCCGACATTCCGTATTATTTACAGACACATTTTCCCAAACATCATGCCGACGCTTCTTTCGGCAATAGCGGTCGGCTTTAACAATGCCGTGCTGGCAGAATCGGGCCTCAGCTATTTAAATATCGGCGTAACACCCCCGGAGGCTTCGCTTGGAAGTATGCTCAGCGATGCGCAGGGTTATTTACTTAATGCACCGTGGTATGCGCTTGCGCCGGGCTTTGTAATGATCATTTTGATACTCGGATTCAGCTTTGTTTCCGAAGGCAGAACAAAGTAAGGAGAGGAAAATGCTTGAAGTAAAGAACCTAAGAGTCTCCTTTGATGATTCCGATGAAGTGGTTCACGGCATAGATTTTGAGATAGGTGAGACCGAGATCGTAGGTATAATAGGCGAATCCGGTTCGGGAAAGAGCGTTACCGCACTTTCCTGCATAGGACTGTTAAAAGACAACGCCACCTGTACCGGCGAGATAATATTCAAAGGAAAAGACTTAAACAAGCTTTCGGATGAAGAGAGAAGAGCTTATAAAGGGACCGAGATCACGCAGATCTTTCAGGAGCCGCTGACATCGCTCAACCCCGTGCTTACGATATGGCATCAGCTAGAAGAACCTCTTATTCTTCACCGCAAGAATATGTCCCCGGCGGACAGAAAAAAACGTGTCCTGCAGGCCATGCAGCAGGTTGGATTAAATGATCCCGAAGAATTACTTGACTGTTATCCGCATGAACTTTCGGGTGGTATGAGACAGAGAGTCATGATAGCCATTGGCATAATCTGTCACCCTTCGCTTATGATAGCGGACGAGCCGACAACGGCCCTTGATGTCAATCTTCAGGATCAGATACTTGCACTGCTTAAAAGAATAAGCCGCGACCACCATATGAGCATCATGTTCATATCCCATAACATGAGCATCGTCAGAAACTTCTGTGACAGAGTCTATGTTATGCATAAAGGTAATATCGTGGAGACGGGCACGCCCGATGAAATCTTTTTTGATCCCAAAGATGATTATACAAAAAAACTGATCGGCTCAATTCCAAACGGAAAGCTGAGAGAAGACAGCCTCAAGGGTGATGAAAAGACCATATTAAAGGTAGAGGACTTTTCGGTATTCTATAAGCAGCAGAAGAAGAGATTCTATGAAAAGACCGTCTTAAAAGAAGTTGTAAAGAAAGTATCCTTCGAGCTGCATGAAGGCGAGATGGCAGGCCTTGTCGGCAGGAGCGGATGCGGGAAATCCACACTTTCCCTCGGCCTTTTGGGACTGCAAAAAATTACAAAAGGGTCCGTATTTTTTGAACATGACGGGAAAAAGATAAACATGCTTGACAGGCATGCCGACAAGCACGGCGTCATGCAGATGGTATTCCAGGATCCGTACGGTTCGTTAAACCCCAAAAAAAAGATTGGCTGGATACTTGCGGAACCTCTTCGCATGAAAGGCGAGCTTAAGACAAGCGCCGAAAGAAAGCAGAGAGTTCACGAGGTACTTGAGGAGGTAGGTCTTGACGTATCCTATTCCAGAAGATATCCCAGCGATCTTTCGGGCGGACAGAGACAGCGCGTCTGCATAGCTGTAGCTTTGATCCAGGGCGCAAGGCTTATAATAGCCGACGAACCTGTTTCGGCACTCGACGTGACCGTCCAAAAGCAGATCCTGGAGCTTATTCTTGACATTCAGCGGCGTACGGGCATAGCGGTATTGTTCATTTCGCATGATATGAACATTGTGCGGCAGATGTGTCACAGGATATTCCATATGACGGACGGAAAGCTAAATGAACTGACTCCCGAAGAGCTCAGCGATGATATTCATAAAAAATAACAGGAGAGTAGGAAAGTATTATGTATATCTATAATACACTCACAAAGAGGAAAGAAGAGTTTAAACCACTTGAAAACGGAAAGGTAAGCATGTATGTGTGTGGCCCGACCGTATACAACCTCATCCATATCGGAAATGCACGTCCGATGATAGTATTCGATTCTTTCAGGAGATATCTCGAATACAAGGGTTATGAAGTCAACTATGTGTCCAATTTTACGGATGTGGATGACAAGATAATCAAAAGGGCAATAGAAGAGGGAACGGATGCAAATACCGTTGCGGAAAAATACATTGCCGAGTGCAAAAAAGATATGGAGGGCATGAATATCAAGCCCGCCACGACTCATCCCCGTGCAACGCAGGAGATAGATGGAATGATAGAAATGATATCTACTCTCATCGAAAAAGGTCATGCATACGAAAAGAACGGAACCGTTTATTTCAGGACACGTTCCTTTAAAGAATACGGAAAGCTTTCGCACAAGAATCTTGACGATCTTCAGTCGGGTCTTCGCGAGCTTTTGGTATCCGGCGCAGACGAAAAGGAAGATCCTTTGGATTTTGTTTTGTGGAAGCCCAAAAAGGAAGGCGAACCTTACTGGGAGTCTCCCTGGTCAGAAGGAAGACCCGGATGGCATATAGAATGCTCCGTAATGTCAAAGAAATACTTAGGCGAACAGATCGATATCCACGCGGGAGGCGAAGATCTTATCTTCCCTCATCATGAGAATGAGATCGCTCAGAGCGAATGCTGCAACGGCAAAAAATTCGCAACATACTGGATGCACAATGCCTTTTTAAATATCGACAACCGCAAGATGTCCAAGTCTCTCGGTAATTTCCTGCTTGTAAGGGATATATCAAAGCTGTATGACCTTCAGGTCTTAAGATTCTTCATGCTTTCGGTACATTACCGCAGTCCCATGAACTACTCCATAGAGCTTATGGAATCGGCTAAGGCAGGCCTTACAAGGATAGTCACGGCTGTAAGCAGGCTCAAAGAGCTTACAGGGGCAGACAGAGTTTCAAATGAAGCCGATGAGGCCGTAAAAGCAGAGCTTGACAGGCTTACCGGAAAGTTTGAAGCCGCTCTTGATGACGATTTCAACAGCGCCGATGCAATATCTGCAATCTTCGAGATAGTAAAGCTTTGCAATGTTTCGATAAATGAGGAAAGTTCAAAAGACTTGATCGCATATGCACTTAATGAGATAATTAAGCTTAGTGATGTGCTGGGGCTTAAAGTCTCAGCCGAAAAAGAACTCCTTGATGATGAGATAGAGGCGCTTATCGCAGCAAGGACCGAAGCCAGAAAGAATAAGGATTTTGCAAGGGCAGACGCAATAAGGGACGAACTTTTGGAAAAAGGTATTATTCTTAAAGACACAAGAGCCGGCGTTACATGGGAGAGAAAATAATGGATGCATCACTTTATTCTCCCCTTGATCTGGCATACCTTGGGGATGCCGTTTACGAACTCTACATCAGGTCAACTCTTGTAAGGGCCGGGAATATTCCTGTTGGAAAGCTCAGCAAAATGGGGTCAAATCTTGCCATGGCAAAAACGCAGGCTGCCATGGTGGATGCACTCGAGGACTACCTGAGCGAGGATGAAAAAAAGATGATCCAGCGCGGTAAAAATGCCAAGGTGGGTGCCATTCCATCATCCTGCACGGCAAGGGAATACCATAAAGCCACAGGCCTTGAATGCCTTATCGGATATCTTTATCTTGGCGGAAACATGGAAAGAACCATGGAAATAGTATCGGAAGGATGGAAAAGGTGCGGATATGCACAGTAGATGTCAGGAAACACTTATAGAAGGAAGAAACGCGGTGCTTGAAGCCATAAAAAGCGGCAGGAGCATAGACCGCATAATCCTTTCGGGAGATACAAAGACCGACGGCAAGGATGAAAGCCTTAAAAAGATCGCAGACCTTGCAAGGGCAAAAAATATCTATCTGAAATACGAAAATAAAGATGTTTTGGACAAAGCATCCGTTACGGGAAGGCATCAGGGCGTTATCGCATATGCTTTCGGTTACGAATATGCCGACGTAAAGGATATCCTTGCCATAGCAAAAGAAAAGGGAGAACCCCCTTTTCTTATCATACTTGACAGCATCGAGGACCCTCACAATCTCGGTGCCATCATAAGGACTGCTAATCTTGCGGGGGCTCACGGCGTCATTATTCCAAAGCACCGAGCAGCCGGCCTTACGGCAACAGTCCTCAGAACAAGCGCGGGCGCGGCAAATTATACACCGGTTGCGCAGGTGGCTAATATTGCCCGTACCATAGAAGAACTGAAGAAAGAAAACATATGGTTTGTGTGTGCGGATATGGACGGCACGGTAATGTATGACCTTGATTTAAAAGGAGGTATCGGTCTTGTCATCGGAAACGAAGGAAAGGGTGTTTCGCGTATAGTACGCGAGGCATGTGACATGATCGCTTCGATCCCAATGAAGGGCGACATAGATTCTCTTAATGCTTCCGTAGCATGCGGAGTGCTGGCATATGAAATAGTAAGACAAAGAAGATAAAAGATATCTGTATCATTATACATTCAAGCATAATATTTATCCCCCGCGCCTGTCCGGCTCGGGGGATAATCATTACTTGCCTATCTTTAACAATATCTCGTTGCTTCTTGCGATGAATTTGGTAAGCCTTTCCGGCGAAAGAGGACCGTGGGAGAGAGCGGCAAGGTCATAGAGCTGCTCGCATATAACGGGCGTGTTCTCGCCTTCGGGGTCTTCGCTTACAGCCTTTACAAGAGGATGGTTCGCATTCAGTATGAGGGAGAGATTCTGATCGTTAAACATGTTGGCATCCATGCCGTACATGCTGTACATCTTCATCATTTCCTGCATACGGCGGCCTTCCTCACTCATGGTCATCATGGCAGCCACGTTTTCGTTCTTCAGCTTTTCTACCTTGACATCAAGTTTGTCATTGTTAAGAGCCTTCTTGAATACCCCGGTCAGCTTTTCTGCCATGGCCTTAAAGTCTTCGCCGTCCGTGCTTTCCTTCATGGCGTCGGTAAGGTCAGAATCTATACGGATAAACTTAACATCCTTGTTCTTCTGCTCAATAAAGGATATGAAAGGTGTGTCGATGGAGTGGGTAAGAAGGAAGGCATCCATTCCGGCATCCTTGAACATGTTGATGTACTGGCCCTGTTCCTTTTCATCCGTCACATAGAAGATCTGGTTCTCGTGCTTTTCCTTTGCATTTTCAAGTGCATCGGCAAATGTAAGGTATTTGCCTTCAAGATCCTTGTAGATGATGAAGTCCTTCATCTTGTCATAGAACTTGTCATCCTTAAGGCATCCGAACTTGATAAAGGGATTGATGTCATCCCAGTACTTTTCATAATTCTCTCTGTCGGTCTTGCACATGCCCGAAAGCTTGTCGGCTACCTTCTTTGAGATATAATCGGATATCTTCTTTACAAAACCGTCATTTTGAAGAGCCGATCTTGAAACGTTTAAAGGAAGATCGGGGCAGTCTATAACGCCCTTTAAAAGCATAAGGTATTCGGGAATGACTTCCTTTATATTGTCCGCAACGAATACTCTGTTGTTGTAAAGCTTAATTACACCTTCTATGGATTCATATTCCATGTTTATCCTGGGGAAGTAGAGTATACCCTTAAGGTTGAAAGGATAATCCATGTTTAAGTGTATCCAGAACAGGGGCTCCTTGTAATCGTTAAAGGTCTTGCGGAAGAAATCTTTGTATTCTTCGTCCGTACATTCGTTGGGATGCTTTGCGTAGAGAGGAGTGATGTCATTTAAAGCGGTAGGAACAACGGTCCTTTTTACCTTTACCTTTGGAACGATAACTTCGGGCTCATCGCTCTTTTTTTCATCGCCCTCTGATTCTTCCTTGTCATTGTCATCATCTTCCTCGGCGCTTTCTGCCTCGGAAATATGCTCTAATACCTCGTCGCCTTCCTGCACTTCATTTTCGGGAATGGTGATCTCTTTTGTTTCGGGCTCTTTTGTCTCGTCTTCAAGATAGATCTCAACAGGCATGAAGCTGCAGTACTTTTCGATTATCTCGCGAACTCTATATTCGTTGCAGAATTCAAGACTGTCCTCGTTTAAATAAAGAGTGATCTCCGTGCCCCTTGTCTCTTTATCTGAGTCGTTCATTTCAAATGAAACGCCTTCTTCGGATTCCCATGCAACGGCCGGCTCACCGGTAAAGGACTTTGATTCTATGGCAACACGGTCGGCAACCATGAAAGCAGAGTAGAAGCCAAGGCCGAAATGACCGATTATCTGGTCTGAATTTGCCTTATCCTTATATTTGTTCATGAAATCGATAGCGCCGGAAAATGCGATCTGGTTGATATATTTGTCGATCTCATCGGCAGTCATACCGATACCGTTATCGGTAAAGCGTATCGTTTTTTCTGTGGGATTTACGGTTACCGTTACTTTATATACCTCATCGTCGGCAACTTCAGCCTGCCCGATCATTGCAAGCTTTTTGAGCTTTGTGATGGCATCGCATCCGTTTGAAATGAGCTCACGAACGAAAATGTCATGATCGGAATAGAGCCACTTTTTGATTATGGGGAAAATGTTTTCGCTGTTGATAGAAAGATTTCCTGATCTTGTTTCCATTTTTTTGCCTCCTATATAACTCCGACACAGCATTAGCCGGAGGATGTTTATTCATTACAATGTTGTATTCTAATCCACTTGCCGGAAAAAGTCAAGAAAAAATTAGCACTCATAAAAGAAGAGTGCTAATAAAATGATCATTCGTATGAAAATCCGTTCATTTTAAGGAATTTTTCTGTAATGCCGTCCCAGTATTCCGGGAGGCTTTTATCCATGGTAAAGGTCTTTATGGATATCCCGCTTGTAACAGTCAGGGCGCCGCCTTTATAGCTGATATTCATGAAAAAATTATCGACGGCCCCTTCGGAAATATTAAGCCCGGATGCGGCAAGAGTGGAATTTAGATTCTTTTCGGAAAGGCACAGAACTATTTTAAAAGAAAGCGGCAGGTGTTTTCCTTTTATAACGGAATAAAAGAGTGGCCTCTTTTCACCCCATGTCACATGGCTTTCCGTAATAAGAGAGGGGTCATCGTAATAGGAAGAGTTTATATGGCCGTCAAGATGCAGACTGACATCCGTCATAAAATCCGCTTCCGATAAGAGAAAGCGGTCGAAAAGCTCGCCTGTAAACAATGAAGCCGTAAAGCTTTTTATATCAAGTATGGAAAAGGAATGCATAATGATCTCCCTGACAAAATTATAGTTGCATTTTATCATTATAAAAAAAATATTTCAATGGCAATCTTTAGGGGAGGAAAGCTGCCTTAAGAAATTTTTAATCATTTCTTAAGCAAACTGCGTATTGCAAAAAAAAACTGTTTGTGATACTTTTAAGCCGTGCAGGGGGAAGATACCCATGATAAAAAACGAAATGCACTTTAAAAATTTTTTCACGAAGGGGAGGACACCCATGGCAAAAAACATTATCGTGACGGATGAAAACGGAAATATCATTGGAAGCACTTACCCTAAAAGGGCAAAGGGGCTTGTCACAAAAGGCCGCGCGAGGCTCGTTGACGAGCGAACGATCTGCATGATCGAAAAAGGTGCGGCTGAATTTAAATTTCAGGAGGATATTTATAATATGTGTACAATAAATTTTAATGCAAGGGATTGGAAGAAGGATACAGAGCCTGCAGGCGGACTTACAGAGCGCAGCTATATGACGGTGTTTGATGATCTTACAGAGGTTTACACAGTCGGAAGCACAACGCAGGAGCCTGCTGCGATCGTAAATGTATGCGAGCTTGATGAGAATACGGATTACAGCCTTGTTTTCTGGCTCAAGGAAGAAGACGAAAATGCACTTAATGCAGTTTGCCAGCTTCAGATAACATTCTCAAACGGAGACTTTTCGGATGAGGAAAGGGAAGACAAATCCATCTACAAGCTCAACAGGAATTACATCAAGCCCGTTAAGATCTACAGGGGCTGGAAGATGTTCTGCATTCCTTTCAACACCGAATCAAAAAAGCTTGCAGAGTTCAAATTTGTGGTTGCTAATGCGGAGGCTCTCATCATGAAGGCCGATGTAGAGGCAAAAGCATGTGATGCAGAGGAGACTTCAACGGAGGATATCAAGGATAAGGTTACCGATTACGCTAAAAAAGCAGCCGGATCGGCCAAGAAGATCGGCGAAAAGGCTGTAGAACTTGGAAAGAAGTACAAAGAGCCCGCTAAAGAGCTTGGCGAGAAGGGAATCAACAGTATCAAGAAGGGTTCCGAAAAGATCAAGAATTCTGAAGCTTTCAAGAAAATAGAGGACAAGATATCAAATCTTTTCAGCAATGATTCCGATAAGGCAGATGAGGGCGCAGAAAACGCCGACTCACAGGCACCTGAGGCCGAGACAGAGCTTATCGAGACAGCAGGGCAGGCAGCAGAGGTAACAGAAGAGGTTACAGAAGCGGTTACAGAGGCTGTTTCGGAGGCCAACGAAGAGGCTGCAGAGGAAGCAACAGAAGAATTAAATGAAGCTGCGCAGGCAGACGAAAAAGAAGAATAGTTTTTTGGTGGCTGTCCGGGATTTTCCCGGGCGGCCTTGCTTTATGGGAAAAAAAGGGGCAAAATATTTGACAGAAATCAAAAAAAATGATATAGTCGGAATGATACATTTTTGTATCAAACAGAATTGACCGGATTAGAGGACCGATAACATGCAGAAGGATTCCAGAGAGGCCGGTTTGTGGGTCTTTTTGATAGACCTTATCAGCCTTATCATTTCATATGTCCTTGGAGCCTTTACATGGACTACGATATACAGACTATTTATAAATGAAAAACGTCAGATGCACAATTTCGGTTATGGTCTGACCGTGTTTCTCATTGCTTTTGTTCTTGTGTCGTTGTTCATAAGGGATGAAAAGGACTTTTTGCGGCGCGTTAAAATGGATGAGATGTTTCATTCCATAAAGCTGAACCTAAGTGTTGTGGCAACAGCCATTTTGATGATATATCTCTTTAACGAAAGTGACAACATAAGCCGTGGTGTGGCAGGTATTACGGTCATACTCAATATTTTCATAGACTTTTTTATAAGGATGCTTTTCAAGAAAAGCTACATAAAGAGGCTCGGAACAAAAAAAGTATCCCAGATGCTCCTTATCACAACTCTTGACAGAGCAGAGGGAATAATCAAAAAATTTCAGTCAAATCGTGAATGGGGCAGGCGTATAAGCGGCATCTGCATTCTCGACGCGCAGATGGAAGGCGAAAAGATCTGCGGCATAAAGGTCGTAGCCGACTATATGAATGTCCTTGAATATGCCAAGGCCGTAATAGTAGACGAAATATATATAAATGTTGCCTATACAACAGGCAAACATGTTATGGAATTTGCCCGGAAGTTTGAAGAAATGGGTATTACGGTCTATCTCAACATAGACCTTACAGGCGTTGATGAATCGGCTATAGGCCGTATCGAGATGCTTCAGGGCACGCCCGTCATCGCAAGTGCCATAAGGACTTTTTCGTGGAACAGGCTTGCGGTAAAAAGGATCATGGATATCTTAGGGGCAATAGTAGGTCTTTTGATAACGATCATAATAACGCCTTTTATTGCGATCCCGCTTTTGATAGAGTCACCCGGCCCTCTGTTTTTTAAACAAAAAAGAGTCGGAAGGAACGGAAGATATTTTTATATATACAAATTCAGAAGTATGTATAAGGATGCCGAGGCCAGAAAGGCCGAGCTCATGGAAAAGAATGAGATGAAGGGCGCAATGTTTAAGATGAAGGACGACCCGAGGATCACAAAGGTCGGCAAGTTCATCAGAAAGACCAGCATTGACGAGCTTCCTCAGTTTTTCAACATATTGAAGGGTGATATGAGCCTTGTCGGCACAAGGCCGCCCACAGTCGACGAATTCAGGGAATACACCCCGTATCAGAAAAGACGCCTCAGCCTGAAACCCGGGCTTACCGGTATGTGGCAGGTGAGCGGAAGAAGCGATATAGAGGATTTTGAAGAGGTCGTAAAGCTCGACCTTGAATATATCGACAACTGGAAGATATCGCTTGACATCAAGATCATTTTGAAGACAATACTTGTTGTTTTCAAACACGAAGGATCAAGGTAGTTTTAAGGAGAAAAATGGACGAGAAAAGAATTGCAAAAAAGAGAAATGATAAACCGGGCGCAGTCGGAAGCAATACCATAGGCACTGAAGGTGAAAACGGCGCAAATAAAAAGAGCAAAAAGAAAAAGGTCATCAGAATAGTGGTCATAGTGCTGTGCATCATTATTGCCATAGTACTTATCCTGCTTGCGATAGCCTATGCGATCTTCAAAAAGTATTATAACAAAACAAATTATATCCCGGATGACGATGCGAGCATAACGACCATGGCGCATGCCGACATTTCAAAAGAGGTCGAACAAGGTAATGACGATATCATAAAGCCCATACAGTCATCGATATATGAAAGCATAAGTTTGTCCGTGGATGCCGAGAGCACCGATACGGATATGTCTTCCGTTTATGAATCTGTTAAGCAGTCTGTCGAAGAGAGCGAAGAATCATCTATCCATGAGGAAAAATACGAATCCTTGGTCAATGAAGAGGTCAGCAAAGCAGTAGAGGCCAACCCCGGTCTTACTCCCGAGGAGGCTCGCGCTTCAATAGAAGCTGATGAGGCTAAAAAGCAGGAACTTGAATCCCAGGCAAGCTCTGAAGCTGCCGAGGAGATCGAATCTAAGGCTTCAAGCATAGCTGAAAGCAGACAGGAAGAGATCGAATCCGAATACCAGAGTTCAGTTCAGGAATCCATTTCAAAACAGGCTTCCGAAAGCGCGTCAGAGATAGTTTCATCAATTGACGAAGCTATCGAATCACAGTCAAAGGAAATGGAAAGCCAGGAGACGGTAAGTGACAGTGACGTTTACAATGTTCTTTTGATCGGTGTCGATATGAACAATTATTCCGATACCATCATGCTTTTGTCGATCAATAAGACAAATAAGACCATTTACCTGACATCTCTACTCCGAGACACAAGAGTCAATCTTGAAGGCTTCGGCGCGGTCAAACTTAACAACTCTTACAGATTCGGCGGCGCGCCTTTGCTTGTTTCAACCGTAGAAAAGAACTTCGGTGTAAAGATAGACAATTACGCATTCATCAACTTTGCTTCGGCCATTGCCATGTTTGACTATGCCGGCGGAATAGATATCAATATCACCGATGCCGAAGTTAAGCAGACCAACAACAATCTTACCCCCGTTGCCAGGTCCATGGGACTTAACCCCGAAGACTACTATGTAAAGGAAAGCGGCAGGCAGCATTTAAACGGTATGCAGGCTCTTGGTTACTGTAGAATAAGAAAGATCGATAATAAGGGCGATGCCGGAAGAACCGAAAGACAGAGGACCGCGCTCACGGCGCTCTTCAATAAGGTAAAGGGCTTCAGCCTCGGAGAACTGGACACCTTCCTTGACAATGTTCTGCCGTTTGTATCTCACAATATCCCGAGCGGAACGATGCTCGGACTTGTGATGAATGCCGGTGATTACGTGAAATATAATCTTTCCACCCTTGTTGTACCGGTAAGCGGAACCTATTCAGTATCGGTTGAAGACGATTACATGCTTTGGGTAGATCTTGTAACAAACGCAAAATATCTGAAGGAAACCATCTACGGAAAATAGTAGGTAATTTGGATCACAGAAAGGAAATGACGGTATGGAACAGTATAAAAAGGAATTTATTGAATTTATGATCGAATGTGATGTCTTAAAATTCGGAGATTTCACATTGAAGAGCGGAAGAAAGTCCCCGTTTTTCATGAATGCGGGAGCCTATGTTACAGGCGCTCAGCTTGAAAGACTGGGTGAATATTATGCCAAAGCCATACACAATGATTACGGTGACGATTTTGACGTGCTGTTCGGACCGGCTTACAAGGGCATTCCGCTTTCGGTAGCAACAGTTATAGCTTTTTCAAAGCTTTACGGCAAAGAAATAAGATACTGCAGCAACCGCAAGGAAGTAAAGGACCACGGAGATACGGGTATTCTTCTCGGCTCAAAGCTTAAGGACGGAGACAGAGTTGTCATTATAGAGGATGTAACTACTTCGGGAAAATCCATGGAAGAGACTGTTCCCATCCTTCGCGAGCAGGCAAATGTTGACATTATCGGCCTTGAGGTGTCTTTGAACAGATGTGAAAGAGGAAAGGGCGATAAGGGGGCACTCGATGAGATAAAAGATCTTTACGGCTTTGAGACAAATGCTATCGTTTCAATGAAGGATGTCGTTGAATATCTCTACGGCAGGGAGGTAAACGGACGCGTGCTCATTGATGATGAAATGAAAGCCAGGATAGACGAATATTATTCAATTTACGGAATCAAGGAGGATTAAGGGATGACAGACAGAGCAAGTAAAAAGTTTAACAAAGCTGCAACCATAAGCATCACGGTTGGTGTTATCGGCATTATAACGGGAGTTACCTGCGGTATCATGGCCATTTTAAGCGGGGCGATGACTATTTCAGGCAAGAGAGAGACGGAGCTTTGATGATACAGGATTTTAAAATTTTATATTTTTCCAAGGAGGAACGAAATGGATTACAAAAATTCAGGCGTTGACATCGAGGCAGGGTACAAGGCTGTTGAGCTTATGAAGGCCCATGTAAAGAAGACCATGAGGCCGGAGGTACTTGGAGGTCTTGGCGGCTTTTCAGGTGCTTTCGACATGAAAAAGTACATGGAGATGGAGGAACCCACACTTGTATCAGGTACGGACGGATGCGGAACAAAGGTAAAGCTGGCATTTGTCATGGATAAGCATGACACGATCGGTATCGATGCCGTTGCCATGTGCGTAAATGATATCGCATGTGCCGGAGGAGAGCCGTTGTTCTTCCTTGATTACATCGCCTGCGGTAAAAATTATCCCGAAAAGATTGCGCAGATAGTCGGTGGTGTTGCCGACGGTTGCGTTATGTCGGAATGCGCCCTTATCGGCGGAGAGACAGCCGAGCATCCCGGACTTATGCCCGAGGATGAATACGATCTTGCAGGATTTGCCGTAGGAATCGTAGATAAAAAGGATATGATCACAGGAGAGGATATAAAGCCGGGTGACACTCTTATCGGTATAGCTTCATCGGGTGTTCACTCAAATGGTTTTTCTCTTGTAAGAAAGATCTTCCCCATGACAAAGGAAAGCCTTGATACATATTATGACGAGCTCGGAAAGACTCTCGGTGAAGCTTTGATAGCTCCCACAAGGATATATGTAAAGGCTCTTAAAAACGTGAAAAAAGCCGGTGTAAGGATCAAGGGCTGCAGCCATATCACAGGCGGCGGTTTCTATGAGAATATCCCGAGAATGCTCCCTGAAGGCATTTGTGCCGAGATCAAAAAGGACAGCTATCCCATCCCCCCCATCTTTACTCTTATGGCAAAGAAGGGCGATGTTGCGGAGCAGATGATGTATAACACCTACAATATGGGACTCGGAATGGTTCTTGCCGTAGCACCTGAGGATGCCGAGGCAGCCATGAAGGCCATAAAGGAAGCGGGAGATGAATGCTTCATAGTAGGAAAGACTATCGCAGGCGAAAAGGGAGTAAAACTATGCTGAAAATAGGAGTTTTGGTATCCGGAGGCGGAACCAATCTTCAGGCCATAATCGATGGAATTAAAAACGGCGTCATCAGAAACACCGAGATATCTTTCGTTATAAGCAATAACGAAAATGCATATGCTCTTACAAGGGCCAGAAATGCAGGTATAGCGGCCGAATGCGTATCCCCTTCTTCGTTTAAGAGCAGGGCTGATTTTGAAAACGCTTTTCTTGATATAGTGGATGCCTACAATGTTGATCTTATCGTGCTTGCGGGATTTCTTGTGATAATCCCCGCAGAGATGATAAAAAAATATCGCAACAGGATCATCAATATACACCCTTCCCTCATACCATCGTTTTGCGGAACAGGTTTTTACGGGATAAAGGTACATGAAAAGGCGCTTGAGCGGGGAGTAAAGATATCCGGAGCGACAGTTCATTTTGTGGATGAAGGAACCGACACCGGACCCATAATCCTTCAGAAAAGTGTCGAAGTAATGCAGGATGATACGCCGCAGACGCTTCAGAGAAGGATCATGGAACAGGCGGAATGGAAGATACTTCCGATGGCCATAGACCTGTATGCAAACGGCCGTATAAAAATCGTTGATGGAAAAGTATTCATCGGGAAGGAATAATGATGGGAAAGAAAGTACTTGTTATCGGTGGCGGCGGAAGAGAACATGCCCTTTGCTTTAAGATAAGCAAAAGCCCTTTGGTAGAAAAGATATACTGTGCACCGGGAAATGCCGGAACGGCCGAGATCGCCGAAAATGTTCCGATAGGCCCCATGGAATTCGATCGTCTGGCAGAATTTGCCGCATGTAACGGGATAGATCTTACGGTAGTCGGAATGGATGATCCTTTGGTGGGCGGTATCGTTGATGTGTTTACCGCAAAAGGACTCAGGATATTCGGACCCGCTAAAAATGCGGCAATACTTGAAGGCTCAAAGGCTTTTTCAAAGGATCTTATGAAAAAGTACGGTATTCCCACAGCTGCATACGAAACATTTAATAATGCGGATGATGCCCTTAAGTATCTTGAGACAGCGCCCATGCCCACAGTTTTAAAGGCTGACGGACTGGCTCTTGGTAAAGGAGTTCTTATCTGCAAGGACCTTGAAGAGGCAAAGGCCGGTGTTAAAGAGCTGATGATCGACAAGCAGTTCGGAAGCGCGGGCGATAAGATAGTCATAGAAGAATTCATGACCGGACGCGAGGTATCCGTGCTTTCTTTCGTAGACGGAAAGCATATAAAGATCATGACTTCAGCGCAGGATCACAAGAGAGCCAAGGATAATGACGAAGGCCTCAATACCGGCGGAATGGGAACATTCTCTCCGAGCCCCTTTTACACAAAGGAAGTTGATGCATTCTGCAAGGAATACATCTATCAGAAGACTGTCGATGCCATGGCAAAAGAGGGCAGGGAGTTTAAGGGAATCATTTTCTTCGGACTTATGCTCACGGCAAAGGGACCGAGGGTCCTTGAGTACAATGCAAGATTCGGTGACCCCGAGACACAGGTAGTTCTTCCGAGAATGAAGAATGACATTGTCGAAGTGTTTGAAGCATGTATCGACGGTACTCTTGACAAGATAGACCTTCAGTTTGAAGACAATGCGGCTGTATGCGTTGTTCTGGCTTCGGACGGATATCCCGAAAAGTATGAAAAGGGTTTTGAGATAAAGGGCCTTGAAAACTTTGCGGGCGCTAATGATAAGTTTGTATTCCACGCAGGCACGAAGTCTGTAGACGGAAAAGCAGTGACAAGCGGCGGCAGAGTGCTCGGAGTAACGGCGCTTGGAAGCGATCTTAAAGAGGCACGCAAAAATGCCTATGCTGCGACCGCGCTTATCGATTTTGCGAACAAATATATGAGAAATGATATAGGAAAGGCCATTGACGAAGCGTAATAAGGCTTTTCAGAGGCATTATGAATGGAAGTATATGAAGTATTAAGATCTCTTGCCATAATAATAGTTTCAGCCGAAATATTCGGACTTCTGGCAAGAAAATTAAAAGCACCTCAGGTCTGCGGTCAGATAATCGCAGGCCTTATTATCGGTCCGGTTCTGGGAATAGTAAGCAATTCCGATTTCATCGGACAGATGGCGGAAGTCGGCGTTATTCTTTTGATGTTTTCGGCCGGACTCGGAACAGACCTTAAACAGTTGATGAAGGTCGGTATAAAAGCGTTCTTCATCGCACTTGTCGGTGTTATCGTACCGCTTTTCGGGGGCTTTTTGTTGAGCTCCTTTTTCCATGGATTCGGGAAGATTGGAAGCGAGCTGTTTATAAGGAACATCTTTATTGGCGTCATTATGACTGCTACATCGGTGAGCATCACCGTTCAGGCACTTAAGGATCTCGGAAAGCTCGATTCGGAGATCGGAACGACCATAGTATCGGCGGCCATTATCGATGATGTCATAGGCATCATAGTGCTGACAATAGTTATCAGCATGAAGGACCCTGATGCAAATCTCGGAAGCATAGTGCTGAAAAACGCCATCTTCTTTGTGATCGCGATAGTAGGCGGATTTATAGTCTACAAACTGTTCGTCCTTCTTGAAAAAAGATATGAGCATCACAGACGTATCCCGATCCTCGGCATTGCATTCTGTTTTGCCATAAGCTATCTTGCCGAAAAATATTTCGGCATAGCGGATATCACGGGAGCATATGTCGCGGGCATAATCCTGTGCAGCCTTAACGAATCCGGATACATAGAAAGACGTATGGATATCCAGAACTACATGATATTCGGACCTGTGTTTTTCGCAAGTATCGGTCTTAAGACATCACTTGACGGAATGAATCTGTCGCTCGCGCTCTTTGCGGTATTGTTTGTCATAGTCGCTCTTCTTTGTAAGATAATCGGATGCGGACTTATGGCAAAAATTGAAAGACACAGCCTCCACGACAGCCTAAAGGTCGGAATAGGAATGATGACAAGGGGAGAGGTTGCCTTGGTCGTTGCGCAAAAAGGACTTGCCGTGGGCATAATGGACCCCGAATACTTTGCGCCCGTCATACTGCTTATAATAGTTTCATCAATAGCAACACCCATACTTATGAAAATGATATACGCATCAGAAGAGAAAAAGGCCAAGACTAATGAACAAGGTAATGCTTAAAAATGTAGCGATAGGTCCGGGAAGACCAAAGGTATGTGTCCCTGTAATGAAACCCGACAAAGAAGCGCTCATATCCCAGATAAAGAAGCTCGCAGAGTCTAAAAAAACGGATCTTATCGAATGGAGAGCCGACTATTATGAAGGACTTATAGATGAAAACAGAAAGCTTGACGAGGCCGTGCTTTTGGAGACTCTTAAAGAGGTGAGTGATGCGGCGGGAAAGACCCCGGTCATTTTTACTTACCGCACGGTAGAGGACGGAGGACTCGGAGACATCGACGCTATGTGCTACGAAAAAATGCTCGAACTTGTGGCGGCAAGCACATATATAGATGTGATCGATGTTGAACTTATGCGCGGCGCGGAGCTGTTTTTAAGAGCAGTCAGAAAGATCCACAGCCATCATATAAGTGTGATAGGTTCAACACATGATTTTGAAAAGACCCCTTCAAAGGATGAGATGATCGGAAGACTTCGTGCAATGCAGAACATGGAGGCGGATATATGCAAGATCGCCGTAATGCCAAAGAACAAAGAGGAAGTGTTCATGCTGATGGATGCCTGCATGACCATGAATGAAAGGTATGCAAAGCAGCCTATAGTCGCAATATCCATGGGACGCGAGGGCGCATTTTCGAGGCTTGCCGGAGAATTCTTCGGAAGCGCCATCACATTCGGAAGCGATGATGCGGCAAGCGCACCGGGCCAGATAGATGCCGGAGTGCTAAGAGATGTGCTTTCCGGCATGCATGCAGCACTTTCTATGTTTTAAAAGAACTGCTTGACAAAAACATTAAAAATGAGTTATATTTATCCACATGAATAACTAGGTAGAGGTTGCGTGATCAAAGAGTAGGCTTTTTGTCAGAAGGTGCGGGCGGCACCAAAAGAGCCGAAAGGTGAGAGCGCCGAAGGAAAAAGGAACGCCTATTCCTTTTTGTCCTGGGCGTATGTTTAATAAGCATACGACTGTCATATTTTCTGTCGTATAAGGCGGCAGGCAAAAAAATATGGGGAGCTGCCAGTGAATATGTTTTTTGCGTATCCACGGGCTGAACTCTTTTGGTTTGGTCCTTTTTTATTTGGTTATTCAAATATAAATCTTTCAGGAGGCATTATAAATGTCAGTATTTACAGGAGCAGGAGTTGCGATCATAACTCCATTCAAATCAAACGGCGAGGTAGACTATGATGCATTTGAAGGCATCATCGAAGACCAGATCGCACGTAAAACAGACGCTATAGTTGTATGCGGTACAACAGGCGAAGCATCCACACTCAGCCATGAAGAGCACATTGATGTTGTAAAGTATTGCGCACAGGTCGTAAAGGGCAGGGTGCCGGTCGTTGCAGGTACAGGCTCAAACTCTACCGAAACAGCCATCTATCTTTCACAGGAAGCCGAAAAGGCAGGCGTTGACGGCGTGCTTTTGGTATCGCCTTATTACAACAAGGCTACCCAGAACGGCCTTTATCAGCATTTCAAGGCTACTGCGGACAGCATCAAGATCCCTGTTATTCTTTACAATATCCAGGGACGTACAGGTGTAAATATCCAGCCGGCAACTATTGTAAAGCTTGTAAAGGATGTTGAAAACATCGTTGCCGTAAAAGAGGCATCAGGAAACATCAGCCAGATCGCGCAGATCCTTGCACTTGCAGACGGAAATATCGATCTTTACTCAGGTAATGACGACCAGATCGTTCCCATCCTTTCACTTGGAGGAAAGGGTGTGATCTCCGTACTTTCAAACGTAATGCCCGAATACACACACGATATCTGCGAGACCTTCTTTAACGGAGATGTAAAAAAGAGCGCAAAGATGCAGCTTGATGCGCTGCCTCTTATAAATGCTTTGTTCAGTGAAGTAAATCCCATACCTGTAAAGGAGGCAATGTTCCTTAAAGGCCTTTGCGGACCGGATTTAAGACTTCCTCTCACACGTATGGAGCCTGCACACGCAGAAGTTCTCAAGGCTGAAATGGAGAAGATGGGGGTGATCTGATGATAAAGGTATTGCTCACAGGCTGCAGCGGAAAAATGGGACACAATGTGTCCGCGATCGTTTCGCAGACAGAAGGCATGGAGATAGCAGGCGGAGTGGATCTGTTTTCGGACGGAAGTCTTCCGTATCCTGTTTTCAAGACATTTGAAGATGTTAATGTAAGCGCCGATGTCATCATAGATTTTTCAAACCCTTCGGTCATCCATTCGATGCTTGAATATAGCGTAAAAACAAATACTCCCGTTGTGCTCTGCACAACAGGGCTTTCGCCGGAGCTTCTTGATGAAGTGAAGGAAGCATCAAAAATTATTGCAGTCCTCAGGTCTGCAAATATGTCTCTTGGCATTAATCTCATCATGAAGGTGTTGAAGGATATCTCGCCCCTTCTTTCGGACGCCGGTTTTGATGTTGAGATAGTAGAAAAGCATCATAACCAGAAGCTCGATGCACCCAGCGGAACGGCGATAGCCCTTGCCGATTCGGTGAACGAGGCCTGCGACGGCAAGTTTGAATACATCTATGACCGTTCACAGAGAAGACAGAAGAGAGATGCAAAAGAACTTGGCATCAGCGCCGTAAGAGGCGGGACCATAGTCGGAGATCACGACATAATCTTTGCGGGGCTTGATGAAGTCATCACCATTAACCACAGAGCATATTCAAAGGCCGTATTTGCAAAGGGGGCTGTTTCTGCCGCCGCATTTTTGGCAGGCAAAGCACCCGGCATGTATGACATGAAGGATGTAGTGCTGTAATATATATGTTTTCGGCAACCTTTGGTTGCCGTTTTTTTTGTTATTAAAAACAGAGTATAAGTATAAAATTGTAATTGATTTACATTTATATTGTGATATAATGATTATGGTTTTTTATAAAAAATTACACACAGGGAAGGAGTAAAGAGATGGACGATTTGGAAAAGAATCAAAATACACCTGACGGTGAGTCCGAACAGCCTGCAGAGGAAAAGAGCGTGTTCGGAGGACTTTTCAAGGCGTGGTCTAATGCTTCTGAAGAATCTCTTTTGGCAGAGGCTGACGCAAAGAAAGCTGCCAAAGCGGCTGAAAAAGAAGCACAGGCGGCTGCAGAGGGTGCGGAGCAAAAGACGGCAGAGATGGGTGAGGCAGTTTCAGAGGCCGTTAAGGAGGCAGAACCTGTAAAGGTAGCTGAACCTGTTAAGGCAGCGGAACCGGCCAAGCCTTCAAAGCCTATGTTTGCGGCAGCATCTTCATCGGGCTCCGGTGACAAGCCTCAAAGCAATTCACTTAAAAAACTGCTCATAGGTCTCGGAGTCGGTCTGGCGGCGATCATACTCATAGTCATCATTGTTGCGGTTGCCACCGGAGGTTCCACAATAAATGTAAGCGACTATGTTTCCGTAAAGTTCAGCGGCGCAGATGGATACGGAAAAGCCGAGGCTGTCATCGATTACACAAAGATGCAGGCAGACTACGGCGATAAGGTAAAGCTTAAGAAACAGTCCACGGGAAACAGTGATCTTGATAAGATCGCAGATGCTTTTCTTTCAAATGCATATTCGGTATCGGACCTTGTAAAGTCATATTCAAAGGCGACCGTTAGCCCTTCAGTGAATCTGAAAAACGGCGATGAGGTCAAGGTTACATTCGTTCTGAATGAAAAGGGATTTGAGAATGCGACAAATTCCAAGATAAAAGCGGAAGAAAAGACTTTCAAGGTAGAAGGTCTTAATGCCGTAACATCCCTCGATCCCTTTGATGACAAGAACCTTGCCATTACTTATGAGGGGCTTTCCGGCGAGGGATACATAAATGTAGGACCGGCTTCAACAGCAGCCTTAAAGGATCTCAGATACAGGATCGACGGAACGAATTCAAGGCTTAAGAACGGTGATACCATAAAGATCGTTGTTTCGGCCCCCTATCATGATGACGGCTTTGAAGGCTACTGCCATGAAAAGGGATTCCATCCGACAGCATCCTCAAAAGAAATAACCTTAAACGGTTTCAAGGAACTTGAAAGCATAGATCTGTTTGCAAATGTCAAGGTAACATTTGACGGCGTGAACGGATACGGCACGGCAGAGATAGATCAGTCGGCTGTTTCGGTAAATGATATCAAATTCGTTTCAGACAAGACAAGCGAACTCAAAAACGGTGATGTTGTAAAGGTAGAGGTAAGGGCGACCGGATGGTATGATCTTAACGGAACTCTTAAGGAGCAGGGATACAAGACAGATGTTTATTCTAAGGAATACACTGTTTCCGGTCTTGAAGAGCTTGACACATACGACCCTTATGAGGATATCGAGCTTGTATATGACGGAATTTCGGGCGAAGCATCCGTAAAGGTGGAGATCGGAGATTCAAAAGAGGTTCAGTACTTCTCGTACAGATTCGATAAAGATTACGGCCTTTCAAACGGTGACGAGATAGAGCTTACCGCAACTGTTACAAATGAAGCCGAATTTATGGAAGAGTTCAAGCTCATCCCCGGCAAAGAACCCAAAAAGTATACGGTATCAGGTCTTTCACACTATCTTGAAAAAGAAGACGTGCTTGACGATGAAGGCCTTAAGACCATGCAGGAAGCTGCCGAAGATGCCCTCTTCTCAGACAGTTCATCATGGAGAAATTTCGATCTTGATGAACTTAACTACCTCGGATATATTACCTATATCAAAAAGGACAGCGGATACGGAAAGAGAAACTTTGTAGACCTTATGTATGAACTTGATATGAAATATAAGTCAGATTCAAAAGATCATGTCAAGGCATATACAGTCGTAAGATTCTACGAGATCGTTGTTACCGATGAGGGAGCATGGAAGGCAGACATTTCAAATTATTCCGATCTTCTTGACGATCGTAATTTCAAGTACGAACACAAGGCAGAGGATGCAGACGGATATGAATATGAGACATGGACACTTTCGGGATTTGAAGATCTTGACGGCATGAAGAAGCAGATCATCAACGAAAACAGAGAAAACTATTTCTATGAAACATTTGATGTCGAAACAAAAAAGAAGTGATAAGCATTAAATAATAAGTCAATATCGGAGTCCGGGCTCGTTTTGAGCCCGGACTTTTTTTAAATTGTGAAAAAAATATCTTTTATTATTTTGCATTTCGTGCTAGAATGTATAAGGTTGTATCTCTATGCGATACAGGCCGAAAATCCCATATTGATAATGAGGTTTAGTTATGGATGATTTTAAGAATAATCACGGCAATGAAGGTGATTTCGATGAGGTCGATGAGATCATAGACGCTGCCGAAGGCGATGTGATCGAGGTGGTTGATCCGTATGAATCCGAGGTCATTGAAGTCGAGATAAAAAAGAAGGATAACGTGGCAAAAAAGAAGGCAGAGCCCTTCAAACCTCAGGCACCCACAAAGAAGATCATGGATGCCGATTTTGACATGTTCAACCCTTCAACAACGGTTATTTTAAAGAAAGGCGCCGGCGAAGAAGATAAAAAGGATACCGGCAATAAAAAAGCCGAGTCCCCCGTTACTCCGCCGCCCGCGTCTAAAACACCTGCACCGGCAACAAAGGCTCCGGCACCTGCGCCGGCGCCGGCACCTAAGGCACCGGTACCTCCTGCTCCTTCAAAAGGGATAAATCTCGGGGCGGCAGCACTTGTAGGAAAGGGCCATGAAACTTCTGATGGCGAAGCAACAGCTGAAGTCATAAAGTCTGAAGCACCCGAAGCTCCAAAGGCGCCTCCTGCTCCCAAAGGACCTGTCAGCCAGCCGCCAAAAGGAAAGATCAAGGATATCGATTTTGATGATCTTGAACCCATCGATTACAGATCAAATATTATAAAGAAGGGCGAGCCTAAAAAGGAAGAGCCTGTCAAAAAAACGGAGACGACCAGGAGTGCGGTCAATCCTGCTCTTGCCGGCGCTTCAAAAGCATCCGCATCATCTTCTGCGGCAAATCCTTTATTTGCAGGAAGCGGGGAGGAGTCATCCGCATATTCCTACAAGAAGAAAAAAGGCCTTGAGCTTTTCGGAAGACCTGTAGGGATAAAGACGCTTGCTATAGCGGCTGCTTTGGTGGTGGCTATTATAATCGCCATAGTCGTTCTCTCGTCCGGCAAAAAGACTACCATAATCCTTGACAATTATACGACCATTTCGTTTGACGGAAACAGTGGAAGCGCGGTCGCAGTCGTTACCATAGATTACGATAAGATAGTATCCGATTACAGCGGTATCAAGATCAAGGATTCAAGAACTCTTAAAGAGATACTTGAGGCAACGGTCTCATATTCGCTTTCAAAGAGCGAAGAGATCAGCAAGGATGAAGTGGTATATCTAAACTGGAAGCTCGATACAGAAGGCTTCTCAAACGCGACCAATGCCGCAATAAAGGGTACACAGCAAAAACAGAGAGCGGATAAGCTTGAAGTGGTTGCAAACGAGTATGATCTGTTTGCAAATCTTTCGATAACCTTTGCAGGATACTCGGGAGAAGGAACCGCAGAACTTGACGCTTCAAAGGCAGAGCTTTCCGACGTAAAGTACAGCCTGTCAAAGACTACCGGACTTTTCAACAACGACGAGGTCGTTGTAACTGCCGCGGTAGACGGCTATGATGATATCAACGCGTATCTTTCAAAGAAGGGCCTTGCAGCAAAATCTTCAGAAAAGAAATATGTTGTTACCGGCCTTTCCGAGTATGAGAAATACGATCTGTTTGCCAATATGAAGGTTGAATTTGAAGGCTTCGACGGCGCAGGTAAGGTGACTGTCAGCGGAGATACCGGCATTGAAGGAGTCACTCTTGTTGCAGAAAAGGAAGACGGTCTCTTTAACGGCGACACATTAAAGATCAATGCCGTAGATGCAGATGGCAAGAATGCAAAGGATGTTCTTACAAAGAATCATTACAGCGGCGAGACCACAAAAGAAGTTACTGTCGAAGGTCTTAAAGAAACAGAAGAATATGACGCTTTTGCAGACATCAAGCTCAAGTATTCCGGAGTAATGCCGAGCGGCAGACTCAGCATCGACCCTGCCGATGTAAAGATATCCGAACTCATCTTTATGGCGGACAAGATAAGCGGTCTTTCAAACGGAGACACGATCAATCTTACGATAGCATGTGCTGACGGCTCTGATCCCGAAAAGGTTGCAAATGAAAAAGGCTTCAAGCTTACGAGCGTTAAAAAGTCTGTAACAGTAGACGGAATCGGCAAATATATGACAGCCATCGAAGATATCAGGCCTGAAGATGTTAATTTTGTGGACAAAGCCAGCAGAGGAATAATGGATGAAGTAATAGCCGGCCACATCGATGAGAAGACGATCGCCGCGATCGATTATGCGGGTATGTATCTGCAGTATCCCAAGTCAGATGATGTGACGCTTGCTTACAACGATTCCTTTGGCGGAGACATCCATAACAGACTTTATATGATCTATAAGGTCAGAATAAGCGATACATCCGGAACATTTGAATACTACTGGCCGATCCAGTATGCAAATATCGTTATTTCGGGCGACGGAGAACTCGAGATAAATACTTCGGCATACATTGCCGGACTTGCAGAATTCAGCGTCGGCGGAGATTCATATTACGGATATCAGTCATTGAATGATTTCATTGCATCATGCATCATTCCCGGAACGGATACATATGCTGCAGTGAACAATGTGACAAAATAAGTTTTTGCCTGGAGGCGCTTATAGCGCCTCCCATTTTTTGTAAATTTTCAATAAAAGTTCTTGCTAATTTGAACAAAAAATAGTAAAATGTAATAGTGTTATCACGCTGGGGGGAATACCGGCTGATCAACGCATACTTTTAGACCGGAGGGTTATGTTATGAAGATCTATGAAACCGAAAACATCAGAAACGTTGTACTGCTTGGACATGCCGGATGCGGAAAGACAACAATGCTTGAAGCAATGGCTTATGTTACCGGGATTATAAGCCGTCAGGGACGCGTTGAAGACGGAAACACCATCAGCGATTTTGACAAAGAAGAGCAGAAGAGAGGATGTTCTCTGCAGACCGCGATCGTGCCGATCGAATTTGAGGATGTAAAGGTAAACTTCCTTGATACACCCGGCGCATTCGACTTTGTCGGAGAAGTTGAAGAAGCCGTAAGTGCCGCAGCAGCAGCTGTAATAGTTATAAACGGAAAGGCCGGAGTTCAGGTCGGAACCGAAAAGGCCTGGGACCTTTGCGAGAAATATAACATTCCCAGAATAATCTTTGTTACCGGTATGGATGATGACAAGGCATCCTTTAAGAATATCAACGTTCAGCTCAATGAAAAGTTCGGACGTAAGATCGCTCCTTTCCACATCCCGATGCGTGAAAACGAGAAATTCGTCGGCTTTGTAAACGTTGTAAAGATGAAGGGCCGCAGGTTCACAAACGGATACGAATACGAAGAGTGTGATATTCCCGATTACCTTCAGGACCATCTGAATCATTCGCGAGAAGCACTTATGGAAGCTGTTGCCGAAACATCCGAAGAATTCATGGAGAGATATTTCTCGGGTGACGACTTCACATACGAAGAAGTTTCACAGGCACTTCGTGACAATGTAATGACAGGAGACATCGTTCCCGTTCTCATCGGTTCGGGTCTTGACGCACAGGGTATGAAGATGCTTCTTCTTGCAATCAAGAAGTATTTCCCGTCTCCTTTAAATAAGGTCCAGCAGGCAAAGGTCATCGCAACAGGAGAAATGATCCCCGTTACATATGACGATAACAAGCATGTCAGCCTCAAGGTCTTCAAGACACTTGCAGATCCATTTATCGGAAAGTATTCATTTATAAAGGTCATCACGGGTGTCTTAAAGTCAGACACGGCTCTTTATGATGTTACGGAAGGTACCGATGAAAGATTCGGAAAGATCTATGTCCTTCGCGGCAAGGAAGCAATAGAAGTAAACGAGCTTCGCGCAGGCGATATCGGCGCGCTTACAAAGACAGACCTTAAGACAGGCGATACAGTTGCCGAAAAGGGCGCAACGACCGTATATCCCGCTCCCAAGATGCCCGTTCCTTATACATACAAGGCTTATAAGGCAGCAAACAAGGACGACGAAGACAAGATGGCATCGGGCCTTGCGCGTATCTGTGAGGAAGATCCTACAGTCAAGCTTGTAAACGACCCCGAAAACCGTCAGACTCTTATCTACGGTATAGGCGACCAGCAGCTCGATGTTGTTGCAGGCAAGCTCATGAACAGATATAAGGTTGCAATAGAGCTTTCAAAGCCGAGAGTTGCATTCCGTGAGACCATCAGAAAGAAAGCTACCGTTACGGGCACATACAAGAAACAGTCCGGCGGACACGGACAGTTCGGTGTCGTTGTTATGGATTTTGAGCCTCTCGGAAATCTTGACGAAAGCTACGAATTCCATGAAACAGTCGTGGGCGGCGCAGTTCCAAAGAACTTCTTCCCCGCTGTAGAAAAAGGTATCGCAGAGTCCGTTTTAAGAGGACCTCTTGCAGGATATCCCGTTGTAGGTGTAAAGGCTACACTTACAGACGGTAAGTATCACCCTGTTGACTCGTCGGAAATGTCCTTTAAGACAGCTGCATCCCTTGCATTCAAGGACGGCGTTATGAAGGCAGATCCCATCCTCCTTGAGCCAATCTCTTCACTTTCCGTAACTGTTCCCAACAAGTTTGCGGGAGACGTTATGGGAGACCTTAACAGAAGAAGAGGAAGAGTACTTGGAATGGATCCCGTTCCCGGCGGCAAGACACAGGTACTTGCGGACATTCCCACATCAGAGCTTTACGGATACTCTACGGACCTTCGTTCAATGACAGGCGGAAGCGGAGATTTCGCATACGAATTCTCACGTTACGAGCAGGCTCCTTACGAGATCCAGCAGCGCGAGCAGGAAGCTGCGGCAAAATCAAATCAGTAATTATGTAATTTCAGGCGGCACCGGTCCCGGTGCCGCTTTGCTTATAAAAAATCACTTGCGCAAACAAGGCCTCTCGTATATAATGTACAAGATGTAGTGGGTTTACCCACGCAAAGCCACAATTGGTTACAAATAAGGCAAAATAAAACACAGTCAGGAGAAAAAAATGAAAAAAGTAGCAGTCATAATGGGCTCTGACAGCGATTTTGACGTTGTAAAAGGGGCACTTACAGAACTGAAAAAATACGGCGTTCCTTTTGAATGCCGTGTTATGAGCGCACACAGAACACCGGCTATGGCGTCGGAATTTGCGGAAAATGCAAAAAAGAACGGTTTTGGCGTTATCATATGCGCAGCGGGAATGGCAGCGCATCTTGCCGGAGTAATAGCAGGGCATACGACTCTTCCCGTTATCGGAATTCCGGTAAAGGGAAGTGTGGAAGGGCTTGACGCACTTCTTGCGACAGTACAGATGCCTCCCGGGATCCCTGTGGCAACAGTAGCCATAAACGGCGCAAAAAATGCCGCGATTCTCGCGATCCAGATGCTTGCCCTTTCCGATGATACACTTGCTGCATCGCTTGAGGCAGAAAAGAAAAATATGATAGATGCAGTTATCGAAAAGGACAAAAAACTTCAGGACAGACTAAACGAGCTTTGAGCTAAAGGAGCATGCCATGATATTCGGAATCGATACCGGAAATACAAATATAGTTTTAGGCGGGCTTGACAGGGACAGAATTTATTTCACCGAAAGAATGTCCACGGACATTTCCCGTACAGAGCTTGAATATGCGATAGTATTCAAAAACCTGCTGGATCTTCACGGCATTTCAAAGGATGATATCGAAGGATGTGTTATCTCATCAGTCGTGCCTCCTTTAAATGAGGTGCTTGCATCCGCATGCGACAGGATCATAGGAAAAAAGACCATCCTTATCGGCCCCGGAGTAAAAACAGGCCTTAATATCCTTATAGATGACCCGGCAACTTTGGGGGCCGATATGGTCGTCGGGGCGGTTGCGGCCAAGGCTCTGTATCAGGAACAGGCTGCGGGCAGACCCATGATGATCATAGATATGGGCACGGCAACCACGGTCTCGGTTCTTGATGAAAAGGGAGGATATCTTGGAGGTCTTCTTGCGCCCGGCCCCAGGACTCAGCTCATGTCGCTTGCAAACGGCACGGCCATGCTTCCTGCGATCAGTCTTGCGGCTCCTTCAAGGATAGTCAGCAGCAATACCATAGACTGCATGAGGAGCGGTATCGTTTTCGGAAATGCCGCGATGATAGACGGCGTTATAGACCGGGTCAACGAGGAGAGAAAATGCGAGCATTTCGTTCTTGCAACAGGCGGTCTCTCATCGGTCATCATGCCCCATTGCAAACATGATATAACTATAGATCAGGACCTTTTGCTAAAGGGTCTTGCCATCATTTACAAAAAGAATTCATAATTACTGCCGGCTCTTGCGGCCGGCATGGAGGAATACGTGTCAGATCTAAAATCAGAAATAAAAAGAAGAAGGACATTTGCGATCATATCCCATCCCGATGCAGGTAAGACTACTCTTACAGAGAAATTCCTGTTATACGGAGGCGCAATCAATCTTGCAGGCTCCGTAAAGGGAAGAAAGACTGCAAAGCATGCTGTGTCCGACTGGATGGAGATTGAAAAAGAGAGAGGTATCTCTGTTACATCTTCCGTAATGCAGTTTGAATATGACGATTATTGCATAAACATTCTGGATACTCCGGGCCATCAGGACTTTTCGGAGGATACCTACAGAACACTTATGGCGGCTGATTCCGCAGTCATGGTGATCGACGGAAGCAAGGGTGTCGAGGCCCAGACCATAAAGCTTTTTAAGGTATGTGTCATGAGACACATACCGATATTTACGTTCATAAACAAAATGGACCGTGAGGCAAACGATCCTTTTGAGCTTATGGATGATATCGAGAGCGTTCTGGGCATCAGGACATGCCCCATTAACTGGCCCATAGGAAGCGGAAAAAGCTTTAAAGGGGTCTTTGAGAGGGACAAGAATATCATATCCACATTTACCGCGGCAAATGCCGGAATGAAGGAAGTTGAGACTAAGCAGGCAGAGCTTGATAATGCAAGGGAGCTTATAGGCGATATAGCATACGATAAGCTTATGGAGGATATAGAGCTTCTTGACGGTGCCTGTGATGAGTTTGATCAGGAAAGGGTCGACAGAGGAGATCTTTCGCCCGTATTCTTCGGTTCGGCTCTTACAAATTTCGGTGTGGAGACCTTCCTTAAGCATTTCCTTAAGATGACTTCATCACCCCTGCCAAGAGCGGGCAAGGATGATATCGTGGATCCTTTTTCGGAGGATTTTTCCGCATTTGTATTTAAGATACAGGCAAATATGAACAAGGCCCACCGCGACCGTATCGCCTTTATGAGAATAGTTTCGGGCAAGTTTGAAGCCGGAATGGAAGTATACCATGTTCAGGGCGAAAAGAAGATAAGGCTCTCACAGCCGCAGCAGCTTATGGCCGACGATCGCAAGATAGTGGAAGAGGCATATGCGGGTGATATCATCGGCGTATTCGACCCCGGAATCTTCTCGATAGGCGATACACTCTGCATGTCAGGCAATAAGGTATGCTTTGAAGGTATACCGACCTTTGCTCCCGAACACTTTGCAAGAGTCCGTCAGATGGATACCATGAAGCGCAAGCAGTTCGTAAAAGGTATCTATCAGATAGCTCAGGAAGGTGCCATTCAGATATTCCAGGAATACAACACAGGCCTTGAAGAGATAATAGTCGGCGTGGTCGGCGTGCTTCAGTTTGAAGTTCTTCAGTACAGACTGCAGAATGAATACGGAGTGGAGATAAGGCTTGAACAACTTCCTTACGAATACATCAGATGGATCGACAATGACGATGAATTCGATATAGAAAAGATCTCGGGAACATCCGATATGAAACGTATAAAGGATCTTAAGGACAGACCTCTGTTGCTGTTTGTAAACAGCTGGAGCGTTCGTATGGTCGAGGAGAGAAATCCCGGCCTTATCCTTTCGGAATTCGGCAGAGAATAACTTTTGGAGAGACACTAAATGAAGAGGCGCGTGATAGGACTTCTGGCAAATGTAGACGCCGGAAAGACCACTTTGTCGGAATGCCTGCTGTATATGACGGGGCAGATAAGGTCTAAAGGAAGGGTGGATCACAGAAACACCTTTCTTGATACCGACGACATAGAAAGAGAAAGGGGAATAACCGTTTTCTCAAAATGCGCCTCTTTTGAATACGGTGATACACTATTTACGCTTATTGACACGCCCGGGCATATAGATCTTTCATCCGAGATGGAGAGGACTTTAAGCATACTTGATGCTGCAGTTCTTATACTCAGTGCGCCGGACGGCGTGGATCCGTATTCAAAAAGGCTTTTTAAGATGCTTGCGTCACTTGAGATCCCCGTATTCATTTTTGTAAACAAAATGGATATGGCGCTAATGTACAAAAAAGATATCCTTAAGCTGATAAAGCAAAACCTTTCGGAAAACTGTATATGCTTTGATGATACAAAAGATGAGATGTATGAAGAACTGAGCCTTTGCGACGAGGAGATAATGGAGTGTTTCCTTGAAAAGGGCACGGTCCCGCCGGAAGATATCAGTTACCTTATCGTATCAAGAAAAGCCTTTCCCGTATATTTCGGATCGGGTCTAAAGGGCAAGGGCGTTGACGCAATGCTTAAAGGCTTGGCGGAATATTCGCTTGCACAAAACTATTATGACGCTTTTGCGGCGCTTGTGTATAAGATAGACTACTCCGGCGGCGCGAAAATGACCTTTATGCGCATGCTGGGAGGTGAGCTGAAATGCCGTGACAGCGTTTTCTATGAAGACGGCAGCAGCGAAAAGGTCACTCAGATCAGGATCTATCAGGGCAATCGCTTCAAAACGGTCGAAAGCGTATCTGCAGGAGAAGTATGTGCCGTTTTGGGTCTTACAAAGACAAGTGCCGGCATGGGGCTTGGAAAAGCTCTGCCGGTCAAAAAGACTGAAAACGTTTCCGTAGTGGAATACAAGATCATTTGCGATGATGATAAAAAAGATGATGTTTTCAGAGCTCTTTTTTTGCTTTGCGAAGAAGACCCTTCGCTTGGGGTGAGGTCTGACAGACCCGGCGGAGACATATATGCCTGCCTCATGGGCGAGGTGCATATTCAGATCGTAAAAAGACTTGTAAAAGAAAGATTCGGTTTTGATATTGATCTTGAATTAAGCGATGTTATCTACAAAGAGACTGTAAGAAAAAGCTCTATAGGAATAGGTCATTTTGAACCCTTAAGACACTACGCGGAGGTGCATCTTTTGATAGAACCCGCAAAAAGGGGAGAGGGCATACATTATTTCAGCAAATGCAGCACGGATGTGTTGGCGCTGCCGTATCAGAAGCAGATATTAAATGCCCTGATGCAGGATGACCCCATAGGCGTCCTGACAGGAGCAGGTCTTACGGATGTAAATGTCACACTTGTTGCAGGCAAGGCTCACGAAAAACACACAGAGGGCGGGGATCTTCGTCAGGCGGCAAAAAGGGCGCTTAGGCAGGGCCTTTTAAAGACAGAAAACATCCTTCTTGAGCCCTACGAGAATTTTGTCATAAAAGTACCGGCTGCCGTAATGGGAAGGCTTATGACGGATCTTTCCGCTTTGGGCGCCGAATTTGCCGGCCCCGAGCTTTCGGGGGATATCTCAGAGCTTTCCGGAAAGGGCCCGGTGCGTCTTTTGAACGGTTACAAAAGTCTGCTCAGAAGCTATGCCGGAGGAGATTATTCATGGGAATCGGAATTTTGCGGATTCTTAGAATGCACGGATGCGGAAGAGATAATATCGAAAAAAGGATACGACCCTTTAAAAGACAATGAGCACAGTGCCGATTCTGTGTTCTGTTCACATGGATCGGGCGAGATAGTATCATGGAAAGAAGTAGATGCAAGGGCTCATGTGAGCAAAGGCAGCTACGAAGCAGGAAAGCCTTTGGCAGCGTCCGGAGCTGTGCGGACACAAAGAAAGAATGACGATGATGACGATCTTGAAAAGATATTTGAAAGAACATACGGAAAGATAAAAAGGGAAAGATATCCCATACGCGAATCAAAGACCATAAGCAACGCGCCTGTAAGTGATAAGGTGTATAAGAAGCCCGGGCCTAAAAAGGAAAACATACTGATAATCGACGGCTACAACGTGATATATGACTGGAAAGAGCTCAGAGAGTTGGCGGATGATAATATCGACAGCGCAAGGGATGCTCTCATAGACAGGATGATAAATTACAAAGGCTTTACAGGCAAGGATCTTATGATCGTTTTTGATGCATACAGAACGCCGAATCCGCATTCTATAGAAGAGTTTAAGGATGGATTGCGTATAGTTTATACTGCGAGGAACGAATCTGCGGATCTTTTCATAGAAAGATTTGCTCATTCGTCGGCAAAGGATAAGGCTCTTACGGTAGTTACCTCCGACGGGCTCGAACAGCTGCATGTATTTGCGCAGGGCGCGGTAAGGATGAGCTCAAACGAGTTTCATGAGGAGATCATCCGCACGGAGGAGATCATAAGAGAAAGACTTGAAAAGAGGTGATTGGATTTGAAATGCCCGTTTTGCATGACACCCGATACTAAGGTGGTTGACTCAAGAGTTTCGGAAGACGGAAATACCATAAGACGAAGAAGGAAGTGTGACGCGTGCGGAAAAAGATTCACGACCTATGAAAAGATCGAAACTTTTCCGCTTATGGTCATAAAAAAAGACAGGTCAAGGGAACCTTATGACCGTGCCAAGATAGAGGCGGGAGTTATGCAGGCCTGCCACAAGCGCCCGATATCTATGGAAAGGATACACAGCATGATAGACGCTGTGGAGGCAGAGATATTTACCGCGTCCGACAAAGAGATCGAAAGTGCGGCTATAGGCGATATAGTGATGAAGCACTTAAAGGATCTTGAAGAGGTCGCGTATGTCAGATTTGCATCCGTATACCGTGAATTCACGGATGTTGACAATTTTGCGGAAGAACTCAAAAAACTTCTGAAAAAGAACAAAAGAGGCATAAGGAAAGGCGGGGAAGACATATGATCCTTTATCCAAGTGCCGAGGCTCACAGCTGTGAAAGCATAGATTTCAAAAAACTTTATGAAAAAGGCTACCGCGGGATCATATTCGACATAGACAATACTCTTGTGCCGCACGGCGCGCCGGCAGACAAAAAAGCAATAGAGTTTTTTAAATACCTTAAAAAAACAGGCTTTAAGACCTGTCTTATCTCAAACAACAGTAAAGAAAGAGTACTTCCCTTTGCGAAGGCGGTGGGAGCAAAAGCCGTATGGAAGGCGAATAAACCCGCGGGAAGAAATTATCTTCTGGCATGCAGGCAGATGAAGACGGACAAGGCCAATACCGTTTTTGTGGGAGATCAGATATTTACGGATGTTCTTGGAGCAAATCTTGCAGGTATCCCATCGATACTTGTAGAACCCATACACCCCAAGGAAGAGATACAGATAGTTCTTAAAAGATATCTCGAAAAGATAGTTCTTTTCTTTTATCACAGAAAAAAGAGAGGGGGTATCCTTTGAATGAAGGCTCAGTGTGAGGAGTGCGGCAATCTTGTCTATGATGACGAAGACGAATGCTGGTATTGCGAAGCGGCTTCCATGGATGAAGACGACTGGGCAAGATGCATGGAAGGGCGCAGGCAGGAGTCATGCCCCTATTATGTGAACGGAAATGAGTATCTGATAGTCAGAAAACAGATGTAGGGCAAACACTTCGCTTCGTAATCTTGTCAAGAGAAAAAACAGTTGACAAATATTGATTTCATGTAATAAAATAAACAGGATTTGTATTAGATTTAAGGAGGATATTATGGTTTCAGCAGGTGATTTTAAAAATGGTATTACGATCGATATTGACGGCACAGTTTATCAGATCATCGAATTCCAGCATGTAAAGCCCGGAAAGGGAGCAGCTTTTGTTCGTACAAAGCTTAAGAATGTAAAAACAGGCGGTGTTATCGAACAGTCATTCCGTCCTACGGAAAAATTCCCCGCAGCACGTATCGACCGCATCGATATGCAGTATCTTTACAACGACGGCGACTTCTATTATTTCATGGACAACGAGTCTTTCGAGCAGACACAGCTCACTCCCGATATGGTAGGAGATGCTCTTAAGTTCGTTAAGGAAAATGAAATGGTAAAGATCTGTTCCATCAACGGACAGGTGTTCTCTGTAGAGCCTCCTCTTTTTGTAGAGCTTGAGATCACAGAGACAGAACCCGGTTTCAAGGGAAACACCGCAACAAATGCGACCAAACCCGCTATCGTTGAAACAGGCGCTCAGGTATATGTGCCTTTGTTTGTTGAAAACGGAGAAAAGATCAAGATCGACACCAGAACAGGTGAATATCTTTCACGTGCATAACTTGTAATGTTTTTGGATCGAGGGGTGTAATATGAGCAGTATTCGTACACAGAAAGACAAAAACAGGAAAAAGCAGAAATCCATGATAATTCTTGGTATCATAACCTGCGTATGTCTTGCCCTTTGTCTGATAGGCAGTCTTGCGGTCGATAAGGCAGCTCCGAAGCTTGATTTTACATATGCTGTCGCATCGGTAGATTACTCAAAAACAAAGCCGCTCACGGAATCCGACTTTTTGACAGGCGTCACAGCGACAGATGAAAAAGACGGCAATCTTACAGACGACATTTACATTTCCGCAATGGAATACAGCGCGGACGGTAAGACACTTACTATCACTTACAATGTCCGGGATTACAACGGAAATATAACTTCCGCAAACAGAATATATAACCTCAGCGGAAACAAGGCAACGATCTTTGACCCCGAAGGTCAGGGAAAGGATGTGGCCTCAAAAGAAACGACCGCTCCCGCAGGAAGCGATCCTGCTAAGGAAAGTGAGACGGCAGAGCCTGCAACAGATGCGCCCATTTCGGAAAGTGAGACAGAGCCGGAGCCTCAAACAGAGCCTCAAACAGAGCCTCCCACGGAACCTCCCTCGGAGCCTCCCACAGATCCGCCAACGGAGCCGCCTACAGAGCCTCCGACAGAGCCACCTACAGAGCCTCCCACAGAAGAGCCTATACTTGGGTCGGGTAAACCTGTCATCGTTCTTTCACAGAACGAGGTAAGCATTCCGGCAGGTTCTGCGCCGCTTAACCTCACACAGTTCATGGCTCAGATCTATGATGATTTCGACAGCTATTACACACTGTATTACACATTGTGGTTTGAAGGCTCAGAAAAGATCAATTACAGTGTTCCGGGCGCATATCCCGTAACATATCATGTAAGAGACAGCTTAGGCAACTGGAATGATCCGGTGACATTGATAGTTTATATAGTATGATAAAAACTCCCTTAGGGTCTGCCTAAGGGAGTCTTTTTAATAGATGAATTCCTTCTTTTCTCTGTCGTAGAAATATGAATGGTTGCCAAGAACGCAGTCTGCGGGAACGGCTTCCTTATTCACTTCTTTGATCATCGTGTCATACTTATCCCTGTCCTTAGTGGTGCCCTTAAATATCAGGATCTCATGGATGCTTGAAGGAATAAGGAAATAATCCGAACCCAAAGCATCGGCGATCCTTTCTGCCTCACCGGGATATGTAATGCATGCTGCCCCATATGTTCTTGATCTGTTTGTGAGACAGTACAGCGGCGCATCTTCCGGTAGCGGTATGGGTATGAACTCTGAAAGAGGGGAAAAGACTACAGGCATATTCTTTACCGAGTTTTTTTCTGCCGTGTCAAAAAGCTGCCTTTTTGTGATCCCCCAGATCTTCATCAGACGGCTGCTTATGACTATGGTTTTTGACATGTTCTGTTCTGAGTTGTGATCGTAATATATAACGATCTTTGCAAGGTCCAAAAAAGGCCGGTAAGGGTGCTCTTTCAAAAATTCCTTATTCATTTCCCTGTTTACAAGCTTTATGCAGAGCTTGTCCTTATATACATTGAAATCGTCGGCCTTCTTTACGATATCCTCATCAAGTATATTTAAGTCAAGGCTTTCGGCTATGTGGTCCATTATCCGGTCCATCGTCATGCCGCGGCTGTATGCCGAAAAATAGGCATCGGTATTTATTGCTGGGGACGCTCCTTTTGAAGAGGTGCATATGATGCCGGTGTAACTGCTTCCGTTGTTCTTTTGGACAGGCTTAAGCACAAACGGCTTATCTTCGCCGTATTTTTCCTGCAAAAGAGCTAAGAGTTCCTGTCTGAACTGTGTTATGTTCATATTGTCCTTTCTCTGGGTCTTGTGCCGAAACGGCTTTGAAAAATAGAGCAGCAAGGGGAACGGGAAGAACCCCCTTACTAGTGCACCTGAGTGGAATCGAACCACCGCACCTGGCTCCGGAGGCCAGCGCTCTATCCACTGAGCTACAGGTGCATGTTGCTAATATACATCTTTTTGGAAAAAAGGTCAAGTTTGGTTTTGTCTGTTATAAGAAAAAGAAACAAATAGTTTTAACATATTGTTTTTTTGGCCCTTTTTTGCTAAAATATAAAAGATTATGTCAGGCTTTTTAAGGAGACGTTAACGAATGTTTTTTGATGATGATATAGATGAAGAATTAAATAACGAGGATACAGAGGATACAGAGGATGCGGAAAGCACATCCGAAAAGTATTATGACGAAGAATCTGCAGATGATGGTGATGGCGGCAGCGGGGGTATGAGCCCGGTCGTTTCCGGCATCATACTTGGAACGATAGCTTTTCTTATTATCGGCTTCATAGTGCTGACGGTCATACTTATGCATAACAAGTCAGGAAATGAAGAGGATAAAAACGTCACGATAGTGGAAAAAAGCACGGATGAGAGCAATGCATCAGGTTCATCTTCCGAAACAGATTCCGAAACAGACTCAAAGGAAGATCCGTACTATGAAAGTAAAGAGACTTCCACCGTTAGATCAACGGGCGATGAAAGTGCGGCAGATACCACCGTAGATGACGAAACGGATGAAACATCCGAATCGGAAAACAGCAGATATGTTCCCGGGTTCCTATACGGAAGCGATTATCCTGATGTCGAAAAGCTGATAAAAAACTATTACGGATATCTAAACGATAAGAACGTTGAAGGCCTTAAGGAGCTTATGTATTCTCCCGAAGGAGATCTTACGGATGATGATATACTTGGCTCAAAAGATATCGTCGAAAGCTATCAGAACACAGAAGTATATATCATAAAAGGCATAGAACAATTCACGTTTATCGTTTATGCCGCATATGATATAAAGTTTTTCGGGATAGACACTCCGGCGCCCGCCCTGTCAAGATTTTATGTCTGCAGGGAAGGCGGAAGATATCGGATATTCCGCGGTGAACTTTCCGCGTCGCAGTTCAGCTTTTTAAAGGCTACGGAGAATCAGAATAATGTAAAGCAGCTTGTGGAGCTTATAGATGAAGAACTTAAAGCAGCCAAGAAAAAGGACGGAAAGCTTTCATTCTTTTTAGGTATTACAAGCTGACGTAAGGGGAGAAAGAAATGGACGGAAAACAACTCGGAGAAGAGATCTTAAAGGAAGTTGGCAAATTTGTCATCGGCAAGGAGGATGTGACAAAAAAGGTACTTTGCGCGATACTTGCGGGAGGACATATCCTTATAGAGGATATACCGGGGCTTGGTAAGACCACTCTTGCAATGACACTTGCAAAAATAATGAATCTCGAGGCAAAAAGAATGCAGTTCACACCGGATGTACTGCCTTCGGATATCACGGGCTTCAATATGTACGACGAGGTTTCTGGGGCGATGGTATTTAAACCCGGTGTCATATTCTGCAATATCTTTCTTGCGGATGAGATCAACAGAACATCGCCTAAGTCGCAGTCCGCGCTCCTTGAGGTTATGGAAGAGAGAAAGATCACAATGGAAGGCGTTGCGTACGAGCTTCCAAGACCTTTTATGGTAATTGCGACCCAAAACCCCAGCGGCGCCGCCGGCACACAGCTCCTTCCGGATTCGGAAATGGACAGATTTATGATAAGGCTTTCCATGGGCTATCCGGCTTTTTCCGACGAGATCGATATAATAAAGCAAAAACGTTCGGAGCCTGAAGAGCTAAACACCGTTCTTGACGCCGAAACACTCATGCAGATGATGATCGAGGTCGAGAATATCTATATACATGACAAAATATACGAATATATTGTATCGCTTGTGACAGCAACGAGAAATGACGAATATATAAAACAGGGTGGAAGCCCGAGAGCCGGGATCTCGCTTGCAAAGATGGCTGCCGCGCACGCATTTCTTGAAGGAAGAAAATACTGTGTGCCCTCGGATGTACAAAAAGTATTCAAAGAAGTGCTCATTCACAGGATAAACCTGAATACTGCGGCAAAGGGCAATGAGTTGTCAAAGGAAGAGATACTGGACAATATACTTAAAAGAGTGGAGCCTCCTAGAGTCTCAAGGAAATAAGGTGGGAGGAGTAAATAATGAAGAGATTTATATTTCTGTTCGTTATTCTTATTGCTACGCTCGTCCTCAGCCTTATCTACAGAGAAGAAGCTCCTATGAGGCTTTTTGCTGCCGAACTTGTATTCCTGTTCATCGTGCATCTGTTTGCCGTAATAAATGCTTTGCTTATAAGGTTTAACGGCTGGCAGACTCCCGCACGCATAAATTTGGGAAATACGGAAAATGAAAAAATAGAGGTCTTCTTTTCGGGGGGGATGTTCCCTTTCCCCGTAAAGGGAGTGATGAAATTTGAGGTATGCAATACAAGACTGAAAGACGGCAAGGCAATTATCGATATCCCTTTTTCCATGTCTGCGGGAAGTAAGACCATAGTTTTTCCGGTAGTGATGTTAAACGCCGGTCTCCTGCAGCTAAGGCCCGTTTCGGCAGTGATTTTTGAGGCAACAGGACTTATAGGGATCAAAAAAAAGATCCGCGAGAAAGAAAGGTCCATTCTTATATATCCGGAAAGCTTTTCGCTTCTTGTTAATAATGAAAAAGGCATCGATTTTTCGCTTGGAAATGATGACAGCGAATTCTATACGGACAGGCCGGGAGACGATCCTTCGGAGGTCTTTGACAGGAGGGAATTCAGAAACGGGGATAAGCTGTCAAGAGTTGACTGGAAGCTTTCTGCACGTGAAAAGAAAATAATGGTCAAGGAAATGTCGGCGCCCATACCCGAACCGGTCTGTCTGATACTCGGTCTGGCCAAGGGGGCGGCGGAAAAAATAAATTCCTGCATGTCGCTTTTTTATTCCGTCAGTCTCGCATTAAACTCCGAAAAGATCAGGTTTTCTGTGATGATCCCGGGGGGTACGGCGGGCAGCTATGAGATCCTTCACGTAAAGGATGATGAAACATTAAGCGAAGCCATGACAAAACTGTTGTGCTCTAAGCCCATGGACACATACGATCTTTCGGAAATGGAGACTATGCGTCTCTTTGATCCGTACAGTATGGCCATATATATCACCGCTGAAGAAAAAGAAGCAGGTGAGATCGGAAAAACAAAGTTGAACGATAAGCTCATGGTATTCTGTGTGACCGGAAGCAAAAAGCGTGATTCGGAAAATGTATCATATTTTGATAAAAACGAGCTTAAGGATGAACTTAAGAATTTTTGCATAGAGATCAAATGAAAAAGAACGATCAATTGTTTGTTGCCATCGAAGGCAGCGAAGTAAATAATAATTCGAAAAACAGAATACTTGCTGCGATGGCTGCCGAACGGCTCTTTTCATTGGTCTTTTTATGCACCGGAATATACGCGGTTCTTTTAATGATGTCGGCAGCCTATTTTGCGGCTGCCGATGTAATGCGCTGTTTTCTTATTCTTGCACCCTTTGCGGCCGTGTTTTCTTTGCTTTTTGGGGCCGGGCCTAAAATAAAATGGCCGGGCCTTATAATAATGTGGGGCTTTTTTCTTATATATCTTTATTATAACCACGAAAAGATCGGAACAGCGTTTGACGGGTGCCTCATCTACATAGGAAAATGGATAGCCTGGTATGTGGGCGGAAGAAGCATCGATATTCCGGACAGACTGCTGAAGCTGTCGCCCCATATGATCGACGGGATGCTTATGATCAGCGTTTTGCCGTGGTGCATCCTTTCAGCCGTGGCGTGGAGCAGGAGAGGAAGACATATTTGCATCGCCATTGCTGTGGTGATCTACTTTTCAGTTTTTTTCAGCAGCGGTTATATGCCGGATATTACCCCGCTGTTTCTGTTTGCGGTATCTGCCGGCGGCGCTGCTATCTGCGCCGGGCCATACTGCACGAAAAAAGACAAAAATAACGACAAAGCATTCCATCGTCTTGGGAAAATGATATTTTTCTCTCTTGCGGCAATGCTTTCATTTGCTTCATATTCGCTTATTTTCGGCAGTGTCGGTAAGATGCTCATACCGATCCAAAACATGATATATGATGATTATTCGCTTGAAAAGACATATGAAACAGACAAAGATCTTCCGAAAAAAGAGGATCCCCTAAAGTCATCGGGCGGCATCAGCGGCGGAAATACCGGCAGGGGTGGAAGCAGTTTTGTCCCCAAAGGAGATATCTGCCTGACAGTCGAATTTGACAAAGACATTGATCATAATACTTATTTAAAGGCATTCGTTGCAGATACCTATGACGGAAACGGATGGAAAAATACATCTAAACCTTTAAAACAGAGCTTTGCTTTTTCAAATGATCCGTATGCCGTGATGAGCATGGAGTTCAATATCATAGGAAGTATCTATTCCAAAGATAATATAACTATAAACGGCTCGGAAAAACCGCTCTTCAAAAAAATAAATGCGCATATAACCGCTTATTCTGCCGATCTTACGGACGTCGGCTATGTCTGCATGCCATATTGTTCCCTTGTAGATCAAAATGACGGCAAGGTACAGGACGGATATTATCTCAAAAAAAATGATAACAAGTCAAATGAGAGCGTATTTACCTTTTATGATACGGAGGGCGGATATTCAAAGTTTTCGCAAAATGATTTCTGGGAATTCGTCAGAGAGCACAAAGTTTCTTTGAACATGTCGCCTTACCGGACCGCGGCCAAGGAGATGACGGATTTTGCATATATATACTACCTTCAGGTTCCGGAATTTCTGTCAAAAATCAGGGAAAAATATGGGAATCCCGGCATAGATCTATCGAATCCCGAAGAGATAGTAAAATATGTCAAGAGTGAACTGAGAAAGGGCTTTAAATATGATGTGAATCCCGCCGAGGTGCCGGAGGGAGAAGATTTTATAGAGTATTTCCTTTTTGAAAGCAAAAGAGGATACTGCATGTACTATGCCTCGGCTGCGGTAATGATGTTAAGGTGCCTCGGCCTTCCTGCAAGGTATGTGGAAGGCTATCTTGTGCCCAATGCAAAAGCAGGAGTGCCCATTGCTTTAAAGGACAGCAATGCTCATGCCTGGGCGGAGGTCTTCATTTCAGGATACGGCTGGATACCCGTCGAGGTCACAAATGCCACTCTTATGCCATCCGGATTTGTGGGAAACGAACCGGAGTCTGAGACAGAGCCCGGGTCCGAGTCCGAACCTGTAGAAAAAGCTTCCAAAACTCCAAAAGAGACAGGGGAGGGAGGCAAAAAGGAGACAAAGCCTTCGGGAACAAAAGAGACGGAAAAAGGGACATCGGCCGGCGAAACGGCAGCTCCCGGAAAAACCGGTTTTAAAATAAAGCTGTCAAAGATCGAGATAGGATTTTTGATCCTGCTGGCAACGGGAATAGTATTCTATCTGCTGTGGCAGCTGTTTAAAGTTTTATTTGACAAGATGTACTATTCAAGAGTACAGTCATCCATGTCGGATAACTACAAGAAAAGGCTGCTCCTTACGTATAAGAGGATATACAAGCTTACAAGGTTTTATTGTCCTGTAACGGCCGAATGCGACATGGAAGAACAGTCAAAGTATTATTATATAAAGACAGAAGAACTGACGGCCTTTAAGGATGCTCTTTTACTGGCTGAATTCGGAAAAGGCAAGATAACTATAGAAGACTGTAAAAGAGCCGAACATATCGAGGAAAGAATTCTTTACAGGATATATCGTACAAAGACCGGACCGGGTAAGTATTTTACAAGGAGAATGCTTCGGATCAGGAGGGAAATACATGCTGGTAAGTGATTATGATTATGATCTGCCAAAAGAACTTATAGCGCAGGACCCTTTGGAGGACAGAAGTTCTTCAAGGCTTCTTGTGCTGAATAAAAATACAGGCGAGTTTTCGCATCATCATTTCAAGGACATAAAAGAATATTTAAGACCCGGTGACTGCCTTGTCATAAATGATACAAAAGTCATTCCCGCAAGGCTTTACGGAAGAAAAGAGGAGACAGGAGCGGCCATCGAGGTGCTTCTTTTAAAAAGGCATACAGGGGACGAATGGGAATGCCTTGTAAGGCCCGGAAAAAAACTTAGGCCGGGTACAAGGGTGGAATTCGGAGACGGAAAGCTTAAGGGCACCATCACAGGTATGCTTGATGAGGGTAACCGAAAGATAGCTTTCGAATATGACGGAATCTTTGAAGAGATCCTCGATGAGCTTGGTCAGATGCCACTTCCGCCATACATCACCCATGAATTAAAGGACAAGAACAGGTATCAGACCGTTTATGCAAAATATGAGGGAAGCGCCGCGGCGCCTACGGCCGGGCTTCATTTTACAAAAGAGCTCCTTGAAGAGATAAAAGCCATGGGAGTTGAGATAGCAACGGTCACTCTGCATGTGGGTCTTGGCACTTTCAGGCCGGTGAAGGTCGACAGAATAGAAGATCATCATATGCACTCCGAATATTACGTAGTTGAACCGGAGCAGGCAGAAAAGATCAACAGGGCAAAAAGAGAAGGGCACCGTATCATATCCGTCGGAACGACAAGCTGCAGGACGCTCGAATCTGCGGCAAAAGACGGTTTTGTGGCGGCGGGAAGCGGAAACACCGAGATATTCATATATCCCGGGTACGAATTTAAGATCATAGACTGTCTTATAACAAATTTCCATCTTCCGCAGTCCACACTTTTGATGCTGGTTTCGGCTCTTGCCGGAAGAGATAACATAATGGCGGCATACAAAGAGGCTGTAAAAGAAAAGTACAGATTTTTCAGCTTCGGTGATGCGATGTTTATTACCGACGGAAAGGTATAGATTTGGACAAGATCAGGCTGAATAAATATTTAAGCTCTGTCGGCTTTTGCTCGAGAAGAAAAGCCGATGAACTTGTGTCGGAAGGCAGGATAATCGTAAACGGCCTGCCTGCCCAAAACGGCATGGGCGTTTCGGATGAGGACGAAATAGCAATCGACGGCGTCAAAGTGACCGTAAAAATGAAAGAGCAGCATGCGGTGTGGCTCGGGTATTACAAACCCTGCGGCCTGGTCTGCAGCAGGGAAGGTCAGGGCAGCTCTACCATATGGGAAGCTCTTGACCTAAAGGAAAACCTTATATCGGTCGGCAGGCTCGATAAGGATTCCGAAGGCCTTTTGCTGCTTACCAATCAGGGTGAGGCTTCCGACAGGCTTTCAAGAGCAAGAAATCACCATGAAAAGGAATATATCGTAGATATTGACAGGCCGGTTACCGGGGAATTCATCAAAAAAATGTCATCGGGAGTCGAAATACTGGGGACAGTCACAAGAGAGTGCAGGGTCTACAGGATATCCAAATACCGTTTCGGTATAGTCTTAACGCAGGGACTTAACCGCCAGATAAGACGTATGTGCAAGGCCTGCGGTGCAAATGTGACAGCTCTTAAAAGAATAAGGTTTTGCAATGTCACTCTGGGCGATATGAAGCCCGGCGATGTAAGAGAACTTACGGATGAAGAGATAATGATACTTGAAAAAACAGGGAAAGAATAAAAATAAGGCTTATTCCGGGGCATTTTTATCAAAGAAAATATATAAATTTTTCTAAAAAATGTTGTTGCCAAAAGAGGGCGTTTTTGCTAGAATGATATGCGGTGAAAATTGGGTTTGAATCGCATATCTTTTTTTTATGAGTTCAAACTTTTAAAAAATCTTAGGAGGACTAATATGAGTACTACAGGTCTTACATCTGCAGGCAGAAGGATCGATGCACTGCTGGATGAGGGCAGCTTTGTGGAAATAGGCGGAAGCGTTACGGCTCGTTCCACCGATTTCAATCTGACTGCCAAGAAACAGCCTGAGGATGGTGTAATCACAGGATACGGCACCATTAACAGCGGGCTGGTTTATGTGTACAGTCAGGATGCCTCAGTTTTGGGCGGATCCATGGGCGAGATGCACGCAAAGAAAATCATGGGTATCTACAAGATGGCCATGAAGATGGGCGCGCCGATCATCGGTATGATCGACTGTGCGGGCCTCAGACTTCAGGAGGCTACCGATGCCCTTAACGCATTCGGAGAGCTTTTCGCTGCACAGATAGACGCATCGGGAGTTGTGCCCCAGATAACCGCGGTATTTGGAAATTGCGGCGGCGGAATGGCACTTGTTCCCGCACTTACAGACTTTACATTTATGGAAAAGGATAAGGCAAAGCTCTTTGTCAACAGCCCCAATGCTCTTGACGGAAACAGGACGGAAAAATGCGATACCGCATCAGCTGCTTTCCAGAGCGCAGAGGCAGGAAATGTAGACTTTGTCGGATCAGAAGACGAGATCATAGCAGCTATACGCGACCTTATCGGTTTCATTCCCGAAAACTGTGATGATGAGGCTCTTTATGCATCCGGAGAAGATGACATCAACAGACTTGTAGAAGGCGTTGAAAACGGTGCCGGAGATGCAGTATATGTTCTTCAGACCATCGCAGACGACAGCAATCTTTTCGAGCTCAAAGCAGACCATGCAAAGGAAATGGTTACAGGCTTTATAAAGCTCGGCGGACAGACAGTCGGATGCATCGCAAACAGAAGCATCGTAACAGATGAAGAGGGCAAGGAAGAAAAGCTCGATACAAGGCTTACGGTACAGGGGCTTGAAAAGGCAGCAGGCTTTGCAAGATTCTGCGATGCTTTCAACATCCCCATCCTTACACTTTCATCCGCAACAGGCTTCAAGACAGATGTATGTTCCGAAAAGAGAATGGCAAGGGCGGCAGCATCTCTGGTTAAGACTATAGCCGACGCTACCGTTCCCAAGGTAAACCTTGTTACCGGAAATGCTTTCGGAACAGCTTATCTTATAATGAACTCAAAGTCTCTCGGCGCAGACCTTTCATTTGCGTGGCCCGATACAAGCGTCAGCGTAATGGATGCTCAGTCAGCTGCAAAGATCATCTATGCAGACGAGATCGCAAAGAGTGACGACCCTGTTGCCGCAATAAACGAAAAAGCCAAAGAATATGCTCTTCTTAGCGCTTCCGCGGCATCTGCGGCATCAAGAGGATATATCGACAGCATCATCGATCCTGCGCAGACAAGAAAGCATTTGGTTGCAGCATTTGAGATGCTTTATACAAAAAAAGAAGAAAAGCCTGCAAAAAAACACAGCGCTGTTCTTTAAGGAGGCCATATGTCGCTTGATAATTTGATGACGGCGCTCGCCCACACCCTTATAGGTATGGGAACCGTGTTTATCATATTGATACTCATAAGCGCCATTATATACCTTTTCAAGTTTATTCCCAAAGCACAGGAATGGGCTGCAAAGAGAAAGCAGAAAAACGTTCCGGAACCAGTAGCGGCTCCCGAACCTGTGCAGCCTGTCGAGATCATCGAAGACGAAACAGACGATCTTGAACTTGTGGCAGTTATCTCGGCAGCCATAGCCGCAGCAATGGGAAAAGAAAACACGGACGGTTTTGTGGTAAGATCCATTCGCCGTTCCAAAGGAAACCGCTGGTAAAAAGCTGAATGCTTTTTTGAAAGGAGAAACATGAAAAATTATATCATTACCGTTAACGGTACAGAATACGAAGTATCAGTAGAAGAAGTTGAAGGCGGCGCTGTAAGCGCAGCTCCCAAGGCCGTAAAGGCAGCTCCCAAGGCTGCACCCAAGGCAGCAGCAAAGCCTGCGGCAAGTGCAGGTGCAGGCTCCGTAAAGGTAGCTGCAGGCGCAGCAGGTAAGATCTTTAAGATCGAAGCAAAGGTCGGACAGGCTGTAAAGGCAGGAGATGCAATAGTTATCCTCGAGGCCATGAAGATGGAGATACCCGTTGTGGCTCCTCAGGACGGAACAGTTGCAAGCATCGACTGCGCTGTCGGCGATGCTGTAGAGCAGGGTGCTACTCTTGCAACTCTGAACTAATTCTTTTATCTGTTATCGGAGGTTAACAAATGATACTCGACACATTTAGCAACCTGATGCAGCAGACAGCCTTCGCATCGCTCACATGGGGAAATTACATCATGATCCTTGTTGCTCTTTTCTTCATGTATCTTGCGATAGGAAAAGGCTTCGAGCCGCTGCTTCTGGTGCCTATATCCTTCGGTATGCTTCTTGTAAATATCTATCCTGATATCATGAAGGAAGCATATGTAGATGAAAACGGTATAGAGCATGCTGCAGGTCTGCTTCATTATTTCTACACACTTGATGAGTGGGCAATACTGCCGTCGCTCATCTTTATGGGTGTCGGCGCCATGACGGACTTCGGTCCGCTTATAGCAAATCCCAAGAGCTTTCTTTTGGGAGCAGCCGCTCAGTTTGGTATCTATGCGGCATATATCGGCGCCATGCTCCTTGGCTTTGACGGCAAGGCAGCAGCAGCCATTTCCATCATCGGCGGTGCAGACGGTCCTACATCCATCTTCCTTGCCGGAAAACTTGGGCAGACTGCCATCATGGGTCCTATTGCGGTTGCGGCATATTCATATATGTCACTCGTGCCGATCATACAGCCGCCCATCATGAAGCTCTTGACAAGCGAAAAGGACAGAAAGATCAAAATGGAACAGCTTCGTCCCGTTTCAAAGCTTGAAAAGATCCTTTTCCCCATCATCGTTACAGTAGTTGTTTCCCTTATACTTCCCACAACAGCGCCCCTCATCGGTATGCTGATGCTCGGTAATCTGTTCAGGGAATCGGGCGTTGTGCGCCAGCTTCAGGAAACAGCATCAAACGCACTTATGTACATCGTAGTTATCCTTCTCGGAACTTCCGTAGGCGCAACAACAAGCGCGGAAGCATTCCTCAACCTGGATACCATCAAGATCGTCGCACTCGGCCTTATAGCGTTTGCGTTCGGTACGGCCATGGGTGTCATCTTCGGTCAGATCATGAAGGTCGCGACTCACGGAAAGGTAAATCCTCTTATCGGTTCCGCCGGTGTTTCAGCTGTTCCTATGGCAGCCAGAGTATCACAGAAGGTCGGAGCGGAGGCAGATCCCACAAACTTCCTTTTGATGCATGCAATGGGACCCAATGTTGCCGGAGTTATCGGTACAGCGGTCGCAGCCGGAGCCTTCATGGCAATATTCGGTGTTTTCTAATTTTAATCAGTAATAAGGAGAAAAACTCATGGCAGATAAAAAACCTGTTAAGATAGTTGAGACCGTCCTTCGTGACGCTCATCAGTCTCTTATAGCAACCAGGATGACCACCGAGCAGATGCTTCCTATCGTAGACAAGATGGACAAGGTAGGATATTATGCGGTGGAATGCTGGGGCGGAGCAACATTCGACGCTTCGCTTAGATTCTTAAAAGAAGATCCCTGGGAAAGACTCAGAAAGCTTCGTGACGGCTTTAAGAATACAAAGCTTCAGATGCTCTTCAGAGGACAGAACATTTTGGGATACAACCATTATCCCGATGACGTTGTAGAATACTTCGTACAGAAGTCAATAGCAAACGGTATAGATATCATCCGTATTTTCGACTGCCTTAACGATATCAGAAATCTTCAGACGGCAGTCAATGCGGCGATCAAGGAAAAAGGACATGCCCAGGTAGCGCTTTCATACACACTTGGTGATGCATACACACTTGAGTACTGGATGGATATGGCTAAGCGCGTAGAAGACATGGGCGCACATTCCATATGTATCAAAGACATGGCAGGTCTTCTGCTTCCCTACAAGGCGCAGGAGCTTGTTGAAGCATTAAAGAGTGCCACAAAGCTTCCGATAGACCTGCATACGCATTATACATCAGGCGTTGCGTCTATGACATATTTAAAGGCAGTAGAGGCAGGCGTTGATATAATCGACACCGCAATGTCACCTTTTGCACTCGGTACATCACAGCCCGCAACAGAAGTAATGGTAGAGACCTTCAGAGGTACACCCTACGATACAGGTCTTGACCAGCAGCTTCTTGCCGAGATCGCGGATTACTTCATGCCTCAAAGAGAAGCTGCCCTTAAGAGCGGCCTCTTGAATCCCAAGGTTCTTGGAGTAAACATCAAGACTCTTCTCTATCAGGTACCCGGTGGTATGCTTTCAAACCTTATCAGCCAGCTTAAAGAGCAGAACGCTGAAGACAAGTATATCGACGTATTAAAGGAGATCCCTCAGGTTAGAAAAGATATGGGCGAACCGCCTCTTGTTACACCTTCTTCACAGATCGTCGGAACTCAGGCTGTATTCAATGTGCTTATGGGCGAAAGATACAAGATGGCTACAAAGGAGACCAAGGCCCTTCTTTCCGGACAGTACGGTCAGACTGTAAAGCCGTTCAACCCCGAGATCCAGAAGAAGGTAATAGGCGATACAAAGCCCATCACCTGCAGACCTGCAGATCTTTTACCGCCCGGTCTTCCCGAATTTGAAAAGAAAGTCGCACAGTATAAGATCCAGGATGAGGATGTTCTTTCATACGCATTGTTCCCTCAGGTTGCAACCGATTTCTTCAAATACCGCGAGGCTCAGATGACAAAGGTCGATCCAGCCTTGGCTGATGCCGAGACAAAGAGCTATCCTGTATAATTAAACTTAATAAAAAAGAGCTGTCACGCCAAAGCATGACGGCTCTTTTTTATTACAATTAGTAACTACGGCATAAATCACACGATATCCCGGTTTTCCACGACGATACCTTCCGAAAGATGAATCTCCTTTTTTACGAGCTTTTCAATGTCGCTTAAAATATGCGTGGACATAATAACTATCCTTCCTTCGCATAATTCTTTGATTATGTTCTGGATATTCTCTCTCTCGTTAGGGTCTACGCCTGCGGTCGGTTCGTCAAGCAGAATAAGATCGGGGTATCCAAGGCAGCTTTGCGCAAACAACAGACGCTGCTTCATTCCGCCCGAAAGCGCACTGATTCGTACATTCTTTTTTTCCTGCAGATGGGTCTTTTCCAAAAACAGTTCGACCTGTTCCTTTTTTTCTTTGCCTTTAAGGCCTTTAAGGGAACCGATATAGTTCATAAACTGGAGGCAGGTCATGCTTTCGTACAGCATTTGCTGCTGAGGCATGTAGCCCAGCATTTTTTTGTAATCCTTTGATCTTGTGTTTACTACCGATCCGTTTATCAATATCTGTCCGCTGTCGGGCTTTAAATACCCGGTAAGTATCTGGAAAAGAGTGCTTTTTCCCGCACCGTTGTTACCGGTGATCCCGTACCATCCGGGAACAAACTCAAGGTCTATATCGGACAGAGCATGCACGGCATGTTTGCTTTTGGGGGAAGGGTAGTATTTGTTTATTTTTTTTAGTGTAAGAGTTATTTTGTTTTCATCCATAGACCGATACCTCGATTTAGAATAATTGAGACCACTGCTGTGAATATGATCAGTACTCCGACTGAAATGAAGCTTTTTGTGTACAGTACATCACCCATGACCAGAAAACGCGAATAGGGAATAATGCTGCTGTTTATCTGCAATACCTTTAGAGCGGAGACGGAAATAAGGAATATACTGCCAATACTTTCCGAAATGGCGCTTGAAGGAAGCAGGGTAGATATAAGGATGCATATTCCGCCGATCATGGTAATACATAGGCTAGTCAGCAGAATTTCGCCAATCACTTCACTGTATCCGGTTCTTAACAGCACATAAGGGCGCAAGGCTCTAAAACTGTATGATCTGTTTGAAAGAGTTTCGGTTCCGAAGCGCATGTCAAGTCCGCGCAACCAAAACAGGTAAAGAGCGGTGTTTAATATAAACAGCAAAGTCAGCATCGTGCCGGCGCGTATAAGAAAAGCTTTCTTTCCGTAAGGCGTGCCGGCGGTAAGACGGTGTATACCTGCCTCATGTTCACCCGGCAGAGCTGTCATCATTACAAAAGTTATGAAAAAGCAGCAAAGTATGCTGATCCAGCCTTTTTCGGCATTGCCTTTATTTCCGAATAAAACATCGGTAAGTGGTTCGAATTCAAATTTTATATCCTTATATTTTTCTGTCTCATCCCCGATAAAGGCATCCATATCATCGGCCTGAGCCATATATTTTTCTATGATGGGCTTTATTATTGTCTGATTGGAGTAATACGAGAACAGGGAAGTATATTCAGCTTCACTTATCTCGGCAGCGGCTCTTTTTGCGCTTAGTTTTGCAAGCTCGGTTTCAGCTGCGTGGATCTGCTCCATTCGCGTATCAAGCCAGCTTCTGGCTTCGTTATGATCCTTCGAATTTAGTATTTCAAGGACCTGCCGGCTCATCTGAACGTCCTGCCTGAGGTTTTCTTTGGTGTCACAGATGAATAAAGCATATATGGCTATTATAAAGGCAAATATAAATATGACCTTTTTCTTGAAAAGAACAAAAACGATCTCATTAATATATATGCTCTTCCCGTATTTATACGGAGAAAACAGATTCCTTTTTTTAGAACTCATTGAGCTTTGACGAAGACCGTTGTGGAAAATGATCATACCTAAAATGCCGAAAACAGCTATCTGTAAAAGTGCAGATATGACCGGGAGCATAAAGCCGGAAATAAATACGGTATTGTCACCCGAAGTAAACAATTCATATGAGCGCAGTCCGGTTATCCAGTATTGCGGCGTGCAGATCTGTACTGGGTTAGAGTCCCTTATTATATACAATGATTTTAAGGGTATGCTGTCTTTTCGCATAATGCAAACGAACATTAAAACGAAGATTACACCGCCCGGGACAGCATATGGAAGCTTAAACGAACAGATCGTCAAAGCTATCAATGTGATAAGTGCATAGCCAAGGGTTTTCCATGTCAGATATATACAAAAATATTCACCGATAGTCAGTTTCCACGGACAGCCGGTATAGCCTTCCATACTTTGTATACTGACATTCAGATCGCATGTTCCGTATAATGAAAATAGAAAGACCAGATACAACAGGTGAAGGACTAAGGCAAAACAGCAGGAGATAATGACGGAAGAACCCAGCTTTGCATAATAATAACGTATGCCGCCGTTCTTTTCCGCAAAGATCAGCCTACCGATCCCCTTTTCACGCTCCTCAACAATAAGAAAATGGCATATTAGAAAGATAAGAATAAATACTGCGATATCGATCCAGCCGAATGTGAAAAACTTTTCAAAGCTTATGTAGTTGCCGGGAACGGCCAGGACACTGCCAACAAGTCCGGAATATGCCTTTTTTTCAAGTTCGGCTTTGTTTATGGATGCGACAGACGCCCCGGGAAAAGCGGCGACAGAGCCTTTTTCCTTGATGATCTTTTCCAAAGTATATGGATAATTGGTGCATGACGAAATATATTTGTTCAGCCATTCATAAAGCGTGATTTCGTCATACAGCGAAGAGGTGAAGCGAAGACTGTCAGAGGAATTGCCGGTGTATACGTTTGACAAAATATCCAAATAGGCATTTTTTACCGTTTCCGCTGGAGAATCGCCATCAAGAGCCCATTCTAAGGCGCGGGCTTTGCTTTGGCTTTCGACCGAGATCGATCGTTCCTGATAAACTATCCATAGCATTGAAAAGAGTATCACAACAAAAATGCTTGTCAGAAAACGTTTGTTGTGAAAAAGCAGACTGAATTGTCCTTTAATCATGTTTGATCATTCCTGTTCTGAAGTCATTTGACTGTTGATGTCATTCAGTATTTCATTTATGCCGGCGTCAGCGGTCTTATTAAGCGCATCATGAAGGATTTCCTCATAGTTATCATATTCGCCTGAAATAAGGCCCTTGTAATCAGCAGTGACAGAGTTTATTATGTCGGCTTTTTCGGAATACATTGAAAGGTCCATATATATTCCAAGAAATTTCGGAGTCTTAAGTTTTTCATACTGTTCTGCGAGATCTGACGGGGCTGATGCTTTCCTGCTTGCAATAAATGAATTCCCGTAATACATGGGAAAAGCCCATGTGGTTGCGTCCGGTATAACGTTTCCGGAAATATCCAAAGAGTAATCCTTCCCGTTTATACCATATATAAGCAGGTCGGACAGAGCAGTATCCGTCATGATCGTCGTAAAAGCATCCAAAGCCATATCAAGATTATTGGAGGATGAGCATATTCCGGTCACTGAATTATACTGGGTCTGAATTACCGTTTCCGTATATGGAATCTCAATAATGTTTTTCGCATCCGGATATTTGGATTTAAGTGAATCAATGTAATCATCCTGTATGGTATAGCTCAAACAGTCGTACGGGCCGATGCTTATAAAAAAGTTTGTTTTTTCATGATCATCTATGTATCCCTTGTTTTTGTAATCTGTGATACACTTTATCCAATACATTACTTTTTCACTGTCAAAAACATTTACGGCTTTTTCAAGGTCAATGTCATAAACTATTGCGTCGACCTGGCTCCCGATGGTTACCAGAGGGTAAATACCATCAATATCATAATAGTTTACACAACCTGAAACATCTAACTTGCAACATGAATCGTCATCTATTTGTGACAAATATTGCGACAGATCTAAGAGTTTAAGATCAGAAAGATCCTCTGCTTTTAGATCAAGGGTATCTAAGATATCCCTGTTTACATAATATGCCTTGTGCGTGTTTAATGGCAAAAGGGTAGAAAGACCGATATATGATCCGTTTACACTGCTGGCTTTCCAGCAGCTTTCAGGAACAGAGTTTAAAAGTATACTTCCCTTTTCACTGTGAAGATAATCGGACAGATCAAGCAACCAGCTATTTTTGTAAGCTCTGTACGTGCCGCTAAGTTGTCCCGCAAGGCCTATACTTGCGGATATTATATCGGGTGCATTTTTTTTGGATATATATTCGTTCACCGTTGCTTCAAATGATTCCTCGGGGAAATGCTTAAATGAAATCGCATATGGTTTTCCTAATTCATCAAGCCTTTTGTTGACAGCAGTAACAACATCCGTACTTAATGTGATCATATTGTTGGTGAACCAGTTAATAATGGTTTTATCGGAAAGATCAATAGACGAATCGGATTGATCCGGTGCTTGTTCATTAGATAATGTTATGCCGGATGAAGGATCGGGATCCGGGGTGCCGGTAGAGCTTTTGTTACACCCTGATGATGCTAGTATAGCTGAAGCGGTCAATGATATTAGTATACTTGTTTTTATTGTTTTACGCATTTATCTTGCCTCCAAAATGATGTATACACAGTCGATGACAATCTGTTTTGAATAATAAAAAGCAGCTTGTAATTGACAGCTATTCTTTTGTTATGTTATATTAACATTGTAGAAAAAAAGTGTCAATAAACATTTTGAAATATACTCATACTTTAGGGGAGGCGGACATATGGTCTTTAAGGTAGGCGTTGGAAAGTCGGATTTCGCATCACTTAGGAAAGCCGGAAATTACTATGTTGACAAGACAGAGCTTATATATGAACTTGTAAACGATACTGATAACTTAGTAACGCTCTTTACCAGACCGAGGCGGTTTGGTAAAACCCTTATGATGAGTATGATGGAGAATTTCTTTAACATAAGGAAAGACAGCAAAGCTATATTTGATAATCTGGCGATTACTAAGCATAAAACTTTCTGCAAAGAATGGATGAATCAGTATCCGGTTCTGTATGTTTCGTTTAAGGATGTTGAAGCGGAAGATTTTTGTGGCGCATATAAAATGCTGGCATCCAGAATTGCGGATGTTTGCAAAGAGCTGGTAGATATTGGGGAAAATGAACGGGTTATTCCTGCGGATAAGGACATTTTTGATCGGTTAATATATAAAAGAGCAGAAGAAGATGAGATTAAGAATTCACTAAAAACCTTAATGCGTATGCTTTATACCATATATGAAAAACAAGTTATTCTGCTTATAGATGAATATGATGTTCCATTGGCAAAAGCCAGTGAAAAAGATACTGCGAAGAATCCTTATTATTCAAAGATGCTGGATGTTATTAAGGGAATTATGAGTACAGCAGTTAAGGATAATGAGTATCTAAAGTTTGCTGTGATCACAGGCTGCCTGAGAATAGCTAAAGAAAGCATATTTACAGGCACCAATAATTTTGCATCATATTCAGTGATCGATAATGATTTTTCACGGTATTTTGGTTTCACAAAGGCTGAGGTCACAGCCATACTTAGAGCTGCTGATAGATCTGAGACTGCTAATACTATTAAAGAGTGGTATGATGGATATCTGTTTGGCAACAGCTATGTATATTGTCCGTGGGATGTAATAAATTACCTTTCAGCATTAAAGAAGCGCAGGGATGCCAAGCCTAAAAACTACTGGAAGAATACCAGCCACAACGGCATCCTATTGACATTTGTGAAACGTACGGATTTTGATGTTACTGATAAATTTGAGGCATTGTTAAATGGTGAGACAATTGTTCAGACGATTTCAGATGAATTGACCTATGATACTCTGCATTCCACAGAAGATAATCTGTGGAGCGTGCTTTTGATGACCGGATATATTACGAAAGCTGATACGGAGGAAGAGGGGGAAACGGTTTCATTAAAGATTCCCAACAGAGAGATCTCATCGATATTTGAGGATACGGTAGTACGATTCTTCACGGATACTGTAAGCAGTGATACGATCAAAGAACTTATAGACACTCTGTGGAAAAAGAGAGATGACCGTGCCACTGAGATCATATCCGGCCTTCTGTGGAATACGATCAGTTATAATGATTATCATGAGGACTACTATCATGCTTTTCTTGCCGGAGTATTTGTTGGAAGAGGATACAGTGTGGATTCAAACAAGGAGAAAGGCCTTGGAAGACCGGATATTCTGCTAAAAGACAGGAAGAATAGACGCGCGATCATTATAGAAGCGAAAAAGTCCGATAAAGAATCTGATATGGACAAGGATTGCAGGGAAGCTATAAAACAGATCGTAAAGGAAAAGTATGCCGAAGGTCTGAAAGGATATGAAGAAATAGTATGCTATGGCGCAGCGTTCTTTCAAAAACAGGCCAAGATTATGTATCTTGATGCAGGGGTTTGAGGGGTTTGAGTTCTAGAACATCTTTTTCTATATATACATCTATTTTGCACTTGACTATTATAGGTTGTATATGCTATATTTCTTTCATAGGGAATTATTAGATGTCTGTGTTTTTGACTATTAATTTTAGGAGGTAATTTATGAGTAAAAGAAAATTATCACTTGTTTCAACTGCGTTTTTGTCTTTGGCTCTTATGGGATCCGTTGTAGCTTATTCGAGCATGAACAGTGTACCATATACAGAGTATTTTAAACTCACTGGAGACCACAATAATTATGGCTATATTTTGAAGGTCGCGGGAAACACGATATCTGTTAATGGATCGACGCAGTATTCAAAATCAAATTGTGGCAGAAGTGTTGGTATTTTGGGTGCTTATATAAGCCCGGCTTTCCTTGGTTATCAGACAAAAAGCAGTAATATGGGCGGTGGTTCAGGTGAAGTATCAGCAAATGTAAGCGTAACGGATACAATATATGAACGCTTTATTTCTGCATATACTGAGCATGTGCTTGACGGTTGGGAATTTGACCAGACGTGTGGTGTGTATTAATTAGGATTAAGTTGAGGCATAAAACCGGAGGATATTAAGCTTTTGGTTTTATGCCTTGTTTTATGGAGAAAATATATGATTAAAAAACGAGTATCGATAGTGGCTTTTTTTGTGTGTGTACCTTTTATCCTGTCTTCATGTAAAAGTGATGATAAGCAGGAACCGAGTTCAGCTTCTGCGACAGACATCATCAAAGAAACTGAATCAGTAACAGATGAAAATGTGGATAATACCACTAAAAACGGAGATTGTACATCAACAGCAGATGAAAGTCAACTTGATTCGACTGAAACTAAAAACGATGAGGGCAAAGGTGATCCGGTTGGTATTGCTATAACTTATGACATTGATCAGGGCAGCTTTTATTATGACAAGGATCTGTATTACAATGGTTTGGTTATGACGAATATCAAGACCGGTGACAGAAGATATGCATGTGATGTTCCGGGCTGTCTTCATGAACCAGGTTCAAGAGATTGCGTTATAAGCCAGGAAACACCCGATTATCTTTTTTCAGCAGTTTACGGAAATAAAATATCGTATTATAATTCTGATAAAAGAGAAGTGAGAATGATCAATACGGACGGCTCAGACATTAGAATACTCGCTGAAGTAAATGATTATGATAATATGTATGAAAAAGGAAAGGTTCTGGTCGGATCACATCTGTATTGTCTTTTCGAACTTGAAAATGTATCATTTGACGAAAATGCTGTAGGTAGTGTTACATCAGGAATTACAAGACTATATGATCTTGATTTTGATTCGGAAAAGTTATCGATAATTTATGAAAGTGACAAGGTCATTAAATCTCAAGC
>JAEEGF012254080.1_pt1 | contig 81224 bp, 53 predicted proteins | sample 9134171 | NCBI WGS metagenome assembly JAEEGF01 (sample SAMN16246542, study PRJNA631951) | gut metagenome | biome: gut microbiome; feature: rumen; material: AP-attached | host: Bos | place: Iran: Karaj | collected 2018-10 | reverse complement strand
GCCTCCCGTAGGAGTTTGGACCGTGTCTCAGTTCCAATGTGGGGGATCCTCCTCTCAGAGCCCCTACCGATCGTCGACTAGGTGGGCCGTTACCCCGCCTACTATCTAATCGGACGCATCCTCATCCATCGCCGATAAATCTTTATTCATAAGTCCATGCGGGCTCATGAAACCATCAGGTATTAATCTTTCTTTCGAAAGGCTATCCCTGAGCCATGGGTAGATTGGATACGTGTTACGCACCCGTGCGCCGGTCGCCATCAAAAGTAGCAAGCTACTTTCATGCTGCCCCTCGACTTGCATGTGTTAAGCCTGTAGCTAGCGTTCATCCTGAGCCAGGATCAAACTCTTCATTGTATAGTATCTTCGATACTCTACGAGCCTCCGTCGTCACTCAGCATAACACAAGCAAGCTTGGTTCTGCCTTCGTTCCTAGGAGCCTTGTAAAATATTTAATTTCATTCTTCCGAATGATTTGTTCTGTAATATAATACGGTATAAAGAAATCTGACTGGCCGAGTATCTCATTTCTTTTCAGAATGACGGTTCGTACTTGTTTTCTCTTGTACTACAATTTCTGTCTATGGAATTATGTCAAAGAACTTTTTCTATTCTTGCTCCCGAGCCTTTCAGAACCCCTCGTCAGGGCCCGTGTTTCTCGTTTGCGGGTGCAAAGGTACAACAATTCCGCAAACCACCAAAACATTACACCACTTTTTTTGAAAAAATATGCATTCCAAACCAACACCACATTATATTATTATTGCGCGCGAAAAATTGAGTATATTTGCAGGTCGAAAAGAGAATCATCAACAAAACAGATTAGAACAAATAACACGATATGACCACAAAAAAGATATTTCAGCTCTACCTGACAGCTTTTCTAATGCTATGCACAACGTCAGCAGCCGGAGAAAAAACAGCGCTGAAACACGTAAGTCCGGAGAAGGTGGGCATGGACTCCCACCGTCTGCTCAAGGCCGACTCTATCATAGAGGATGCCATCCACAAGGGTGACATCCCAGGCGCCGTGCTGGCAGTGGTACGACACGGCAAGATGGCCTACCTAAAGGCTTACGGCAATCGTCAGGTGTGGCCCACGGTGCGCCCCATGACCACAAACACGGTCTTCGATATGGCCTCCTGCAGCAAGGCTATGTCCACAGCTCTCTCTGCACTCATCCTGTGCGAAGAGGGTAAGTTCAGGATGCTGGATGCCGTGAACCGTTACATCCCCGGCTTCGAGAACTGGAAAGACGCATCAGGCGAGACCACCATACGCATACATCATCTGATGACCCACACCTCCGGCCTGCCAGCCTACTACTCCCCTGCTGCCGATGCTGTTCCCAATCCCGATGCGACCATAGAGCACATCTCGCACATGAAGCGTGCTTTCAAGCCTGGCACAGGAGTCCGCTACAGCTGCCTGAACTTTATCACCCTGCAGCGTATCGTCGAGACACTCAGCGGCATGTCGCTACGCGAATTCTCGCGCCAACACATCTTTGGCCCATTGGGCATGAACCACACCGACTACATCCCCTGCGCTCCCGATGCTGAGGGCGTATGGCACAATACTGACCAGCCCTGCTGGGCACCACTCATGCCTGATGGCGAAGACTGGCGCAGCATCGTAGCTCCCACCACACGGCAGGCAGCAGACAGCGTACTCTGCGGCATGGTGCACGACCCGCTTGCCCGAATCATGAACGGCGGCATCAGCGGCAACGCAGGCCTCTTCAGCTCGGCCGAAGACATAGCCATCCTCTGTGCCATGCTCCAGAACGAAGGCACTTGGAACGGCCAGCGCATTCTCAGCAAACAGTCCGCACGCCTGCTGCGCACCGTTCCACGTTTCGCCGAACCTTTCGGGCGCACCTACGGATGGGATTGCTATAGCGACTATGCCTCCTGCAAGGGTGACCTATTCTCCCCACAGGCCTACTGCCACACGGGCTTCACAGGCACAGGCATTGTCATAGACCCCGAGTTAGACTGCAGTGTTATCCTGCTCACCAACTCCGTCCATCCCGACGAGGGCGGTTCCACCGTACGACTCCGCTCAATTGTAAGCAATGCCATAGCCGCCAGCATTGTAGAGTGACGCAAGAGTACATATGTCATTAATAGCAAGCAGCTCATTAAGCTTATCTTTATCAGATACAACTTTAAGGAGGACAATCAACTTGCAAAATAAAGCATTTAAGTTGATTGTCCTCCTTAATCAAGTTACTTCTGTGCAAGAGGGAGAGCGATGATACTATCTCACCTCTTTACCATACAAATAGTACTTACGACCGTCAGGCAATAGTATAAACACACGGCCTTTCTTATCCAAATATTTTACTGCGTGAGTAATTCTTACTCCATTAATGTATAGCAAGCCCGTTTCAGATTCGACTTCTTCATATTCCGCTACATAGTCCGCATCGCCAGTCACAAATGTAATGATGGGACTCCAACCTTTGAAGATATAATCGTAATCCTCGGATGTCGACTCTCTTGTCGGCTCAGGTCCATCATATTTAGGCACGGAACCGTACTCCATTTCAGTTTGCTGCAATAACGAGCCATCCCAGTCATAGAAGCTGATGGTGTACTTACGTATCGATTCTGTATATGTGGCCGTGTATGTAGCATTAGCTTCCACCTTCACTATCTTAGGACTCCATCCCGCAAACGCATATTCGAACTGTTCTGTCGATTCTTTGGTCGGCATTGCACCATTATACTTGGGTATAGAACCATACTCTAACTCATACTTCTGCAGTAACGAGCCATCCCAATCATTGAAGAGAATTGTGTATTTGCGTACATTCTCCGTATAGGTTGCTGTGTATGAAGCATCTGCATTAACCTTCGCAATCTTTGGACTCCAACCAGCAAATGTATAATTATATCTTACAGTAGATTCGCGAGTAGGAGCTGAACCTGTGTATTCTGGAACCTTACCATATTCCACCTCTGATTCCTGCAACAACGAACCGTCCCAATCATAAAAACTGATGGAGTACTTACGTAACGTCTCTTTATAGGTTGCAGTGTACGTAGCTTCTGCTTCTACCTTCGCAATCTCAGGATTCCAGCCAATGAACTCGAAATCATACTGCGCTGTAGATTCACGAACAGGAGCTGAACCTGTGTATTCTGGAACCTTACCATATTCCACATCTGATTCCTGCAATAACGAACCATCCCAGTCATAGAAACTGACGGTGTACTTACGTAATGTCTCGGAATAGGTTGCTGTGTACGAAGCATCAGATTCTACCTTCGCAAGCTCAGGACTCCAGCCAATGAATTCATAATCATACTGCGCTGTGGATTCACGAGTAGGCTTGAATCCCACATACTCAGGAACCTTACCATACTCAACTTCTAATTCCTGCAACAACGAGCCGTTCCAGTCATAGAAACTGACGGTGTATTTACGTTCCTTCTCCTCATAAGTAGCCGTATAGGAAGCGTCGGCTTCGGCCTTTACGATTTCCGGATCCCAGCCGGCAAATACATAATCATATTGTGCTGTTGATTCGCGACTCGGTGTTATTCCCGAATATCTCGGCATTTCGCCATACTCGACTTCGGATTGCTGTAGTAATGTTCCATCCCAATTATAGAAACTGACTGTTACCTTATCTGGCACAACAGTTACCTGGCATGTATCACAAATGTAATGTCCCTCCTTACCAACACGCGCTATTATTTCTGCAGTCCCCACCTTAAGAGCATTAACCTGTGCACTACCCCAAGCAAAGATGTCAGAAATCGTAGCAACAGTACTGTCACTTGAAATCCAGCTTACCGTCTTGAGCGTCGCGTTGTCGGGCAAAATAGTTATGCTCAATCGATTAGATTGACCAGCCTTGAGCGTCAGTTCATGCTTTGACAAGACAATCTTTTCTGGCAAGATATCCTTTTTAATCTTAAAATGAGCATCGGCTTTGCGTCCATTATTTGAACTAGCAGTAATTGTGACATCATTACCATTAGGATCGCCCTTTACCGCACGAACAAGACCGTTTTCGTCAACGGTGGCAAACTCATCATTGCTTGATGTCCAGGTTATAGTCTTGTATGTGGCATTATCGGGATTAATGACAGCTGTCAGCTGATATGTATCTCCTTCGTCCAATTCAATACGTTCACCATTATACTCTTTTATTGTAACATCCCAAACTTCGATTTCTTTTACGGTAATAGTTTCTGTAGAAAGGGATACATCAGTATTCGGAATAGATACTGTGATAGTAGCCGTGCCAGGACTGATTGCCGTCACAAGCCCGTTCTCATCGACTGAGAGAACATTCGGATCAGAAGATGTCCACTTTATGGTGGGCAGATAACTGATGTTATCGTCCAATTCTACAGTCAACAATTGCTGTGAGCCAGCATCCATCTCTGTATTAGGGCTTTCTGGCCACAACTGCAATGGATATTTATATATACCCTTAATTCTAGTACATTCTACGACTCTAACATAGGCATCATAGACACGATTTATGCCGCTGGTAAGCGATGCCTCGATTTTTATACAATCGTCTCCTTCAATAGCCTTATGACATCTAATTAATACACGTCCGCATTTATGATTACTTTTTCCATAACCGAAAGTATAGAATGTACAAACTGTATCCGTCATCTCTTCTATTGAAAGTCGATCCGGATCAGATGTCTTCCATGATATCCCTTCATTGCCCTCATCGGGGTCGGTATATGCCACTACCATATACTCAAAATTCTCCGATTCGATGGACAAGTATTCCTTGTATTTCCATTCCGTATCACCAATACGACGGTATGCTATTGGTCTTATGTCAGCAATACGTGGTTGTACCACAGTCAATGTACACGTTGCCTCGTAATTGCCTTCATCTGTCGTAGCAGTAATAATATACTCCCCAGAGCCACCGCCGTAATTATATTCCAAATCCACATCTGTTGTCACAAGTCCGTTCTCATCAATTGAGAACCACTTGTCTGAGATATAATTATTGATCGTTCCCTTATAGCTCCATATTACCTTCTTGTTTTCGGCATCTTCGGGTACAATTGTGGCTATGAGTTGTAGTGTGTTACCAGCAATGATGGTGGTGTCTGACACATTCAGTGTAATACCATTTACGAGAACTGGGTCTGCATCGTCTGGAACGCCCTCCTTGAATATACGCAGGTAAGGATAACCATCGTTTACAGCATCGTTGCTGCCCCAAACATTCTCAAAATCCCAGCCATCAAAGGTTGCCTTAGCGCGCATTGCGTTTGGAGTAGCTGGCGTAGCCTGAGAACCGGGCACCTTCACATGTGTTTTGTCGTAATAACATCCAGTTATATTAGATCCACCACAGAAAGCATGATAACTCTGGCCTGCACAATAGCTATTGGTTATAGAACTGTTTTCAGCCACGAAACCATAATCCTGAGGAACATATGATTCTTTATAATTATTTACATGTATGTTTACACGTGAGTAGCAATTACTGATATTACCCGCCGAACCAGCAAACCCAGCCGTCCCATAAGAAGTTTCCATATACATATTGCCTTGAGTAAAGCACTGGGAGACTGTCGTACCTCCCGAAACTTTTCCTGCCAGCATTCCTACATAATACCATCCTTGAGAGCCGTATCCCTGACGACGCCAGTACCAGACAGCATCTCCCGCTTGTCCACGGGTATTATAGTTCTGACCATCGATGACAGAAGCCGCTACACCTACATTCTGAATGGCGGTTGCATTTGAAACTGTTCCGAAAAGGCCCACAGCTGGACGGCCATCACTATCACTCCAGCCCGGCATTCCGTTCAATTCGATATACATACCATAGATAACGTGTCCCTGACCGTCGAATGTACCCTTGAAAGAAGGCCTTCCCTCGTTGTTTACGCCAGTAGCACTACCGATAGCTTTCCATGGTAATCCGAAAGCGCCACGTCCCCAGTATTGCCAGTCTGTTGTGTCGCACAGAAGGATATCATTGTCCAACACCACAGACTTTCCTTCAAGTGCATCCGGAACAAGTATGGTTGACACTGGATATCGCGGATTTGCCAACTGCGGGTCCTCTGAACTGTACGGCACTTTCTCGCCCCAGTCATAAACGCCATTTACAATGGCTGCAAAGCCACGCAATTGAGCAGCAGTTTTAATATGGATTTTTGTGGCGAACTCATTCTGGAACGGTGTGATGTCAATCTCGAAGCGGTCATCCTTGTGCCATCGAGCATATAACGTAAGATTGCTTGTAGGGCGTTCTGCCTCCCAGCAGAAGAATTGGGTCAATCCTGGATCTTTATACCATCCGGCAAAGATATAGCCATCGCGCAGAGGACGTTGAGGTGGCAATGCCTCGCTGCCGCTATATACATATTTATCGACAATAGTTTCACCTCCGTTTGAATTAAAGGTTATCCTAACATCCGGTCGCCACGATTTATTGTTTGATACACGCGGATAAGCACCCTCATGCCATTCCCAATAGTTCAGCTGTAGGTCTTCGCTATGAGTGGCATTCCACTGTGAAACAGAATAGTTATAGATATTAACCAAATCTTTAGACTGCATCCATGCTGTATTCATGGTCGTTCCATACAGGCCATCTGCTTGATAATCAATTTTAGCTTTATCTTTGTCAACAAACACATTCAAATGATATTCAAAACCTGCCCCATAAAGAGCTCTTTCACCTGCAGAAAGATTACCTGTGAAAAGGTAGTTTACCAAAGAGTCATTAGCATAGACGTTATAATTACCTTTGGCTGCACCAGAATTGGGTTGAATGGTATTGCCTCCGATACCTCCAGTGACAGTGGCACTTGACGAACAGTTTAGGAACAAACAGCCATCCCCCCCTGATCCTGCAATACCACCAACTGTAGCGCCGTATTGAGTCTTCCAACTGACATCGCCCGATGTCCAACATTGCGATATAACGGTCTTCTTGCCAGCAGAGCCCACTAGAATACCCACCTTACCGTCTGCACGGATATAGGCATCAGTAACGCCAAGATTTCTAAGTTGTACACCTTTACTTAGTGTACCAAACAATCCATAATTACCTCCATAAATACCTGATGGAATACTGCTAATATACATATTTTGTACCTCGTGGAAACCACCGTCATATATACCTCTGAACATTCTTGGAGCTTCCCAGGAATAGAATTCGTACGCATAAGGCATACCTATAGGTTCCCAACGCTTAGGAGCCTCGTATTCCCATTGCTCTCGAGGGGCATTCAAGGCAATGTCAGCAGTCTGTAGGAAGTATTCACTACGGAAATCATGCCCATATTTTACCAACCAACGTAGGTTGTCTATATGTTCCCTTGTGGCAATCAAGTAAGGATCATCTTTGGTACCACTACCACCACCAAAAAGAACCGTTGAATTCTTAATTCGAGTACCGGTAGGCCGAGGCAATCCGTCTCTCAATTCCCATTGGCTGCTTCCAAGCAATGATGCCACCATATTAAGGGTATCAACAAAAGCCTGCGACTTCATCTCTGCCAACGGTTTGGCGATACCATCCCATCCAGTTTCTGCTTTATCCGAAATGGCAGGCAGTCCATCACTGTTGAAGAAACAGGCAAACTGAACACTTGCTTCCAGCAAGTCTGCATCAAAACCTCCGTCAACCGTATGTTTCGATGCCAGGAATGCGTGTATTGATGTCTTATAATAATTAGCATCGTGATGTTTGATAGATCCTGTAGAATAGCAGTTTATTATGTCGCCACGATACGCAGCGTCAGTACCATGCTGAGCATCTTCTCCATTATCATAGCAGAATGTAGCAAATTCAGGGTTGCCACCCACATTAGTTGAGTCGCTCACGTCACGCAGATTACCAGTGGCATAGCATGACTCTATACGACCGGCCCTATCGAAACTCTCCCAGTTACGATAGGCAAATCCGGAGATGGCACTTCGCCATACGTAATTGATACTAGACCCCTCTGCATCCAAATCGCCCGTGGCACCACATTCACGGATTATACCTGCGTTCTCATGAACAAAACCAGAACCATTCCGATAACGGAACGTATGGTTAACATTGTCATCCTTACCACCCAAGGCCAGAATCTTGACATTTGCCAAACAACCTTCTATCAGACCACGGTTGGTATTCACAAATCCAGAGCCATCGCCCTTAGTACAACGGATAAAACCGCCTGTGCTGCAATTACGGATAACGCCCGCAGCCTCGTTGGTCCCCACCAAACCTGCACATTGTTGCAGATCTGAATGGATATTAACCGAACAATTTTCAACCAAACCGCTATTCGTACTGACCAGTCCTGATGAACCGCCACTGGTAGCACGGAACTCGCCCTGAACGTGACAGTTGCGTATGACACTCCCCTCGCTGGCATTGAACACCAAAAATGCCTGCCCGACTGCAGACATCTTGGCATTCCGAAGCGTGAGGTTTTCAATCGTACCTCCATCCAGATTCACAAACAAGGCTCTATGCATTACCGAGTAATCATAGTCGCCCAGATCAATGTCCCAGTCATCCGGATCCCAGTCGTCCGCCCAGTTCATACCTTTTCCATAATACATATTGTAAATGGTATGACCATCACCATCGAAATGACCACGGAAGAATCCATCATCCACATCCTCTCCCCATTTCATTAGCGAGTGAGCGATAGGCTCCCATTCCTTCCAGTTCTCTGTATTGGGATCTGTGAAATCTGTCAGATAAATATCTGCCGTTAGTTTAATGTACTTGCCAGCAAAATCTTCCTTATCTACATTGGTAAGTTCTGCCAAACCTGCCAACTGTTCTGGCGTAGAGATAAGATAAGGACTCGCCTCGGTACCTTCACCGGGCAGGTTCTTGTCGGCTGTGCCGTCCCAATAGGTCTGAGCCTGTATGCTTAAAGCACATAACAAGGATATCGCAAGTAAAAGTCTTTTCATTAGTATGGTATTATTAGGTGTTATTGTTTTAGTTAATTCATGGATTTCTCCTCTTTCTATTTGCAAATATACAGATTATTTCAATACAACCAATAAAAAAATAATTTTTTTCATAGGATGATGTTTTAGAACGCCAACTACTAAAGTCCAAGTCCCAGAGCCTGCATTTGCACACTCCTCGAATCTACACGTGCAGGCTCCTGGGGGTAACACGTGCAGACTCCCGAGGCTGCAAACAAAGCTAGAAGCACCCAAGGAGTACCTCAGGGTTACCTCAGGGTTACCTCAGGGTTACCTCAGGGTTCAAAAACAAAGGTTAAAATGTGGTTTTATAACTGGTATTATTTTTGAGTATTCGAAATTATTCTTTATCTTTGCGGCGAATGTTTAGCTTTTTAAATCGATAAGGGAAAGACCATGAGGAAATTGTTATTATTGCTGCTGACGCTGATTGCCATTAGTGCAATGGCGCAGGACAGGGTTTCTCTGATCAGGGAGAAACTGATGAATCGTGACCAGAGTTCAGTTATCGTTGCTTCGCATCGGGGCGACTGGCGTAACTTCCCAGAAAACTCACTGGAAGCCATCGACAATGCCATTAAGATGGGGGTGGACATTGTGGAACTGGATGTGCAGCGCACAAAGGACGGACAGCTAATTCTGATGCACGACGCTACACTGAACCGGACGACAACGGGCAAGGGGGCCATTGCGGATACTACGCTGGCTTACATCAAGACGCTGAAACTGAAGAACGGATGCGCCATCCGCACCATCCATAATGTACCAACACTGAAGGAGGCACTGCTGCGTGCCAAGGGTAAGGTGATGCTGAACCTGGACAAGGCTGACCGATACTTTAAACAGGTTTATGAACTGATGAAGGAAACAGGAACCACGAAGCAGATAGTCATGAAGGGTACTTCCTCCGCTGAAAAGGTGAAGGAACTGTATGGCGACTATCTGAAAGATGTTATCTATATGCCCATTGTCAATCTTGACAACAAGGATGCGGAGGAGCAAATCGAGAAGTTTATCGGTGATATGCAGCCCGTAGCCTTTGAACTGTTGTATAAGCTGGACTCCAATCCTCTGCCCAAGAAGCTGAAGGATACCATGAAGGGACGCTCCCTGATCTGGTATAACACACTTTGGGACACGATGGCTGGCGGGCACGATGATGATGCTTCGCTGAAGGATTTTGATAATGGCTATGGCTATCTGATAGATGTGCTGGGTTGCAGAATTATCCAGACGGACCGTCCGCAGTTTTTGCTGGATTACCTGCGTTCGAGGAATCTTCATGATTGAAAAAGATGGGTATGAGAAAACGTATTCTTTGTGTGCTGATTATCATCTTATTGCCAGCCCTTGAGGTCAGTGCACGCACGGTATCTGTGAGGAAGTTCGGCGCCCGCCCCGATGACGGAAAGTCTGACACGGAGGCGCTGAGGCGTGCCGCCACCTATTGCCGCCAGCACCCTGGCACTACCCTACTCTTTACCAGCGGTACCTATCAACTGGACGACCCCACAGCCATAGACATAGAAAGACGGGCCATCAGCGGTGCACTGGGCAGAGGACTGGCGGTGCAACACGAACTGTTCCAGCCACAGAAGCCCTATGTAAAGGGGCTGGACTTTACGGGATGTGAAGACCTGACGATAGAGGCACGAGGAGCCCGACTGATGGTGGAGGGATGGATGCAGGTACTCTCCTTCGAGCGATGCAAGGAGATAACGATGAACGGAATGGAAATCACCTACCGCCGTCCAGCTGCTACGGAGGGGCGCGTGGTGCACTCTACGAAGGAGAACTTCGACATAGCATACGACCCTGCGCTCTATGCCTATATAGACAGTATCGTGCAGGGGCGCTATTATTTCTACAGTCAAGAACAGAAGCACTTTTATTACGGCCATGTAGGGGAGGCTGAACTGCTGCGGCCGGGACTGGTGCGCATGACATCGAAGGAGAATCCTCCCGTGGGCGACATATGCGTAATCCGCTATGGAGGCCATTACCGCCCGTGCGTTATGCTGCGCGAATCGGAGGATATCACCCTGCGCGGGCTCTCTATCAGGAGCTTCCCCGGCATGGGAGTGGTGGGACACCTCTGCCACAATATCTTGATAGACAGCCTGAACGTGACGCCCGATGAGGGACGGGTCAGCTCTACATCCACTGACGCCACACATTTTACCTCGTGCAGCGGCGACCTGACCATTACTCACTCTACCTTTGCAGGCAACGGTGACGACTGTACGAACATACACAATTACTACTGGTACGTTACGCCCGACGCCACCGACCGCCACAAGGCGGAGATACAGATAAGGGGAGCCGACCTGCATGCCCAGGCTCTGGACTACCCAATGATGGGCGATACGCTGATTCTGCTGAACAGCAGAAATATGAAAGAGGTGGGACGCTTTGTGACGCGCTCGTGCAGCACAGATACCGAGGCATGGCGCGTGGAGGTGACTCTGGACCACCCGCTGCCCATGACCGACTATGACAAGCTGTTGATGTATAACTACACACGCTTCCCACGCGTAATGATTGCGGACAATGTGGATGAATACAATAACGGACGTGCCTTCCTGCTGAAAGCACGCGATGTGGTGGTGCGGGGCAACCGCATAGGACGCAGCACCTTAGCAGCCATCAAGCTGGGGGCCGAACGTAGCTGGCACGAGGCAGGGCCTGTAGAGCATGTGGTGGTGGAAGGCAACTACATCCGCGGAGCAGGAACAGATGACGGTTACGCTGCAACAGGTGTTATGGTCACCACAGAGGCGCCCGAAACACCCGTCCACATCAACAGCAATATCCTGATACGCAACAATCACATCGAAGGCCGACACAGGACGGCTATCAGGCTGGACGATGCAAAGGATGTAGAGATCTACGGCAACACCTTTGTATGGGGACACGACATCTTGCAACGCAATTGTCGCGATGTGAAGATTGGCAAGAATGTGTTTAAATAAAACAACAGCAGATTGCCCCGCCGTGCGCTTACATTCTCTCACTGGAGCATCTTACGCGTCTGTGAGGTTCCGTCGGCATACGTTGTACGCCGCAGGAGCAGGTTGGACTGTGCATAAGGCATCGCTGGGCGGCCCTGAAGGTCGAAATCGGTGGTCTGGAGAACCGACGAGCCTGCCTGAGGGGTAGAATGAACAGCATCGGCTGCATTAGCCAGACGTATGCAGAAGAGGCGGGCATCGCGGGCCGGCACATTAAATGTGAACCTGGAGGCGGTGTACATTACCTGACGCTGTAGCCACAATTCCTTAATATCCAATATCTGCTGGCCGGCTGGGATGTCGAGGTCCTGCAGAGGAACGGAAAAGGACTGTTGCGAAGCGGTGAAGTTGAAGGCAGCCACATAAACACAACTGTCTGTGCGCAGCGTGAAGAGGCTCTGGGCATGGTCCTCGTTCTGGTCGTACTCCTTATGACCATACAGGGGGCGGAAGCTGCGGCCTATGCGGGCAACAGCATTCACATCGGCATTCAGCAGACACTCTTCGGCCCGCTGACGACTGAGGGTGTTATTGCCACATCCGCTCTGGTCGGAAGGACTGAAATTATCCGCCACAAGCATCATTCCCGTTACGGCACCGCTAGTAACACGGGCGCGATTCTCGCCAACAGTAGTCTTGCCCTGATCGCCATTGCCGACAAGGACAAGGTGGTCGGGATCGTTGAACTGATATAGGCGGTCTGTCCACCACCCTCCGCTGATAGCATTCATGGCATACTCCGTCTGGTCGATACGGGCCCACGTGTCGCAGGCTATGCGACGCCCGTTGGCATGTCCGTGAGGGAAGAGGGGGGCAATGGAAAGGTTCAGGAAGATGCCCGCCTTCTGGCAAAGCCCCTGAAAGTAGTTCATACCCACATTGTAAGCCTCGACGGCTGTATGGATGTTGGGGTCGTAGTAGCTGTCGGACTGGACGATACCATTGTTGAGGAAGTCGGCCTTGATCCATTTAACACCATCGTTGACACAGCTGCGAACGGTATTGTAGATATCCTGTCGGGTAACAGGGTGCGATGGGTCGCGGCAGTAGGCACCATTGTACTTGACGGGCTTGCCGCCAATGGTGATAAGCGTCTCGCGCATCTTGGCTTTCCGCTGACGTCCTTTCTCAGTCCATGTTACCTCGTAGTTGTTAATGCTCTCCTCGTCCCACCATAGAGCGAAGGGTGTGGTATAACAGCCGACGAGCTGACGCACCTTGCGTCCGTCTGTCACGAGCTTGCGCCGCTGCTGGTCACTGACATTGCTACTGGCATCGAGGCTGATGACGATATTGCCGTCCTCGCAGCAAAAGCCCGCAGGCTGGAGCACCTCGGCGTAGTATTTACTGATCTCCACATCGGCATTATATGAATTCTTATCGGACATAACGCCCCAACTCTGCCATCCGAAGGGTGTGCCATGTGTCCAGTCGTGTCGTGCCGGTCGGACGGTGGCACAGGCATCGGCAAAGGTCTCCATGCCCTGACGCCAATCGTCGAAGAAGCCTATGAGAAAACGTGCCGAGGCTATGGTATCGCCCTGCAGCGAACCATGGGGCTGGTGGTCGTAGCCACTGATATCGTCGCGCGTCTGCTTGTCAGCAAGACCCGAGATAAGTTGTAACTTCCTGACACCAATGCCCGAGACAGCATCGACGTAGACGCCGCTCTTCCACTGGTCGTGATCGACACTGCCAAAGACGACACCATTGCGTTTGGCTCCGTCGAAGAGGGCACAGACCTCGTAGGAGGTCATAGTACGGTTCAGCCGATAGGTATGATAGCGCACGAACTCATTGTTGTCGAAGGGCACCTGCAACATCCTGTTGTTGGTGGACGTGGTACTGAGAAAGCGCCATGTACTGCCCTCGCAGCAGACGGGTTCGAAATGATTGCTGCTGATAACGCCGTCACGGCTGATAAGCGCGAGGCGCGTCAGGAGGAAGGGAAGCCCATCGTAGGCATAGAACGACTGCTGCAGGAGCACCTGGTCTGAGGAAGGATGGCCAAAGGTGAAGACATGCTCTGTGCCACTGCCAAAGACATCTTGGACGGGACGTGCCACGTAGCCAACCTGCTGAAAAGAGTCGGAAGAAAGGGTATGGATATCGGATGCTGTGAGGTGGCGATAGGTAGCCTGCGGCTTGCTGCGCAGCACCAAATCGCGGGCGAATCCGTCGGACAAAGTGCCGCGGATGGTAAAAGCCCTGTCTGTCTGGCTCCATGTGACGGTGAGGTTAGAGGCCGTGAAGGTTGTGTCATCTGCACGATGTGTCGTTGCCAGCAACGAGAATAGCAGGGGGAGAAGAATACGGTAGGATAATTTCATTTCTCTTTTTTTTCAATAGGTTTTACTTATACAAGACACGTCTGCCATTCTGGATATAGATACCGCGTCGGGGATGAGAGACCTCCCTTCCTTGCAGGTCGCAGATATGGCGGTTAGAGCTGTCCACAGGCTGGATTACCGAGGGATGAAGGGGGATGCTTGTCTCCATATCAGCGGTAAGGTCCTCGACCACATATTTGCCATCATCGCGGATGGCAGTGATGTAGAGGTAACTGTCTGAGCGAAGGCCTGTCACGTCGACCGTCTGCCTGCTGCCAGAGGTATTACTGACTACCAGATTAAGGTACTGCTGAGGCGAAGTAACCGCAAATGTCTGACAGAACCACCGATAGCCGTTAATAGTCTGGGTGGTGGTGACACGCTTGCCCGGCCAGTCACCATTGAGCTGGCGGTTCATATTGTCCCATACATAAAAGGTAATGCCCGCCCAATTGACATCGGAACGGACATGAAAGGTAATCTCGCGCGGCTGGAAGATTTGATATCGGCGTTGCTGAAGGCCTCGTACCTCCCCACCCGACAGAATGCCGGCACGCAGTGTGCAGGACTCGGTTATGGAGAGTTCGGCGCCATCCGTCAGCTGCGGACTCTGAGCCGTCGGTTCGGAGCCGTCCAAGGTATAGACAATGTTGGCACCCGAAAGATTGGTAACAGCTGTGAGCCTGACTTTTAGCGGAGCCTCGTATGTACCGTCGGGAACATCCATCCACACGGTATTGGCACTCCGACCGAGAAGATAGCGATAGCCTTTTCCTGAAAGAATTTCGGCATAGCGGGTCTTACTGACATTATAGCCCTGAGGCGTATTACCCACCACACAGAGCAGCGCAGCATTCCGCCCCGTAGTGGTGGCGGCATAGTATTGCTGGGTGCTGACAGTCTGCCGGCTAAGGCTGGTGTTGGTGATACCGGCCAGACGACGAGCCAGAATCATCTGGCGGATGGCATAGCCATGATCGCGCCAGTGGGTGTAGAAAACGCATGGTGTGCCTGGCATGGCTAACAGATAGGCATTGGCAGCCAGGGTATCTGTGCGGATGGGGTCTTGCTCGTCACCGTTGTTGCGCTTCTCTGTATCGTGGTTCTCGACAAAAGTGACCGCATAGCGCTTGTAGTTATTATCGGCTGAGAGGGGCTTCTCGGTGTAGCCCAAGTGACGCCAGTCTCGGCTGTTAATGGCATCGCGCATACGGAAACGGAACTGGAAGTCGAATGCAGCACTGGTGGGCTTGTCGGAAACATAACCCTTGGTGTTACTGACCCACTGACGGATTTTATCGGTACTGTCCCAATACTCGCCAACACTGAAAGACGGTTGGGCATAGGTGTTGTAGTCGGCGATGAAAGAGGCATAGAAGCCCTTGACCATATCGTAGCGAAAACCCGAGTAGCCGATATCTTCCAACAGGAACTTCAAGTAGGCCTTGATACACTGCTGCACGTTGGGGCTGTTATGGTCCAGGTCGCGACAGCCCGGCCACCCCTCGCCCGTATCGTTGTTGGCGGACAATGAAACGCCATGCTGAGCAGCCCACGCTGCCGTCTGTCCATTATCGTCGTCGCAACAGATATCGGAGGACAGCATCTGATAAGTCTGACCATTGTAGGTCTCGGCAGGATAATCCACCCAAGAGCCATTCTGCCCCATGTTGTTGCGATGGTTGATGACCACATCGGCTATCACACCCGTCCCCCGCTGGCGGAAAGCGGCAATCATACTGCGCAACTGAGCCTCGGAGCCGAAGGAGCTCTGCTGGTTGAAGTAATAGACTGGCGTATAGCCCATCATATTACGGTCTGTATTGCACCATCCACTCTGCGGCACCCAGACAAGTTGGAAATAAGGGGCAATCTCGTCGGCCTCGGCCTGCAACTTACTCCACGAGGTTTGCGAAAAGGAATCCCAATAGAACCCTTGCAGCATTACCCCATCGAAATCGGCAGGCCATCCCTGTGCCAGGGAGCCAAGCTGAGAGAGCATCAGCAATAGTAGCAGCGTGATTCGTTTCACCTTAGTGTTGACTTAGTTACTTATCCGGTTAATAACATCCATCGTTGCAAAAATATGTATATGCTGGCAGAATACAAAACAATTCAGCTTTTTTTTGTATCATGCAGAAGAATCTAAGATTTTTTTTCTAACTTTGCCGTCAATTAGGATAAAAATTACAGAAATGAGAGCACACATTTCAAAATTCATGATTAGTCTGCTGGTGTTACTGCCAACATGGATCCGTGTAGTAGCCAACGATGATATTGACAAGTATGCATACCCCGACTTGGTAATTCCGCAGGAGACACCAACCAGCCTGGAGCAGATAAAAGCTGTTTTGGAGCAGAACGACCAGTACTTTAAGGATATAGAGATTCTGGACAACAGAGCCTATCCAGGCAAGCAGTCGCTTCTGTTTTACTTCCTGCAGCAACTTGATGCCTCTGATAGCGAGCTGAAGGTGCCTTTCTATCAGCGAGCCGTCATAAGCAACTACGTGGGACCAGATGCCCTCACCGTTCTGTACACCAACGGTTATGACATATATGATCCGGGGGATATTGCTATTGACAATATAACCCAGGAGCTCAATGCCAACGAGATAGAGGTGGAACATCGCTATCACGGTGAGTCCAAACCCTCTGAAGCATCATATGCGCCGAACGGCCCCCTCACTTCAGAGAACTATTGGGACAAATGCCGAGCCACCTATGCCTCGCATGACCTCTGCACCCTTGTCAACACACTCAAGAAACTTCACATCTTCACTGGCAAATGGCTCTCTACGGGACTCAGCAAGGACGGCATGACCACAACCTTCCTGGCCATGCACTACCCCAACACCTGCGATGCCTACCTGCCCTTCTGCGCACCCTTCTGCAAGAGCATGCATGAACCTATCACAGATGTCCTCAACTACAGGTATCTAGAGTTCATGAAGGAGGAAGACAAGATTACTGGCCAGAACATGGCAGAGTTGTGGGAGAAGAGCTGGTATGCCATCTCAGATGCCGTCAACAACCCAGAGCTACGCAGAAGACTGATGGATATCCAGAAGGAAAATATGCTGAGTCAGGGGATGACCATCTCAGATACAGAAGCTTTATACACCGTCATCGATAATTTCCTGGGATCGCAGTGGACGAAGATTACCTACTTTCATGTGTCGGACTGGGCCCGCTTCATCCCTGCCCGCGTGGCTCCTGATGCTGAGGTCACCAACCAGATGGTAGAGGATATGAACTTCTATCTGAATCTGGACTTCTATGATATTTTCAATGTTCAGGAAAGTCAAGCCAGAAAATACATTCGCAGGAAGGATAATCTCAGAGAGCATATCAACAGGAGTATCAGACGTAGGACACCAGGCATGCCACCCTCGGAAGTTATCCTCCAGATTGATCCCTATGATGTGCAGAGTATAGCAGAGTTAGGCTCTCATTGCATGGATTTCCCCTGTATCAAGGAGGTTCTGGAGAATGCCGGTTACAGCTATGATGATTTCATACGATTCCTCGACACCTACCAGAAACCGCCCTATAGCATCATCATGCAACTCTACCCCTTTACGCCAATAGAACCTCAGGTCAAGGAATTTGCCAAGACCACGGATTGCAAGATTCTCTTTGTGTATGGCCAATATGACCCATGGAGTTCGGCGGGCATTCAGGATTCGGATATCCCTGCCTCTCAAACCAATGTACAGCGTATCCTTGTCCCTGCCGGTGTCCATAGCAGCAGGGTTAGCGATGGAGCCGCCTATTCGCCACTTGACCCAAACATCGGGAGGACAATCATTGAGAAGACCAAAAACATGCTGAGCCTGACCACAGGCATCAATCCGATCCTAAACTCTCCGAAGGAGGAGGGACAGATTTACAACCTGGCCGGCCAACGCGTAGCCAATAGCTACAGAGGCTTCGTTATCAAGAACGGAAAGAAAAAATACCTGAGATAATCTCCTCTAAGCATAAACTCATAACAAAACAAGGTGGATCCCTTTGGTTCCACCTTATTTATATATACGTAAAGTTCGATAATTTCGTTTATCTGTCGCTAACGGGAGATAAAGGATTCCCGCTTCATCTTGGCATCGAAAATCCATTTGGTGAGTCGTGGATGCCGGATGGAAAACCTGATAAGCCTGAAGCCCATAGGACTGAAGAAAAGGCGGAAGAGTTTCTCCTCGTTTTTCATCTTCCGGAAAACCTCGCGATTGGTTTCGGAGAACGGCTTGTTCTCTACGATGGCGCGATAGGCATTATACGCTGTCTTAAACGCATCATAGAGCCCTTCGCCTGTAATTCTGTTGGCAAATCCGCCGGCATCGCCAATGAGGATGACATTGGGGACCGTTGACCGGACAGTATTCATGGGTATATTTGCTCCAACAAATTTGGTTTCTGTAATGTTGAAGTCTTTGAGCACCTGTCTGAACGTCTCGCGGTTGGTTTCAGGGCCATGGAATCCGTAGATATCGCGGTCTATGCTGGAGAATTTTAAAAAGCAGCCTGGGCTGTAACGGCGCGAGAAGTGGATGAATACCTCATCATAGCCCTGCTTTTGGGTGTACTCTTCCATAAAAAGTATCTGCCCTTTGGGTTTACCGAACATCTGACGGCGCACTCTGCTGTTGGCTCCATCGGCCCCGATAAGGTAATCACAGGTCAGTTGGAGGCCGGATTTCATGGTTACAAGAATACGGCCGTCTGTTTGCTGTTCAAAACACATGAAAGAGTCTTTTATCAGCCTGCCGCCAGCTTGCAGGTAGTGCTGCAATAGCGCATAGTCAAAATCCTTGCGGTTGGTCATGCGTATCTCCAATTCGGATTCAAACTCACACATAGGGCCGTCCTCTTGCTGGAAACGTATGTGACGGACAGGGTGATAGTCGTACTTAATGCCAGGCATCAGTTTGTCCAGTAGACGCCATGCCTTGGGGGTAAGTCCACCACCACAGATCTTCTCGCGGGGGAAGGTTGCAAAATCGGCCAGAAGACAGTCTGTGCCGGATTGGAGCAACAGATAACCTAAAACGGAGCCGGCAGGACCGGCTCCGATGACTAAAACTTTTACATGTTGTATATTGTTCATAGAGAATGTTTATTCCTTATCCAAAAGAATCTTCATCATCTCGATAGCTGAATACGGAATGGGAGTACCAGGACCGAAGATGCAAGCTACGCCAGCCTTATAGAGGAAGTCGTAGTCCTGAGCGGGGATTACACCACCGGCAGTAACCATGATGTCCTCGCGGCCCAACTTCTTCAACTCCTCGATGAGCTGAGGGATAAGGGTCTTGTGACCTGCAGCGAGAGACGAAGCGCCAACGATGTGCACATCGTTCTCGACAGCCATACGGGCAGCCTCCTCGGGTGTCTGGAACAAGGGTCCCATATCCACGTCGAAGCCACAGTCGGCATAACCTGTTGCTACAACCTTTGCACCACGGTCATGACCGTCCTGACCCATCTTGGCAACCATAATACGAGGACGACGGCCCTCCTTCTTGGCAAATTCATCGGTAAGGCGCTTGGCCTCCTCGAATTCCTTATCGTTCTTAGATTCTGAACTATACACGCCTGAAATTGTTCTGATTACTGCTTTATAACGGCCTACGATAGCCTCGCAAGCGTCGCTGATTTCTCCCAAGGTAGCACGATGACCGGCTGCGATGACAGCAAGATCGAGCAGGTTATGCTCAGACTTTTTACCCTCGCTGAACTCGCGTACACACTCAGTGATGGCAGCCAAATCTTTCTTGACCTGAGCCTCATCGCGGTTAGCACGCAATTCTTTAAGGGCAGCTTCTTGCTGCAGACGAACAGCAGTATTGTCAATCTCGAGAATATCGATAGGATCTTCGTGCTCGAGACGATACTTATTGATACCAACGATGGTCTGTGTACCAGAGTCGATACGAGCCTGGGTACGGGCAGCAGCCTCCTCGATACGCATCTTGGGCAGACCAGTCTCAATAGCCTTGGCCATACCACCCAGCTTCTCAATTTCCTGGATGTGCTCCCATGCCTTGGTGTAAAGTTCCTGCGTGAGCTTCTCTACGTAGTAAGAACCTGCCCAGGGATCAATGTGCTTGCACACCTGTGTCTCGTTCTGGATATAAATCTGAGTGTTACGAGCGATACGGGCAGAGAAGTCGGTGGGCAGAGCGATAGCCTCATCAAGGGCGTTGGTATGCAGAGACTGAGTATGTCCCAGGACGGCAGCCATAGCCTCGATACAGGTACGACCAACATTATTAAATGGATCCTGCTCGGTGAGTGACCAACCAGAGGTCTGAGAGTGGGTACGCAGAGCCATTGACTTAGGATTCTTGGCACCGAACGACTTCACAATCTTGGCCCACAACAGACGACCTGCACGCATCTTGGCAATCTCCATGAAATGGTTCATACCAATAGCCCAGAAGAATGACAGACGAGGTGCGAAAGCATCTACATCAATACCGGCATTTATACCGGCACGCAGATAGTCCATACCATCGGCCAAGGTGTAAGCCAACTCAATGTCGGCAGTAGCGCCAGCCTCCTGCATATGATAACCAGAGATAGAGATGCTGTTGAACTTAGGCATCTTCTGTGATGTGTACTCGAAGATATCTGCAATAATCTTCATTGAGAATGCTGGTGGGTAGATGTAGGTGTTACGCACCATGAACTCCTTGAGAATATCGTTCTGGATGGTACCAGCCATTTCCTCGAGCTTAGCACCCTGCTCCAAACCTGCATTGATATAGAAAGCAAGTACGGGGAGTACACCACCGTTCATAGTCATAGAAACAGACATCTTGTTCAGGGGGATACCAGCGAAGAGGACCTTCATATTCTCCAGTGAACAGATGCTTACACCAGCCTTTCCGACATCACCTACAACACGCTGGTTGTCGGGGTCATAACCACGATGGGTGGGAAGGTCGAACGCAACGGAAAGACCTTTCTGACCAGATGCTAGGTTACGGCGGTAGAAGGCGTTACTCTCCTCGGCAGTAGAGAATCCGGCATACTGACGGATAGTCCACGGACGGAAAGGATACATCATACTATACGGACCACGCAGGAAAGGAGGAATACCGGCAGCGAAGTCCAGGTGCTCCATACCCTCGAGGTCTTCCTTTGTATATACAGGCTGAATATCTATCTGCTCGGGAGTTCTCCAGTTGGCAGTAATACCAGCCTCTTTTTGCCATTGCTGGCCATTCTTTGCCTCTATTCCGGCAAAGATGTCTATGTTGTTGAATTGTTTTCTTGCCATAACTAGATTCCGAGTTTTGCGTTGTACTCTTTCAGAGTCTCAAGCTGATTTGACCTTACATGGATAAAATTCTCGATACCTGCAGCCTTGAGGTCCTCCGTGCAAGCGGGTGCACCAGCCACTACGTAGAGGGCACGACCATTCAGGTACTTGAAGGCGGGAATAGCATACTCGGCATACTCATCATCGCTAGAGCAGATGACAACAATGTCTGCACCAGCCTCCAGTGCCTTATCTACTCCTTCCTCAACGGTGGGGAAGCCCAGGTTGTCGATTACCTTGTAACCGGCAGCAGCCAGGAAGTTGCATGAGAACTGCGCACGAGCCTGACGCATAGCCAGGTTACCGATGGTAAGCATGAAGGCAACAGGAACCTTCTTGGCCTTCTCGGTAGTCAGGCGCAGAGATTCAAAGTCAGAAGCCAGACGTGTGGGCTTGAGGGCCGCAATTGATGCCTCTTCTGAGTGACAACAACAGCAACCTGCTGCAGGCTCCTTGCCTTCGCTCTTCTCCGTGAAGTTGGGGAACTGATTGGTACCCAGCAAGAACTCCTTACGTTTGCCGGCATTGCCGTGACGGGTTGCGTTGGTCTCATTGATAGTATTCTGGATATTACCTGCCAGAGTTTCCTTCAGGAAGCCACCCTTCTCCTCTACATCGAGGAAGAGTTTCCATGCCTGCTCGGCAAGAGCCTTTGTCAAGGTCTCAAGGAAGTACGAACCGCCGGCTACATCGACAATACGACCGAAGTGGCACTCCTCCTTCAGCAAGAGCTGCTGGTTACGAGCAATACGCTCGGCAAAATCTGTAGGGACTTCATAAGGAGTATCGAAAGGTACAACGACCATGCTATCTACGCCACCCAACGCAGCAGACATGGCCTCTGTCTGGCTACGCAACAGGTTAACATAGCTGTCGAAAAGGGTCTGGTTGTAAGTGGTAGTAACAGCACAAATGTGCATCTTAGCACTCTCCTTGTCTGCTGTGTACTGACTTACAATCTGAGACCACAGCATACGTGCGGCGCGTATCTTGGCAATTTCCATGAAATAAACGCCGTTGATACCCAAGTTGAACTTGATGTTCTGAGCTGCCAACTCAGGAGCAATACCAGCCTCAGTCATTGAAGCCATATATTCGTTACCCCAAGCAAGAGCATAACCTAAATCCTGATAGCTATATGCACCAGCATCAGTCAACTTGTAGGCGTTAACGGCTACGGCACGGAACTGGGGGAAGTCCTTCAACGCCTCTACCATCTCCCTGGCCTGAGGGATGAGACTTGCACGGTCCTTACCACTGCAGAGAATCTTCTCGATGGGGTCAAAAGAGATGCTACCCACAATCTTAGCCTTATCACATCCCTTCTGCAGGAAGTAAGCCACCAGCAACTTGGCCAACTCCAAGCTGTGACGCTGACAGGTCTTGAAGTTCAACTCTACACACTCGACGTAGATACCGTCCAGCAAGGTAGCAATGTAATCTGCACTTAGCTGATCTGCGGGAATAAAAAAGCCAAGACTATCAACCCCCTTGTTCAAAATGTCAAGAGCCTTTTCATTTGCTGCCTTGGCGCTTTCACACTTGATGTCCTGACGGACATACCATTCATTGTCTGCGGCCTTGTTGCCGCGAACATAGGGGAACTCGCCGGGAAGGGCGTTAACAAGGGCCAGATTCTCCACATCTTCCTTGCGGTAGAAGGGTTCCATGCTGAAGCCTTCGTTGGTTCTCCATACCATCTTCTTCTGATAGTCTGCACCTTTGAGGTCAACCTCAATCTTATCACGCCATTCCTGACGGGTGGGTGCAGTAAAGTCAGAGAAGAGTCTTTCTTTACTATCTGCCATAATTGTTATTTGAAAAAAATAATGTTTCAGTTTAAAGTGGACACAAAGTTAAGTTAATTTTGGTATAACAACAAATAAAAACGGATAAAATGAATAATTATGCACACAAAAGAACAGAAATAGCAGATACAAATAACAATCTATTCTATTTTTGCGTACCTTTGCAGCCGAAAAAAAGGAAAAGAAGAAAATGGAATGGTTTCTTAGTCTGTTGACCAACACCTCTGGTGTAGGTCATATTGTTATGTTATATGCCTTTGTGATAGCCGTAGGTATTGCGTTGGGCCGTGTAAAGATAGGTGGTAAGAAGAACGGCATAGCCTTGGGTGTAACATTCGTTCTTTTTGTAGGCATCCTTATGGGGCACCTTCACAAGAGCGCTGGCATAGTATCCGAAGAGGGTTTTGCCGCCCCAGGCAATGTACTGACGTTTATTCAGGATTTCGGCCTGATACTTTTTGTATATTGTATAGGTATTCAGGTGGGTCCGGGTTTTATGGAATCCTTCAAGACTGGAGGTCTGAAGATGAATCTCATTGCCATGGGCATCGTGCTACTGAATGTCTTATGCTGCATTGGACTTTTTTTCCTGATCTTTTATAACGGAGGCAGTATGGCAGGCGAGAACAGTAAGAGTCTCGCTATGATGGTAGGTGTACTTTGCGGCGCCATCACCAACACTCCTGGTCTTGGTGCCGCTACAGAAGCTTGTGGCAGTATTTTCGGTTCCAGCGCTCCCTCGATAGCCAACGGTTATGCCTGTGCCTATCCATTGGGTGTGGTTGGTATCATTCTGGCCATCATTGCTGTTAGACTTCTTACGCGAACCTCATTAAAGGAAGAACAAAATGCTATAGAACAGGAGAAGGCTGCAAACCCACACGCCACTCCTCACAGAATGACCATCAGTTGCAAGAACCCATATATCGTAGGTAAAAGCATTCTGCAAGTTCGTGAATTCCTGGGACGCGACTTTGTATGTAGCCGTATCCTGCACCAGGGGCACGTTAGTATCCCTAACCGCAGTACTGTGCTGGGCGATGGCGACATGTTATATGTAACCTGTGCCGCTGCAGACACAGAAGCAATAAAGGCTTTCATCGGTCCGGAAGACAACAGTATAGTATGGGAGGAACAGGATGTGCCAATGGTAAGCAAGCATGTAATGGTAACACAGCCCAAGATGGCTGGCAAAACCTTAGGCGAGATACACTTTAGCAGTGTATACGGCGTAAACGTAACACGTGTTCGTAGAGGTGACCTGAACCTGTTTGGAGAGCGTAACCTTCGCCTTCAAATGGGTGACCGAGTTGTGGTTGTGGGTCCTGAAGATGCTGTTGATCGCGTGGCTGCCAAGATGGGAAACAGCGTGAAGAAACTGGACCACCCGAACCTTTCAGCCATCTTCATAGGCATATTGGTGGGTATCATATTTGGCTCTATCCCCTTTGCTCTTCCCGGCGTTCCCACACCTGTTAAGTTAGGTTTGGCTGGTGGCCCTCTGATTGTGGCTATTGCTATTGGAGCCTATGGCTATAAGTTCAAGCTGAATGCCTATACCACCACCAGTGCCAACCTGATGTTGCGCGAGATTGGTCTGGCTCTGTTCCTGGCCAGCGTAGGTATAAAGGCAGGAGCAAACTTTGTAGACACCGTTATAGACGGCGATGGCCTAACCTACGTATGGTGCGGTTTCATCATTACCGTATTACCTATTCTTATTATGGGTGTCGTGGCACGTAAGTGGGCTAAAATCAACTACTGCACCCTGATGGGACTGATAGCAGGTTCCACCACAGACCCGCCAGCATTGGCCTTTGCCAACCAGACAGCGGGAAACGATGCACCTGCGGTAGGTTACAGTACCGTCTACCCTTTGAGCATGTTCCTGCGCATCCTCACCGCTCAGCTTATTATCCTACTGCTCTGCGTAGCGTAAGAGAAAACAACTTTTAACGCTCTAAGACAGGGCGGCCATTAAGGTCATACGATTTACCATTTACCGTTTGGGGAGAGATGATAATCCCTGAACGGTAAATTTGTTTACGATAGGCCTCCGTTTCATGATTCCTGGATTCCGACTCTTGGATTGCCCCTATGCCCGTGACATCAGGAAGCAAGAGAAGGTTCTGGTACTCAGTCTCAGTGATGGGAATAACCGTACCATGACGAGGAGTAAAAGCACCCTGCGTAGTCGTATTCTTTCGGAAGGTAAACTGGAAGAGGTCGGGCGATGAACAGAACTGATAATGTCCGTTCATATAGCAATCGTACATAAGAATCCAGTCATCGCTATCGATAAGTCGGAAAATACCTGCTCCCTCGACAGCTTCCGTTGTCTGCTGCAAGGTTCCACTGGGAGCGCTCCACTGACTACCTTCTTCCCCTGCAGGAGCGGTTAGACTTGTAGCAGTCACCTGGCAGATGCCACCTGCGCCCTCATTCTTGTAGAAGGCATGATAAAGGCTATCGTTCTCGTTGAATACGATATCCATATCTATGGTAGCACCACCTCGGTCATAGAAGTAAGTAGGTTCGCTTTCCAAGTCGGTAAAATCTTCATTAGCATAAGCATAGAAAACCTTGTCGTAAGGAACAACACCATCGTTGGTCAGAATAGAGAAATAAACAAGGTACTTTTTGGCCACAGGGTCATAGATGGTCTCGGGCGCCCAGACACGGGTAACATTAGCAAAGTACGTTCCTGCATAGCGTGTCGGGAAGTGCACTTTGCTGGTCTGCCAACTAATCAAGTCGTCCGAACGCATAAGCACGATACCTCGGTTACTGCTCCACCCCAGTTCACTGCGCATATCGGTGGCAACCATATAGAAACGTCCATCTTCTCCACGCAGGATGTGCGGATCACGCAGTCCGCCCATAACGGTAATATCCTTTGCCGTAACAACAGGTTTGTTCTTATTGATAACCTTGTAATTGTAACCATCATTCGAGACGGCATAATAGATATTCTCGTCGCTATTGCTGGGGAAGAAAGTGAAGAGATAATGAGCATAGGGACTGTCCTTCTGACGGACATATACATCGAAGGTCTTGGTGGCCGACTCTTCTCCATTAGTCAGTGTAGCCGTGAGTGTAACATGTGTACGTTTTTTTTCTGGAGTCCCCACAACCTTTCCATTATTGGAAAGCAAGTCGGTATTGTCGGATTCCCATGTGATAGTGGATCCATAAGTACCCTTATTGGGCAACGTGACACCCTCGTAAAGATTGTTGATGCTACTGGGTAGTGTCAGTTCCTTAAGGTCCATACTGATAGCATCTTTGCTACTGAGGTGATTCAGCGCATCAACATACGTAGCATATCCAGCCAGCATTTCATCACTGATGACTGTGTCATAGATGCTGAAGTCAGCATAAAGGGCGTTCTTCAGGTAGGCATCACCATCATAGCAACTCTTTCCCAAGTAGTTCTGAACCAATGCATTCAGATTTGCCGGATGAGTCTTCATATTGGTATTCTGACTCTTCTTCTTACCGTTCACATAAAGAGAACCCGTATTGCCATTCTGAATATACGTAATATTAACCCATTCTCCCTGAGCAATGGGCACGTTAGGGGTAACGTTGGACTCGCCACTCCAGTTGGATGTCGAGATGGAATAGCGTGTATCCTTGGCACTAAGGAAGAGATACCCCTGACTGGAGTTTCTGGCAAAACACCAGACAAAGTTACCTGCACCGGAGACAGAGGTACTCTTTGGCACATAGACCGTAGTGCTAATGGTAAATGTTTCGTCCAGGCAGCTCATCACATGCCTGAAATCTGTACCGAAGTCAAAGTATCCATCTGCACTACCCAGACTGAGCACAGACTTGGAACCGTATTTTGTCAATTCGGCGCCATTCACCAGAGTGCCAGTGAACTGGTCTGCAGCATCACTGAGTTTCGCAAATTCAAAGATAATGGGGAACACCACCTCTTCTTCTGTCTGCACCTTAGGACGAGCATCGAAAAGTGTCTTTATCTCTTCGTCTGTGAGAGCCTTGTTGAAAATGCGGAAGTTATCCATCATGGCGTTTGTCATATAGGCATCAGATGCGTACGGAGAACGCCCTAACCAACTTTGGGTAACACTGGATGCAAATTCTGATGGATGAACAGAAGTGCTGACAGAGTTCTTTCGTACACCATCCGCGTAGATAGAACAAGAACCACCTTTTTGAACAACTGTAACCGTATGCCACTCATCCTCACGAAGTCCCTGAGATGAATATGCCATGTAGGCTGAGGAATTCTTTATCTCATAATACCAGTCGGAGTTACCGGCTTTATTGACCAATGCCGTATACTGACCAGTGCCATTACCGATAGCCCAGGCCCAGCAATAGCTTGCCAGTGAGTTAGGAATACCCACGTTAACATCTAGGGATATCGTATAATCGCCATTTAGTTGTCCCAATACTGTACGTGCCATCTGAGTCCCCATGTCCAGGTAACCATTATTGTCGCCTGTGAAAAGTACATGGTTACCGTCCTCGAGCGTAACAATTGAGGCTGACCCATTCAGTGTGGCAGCATAAGAGCCGCTGTCATCGCTTTCACTGTCAAAACTATAGCTAACCAACAGGCCGTCAATTTCACCGACAGAATTAGCTGCATGTAACGGCATTGTCAAACTAGTGGCAAGAGCACAATAAAGTATAAGAGAAAAGCTGCCTTTCATCGGATTTTTACTTATTATATTCATAATGTATTGTTAGTCTAGGTATTACAAATGCAAAAATACTATTAATTCAGGTATTTTCATCAGAGACAATATAGAATTTCGCACAAAAAAGCCTTTTTTGCTATTTTAGCTTCAATTTGGGCAAAAACAAATAGAAAACATCGTTTGAGAAAGGTCAAAATAATACAACTGCGAGTTTACGTTTTTCATTATACAGAAGCAGAAAAAAACAAATTTGTTTGGCAGAAGCCTAATATTTTTCTAAATTTGCAACATCATTTTTGATTATACATTTATACTTTTATTTTATGTCTTTGCTTATTGTATTTAAGCTGTTGGGCTCTTTGGCCCTGCTCATGTTCGGTATGAAGGCCATGAGCGAGGCCCTGCAGAAAATGGCCGGCCCCCAATTGCGTCATGTCCTTGGCGCTATGACCACCAACCGTTTCACGGGTGTTTTCACAGGTATGTTTGTTACCGCAGCCGTACAGTCTTCTACAGCTACTACATTGATGACGGTTTCGTTCGTCAATGCAGGTCTGCTAACACTTATTCAGGCTATCTCGGTCATTATGGGTGCCAACATCGGTACCACCGTTACGGCATGGATTATGTCGTTAACCGACGCTTTCAATGTGCAGAGCCTTGTCTATCCAGCCTTCTTCGTAGGCATTATCTTAATATATATGAAGAAACGTCGCATCATAGGTGACTTCCTATTTGGTGTTGCGTTCCTCTTCTTAGGTTTGGGCACCCTCAAGGATACTGGCTTTTCACTTGCAAATGATCCAACCACAAAAGTAATCATAACCGATTTCTTCAGCAATTACAACGACGCCACTTTCCTCAATTCCCTCATATTCCTTCTCATGGGTAGCGTTTTAACACTCTGCGTACAAAGCTCTGCCGCCATTATGGCCATCACCATGATGCTTTGCTCTACAGGTGTGTTACACATCGACCAAGGTGTGATGCTGGTATTGGGTGAAAATATCGGTACCACAATTACCTCTAACATTGTAGCCCTCAGCGCCAATACACAAGCTCGGCGTGCAGCCTTTGCTCATATGACATTCAACGTAATAGGTGTATGTTGGGTACTCATTCTGCTGAAACCTTTCTTCACCATGGTGTGCAATATTTCAGGTTTTGACCCAACTATGAACGTTGACGATCCTGGTTTCCGCATCAAGGCCAGTATGACCCTTGCCACTTTCCATTCTGCCTTTAACATCAGCAACATGATACTGCTTATCTGGTTCGTTCCTCAGATTGAGAAATTTGTATGCTGGGTTATCAAACCTAAGATGGTTGGCGAAGAAGAGGATTTCCGCCTGCACTTCATCACCTCTGGTATCATGAAGACACCCGAGCTTTCGGTCCTCGAGGCACAGAAAGAGATACAAGCCTTCTCTGAGCGAATACAACGTATGTTCGGTATGGTACATGAGTTGCTTACCGAAAAGGATCAGAATAAGTTCAACAAGCTTTTCAGTCGTATTGAGAAATACGAGAGCATTGCAGATAATATGGAAATAAGCATCGCAGAATACCTTGACCAGGTCAGTGATGCCCATCTTTCTGACGAAACAAAGGCCAAGATACGTGCTATGCTCCGTGAGATTTCCGAGGTTGAGAGTATCGGTGACTCTTGCTACACCATGGCTCGCACCATCAACCTGAAGGTACAGGGCAAGAAGGAGCATTTCACGGAAGAGCAATATTCAAATCTGCATGCTATGATGGCTCTCACTGACCAGGCTCTCACCAATATGAACCAATTAATGAGCGGTCGCAAGGACTACTTCGACGTAAATCGTTGCTATAACATCGAGAACGAGATTAACAACTATCGCGACCAGTTGAAATCTCAAAACATTACAGATATAAACAACCATCAATACACCTATGCAGTTGGAACCATATACATGGACCTCATCAACTCTTGCGAGAAGTTAGGTGACTATGTAGTAAACGTGGTTGAGGCTCGTACGGGTACAAGAATGCATAGGTAAACATTATATGAAAAAGAATCTACTCATAGCCTTCCTGCTAATAGCAGGATTTGCCAGCGCTCATACAGAGCGAGTAATTATACAGGGCGATCACGGCAAACTGGTTGCTGATTTGCAAACGCCCGACGTAATGCAGAAGAATTGCCCCATTGTCATAATCTGCCACGGCTTTACAGGGAATAGGAACGGAGGTCTGGAGAACGGCATTGCCCAGGAACTGGAAGCCAAGGGTATTGCCAGCATACGCTTTGATTTTAATGGACATGGAGAAAGCGAAGGTGATTTCCAGCAGATGACTGTCCCCAACGAGATAGAAGATGCCCGTCATGTGTACAACTGGGTGAAAACCGATGGACGATTCGGAAAGATTGGTATAGCCGGTCACTCTCAAGGTGGCGTGGTAACATCCATGCTTGCAGGTCGGTTGGGCAAGAAAGCTTTCAAAGGCGGGGTTGTACTGCTGGCGCCTGCTGGTGTATTGCGCGATGATGCCATACGCGGAACTATTGCCGGCCAACCAGTTGAACATGGTGACCCACTGGATCCGCCCGAGTATGTTGAAGTTTGGGGACACCGTCTGGGGCGTGACTACGTAAAGACTGCCTTCTGGCTACCTATTTATGAGACAGCTGCTGGATACAAAGGTCCTGCCTGCATCATCCACGGAACAGGTGACCGTACTGTGCCCTACACCTATGGACTACGCTTCCATCAGTTGTGGCAGAACAGCGAATGGCATCTATTGGAGCGTTACGATCATGGTTTCGGACCTCATCCCGAAGAGGCGGTGAAACTGGCCGTAACATTCTTCACGAAGCAGTTCTAGCGCTAAACATAAGAAAATAAAGAACCCCCTTCTGGCCGTTCCAGCCAAAAGGGGGTTCTTTATTATATTCAATAGCTTAGAAGTAGAATCCAAGACCTATCTTGAGTCCTACCTTAGTACCATCAGAGAATTTGTTGAGACAAGGCTCAAAATAGATGGCAGGTTCTATACTGACTACGCGGTTCAGATAATAGCAATAGCCGACCTCTATAGGCAACTGCAGATAATCTGCATTTACAGCAGCATGCTTATACTGCAGACCTGCACCCAGGAAGATACCGTTTGACTGGAAATAATAACGTGCACCAGCACCTACTGTTACACAATTAAGGTCATTTGCAGGAGCAGCCTGCCACTGGTGATTGTATTCCAAACGTCCCGTAGCCATCCACGAATCTGCAAAGAAATATCCAGCTGTAGCCTGTAGACCCAAACCGAATTTCTCGCCGCTACTATATGACAGATTCAAGCCCGTAAGAGACGCACCTACATACTTGGTTCCCTGTTCGAACTGAGCATAAGAACCCATAGAAACAACTGCGAACAACAGTAATAAAAGACTCTTTCTCATAATCGTAATAAGGCCTCCTTTAACTCTGCAAAAAGAGAACTGCTTTAAGACCTACGGCAGTTTAGGTTATATTGATTACTATTCTTATTCTTCCATATAAAGAATCCGCCTGTACAGCACACCATCACCACGATGCCTGCAATCAGACCGAAATGATGGATATCCGATGCTTTCAAGCCCAGCTTATAAAGAATATTACTGAATCCCTCAGGCGCACCTATAATATAAGAGGTGCAGACAACCGACATGAACATGGCAGGCAAGAGGCAGATCCAATAGACCTTGCGCTTACGGGCCAGCCAGACCGTCGATGCCCACAAGGTGATGCAAGCCAGCGTCTGATTGAACCATGCGAAATAACGCCATAATACATTAAAATCAATAAACATCAGCAAAGTGGCTATAGCAAAGAGAGGCAGGCAGAGCACCAGTCGGCTCCACACCTTCTTCTGTCCCATATGCAGGAAATCGGCAGCTATCAGACGGGCGCTACGGAAGGCAGTATCACCACTGGTAATAGGAGCCGCTACCACACCAAGGACAGCAAGGACAGCACCTACGGCTCCCATCCAATTGGTACTTACCGCATTAACCACAATGGCAGGATTACCCATCGAAGCCAACTTCTCATAAGCCGTTGCACCAGCCTCTCCGGGAAGAGTGCTCGCAAACTTAATCGTAGCGGCAGCCCAGATAAGAGCCACAACACCCTCGGTAATCATGGAGCCGTAGAAGATAGGACGGCCGTATCTCTCATTTGTAAGACAACGGGACATAAGCGGGCTCTGCGTACCATGGAATCCGCTGATGGCTCCACATGCTATGGTGATACATAGAATCGGGAAAATAGCCAGCCCCTTGGGATGATGGGTGACAAAAGGCTGGTCGGTAATCTCGGGTATCCAACCCTGTGCCGTATAGATATGCCATCCAATACCCAACGCCATCACCAACAGTGCAAAGCCGAATAAAGGATAAATCTTACCAATCAACTTGTCTATGGGCAGGAAGGTAGCTATCAGGAAATAGAACAGAATGACGATAACCCAGAACCATTTGCTCCATAGCCATCCCTGATCGGTAATCATATTATCGAGCAGAGCAGCAGGCGTGACGATGAAGACAGTTCCCACCAACACCAGCAGAATCAGGGAACAGAGGCGCATAAGGATACGCATACTCATACCCAACTCGTCGCCTATCATCTCAGGCAAGGACACTCCGCCCTTGCGAACACATATCATACCACACATATAATCATGAACAGCTCCGGCAAAGATACAGCCAAAGACTATCCACAGGTAGGCGGCAGGACCGAAGAGAATACCCAGAATGGCTCCGAAGATGGGACCCGTGCCGGCAATGTTCAAGAATTGGATAAGGAAAACCCTCCAAGGAGAAATGGGAATATAGTCCACTCCGTCACGCTTGGTATAGCACGGCATAGAAGAGGTGTGATCCTTGGGGGTAAACACTTTGTCAACAACAGCTCCGTAAATAAGATATCCCAGGAGCAATGTAATCAGGGCAAAAGTAAAGGTTATCATATTTGTATGTGTTATTCAATTTTCTTGTTATCGTACCAGACATACAGTACCGTAAATACTGTTGTTATGATTGCGGCCAAAGCTTCACTTGTTGCCACAGGCAAACCTAAGCCATTACTTTTGTCAACCAGGATAAACTCGCTGCTGACGCTCAGCATGAAAACAGCAGGCAGGAAGGCAATAATCCAACTCCAACGCGGGAGAATACCCGTACCGTCTTTTCTATGATGCAGATAATGTGTAATAGTGAAGAATGTAAAGGTAGCCAATACCTGATTGAACCAACTGACGTATAGCCATAACACCTTGAAACTGCTGACGTTGAGCATGAGAATAGCTATAAGAAACAGCGGAGCAGCTAGGAGGATACGGCGAGTCACTGTTTTCTGGTCAAAACCACTAAAATCGGCACATATCATACGAGCAGCACGGAAAGCCGAGCCACCTGTACTCATTGGTGCAGCCACAATGCCCAACACTGCCAGGACAAGCCCTGCACTGCCCAACCAGTCGTTACACATACGTTCCACCAGAAGACCAGGATTCATCTTCACTGTTCCACATGCTGTCATCGCATTGTATAGCTTCTCGTATGGTGTAGCACCTGCAATATCCATCATATCGACGAACTTAATGGCAGCAGCTGCCCAGATAAGGGCAACTATGCCTTCCGTCACCATTGCTCCGTAGAAGCAACGCAATCCATATTTCTCATTTTTGATACAACGGGCCATCATAGGACTTTGCGTAGCATGAAAACCACTTACCGCACCGCAGGCAATGGTAATGAACAATCCCGGGAATAATGGCGTATAGGAAACAGGGTAATGATCTGTAAAGGAGTCTGCTATACTAGGGATGTTGCCATCGTGTGTGAAAATACCCACGCCAATGAGCACAGCCATGATAAGCAGCGCAGCACCAAACACTGGATATATGGTTCCGATAACCTTGTTGATAGAGAATACCGTGACAGCCAGGTAGAAAACCAGAATTACAACCGTCCATATCAGATTGGTATTTTCAACATCAAACAACCTCAGCGTCAACTGATCCATCAGTCCTGCAGGAATCAGCACAAAAGATGCTCCTACACATATCATCAAGATCAACGTCACGACACGCATCACCAGTCGACACACATTACCAAGTTCATCGCCGATTATTTCGGGAAGCCCCATTCCATTACGCCGAATACTTATCATACCTGCCATGTAATCGTGCATCGCACCCCCCAGGATGCAACCAAGCACAATCCACAGGAAAGCAGCAGGTCCATAGAGGACACCCATCATTGCGCCAAAAATAGGACCTGTTCCAGCAATATTCAGAAATTGCACAGTGTACACCTTCCAGGTGGGCATGGGGATATAGTCAGAGCCGTCCTGACGAGTGTAGCAAGGTGTCTTGCGGTTGGGATCTATGCCAAAAACCTTTTCAACAAAAGTACCATAGAGAAAATACCCCAGCACCAGGCAAGCCATTGCAATGCAAAATGTAATCATACCTGTTCTTTACCTTCTTTTTTTTCTAATCCTTCGCAAAGATACGAAAAATGTTCAATGTTCAATGTTCAATATTCATTTTTTTGTATCTTTGTAGCATGAAAAAATATATTTGCCCTATCTTAACTGCCATTTTATTTGTAATGGCACAGTTTTCGACAGCTCAAGAATTGTTTTCTCCTGCCCACTCTGCACCCAAGTATGAGGTAAGAGGCGTATGGATTACCACCCTAAGCGGACTGGATTGGCCCAAGACAAAAGCTACATCCGCTGCTAAGCGTGAACAGCAAAAGCAGGAATTATGCAAAATACTGGACCAACTTAAAGCGGCAAGGATAAATACCGTCTTTATGCAGACAAGAGTAAGAGGCTCTGTTATCTACCCCAGTAAGATTGAACCGTGGGACATTTGTCTGACTGGGCAGTTCGACAAAGACCCAGGCTATGACCCGTTGGCATTTGCCATAGAAGAGACGCACAAACGTGGCATGGAACTGCACGCATGGGTAGTAACAGTACCCAGTTTTAAGATTAAAGATGCAACGAAGATGGGGCCTAAGAGTCTACTGAAGACGCACCCTGAGTTGCTAAAGAAACATAACGATACGTATTACCTCGATCCAGGCCTGCCCGGATCGGATGATTATCTGGTAGGCATTTGCAAGGAGATTGTAAGCCGTTATGACGTAGATGGCATACACTTTGATTACATCCGTTACCCTGAAAATGCCGAAGGATTCCCCGATGGCGCTACATATAAGAAATATGGTGGCAAACAGCAGAAAGGCGAATGGCGCCGAGCCAACATTACCCGCATGGTACGCAAAACACATACGGCCATAAAGGCATTGAAGCCATGGGTACGACTCAGTTGTTCACCTGTGGGCAAGTTCAAGGATATGCGTCGTTATTCCTCACGTGGATGGAACGCCTACACTGCAGTTTATCAGAACGCACAAGGATGGCTGCGCGACGGTATCATGGATATGCTCTGTCCTATGATGTACTTCCAGGGTGATCATTTCTATCCCTTTGCTGCCGACTGGCAGGAGAACAGCTACGGACGCACCATCGTCCCTGGCTTGGGCATATACTTTCTCTCTCCCCGCGAAAAAGACTGGGACCTCGGCGTCATTCAGCGTGAACTCTGCTACATTCGCGAACAGGGTCTGCAAGGACAGGCATATTTCCGCAGTCAGTTCCTGACAGAGAACACAAAGGGCCTTTATGATTACGTAAAGACAGCCTATTACCCCTACCCTGCTCTGCTGCCGCCTATGACATGGCAAAGCAAGACGTTGCCAACTGCGCCAGAAGTAAAGGAAGAGAGAACAGGCCCCACAACGGCTTGTCTGAAGTGGAATCCCATAAAGGATTGCCGATACGTTATCTATGCCAGCAAGCAGTTGCCTGTAGATACCTCTGACCCAGCCAACATCGTTACGGTAATACCCGAGTGTGAATACCACTACAATCTGCTTTCCTCTACCCTTTTGGGTCTTCACTTCACGGTTACCGCTTTAGACAGATACGGCAACGAGAGCAAATAATCAACACAAACATATACAAAAAAATAAGGTGGAACCCGAAAGGTCCCACCTTATTTATATTCATTGGGCTTGTATTACAAGCTCCAATCTTCCTGAGTCTTACGGATGTAACTCTGATAACGACGCTTAGCGGCAGCCTTACATGCATCGTAAAGCTCCTGAGCCTCGGCGGGAGCAGCCTTCTTCAGAGAGAGGAAGCGAACCTCGCCCTCGAGGAAATCCTGGAACTTATCCCAGTCGGGATCCTTGCTATCCAACTGGAAGGGGTTCTTGCCCTCTTCTGCCAGAGCAGGATTGTTACGCCACAACTGCCAGTAACCACATTCAACAGCCTTAGCCTCCTCAGCCTGGCTCTTACCCATACCGCCCTTGGCCTTCAGACCGTGGTTGATACAGGGAGCATAACCGATGATGAGTGAAGGTCCGTGCCAAGCCTCAGCCTCGCGGAAGGCCTTCAGACACTGACTCTGATCAGCACCCATAGCTACCTGGGCAACATATACGTTGCCATAGGTTGCCTGCATAAGACCAAGGTCCTTCTTGCCGGCACGCTTACCGTTGGCAGCGAACTGGGCAATAGCACCGATAGGAGTAGCCTTAGATGCCTGACCACCTGTGTTAGAGTAAACCTCGGTATCGATAACAAAGATGTTAACATCCTCGCCAGAACCGATAACGTGATCCAGACCTCCATAACCGATATCGTAAGAAGCACCGTCACCACCGATAATCCACTGAGAGCGCTTAACCAGGTAGTGTTCGAGCTCCTTCAACTGAGCACAAACGGGGCAACCGGCCTTAACACCCTCAGCAATGAAGGGCTTCAGAGCAGCGGCAGCAGCCTTTGAGCCGTCAGCATCGTTCTTCTGCTCAATCCAGTTCTGTGCAGCAGCCTTGAACTCGGCACTTGCCTTATCGCCAGCGATGAGCTCGTTGAGCAAATCGGTAATGCGGTTCTTCATCTTCTTGTTGGCAAGAACCATACCCATACCATATTCGCAGAAGTCCTCGAAGAGTGAGTTAGACCATGCGGGACCCTGACCCTTCTCGTTCTTGGTATATGGAGTTGAAGGAATAGAACCTGAATAGATAGATGAACAGCCCGTAGCGTTAGCAACCATCTGACGGTCACCGAAGAGCTGAGAAATCAACTTAACATAAGGAGTCTCACCACAACCAGAGCATGCGCCGCTGAACTCGAAGAGAGGAGTAGCGAACTGGCTGTTCTTGGGGCTCTGCTTGATGTCAACAAGATCTTGCTTGCTCTTTACGTTCTTTATGCAGTAGTCCCAGTTGGCAGCTTCCTTAGCAGCAGCCTCTGAAGAGTCGTCGTAAGCAACCATTGTAAGAGCCTTGCCCAACTTGGGATTGCCGGGACAAACATCGGCACAGTTACCGCAGCCCAGACAGTCCTTAACACCTACCTGCATTACGAAGTGCATACCCTTCATAGCGGCAGGAGCCTTCATCTCGAGAGAAGCACCCTGGAAGCCCTTCACCTCTTCATCGTCCATAACGATAGGACGGATACAAGCGTGAGGACAAACGAAGGCACACTTGTTACACTGGATACAGTTCTCGGGATTCCAGACAGGAACGAAGCCGGCAACACCACGCTTTTCATAAGCAGCGGTACCCTGCTCCCAAGCACCATCCTCATAACCCTTGTATGCAGAAACGGGCAGGTCAGCACCGTTCTGAGCATTGATAGGACGAACCAGATTAGAAACGAATGCGGGCTCATCACGTACGATAGCCTCATCATCGGGAAGGTTAGCCCATGCAGGATCTACGGCCAGTGTCTTGTATTCACAACCGCGGTCAACGGCAGCGTAGTTCATGTTAACAACATCCTCGCCCTTCTTGCCATAAGACTTAACAATAGCCTTCTTCATCTGCTCTACTGCCAACTCTACGGGGATAACCTCGGTGATGCGGAAGAAAGCAGACTGCAGGATGGTATTGGTACGGTTACCCAGACCAATCTCCTGAGCAATCTTGGTAGCGTTGATATAGTAAACTGTAATATTCTTCTGTGCGAAGTACTTCTTTACGCTGTTGGGCAGGAAGTTAACCAGCTCCTCACCGTCGAAGATCGTGTTCAGCAGGAACTGACCGTTCTGACGAAGACCACGAAGTACATCGTACATACGCAGATAAGCCTGAACGTGGCAAGCCACGAAGTTAGGAGTCTTAATCTGGTAAGTTGAACGGATGGGGGTATCACCGAAACGCAAGTGAGAGCAGGTGAAACCACCAGACTTCTTAGAGTCGTAAGAGAAGTATGCCTGGCAATACTTGTTGGTATTGTCACCGATAATCTTAACTGAGTTCTTGTTAGCACCTACAGTACCATCAGCACCCAGACCGAAGAACTTAGCCTCGAAGATACCTTCACCACCAAGTGCCATCTCCTCCTTAGCAGGCAGAGAAGTGAAGGTGAGGTCATCAACGATACCTACGGTGAAGTGATCCTTAGGCTGAGGCAACTCCAGGTTTTCGTAAACGCTGAGAATCATGGTAGGAGTTACGTCGGCAGAACCCAGACCGTAACGGCCGCCTACGATAACGGGAGCATTCTGCTTGCCGTAGAAAGCATCCTTAACATCGAGCAACAGAGGTTCGCCATTGCTTCCGGGCTCCTTGGTACGATCCAGAACAGCGATACGCTTGCAAGAAGCAGGAACAGCCTTCAACAGATGTTCTACGCTGAAGGGACGATACAGGTGAACGCTAACCAAACCATACTTCTTGCCATTGGCGTTAGCATAGTCGATAGCCTCGCGAGCAGCCTCGGTACCAGAACCCATCATGATGATAATCTGCTCGGCATCCTCAGCACCATAGTAGCTGAAGAGCTCGTACTTACGGCCTGTACGCTCAGAGATAGCGGCCATATATTTCTCTACGATAGCGGGAACAGCATCGTAGTAGCGGTTGCAACTTTCGCGGTGAGCGAAGAATGTCTCGGGATTCTCAGCCATACCCTTAGCCTGAGGATGCTCAGGAGAAAGACAACGGGCACGGAACTCGCTGAGAGCCTTCTGGTTTACCAGGTCACGAACATCATCCTCCTCGATAAGCTCAACCTTCTGGTACTCGTGAGAAGTACGGAAGCCGTCGAAGAAGTTGATGAAAGGAACGCGAGCCTCGAGAGCTGCCAAGTGAGCAACTGCAGAGAGATCCATAACCTCCTGAACAGAACCCTCGGCCAGCATAGCGAAACCAGTCTGACGGCAAGCCATAACATCGCTATGGTCACCGAAAATACACAATGAATGTGTGGCTACGGTACGAGCTGATACGTGGAATACAGAAGGAAGCAGCTCGCCTGCAATCTTGTACATATTGGGGATCATCAACAGAAGACCCTGAGATGCTGTGAATGTGGTAGTGAGAGCACCAGCCTGCAGTGAACCGTGAACAGCACCAGCTGCACCAGCCTCAGACTGCATCTCCTGTACCATTACTGTGTCGCCGAAGAGGTTCTTACGACCCTGAGCGGCCCACTCGTCAACATGCTCCGCCATGGGAGATGAAGGAGTGATGGGATAAATAGCAGCAACCTCGCTGAACATATACGCTACATGTCCTGCACAGGTGTTACCATCCCATGTCACAAATTTCTTTTCTTTTGCCATAATTGAATGATTATATAAAATTCTTTATCCTAAAAATTCTTAATGAATACTCAATGTTTAATGCTCAATGAAGGAAGGCCAACGGCCAATGGCCAAAAGCCAAAGTGTGCGCAGCGCCCTCAATGTTCAATGAATTAATACAGGAATCCATAAACCCAGATAGGTATCTCCTGCTCAGCACCTTCTGCAATACCCGAGAGTGCATACAGCACATCGGTATTCTTACGCTTGGGATGCTCCAGACAGATGCGGAAACGCTGCTTACCATCCACGATAAACGTGCTGCTGCGGTCTCCTGCCTCAACCTTATGACGGCCCCAAAGTGCATTCTGGAAGAATGTCTCCATGAGCGTCTCGTCGTCTATCTTTCCGGGAGTCATGGCATACATCAGGTTGGTATTATGCAGGTATAGCCCTGAAGGCTTCTTGGGGAACTCATCGCCATGACGGTATATCATATTGAGCAATCGGGCATCACTCAGATACTTGATATAGTTCATCACCGTGGCACGGCTTGTCTGCATATCACTGGCCAACTGACTGACGTTGGGAGCACCTGTGCCTCCTGTTGCCAACAGGTACAAGAGTTTCTTTATCTTGCTCAGATACTTCAGGTCTATCTGCTTGATGAGGAGGATATCCACCTCAATCATCATGTTCATGGTCTTCAACAGATTCTCGCTGAAGTTGCTGTTCTCCAGGAAGAATGGATAATAGCCATGATGCAGGTAGTTACGGAAATGCTCCAGAGGATCGACCTTTGCCAACACCTCCTGGGCAATACGCTCGTGGCGATTCTGAATCTCGCGGATGCTATAAGCCTTGAAATTCTCGCCGGTCATCAGATTCAGGAACTCGCGGAAAGAGAAGCCTCTCAGGTTGTAGCTGTCTACAATGCCATTCAGTTCAGGATTCTCGTCCTTCAGACGCATCACGCTACTACCGGTGAAGACAACACGCAATCGGGGGATGCGATTATAAATCAGTCGCAACTCATGGCTCCAGTCCGGCTGCTTAAATACCTGGTCGATAAGCAACACCTGTCCGCCAGCCTGCTGGAATTCTTGCGCAAATTGGAACAGAGTCTTGCCCTGGAAATAAAAGTTGTTCATGTTGATGTACAGGCATCTTTTATCCCGTGGAGCGAAATGCTCTTTTGCGTACTGAAGCAGGAACGTTGTCTTGCCAACACCCCTACTACCCTTAATTCCGATCAAACGCTGTTTCCAATCAATTTCATCCATCAAAGCTCTCCTTACAGGAGCTTCTGTATGTTCCACTAGAAACTGATGAATCCGAAAGAATGTCTCTAACATACCCGAAATATATTATTTTTCGGTGCAAAGATACTCTTTTTCAGGCAAATTGCAAACTCTACATAACAAAAAGTGCATTTTGACTATTATTTTTTGGGAAAAACGTCTATATGACGCATCTGTTTCATGATTGCAGTCTGACGTTTTAGCATATAAAACGACGGATTTTGGCTACTGAATTTCAGCGGATTAGGTAAAGTGGCAGCTATAAGTGCACAATTGGCACGGGTCAGGTCCATAGAGGAACGACCGAAGTGTTGCTGTGCCACCGCCTCAGCTCCATAAATACCATCGCCCATTTCTATGGAATTCAGGTAAACCTCCATGATTCTATGCTTGCCCCAGATTAGCTCTATCAGGCCCGTAAAGTAAACCTCCAGCCCTTTGCGCGCCCAACTATGAGCAGGCCATAGGAACACATTCTTGGCTGTTTGCTGGGATATGGTACTGCCGCCTCTATGCCTTTTTCCCGCCCTGCTCTCTTCTATGGCCGCATTAATGGCTTTGAAGTCAAAACCATGATGTTTCAGGAACAACTGATCCTCACTGGCCATAACGGCAACGGGCATATAAATAGACATTTCGTCCAGCGGAACCCAATGATGCTTCAACCTAAGTTTCTCGCCATGTGCCACTTGTTGGCAGCAACGGATTACCATCAAAGGCGTAACATAGACAGGTACCCAACGATAGGCTATAACAGCAAGAATTGTGCTTCCGAAAAACAGAAGCACAATCCATTGCATTATCTTTTGAATCTTCTTTAGCATAATCTAACCTCCCCTCCTTGACGGGAGGGGCCGGGGATGGGGCTGGTTTTTACTGCAAAGTACCTGCGTTGGCAGCATTAATCATTGCCTCGCTGGCATACAGATAAACCTCTACACGACGGCTGGCGTGAACATCCTCCTTACCATTAGCATCGTAAACCAGATAATTGGGGTCTTCACCATAACCGGTAGCGCTCTTAATCTGACTGCTGTTTACGCCGCAAGTACCAGTAAGATAAGCTCTTACGGCATTAGCACGATTCTGGCTGAGAGTCAGGTTGGTCTGCTCACTGCCATCGCTGCTGGCAAAGCCGTAGATGGCAACGTCACAGTCTGTATATACGTTCAGTACGGTAGAAGCAAACTTCTGAAGTGACTGCTGAGCTGCAGCCTGCAGGTTAGACTTACCAACCTTGAACAAAATACCGTTATCGAACGAAACCTTAACAGCCTCCAGACCGTTCTTGTCGGTAACAGTTTCTACCTCTGCATTGGGTACAGCCTCAGCTGCAGCCTTAGCCTTGTCCATTTTCTTACCAATCAGGATACCTGCAGTTGTACCACCGGCAACACCTACACCGGCACCGATAGCAGCACCCAGCTTAGCACCACTTGAGCCACCGGCCAATGCACCGATAGCAGCACCTAAACCAGCACCCAGAGCGCCGCCGCCGGCAGCACCAATAAGACCACCCTTGGTGGTATTATTCATATTACATCCTGATACCAACAGAGCTACAGAAAGAACTCCGATAATTCCTTTAACACTTTTCATTATTATCACTTAATTTAGTTGTTGTACAATCCCTTCTCGTTAAAATTGATGCAAAGTTACACATTTTTGAAAAGAAGCATGCAAAATCCGTGTTTTTTTCGTACTTTTGCAGCGGTTTTAACATACAACAAGGGTTAAACTTCATTTTACTGACAAACAAGAAAGGAAAAAATATAATGGCAAAAGAATTGGAATTCCTCACAAAACGCAGTGAGGACTACAGCAAGTGGTATAACGAATTGGTGGTAAAAGCTGACTTGGCAGAACAGTCAGATGTTCGTGGATGTATGGTCATCAAGCCCTATGGTTATGCTATCTGGGAGAAGATGCAGCGAGTACTGGACGATATGTTCAAGGAGACAGGTGTACAGAATGCTTACTTCCCCTTGCTTATTCCCAAGAGCTTCCTCTCGAAAGAGGCCGAGCACGTAGAGGGCTTTGCCAAGGAATGTGCTGTGGTTACGCACTATCGTCTGAAGACCAATGACACACACGACGGCGTGGTGGTTGACCCCGCAGCTCGTCTGGAGGAAGAGCTTATCATCCGACCCACTTCCGAGACAATTATCTGGAACACCTTTAAGAACTGGATTCAGAGCTATCGCGACCTGCCTCTGCTCGTTAACCAGTGGTGTAACGTCATGCGTTGGGAGATGCGTACCCGCCTTTTCCTCCGTACCAGCGAGTTCCTGTGGCAGGAGGGTCATACCGCTCATGCTACCCGCGAGGAGGCAGAAGCCCGTGCACAGCAGATGCTGAAGGTATATGCCGACTTTGCAGAGAACTACATGGCAGTACCCGTTGTTCAGGGTGTCAAGAGCGAGACAGAGCGTTTTGCCGGTGCACTCGACACCTATACCATCGAAGCCATGATGCAGGACGGCAAGGCACTGCAGAGCGGTACCAGCCACTTCCTGGGTCAGAACTTCGGTAAGGCATTCGATGTTCAGTTCCTCAATAAGGAGAACAAACCCGAATATGCATGGGCTACCAGCTGGGGCGTCAGCACTCGTCTGATGGGTGCCCTCATCATGACTCACTCTGATGATAACGGTCTGGTTCTTCCTCCCGCTTTGGCTCCTACTCAGGTTGTCATCATCCCCATCGGCAAGCCTGCACAGATGGAGCAGCTCGATGCTAAGGCAGAGGAAATCGTTAAGAACCTGAGGGCTTTGGGCATCAGTGTTAAGTACGACAATGCCGACAACAAGCGTCCTGGCTTCAAGTTTGCCGACTATGAGCTGAAGGGCGTTCCCGTTCGTCTGGTTCTGGGCGCTCGCGATCTGGAGCAGGGTGTTGTCGAGATTATGCGTCGTGATACCTTGGAGAAGGAGAATGTCAGCATCGAAGGTATCGAGCAGTATATCAAGAATCTGCTGGATGACATTCAGAAGAACATCTTCCAGAAGGCCAAGGCATTCCGCGATGCTCATATCTACGAATGTGACAATTACGAGGAGTTCAAGGAGCGCGTTAAGGACGGCGGTTTCTTCCTTTGCCACTGGGACGGCACAGCCGAGACCGAGGCTCAGATCAAGGAAGAGACACAGGCTACCATACGTTGCGTCCCCTTCGGTATCGAGCAGACTCCTGGCACAGATATGGTTAGCGGTAAGCCCGCCAAGGCTCGCGTTCTGATAGCAAGAAGCTACTAAGTATGAAACAGGGAATCTGGATAAGCACGCTTTTTGCTGCCGAGGAGATTCCCTCTGCAATAGTAACCTTTGTGGCCCTACTGATGTTCCTGCAGATAGGAGCATCCGTTACCCTTTCCACCACATTGGCTGCCTTATTGTTCCTGCCCTGCATACTCAAGTCCTTCCTGAGGACATGGGTGCGCAGGGCCGGTCATTTCAGGCAGATGCTGCTCCTCACCGAGGGGCTGATGTGTATGGCCCTTCTGGCCCTGGCCTTTGCTTTCTCGCAAGGGATATGGTACGTCTTCAGTGCCCTGATGGTGAACAGCCTACTGGTTGCCTGGCACGAACTGACCTCTCGCATGTACTACGAGCGGATGCTCTATCCCCCCCAACAGAAATACTACACCAATCTAAAGATAGCATCAGCCCAACTGGCCGTTATCCTGACCTATGGCGTACTTATCATCATGGTAGGCAACCTGGAAGTATTCTTCCGTCAGATCAGGCATTCCTGGGCAATGGGCTGCTACATGACGGCTGGCGCCTTTATGCTCTTTACCCTTCTGCACATGCTGATGCTGCCAAGTCCACGCATAGAGGACCAGTACCACAACTACAGCATGAGTGCTTCGCTCAAGGCCGAGGTTCACGTCATAGAACGTATCAGAAGGCAGCCCCATTGGTGGGTTCCCGTGCTGTGTATGTTCCTGATGTTGATACCGCAAAGCCTCATGTTCTTCGCACGCGTACATTATTTATTTGATAAGGCAGCAAACGGAGGTCTTGGCTGCACCATTCAGGAGATAGGTTTTGCACAAGGAACGGTTGGAGTGATAGCATTCACACTGGGTTTGACCATTGGCAGGAGTCTGATGCGCTGGATCCCCGTCGAGAAGTTATTCTGGCCTCTGACCTTGGTTTTGGGTCTCTCCCCAGCTGTCTACCTATTTATGACCATCGAGACGCCCAACGACCTGGGCACTCTATGCGTTGCCACCTTCCACGCACAATTCCTCTTTGGCCTGGGCTTCTGCATCTGTCGCGTTCCCATCAGTATGATTTCCGGCGAACGTTACCGCAACTGTGCCAACCTGCTCAGTGTTCCTCTGGTAGCAACATGTATGCTCTTACCTATGATAGCAAGCGGATTCCTTGTCGTATGGCTGGGCTATCACCAGTTCTTTCTGATAAACACCCTATCGGCTCCTATCTGCTGGTTACTCATCTGGGTGCTGCGTAGAATGATTGATTAAATATTATGAAGAAAATCTTCCTATTCTTCCTGATTTTTGCAGCAAGCATATTGTGTTCACAGGCTCAGCAAACACAAACCGCTACAGGATACACACTCCCGAAAGGAAAGAAGATATACATCCCCTTAGAGTTACGCAACAATGATTTTACAGATAAAGAATCGCAATGGAGCTACTACCGAATGGCCTGCACGCCCAATCTTGTATGTTTCTGGGAGAAGGGATTTGGCGATGACTTGAGTAAAGCTCCCGACCTGGAAGGACACCGCATGACGGTTGACCTGGACAACCTTCTGTCCAGATTGGAATACTTCTATTACGTTTATCGCGACATGATGGGTTTTCTGCTTCCAGACAGTAAAGCTGAGGAGTACAGGATGATGGTAATGCTGAAATACTCGTTGGAAGGCACTGCTTACGGCGGAGCCTATGACAATCAGATAGGAGCTCTTTGGATTACTCCTGTACGTGTTCAGGACAAAACGCTTAACTGCATAGCACACGAGTTAGGTCATTCTTTCCAATACCAGATATCCTGCGACGGCAGAGGCGGATATAGCGGCAGTATCTATGAGACAAGCGCGCAGTGGATGCTTTGGCAGGTTAACCCCAAATGGACAACAGACGAGCGCTACCATTGGGAGGCCTACAAAAAGGATATTCACCTAAGTCTCTTTCACCATAAGAACATGTATCATGCTCCATATGTTCTGGAATACTGGAGTTACCTGCACGGCATAACGTGTATAGCCGATATGTTTCGCGGCATTAGGAGAGAAGAGAATTTTCCACAGGCATATATGCGAATGTACAATGTGGACCTTAAGAAAATGGGCGACGAGTTGCTGGATTGCTACAGCCGCCTTATTACATTCGACTTCCCAGACAAACGTAAGGAAAGTGAACGCTATTCGTGCGAATTGCTAAGCCTAATGACAGATACCCTTGACGGTTGGAAGAAACCCGTGAAAGTGCCCGAGACATACGGGTTTAACGTTGTCGAAATTACACTGCCAGAAGTGGGCAAGCGTGTAAAAGTGCAATTCCAGGGTCTTTCCAAGGATGACAATATAGGTTATCGCTACGGTCTTGTTGCCATAGACAATTTCAACAACCCAACCTATCTGGGCACCAACTCCGAGTTGAAGAAGACGTTATCTTACACTAATCCAGGTAACATAAAGAAGCTGTTTCTTGTAGTAGTAGGTTGTCCCACCAAGACGTATGAGGGGAACAGTAAAGAATCTGTCCTTTATCCCTACATGATAAGGTTCTAGTTCCTGAAAACATATTAATTATTATTGACTGAAGTTTCGGAAGTTAAAGGGGAAGTTAAAGGGGAAGTTAAAAGGGGAGTTAAAAAGGACGACAGTTATACACGTGCAGAACAAACGTCCAGCCAGTTTGCTGGCTTAAATTCCTGCGCGTAGCGCATAACTCCCTGTTTAACTTCATCTTATAACTCCAGAAACTTAAATTATTGATGCTATCATGAAAAAAGACACTTACATCCGCCGCAGGGCGACACTGAAGAAGGAGATGGGCAGTGGACTGCTGCTCTTTCTGGGTAATAATGAGGTAGGCATGAACTATGCCGATAATACCTATCGTTTCCGTCAGGATTCCAGTTTTCTGTATTTTTTCGGGCTCGACTATGCCGGACTGGCTGCTGTTATCGACATTGACAACGACGCCGAGATTGTTTTTGGCAATGAACTGACCATCGACGATATTGTATGGACGGGTACACAGCCTACGCTCAGCGAGAAAGCATCAGCCGTTGGCATATCGAAGACGATGCCTCTGAGTAATCTGAAAGGCTATATAGACAAATCCCTCAGCAAGGGTCAGACTATCCATTTTCTCCCACCCTACAGAGGAGACCACAGTGTGTGGCTGTGGGAATTACTTGGCATAGAGCCTAAAGCACAGACCGCTATGGCCTCTGTGGCGCTGATTAAAGCCATCGTTGCACAACGCAACCATAAGGACGAGGAAGAAATCCAAGCCATTGAGGAATCTGTTGATTTGAGTACAAAAATGCATTTGGCTGCCTACCGTATGGTGCGCCCAGGAGTCCATGAGTCGCAGGTAGCTGCTGCCGTTGAGGAGGTTGCCTGTCGCAACGGTAATGTATTGGCCTTCCCCACTATCGCCACGGTACAGGGACAAGTACTTCATAACCACGGATTTATCCACCAACTGAAGGAGGGAGACATTTTCCTGCTCGATGCAGGAGCTGAGACGAAGGAGCATTATGCCGGTGACCTGTCTTCGTCGATGCCCGTCAGCGAACGTTTTACAGACAGACAGGCTGAGGTCTATAATATCCATCTGGAAAGTTTCTATGCTGCCGTTGACAAGCTAAAGTCTGGAGTTCCCTTCCGTGAGGCGCACATTGCCGCTGCCACGAAAATTGCAGAGGGTATGAAACGGCTCGGCCTTATGAAGGGCGACCCGGCCGAAGCTGCAGAGATTGGTGCATACGCTATGTTCTTCCCCTGCGGACTAGGGCACATGATGGGACTTGATGTTCACGACATGGAGAACCTGGGTGAACAATATGTGGGCTATGCCGATGGGATGGAAAAGAGCAAACAGTTTGGCTTTAAGTCATTGCGGTTGGCCCGTCCGCTGGAACCTGGTTTCGTATTTACGGTGGAGCCAGGCATCTATTTCATCCCAGAACTGATGGACAAGTGGCGTGCAGAACATCTGTTCGAGGATTTCATCTGCTACGACAGGCTCGATGCCTGGCGCAACTTCACCGGGCTCAGAAATGAGCTCAACTACTTGATAACCTCCACCGGTGCTCGCCTGTTGGGCCATATCAAGAAGCCGATGACGATAGAGGAGGTTTACGAAGCGAAGGAGAAATAGGCCAAGCAATGGATGTTCGTTCCCATCCTGATTATTCTATATTTAAGGCTATTGATTTCATCCAACATGTTCTGGTAGTCTGTTACCTCGTGGCAACGCACCTTGCTGGTTGAAATGTTGTTGAATAGCCAGACCTTAGACTTCAGCATTATCTGTCAATCTGAAAATAATTTGACATTTGTAGAATCATGCTGACCATCATCATAGCGCGATTAGGCATAAAACTTTTGCTGCCCTACTAGAGCGCAAAAATTCCTAGTTAGGGAATAATCATTCTCTAACTAGAAAAAAAATAATCGGAACGAGCAAATTGTCCAAAAAAAAAATCTTTACAAGTTATCTAATGGCCTTATACGAATTCCTATAAAGATCAGTTCTCAGGCACCTTTACCAGAGCACTGACGACAAAGGTTACCATGCAGCAGAGGCAGACAAAGGAGAAGAAAATGGGGAAACCCCAACTGTCTGCCAGATAACCGGCAAACATACCTGGAATCATCATACCCAAGGCCTGGAAGGCAGTGCAGATACTGAAGACAGAGGTGCTCTTCTCGCCCTTGGCAAAATAAACCAAGAACAAAGAATAGGCCGTAAAGCCAAAGCCATAGCCCAACTGCTCCAAAGCAACGCATGAATTGATAATCAGCATATTGGAAGGTTGTGCATATGCCAAATAGACATAAACAAGATCTGGAAGGGAGATTGCCAGAATCATAGGCCACCACCAACGGCGCAAACCATTACGGCTGACAAGCCATCCTCCAATCAATCCACCTGCAAGAAGTCCGCATACGCCTATCGTTCCGTATGCAAAGCCTACGGTAGCAGTACTCAGTTCCAGTCCTCCTTCTCCTAACGTCCTGAGCATAAAGGGCTGAGCCATCTTAGCCAACTGAGCCTCAGGGAAACGGAAAAACAACATAAACAACAAGGCAAAGACAATGCCAGGCTTGGAAAAGAAAACCTTAAGTGTATCATAAAAAGATGAGAAAAAGGACCCCTCCCCTTCCCTCCCGAGGGAGGGAGAATCATCTTCCACTTTGGGTAGTATACGGCTATGCCACAGGGCTAGGAGAATCATAATGGCTGCCATCAGGAGAAGGGTGATGCACCAGGCAACGGATATGGAGAAAGAATGCTGTAACCATCCGGCCAAGATGACGATGACACCCTGACAGAAGATACTGCCTATGCGGTAGAACGTACTGCGGACACCCACATAAAGTGCCTGCTGACGCTCCGTAAGACCCAGAATATAGAAACCGTCTGCCGCAATATCATGCGTAGCACTACCAAAAGCCATCAGCCAGAAGAATGCCAGAGAACCACGCAACCACCAGGAGGCATCCAACGTAAGGGCTACTCCGGCCAAAGCGGCTCCGATGAGAATCTGCATAGTCAAGATCCACCATCGCTTGGTCTTGAGGGCATCCACCAGTGGGCTCCATATGGGCTTGATGACCCAGGGAAGATACAGCCAAGAGGTATAGAGCGCCAACTCGGCATTGGTCAGGCCCATATTGGTATACATGATTACAGACAAGGTCATTACTGCCATATAAGGCAATGCCTCAGCAAAATAAAGGGTTGGTACCCACAAAGCTCCGTTAGTTTTCATAATTGAAAGCCCCCTCTCCGCTCCCCCTTTGGGGGAGTACTTTCACCTGGGGCAGGTTTTATTATTATTTAATTCTCCCCCTCTGCCTTGGAGCCCTCCCCCAAAGGGGGAGCAGGGAGGGGGCACCTTATCACTCTTATTCCCAACATTGAGGGATGTTTCTTGGCGTACTGAAAGAGGGTCATTGGCTCAAGGACTACCTTCTTATGGATGCTGCTGGCATTCAGCAGATGCAGCTTGCCGTCCTTGCCCCACTGGGCAAAGCCAACATGACTGACATCCAATCCGCTCTTACTGGTAACAAGGGCCAGGATGTCTCCGTCATTAATACATCTTAGTTTGTCCCTTGATTCATTCAAAAGACTGGAAGGAATGTACCTGACCTCTGTCCCGGAGACAGCTTGCTCTAACTGCGCCATCTTCTTAACGTCCTCGGGATTATCCTTCAGCATAGCGTAATAGTCGGGATGACGGCTCATGAAGTTGAGCTGCAACCGCTGAGTGGCAATGAAAGGATAACCCGTCCCTGTCTGTTCTTCCACCAGCCCCAGCCGTGTATTGCTGATGATCCACTGGCTGAAGTAATGATTACGGCTGCAATACCCCTGCATCTCTCCACTATTATATCGGATGGTTTTCAGCCAATGCAGATAATCCTGCCAAGTGGTACCGTTATGCCGGGTTGTGAGCGCCAAGGCCATTGCTGTCTCGACAAATGTTGTACAATCCAGTTCCCTCAGGTTCACCACCAGATCTTCCTGTCTGTTAACCTCGAGCGTATGCCCCACATAAAGGACATCCATGAACTGATGCGCATAATAGAGCAGCAGATTACTGCCTGCGGCTTGTTCCCTACCCTTCTGAAGCAGCTCCACCACACGGATGCTATCTTCCCTGGTATAGGTCACCGCCCTAGCCGAGAAGCAACAAAGCAAGCATAGAAGAAAGGAAAGAATGGCCGTCCTCATAAATCACAAACCTGTTTTAGTCACGGAATAGCCCACCAGACGGTCGTAGCGAGCGCCTTGTCCACGATAATAGACCAGTACACTATATTCGTTCTCTGTCTGATAGAAATCGCCCTCGGTACGCGCCGTAGCGCCATCCTCCTGCCTATACTGATAGCTGTAATAGCCCTGCTTCAGCAGTATTGCAGCATGGTACTGATGATTGATGTCGTCGTACTCCATACGGCACTCCGGGTTGAAAGGCTCGCCCGTCCATTGACCGCAGACATAGACATCTCCGCCTGGCAATCTGGGAGTTTGCAGGAAGAAGTGTACCACCACATACTCGGCCGTCGTAGCATCATCTATATCGTCTGAACTGCGCAGTACATATACGCCATTCTGGTCATTAAGAGACGTGTAGTTATGCTGAGGCTGATCAGCAAAAAGCGTTGCATGATAATACGGTTCGAACCATTCCATACGTTCCACGCCCATAGAGGTCCGCTGGACATCCAGAATCTCGAAACGATGAAACTCGCTGCCGCCTGTGAAGATAAGGTTCTTGTTGTGCGTAAACTCTATGCCGGCATTATTTCGGATATTGGGGATGAGGCTCGTAACACGATTATCCCAACGGCGGTTCTGGAAGACTACGACCTTCAGCTCGCGCTGTGGATCCACCACATTGAGTGTTCCGTAGCCAACGGCAAGCGTCACCTGCTGGTGGTCTCTGTTGAAATCGACATCCGTATTGCTGCTTACCTGTGTCCTGATGCTTGCCACATTCTCGAACAGACAGAACTGAACTTCCAACACAGGCGTATCCTCTGACATATCATCGTCCTCATGAAAAATCTGCAGGCGATAATTGCCGCTAATCAGAGGGCGAAGCTGCTGAGAAGGCAAACGCAGACGGTAATGGGTATAGATCTGAGTGGTATTAAAACTCTTCTCGTACTCCTCGACCAACTGATTGTTGAGGCCCGACATGAAGTCACTCTCGAAGATCTCGTCTGAGGGCTCCCAGTCGGCATTGCAATGCTGCAGGTGATAGACGTATCGCTGGTAGTCGTGGCTCATCTCGTCCCACTCAACAGACAGGCTATGCCTTTTCTGTAACGACATGATGGGAGGCAAAGTGGGGTCATCATCCACAACCACAGTCAGCGTTTTTACGTTTTCGTCATAAATACGCTGCACCTGAGCCATCGCCAGGAACGGAAAGAACAAAAGTAGCAAAAACAGTCGCTTCATGGTTTCTTCCTTTTTTAGGTTAAATCCTCTTCACCCTTCAACCTGGGCAGTACCCAATGGTATTTTACGGCCAGCACTCTAATGAGTATCACCATAAAACTGCTCAGCAAAGCATTCACCTCGGCAGACATTCCTATATGTACGCCTAAGATATAAATCAAGCCGCCAGCCACACAGGCCAGGGCATAAATCTCCTTACGGAAGATGAGGGGAACCTCGTTAATAAACACATCGCGGATAACTCCGCCGGCAGCACCCGTAATGGTACCCATAGTGATAGCTGTCCAATAAGGGAAACCCATATTCAGGGTCTTCTCGATACCGATGACATTAAACAGTGCCAATCCGATGGTATCGAAAATGAACAAGGTATTTTTCTGACGAATCAGATACTTGCCATAAGCCATAACCCATATAACGGCCAAGGCACAGCAGATGAAATAGATACTATTGGTCATCCAGAACGGATTCACGCCTAACATCAAGTCGCGGAAGGTTCCGCCGCCAATGGCTGTGGCCATACCTACAATCCAAGCACCGAAGACATCGAAATGCTTTGCCGATGCCAGACGGATTCCGGAAAGTGCGAAAGCAAATGTTCCGATGAATTCTATTACGACAAAGGATGCGGGAAGCCTAAGCGTATTTCCCATCTCCTGCAATATGTCCAGTATCCACTCCATTAATCAGCCACCAAACCTAATTCTTTCCAGCTTGCTATCATCTGTGTTACATCCTGCAAAGCGGTCTGCGCATCCACTTCATACTCCTTGCACAGTATATCGGCCAGATCCTGGCAAGTGAATTCCTTATCTGCCACAGCATTCCACAGGAATGCAGCAGATTCGTTCAGACTGATTACTTTACTGAAATCAATATTCTTACGACCATAGGCTACGATAACATTCTCGTCGCAAACCTTACGGAGTTCAAAACCTTCGTTAATCTTCATCTTGGATATTATTTATTTTTACCATTTACAATTCTCAACTCTCAACTAAATCACCGCCTTGTAGAGGAAGAGCAGGTAGCGTCTTATAGGACGCAGTGTACGCCAGACGCGTATTTTTCTCTTTAGGCTGGCATCATCGGCAGAAAGTACCCTATTGGGACGGATATACTCTGTAACAACACCTCGCACATCGGCAGTCGTACAACATTCAACACCTCGCACATTACCATCGCCTTGCAGCGTCAACTGGCTTCCTTCTGCTTTTATGATGCGGTGCAATACATAATGGCCCTTGGCAATCTCGGCCAGGACGGCGTCGCCAACCCGATAGGTCGGAGCGGTAGCCAGCTTTACCTTGTCTCTGCCAAACTCTATGAAAGGACGCATGCTGTAGCCCTTGACCCATATCACAGCTGTATGTCCCTCTGCCAACTTCTCCGAGACAAGTCCCAGAAAAGCATCGTTGGGCAACTCATGCTTTACCTCAGAGGTGGTAACGCCATTCCTGCGTTTGTTGAAATAACGGAAAGGCGCCAACAGCATTCTTAGCAGAAAACGTATGATGGCCTTTATAATGCTCATTTTACAATTGTATCATGACAGAGATGGGCTGCAGCAGCATCTGGCAGGCATCCCAACTCATACATCCCACACAGACGTATCAGTTCTGAGATTCCGTCACATATACCGTTATACACACGCTTATCCCACTTCATATTACTGATGGCAGGAAGCAGATTGCTGAAAGCCTCCAGCGAAGAGAACTTCCTGATGGTATTCTCAGGGCGCTGTTGAATACGGACAATGCCACCCACAGGTGCCTGGATATTCCTATAGCAAGGTGTCTTTCCGCTCCAGGGACTTCCATACACGATAGCCTCACCGTCTACAATCCTCACTACAGGATTATCATCGTTCATCAGGTCGCAGCCAGGGATGTTATCATACCAAAGACGGGTATGCGTGCTCTTACCCGTTCCGCTGGGAGCTGTCATCAGATAGCCCTTTCCCTGATGGCGGATAACAGAAGCATGCATCAACATGGTATACTGGTCGGCCGATGCAAAGGCATAAGCCATCATCAGTGCATTATTGAGTCCGTAGTTACGCTGGCTCCAGGTCTCACCCATAACAGACACTATACATTCCTTGAAATCAGGAGAAGCCTGCATATAGCTGCACAAGACATTCTGCACATCAGAAATCTCATACTGATACTCATCGTTGTCTGTGCAGTAAACCCCATGATTACAACCTCCGCAATCAAACTGTCCGATCTCCTGCCCTTTGACGCTAAAACGGAAAGAATCGTCGACGGTAAGCGTGAAAAGCAGCGGATCCGATGGTCCTTCTATCCTAAAACGGGCAAAAGAAGGTATCAGGGACTCGTCGTTACACTCATCCTTGAAAACCACACAGAATGTATGTCCACCTACTCGATAATACTGATTACGGACCATCATCAGAGTTTACTTTTTCTTACTTTTCTTACCGGGCTTCTTGTCAGCAGCTGCATCAGGGATATCTTTTACCTCCTGATCGACATAATTCTCTGTCTGGAAGGGACAGGTAACAGTCTTCAGGGTATAATCTCCTTCATACCTGCGAATGACAGACTGACGCAACTTTTCCACCTTTTCTTTCTTCTTTCCAAAGAAGATAGATGTTACAGGATGCTTGCAGCCTTCGTTCTTCATAAGAAACTGCTGCAACTGGATGGAATAAATATTTCTTCCTACCAGAAACTTGGTTTTCGTTTCAACATAAGAAGAATCCATATACTGAACATCTGTAACGTATGCTAATGAATCTACAAACGATGTTGCAAACCCAAACAGATAAACTGGCTTTTGCTTAACCTTAGCCTCAGCACTCTGACCTAGCAGACAGGCTAAGAGAAACAAAACATAAAACAAGTTTTTCCTCATTATCGTTGTTTATTTCTGGATTTTAACTCGCAAATATACGAAGTTTCCCCGAAATGGACAAGATTTCGGGGAAACAAATATGAAAATCAACTATCAACTATCAACTGTCAACTATCAACTATTGTCACTCATTCAGGTCAATGACATAGCTTACCTTTCTGCCGCTTGGAGTCAAAGCCTTAATCCAAAGAGTGCGGTCAGTACTCTGGTTAGCACTCTTTACAGCCTCTTCCCAATCGTCAACGGTATTCATCTTCTGGTCGTTAACCTGCAGGATGATAGTACCCTTGGCAGCACCAGCCGTCTTCATCTTTCCGTTGCGAATAGCATTGATAGTCAAACCATAGCTGATATTCATTGTCTTCTTCTCCTCATCAGAAACTGGCTTCATCTGAACGCCCAACTGGTCGAGGTCAACTTCCTCCATAACCTTCGTTGTACCCTGAGAGTTACGCAATGTAACGGTTTCCGTATGAGACTTCTTGTTGCGGATATACTTAATGGCAACCTTGTCACCAGGACGATGCTGAGCGATAGCTTCCTGCAACTCCGACATCTTGCTTACCTTCTTGCCATCAAATTCCGTAATTACATCACCCTTTTCAAGACCTGCATCCTCGGCAGCACTGGTATCATAAATCTTCTCGATGTAAACACCTGTAACGGTTCCTAACTCAACATCGTTACCCTTAGCCTTTTCTACGTCGATGTAATTGGATACATCCTGTCCACCTACGCCAAGGACAGCACGCTGAACAGTACCGTAAACCTTCAGGTCTGCCACAACCTTATTCATGATAGAGGTAGGAATAGCAAAACCATAGCCGCTATAGCTACCTGTCTGGCTGTACAACATAGCATTGATACCAACCAGTTCTCCCTTCTCGTTCACCAGGGCGCCACCACTGTTACCGGCATTGATGGCAGCATCCGTCTGGATGAAACTCTCTATACCGTTGGCACCAAGGGTACGAGCCTTTGCACTAACGATACCAGCGGTTACCGTGCTAGTCAGATTAAAGGGATTGCCAACAGCCAGCACCCACTGTCCCAACTTCAGATCATCACTATTGCCGATGGGAATTGTAGGCAGGTCTTTTCCGTCAATCTTTATCAGTGCTAAGTCAGTTGTAGGGTCACAACCGATGATACGTCCCTTGAACTCGCGGTTATCATTCAATTTCACCTCTATCTGATCGGCCTCACCTACCACATGGTTATTGGTTACGATATAACCGTCTGTGCTAATGATGACACCGCTACCGGCACCATGTCTGTCAGGAGCCTTGTATTCGCGCTGCTGAGGCTGCTGACCACGACCGCCAAAGCCGAAGAAATCGCCAAAGAAATCGCTGAACGGATCCTGAACCGTTACTCGCTGTGTTTTGCCCGTTTGTGTAACCTTAATGTATACAACGGCATTTACAGAAGATTCTGCAGCTGATGTCAGATCTACCAAACCACCTGGCGCTGCAGCAGCCACGGGAGATGGAGCAAAAATAGGTGCAGGAGCTTCCTTAGCAGATGTATTCTTAATTACTGCACCAGTTACAGCACTACTTGCAAATGCAAGAATAGTCATTCCGATCCACATTTTAGTTGTCTGTTTCATAACTATATCTATTTTTGTTTGTTAATTTTCCTGTTTTTTATCTCTAAAACAACACAAAGATATATCAATTTTCATATACATAGTACTATTAGAAACACTTTTTTGCCAATATTTAACAATGGCGCACATCTCATTAACGGTTGTTAAAAGCTACGATAGGGATAATTTACATTCGTTTACCAACACTACATGAGATGTCATATACGAGATTCGCTCGATTTGCACTATCTTTGAGGCCCCGCCTCCAAATTACTCACATTCGGATTTTCTCAAATAATTTGGAAAATCGCTCACTTAATCGTAATTTTGAGACGACATTTCGAAGATAGGCGACATCTCTGAAATGAAAATAAATATGATTTATTTTGCATTTCGCTCGATTTGCACTATCTTTGCAACCAGAATTAGACAGTAAACCGGCTTGTCGCTAATCCTGTCAGCAATGAGAGGGCGAGAGGAAAGTCCGGGCAACACAGGGCATCCCGCTTCCTAACGGAAAGAGATTCGCAAGGGTCTGTAAATGCAGAAGAAAATAACCGCCTTCGTAATGAAGGTAAGGGTGAGAAGGCAGGGTAAGAGCCTACCAGGTTGATGGCGACATCAATGCTGTGCATTCCGGGAGTTGAAAGTTCATGTATACCAGCGAACAAAAGAGAAGGCTGCCCGTCTGAGCTGGAGGGTAGAACGATAGAGGCCTGTGGTGACACAGGTCGTAGATAAATGACAAGCGTCTTTCTCCCCTAAAAAGGAAAAGATTACAGAACCCGGCTTACAAGTTTACTGTCTTTTTCTATTTTTAATGAGATGGAAATGAGAAACCTGGATTATATCTGGAACATCAACGAGCAAAAGTTGTCTGCGTACAAGAGATGGCGCCTCAGAATGATTAAACGAGGCATCATCATTACGGAATGCATCATGAAAAACAACCTCATGAGCTACGCTTCCGCTCTCACATACAACTGCATGCTGGCTGCTGTTCCCGTCTTTGCCATTATCTTTGCTATTGCCAAAGGATTCGGGTTCGACAGTTTTCTGGAAGAGAGGATTCGTAATTCATTGGAGATAAACCCCGAAATACTCGATACCATTCTGGGCTTTGTCGATTCTTATCTTCAGCACACCAAGAGCGGCGTCTTCCTGGGTGTTGGTCTGGTATTCTTGCTATACACACTGCTTTCCCTTACCACCAACATCGAGACAGCATTCAACACCATCTGGTTCGTCAAGTCATCTCGCAACATTTACAAGAAGATTACAGATTATATCAGCGTATTTATCCTGCTTCCCTTTATCATCATTATCATAAGCGGATTGAATATGGCACTGATGACCTTCAAAAGTCTGATTCCCGAATATGAGTACCTGAGCAATACATTAGGAACTATCCTGCACCTGTCGCCCGTGGTACTTATCTGTATTGCATTTATCCTGCTCTATAAACTGATGCCTAATACACACGTCAAATTCAAGAACGTAATAGTACCGGGTATTGTGGCAGGAATAGCCTTCTCTGTCATACAGTATCTCTACGTACACTATCAGATAAAACTGAGCAGCTACAATGCCATTTATGGTTCATTTGCCGCATTGCCACTGTTTATGTTGCTGCTGCAGATTTCATGGAGCATCTGTCTGCTGGGAGGGCAGTTGTGCTATGCTAACCAGTGCATGGAGAACTATGCCTTCGAACGACAGAGCTATGACCTAAGCCGACGTTACCGCGACACCATCTGTCTGCTTCTGATGAGCAAGATATGCAAGAGATTTGCCAACGGAGGCACAGCCTATTCGGTACGTACCCTGGCAAGGGACACTCAGTTGCCGGAAACGGTAGTCCGGATTCTATTGGAAGAACTGACAAACATGCAGCTCCTTGTTGAGACACACAACGAAGCTGATTCCATATCACAGTATCTCCCTGCCATAGACATTCACAGAATGACACTTAAGATGGTAGTCAAGACAATAGACAGTTTCGGTTCCGAGGCAACCTCTCACACCTGGAGGATGAACGCACCGGAATGGGAAAGGCTTAGAGCCCTTAGATACCACGAAAAGGATACCCTACTAATTGATGTATAACAATTCAAGAAAAAAAACCGATATTATGATATTAAAGATTCTATTAGGCTGGATTATTTTTATTGTTGTTGTTTACAGCTACATGTGGTTCGACACCATTTACTACAAGAAGAACCTCCCAGCTGTTTTCCGTAAAATACTCCTCGCCTTCACAGAAGAGGAAGAATAATCAAACACACATTTATCCTAATTCAGGAAATACTTTATTTAATTTATGACTATAGCAGTAGATTTTGACGGTACAATAGTTGAACACAAATACCCCGAGATTGGCAAAGAGATTCCCTTTGCCACAGCCACACTGAAGATGCTTATTAACGATCACCACAAACTTATCCTGTGGAGCGTCAGAGAAGGGAAATTACTGGAAGAAGCCGTAGAATGGTGCAGAGCCCGGGGTATTGAGTTCTATGCGATAAACAAAGATTTTCCCGAGGAGGAAGTCGATAAGAGCAAGCATTTCAGCAGAAAAATAAAGGCGGACGTCTGGATTGACGACAGGAACATCGGAGGCTTACCCGACTGGGGAACTATCTACGAGATGATTTCGAAACATAAGACATACGAACAGATACTGACAGAACAACTTGGTGTTTCCGAACTCAGGAAATCTAAAAAGAAATGGTGGAAGTTCTGACAAACAAAAAGCCTTGGGCAAAAACCCAAGGCTTTTTCTATACCTTATTTATATATAGGCGTTAAACGATATAACGCCTAAGTTTATTTAGCATAAGAAACGGAACGTGTTTCCCTGATAACGGTAATCTTAACCTGACCAGGATAAGTCATCTCGTTCTGGATCTTTGTTGCAATGTCTGTGCTCAGCAATTCGGTCTGTTTGTCGTCAATCTTATCAGCACCCACAATCACACGGAGCTCGCGACCGGCCTGAATAGCATACGTCTTAACGACGCCAGGATAACTCATAGCAATGTTCTCCAAATCCTTCAAACGCTTGATATAAGCCTCCACAATCTCACGACGAGCACCAGGACGTGCACCACTGATAGCATCGCAAACCTGAACAATGGGAGCCAAGAGTGTTGTCATCTCCATCTCGTCGTGGTGAGCACCAATGGCATTGCAGATATCTGGCTTCTCCTTATACTTCTCGGCCAACTTGGCTCCATACAATGCATGAGGCATCTCAGGCTCCTCATCGGGCACCTTACCGATATCATGCAACAGACCGGCACGCTTAGCCTTCTTGGGATTCAAGCCCAACTCACTGGCCATTACAGCACAAAGGTTGGCTGTTTCGCGAGCATGCTGCAACAGATTCTGACCATAACTGCTGCGGTACTTCATCTTACCGATAATACGGATCAGCTCGGGATGCAAACCATGTACACCCAAGTCGATGGTAGTACGCTTTCCGGTTTCTATAATTTCTTCGTCAACTTGCTTCTTCACCTTAGCCACAACCTCCTCGATACGGGCAGGATGTATACGACCATCAGCAACCAACTGATGCAAAGCCAGACGACAGATTTCACGTCTTACAGGGTCGAAAGCACTGATAACGATAGCCTCTGGTGTATCATCTACCACAATTTCAACACCTGTGGCAGCCTCCAACGCACGGATGTTACGTCCTTCGCGTCCGATAATACGACCCTTAACTTCGTCATTCTCTATATGGAATACTGTAACACTGTTCTCTACAGCTGTTTCTGTTGCCACACGCTGAATAGTCTGTATGATAATGCGCTTAGCCTCCTTGTTGGCAGTCATCTTGGCATCATCCATAATTTCGTTGATGTAAGCAGCAGCACTGGTCTTGGCCTCATCTTTGAGAGATTCTATCAGGCGTTCGCGAGCCTCATCAACACTAAGGCCAGAGATCTCCTCCAACTTAGTACGTTCCTGCTCCAACAAGCGACCCATACGCTGCTCTACCTCTTCCTCTTTCTTTTGGAGGACAGCCTGCTGAGTCTCCAGACGCATACGCATCGTATCTGACTCCTGTTTACGGCGAGTCAGCTCATCTTGTCTTTGATTAAGACTAATCTCTCTCTGCTTAGCTCTATTCTCTGCCTGCTGGATTTGCTGGTTACGCTGGCGAACTTCGTTTTCCAATTCAGCCTTCTTGCTGATGAACTTCTCCTTTACCTCCAACAGTTTCTTTTGCTTGATGATTTCGGCTTCCTGCTCTGCCTCTTCCGTCATTCTTTTACGCTTGCTTGGCAATACGACAAAATACCATACGCAAAAGAAGATCACAAAGGATGCAATACCTATGATCAATCCATAAATAATATAAGGTATCATGAATTTTTAATGTTTGAATTATTAATTGGGGTCATTAACTCTCTGATTTTTTCTCGAGTGCGGACTCCAACTCAGCAAGCAGCGGCTTCAGTCTGCTGGTTATAGGCTCTATATCCATAGACGTTTCCTGCTGTTTGACTTTAACAGCAATATCCAGGATTGTCATGACAAGATACATTTCTGTCTTCTGACCCGGATAGCTGTTGGTATAAAAGTTGAACCTCTCCTTGATAAGCTTTTCTGCCTGTCGGTAAACATATTCCTCTTCACGACGAACAGTCATAGGCAACGTCCAGCTGCCGAATCGGAGAGTTATTGATAAGGTGTCACTTTGCTCAGCCATAATACTATTCTACTTTTAGCATGGAGATACACCGGTCAACGTCACGCACCATCTTTCTGATACGGCCTCTGAGATCCTTTACGTCATCATCTGCCATATCAATGTACTTCGCCATCTTAAGATGGGTATATTGTTGCTGGAGCTCTTCATTTTTTTGCTTTAATGACAATATCTCAGCATCACGCTCTTTAAGGCGTGACAAGAGATCCTTCTTCTCGTCTTGTGATTTGCTGTACTGCATTAAGAGTTGGCGAGTACGTGTCTCAAGCCGAATGATTAGTTCTGTCAGTTTAGCATCCATTTTTTATTGAACTCCAATATTTCGAGGACAAAGATAACTTTTTTTAAAACATTATGCAAAATTATTCCTCACTATTTTTCTTTGGCTCCTTTTTTGCGAGCATAACAAGGGTATAAACATATTCAGACATCCACGATTCTGTATATCCGAGAGCTGATTGATACTTTCTGACGGAAACACAGGCACGACGCACACCTTCATCCTTCCAGGTAGGCTTGGTCATTATCTCGTGAACCTGCTTTTCTACCATCTGTCGCAAGGCACTTCTGAAGAAACTTGGCAGGCGGAATTTCCACTGCATCAGATTACCCATCAGCATCATCAGGTCTTGGCTAAATCCCTGAAATGTAATCAGATAGCCTTGTACATCCTGTATCTTCTTACAACGTTTCTTTACACTGCCTTCTATCTCAGCAAAAAAGCCGTCACTGATATGATAGATATCCTGCATCAACTTCCTGCACTGTTTCTTTTCACCAATTCCCAACTTATTGTTTACAGTCTGGACATGGTAAGTCTGTTTAAAGACCCGAAGGTCAGGCAATGATGCCAGATTATTTATTCCCAACTGGGCAGCAATAACCGACTGGTAATAAACCCTGATGAGCAACATAAAATCTTCCATGCCGCCAATACGGGTATCGGAATCGGATTTTCTACCAAATAATTTCGAAAATATTGACATAACTATTGATTTTCTTGATAAATACTATTCTATTTTGTTTTTGTTAAACATCGCTTTTACGAGTATCCGTATATCCAGCCATAACGACCAGTTCTGCCTATACCAGACATCAGCATCCTTACAGAACTGACATTTAACCAGGTCTGGCACAACGGACATATTTCCCATGAAAACATTCAGTAGCTGCGGCATCCTTTTTACGGACGATTTCTGAAGGAAAGATGACTCAGGCAGGGCATCCGTTCTAAAATCAAATCGGCTAAAGGTCTTACCCTTCCGATTCCTCTCTTTTGTTAAAGAGAAAACAGGTCCGGCACTCTTTCGCTTAATAATCACAGCAGCGACAATGTAGATAAAGGGGAACAAGAAGAAAAGGAATAAGCCACTCACCAACAAGTCAAACAGACGTTTAACCAATCTGTTCCACCAATGGCTAAGCGGTTCCGGTATGGGAGAAAGGAAGGACATGAAGCCCACATTCCTAACCTGCATATTTTCCTGAAGGGCAGCAAGGCCCGGCACACAGAAAAACAGTTCCGCACTCTTTTCCCGACAGAACTGACGTAGCGTCTGCAAATCAGATTTCTGCAAGGCCATCGGGACACAACAGACAGCCGCAACGCTTTCCAACTCCTGCAAAGCATCGGGCAAAGCATCGGGTGAGATGCTTTGTATCTGGGGACTCAATCCTTGTCCATTCAGTTCTGCCCGAATATCATTCACTTCCTCATCGTACCCTATCAACAGAAAAGTTTTGGCAGGGTCTTGCATCCCCTTATATAGTTTCTTCATATTCCTATTTTCGCTCGTATTTCTGCAAATTTACAACAATTTACCCAATCAGACTAACGTCAACGCCAAAATTATCGCAAAAATCAAAAAAAGATGGCAAACTATTCGCGCGTACCAATAAAAACACTAACTTTGCAAGAAAATTTTACACTTTCGGAACATACAAAGAAGCGAATGAAACATTTTCTAATATTGCTTTTAACAATCTTACCACTTTCGGCAGGAGCTCAAATCAGCCGATTGGGGCAAGATATTTCTTACGAAGGTTCTGTTACCGGCGCTTTCAGTGATGGCGATTTTGCCCCGTTCTGGTTTACAAGCAACAGATACGGACTCAGTTCGCACAAGAACAACTACGGCTATCTGCGTGGCGGCTTTCACAGGGATGCCATGACGGACAGCCTGCGCAACTGGCGCATAGGCTACGGTGCCGACTTGGCTGTAGCCGTTGGCATGGAAAGTAAACATTTTATCGTACAACAATTGTATGCTGACTTTCAGTGGAAGGCACTTCGTCTGAGCCTGGGTCAGAAGGAACGTCCCATGGAGTTGAAGAACCAAGCTCTGAGCAGTGGTGCTTTGACCACAGGTATCAACGCCCGTCCTTTACCACAGATAAGGCTGGAGCTACCAGATTTCCTTGCCATCCCCGGCACCAAGAACTGGTTGGCCTTCAAGGCTCATCTGGCATACGGATGGTATACCGATAACGCATGGCAGCGCGAATTCAACGATGACCGCCGTTATCTCTACACCACAGGTTCTCTCTACCATTCTAAAGCATTGTTCCTGCGCATAGGAAACAAAGAGAAATTCCCCCTTACCCTAACCGGTGGGCTGGAGATGTGTTGTCAGTTTGGCGGCACAGGACATAACATCAAGCAGAGAGCCGGCTTCGACGGTCCTGAATATTACGACGAGAAGTTATTGAATGGCTTCAAGAGTTTCTGGAACGCCTTAATTCCTGGCGGCAGCGACAGCAACGACGGAGATATTTATGCTAACCGCGAGGGTAACCAGTTGGGAAGTTGGCACCTGCGTCTCGACTACCACGGTAAGGGATGGGGCGCAGCAGCTTATCTCGAGCATTTCTTCGAGGACCAGAGTCAGATGTTCTGGCAATACGGTTGGAAAGACATGCTTTATGGCGTAGAGGTTAACCTGCCAAAAAATCCCTTCGTAAGCAGTTTCGTTTACGAGCACATTGGCACGATGGACCAGAGCGGCGCCATCTATCACGATAAGACAGCTAACATGCCCGAACAGATTAGCGGTTGTGATCAATATTACAACAACCACATCTACGGAGCCTGGCAGCATTCAGGATACGTTATGGGCAACCCGCTCCTCTCCTCTCCCATGTATAACGACCGTTTCGGCTTCAGTAACCGCCTGATGGTTTATCACAGCCGTATCAATGCTCACCACATAGGTCTTAGCGGCCAACCTACCGAAGAATGGGGCTGGCGCCTGCTCTATACCCACGAGAAGAGTTTGGGCTCATACAATGCACCCACTCCTGACCCTCAGAAAGCCAATTACCTGTTGGCCGAGGTAACCTACAAACCACATTGGGTGAAGGGATTAGGTATTACGGCCAGCTACGGACACAACGATGGCGAAATTCTCGGCAAGAGTAATGGCGGTATGCTTTCCGTATCCTATAATGGAATATTCAACAAAACAAAGTAACAGATGAACACGATAAAGCATTTTTCCCTATACAGCATAATAGCAACCATCCTCTTGGTTCTAACAGCCAGTTGCGAGAACAAAAGAGATGACAGCGGTACATTGGGCGGCATGTGGCAACTGATAGAATGGAGAGCCGCAGACGGCTCTGTTGCCTACGACAAGCCCGACACAACTTTATATTACAAGGTACGCAACAATCTACTGATGCTGCAAGAGTTACCTGGCGAATCAGAAAGCTATTTCCTGACCTACTATCGTCAGACTGCAGACAGCATTATCATCAACACGGAAAAGATCTTCAACAATGCCGAACGCGACACTGTATGCCACAACGTAAGCGATTTACGCAAGTACGGTGTTCCCGCTAACGGACGTCTGCATATCGACGCACTGAATTCCGACAAAATGGTGCTTTCCAGCGAAGAAGGCACACTGCGTTTCCGCAAGTATTAAGGCAATTCACCACTTTTCCAAAGAAAACCTTGCATCTTGCACAATAAATAAACTTTAAAGCACGTTTATATATATAAACGACTACATGACTGCGCTCTATATTTTCATATCCTTCATTGCCTCGGCACTGACATCCATGCTTTTGATGCCATGGATACTTAGTCTGTGCAAGCGCAACGGCTATTTCGACAGACCCAACGATCGTAAGATCCACAAGAATAACACGCCCCGTCTGGGAGGTGTTGTCTTTGTTCCCAGTTCTATAGTGGGTATTGCCGTTACATTGGCCATCATATTCAACTTCTATGGTGAGAGCGAGCCGCTCAAATCCAGCACCCTGCTGATAGGATTCGGTATCTTTACCATCTATGTAACTGGACTGTTGGACGACCTTTTCGGGCTATCGGCTCATCTGAAGTTTTTCATCCAGTTCATTGCCGCCCTCTGTTTCCCATTGATAGGCCTTACGCTTAACAATCTGTATGGTTTCTGCGGCATTTACGAGATTCCCGAGATTGTAAGCTATCCGCTCACCGTCTTCTTGGTGATGCTGGTGGTCAATAGCATAAACCTTATCGACGGCATCGACGGACTGGCCAGCAGCCTTTCCCTGATAGCTTTCTTAGTCTTCACCTGGGCATTCTGGAATTGGGGCATGAATATATTCTGCCTCTTCACAGCAGCCATGTCCGGCAGTCTGCTTGTTTTCCTCTGGTACAACCTTTTTGGCGATAACACCAAGGGGACCAAAATCTTCATGGGCGATTCCGGCAGTCTGATGCTGGGCTATGCACTGAGCTATCTGGCACTGAAATTCAGTTCGGACAATACGGTCAAACAACCTGAGGAATTCAGCCTGCTACTTTCCTATACGCTGCTGTTGATCCCCACCTTCGACCTTACTCGCGTGGCTTGTAGCCGTATCCTCCGAGGCGAGCATCCATTCCATGCCGACAAGACGCATCTTCACCACAAGCTTATGCGTACCGGTCATTATATGCGCATGGCCTTGTTGACCATCCTGGTAGCCGACATTATCTTCGCCCTGTTGAATGCCGGATTATACCTGCTGGGACTCAACATCACATGGATTGTCCTGATTGACGTCATACTATTCATCATCTGGCAGAAGCGCATCGACCGTTCCATTGCCAAGAACGACGAGCGTCTGGCACTGGAAACCAATCTGCGCGAAGAACTGTACGAGAACGCTGCCAAGGCCAAGAAGATATGTATTCTTACTCCACGCTTCCCTGTTCCTGAAAACGGAGGCGATGTGCTGCGTATCAACAATATTGCTCACCAGCTACGCAAGCAAGGCTACAAACTCATCCTGCTCAGTCTCGAGGAAGACGGGCAGCCACAGATATTCGAGGCACAACGCATCTATCACAAGGTTTATACCGTGCACAGACATCAGTTATCCTCGCTCTTCCATGCGCTGATCTGTTTCCTGCAAGCCAAGCCCATGCAGTGCGGATTCTATATGTCGGGTTCATACAGGCGTAAGTTGCGCGAGATAATCCAGAAGGAGAACCCAGACCTCTATATTGCCCATCTGCTGCGTATGATGCCCTATCTCGACGAGCTGGGCCTTCACAGCCGCTCTATCATAGAGATGACGGATGCCCTTTCCAAGACCTATGCTATGTCTTCGCAGAGCAAAGGCAACTGGTTGCTCAGGAACGTCTATCGCATGGAGCAGCGCCTGATTCTCAGGGCCGAGCAGTACAGCCTGCTCCACTTCCCGAAGAATGTATTGGTTTCTCAGGCCGACATCGACTACCTGAAGACCAAATCCCTGCATCCCGAAAGTCTGGAATTGCACACTAACGGTATTTTGTGCAGCAAGAATATCAAGCATAAATATCACCCCAACAAGATTGTATTTGTGGGCAATATGCGAACCTTGCAGAACCAGGATGCCGTCTTATGTTTTGTTCAGGATATTTTCCCACGCATTCTCAAGCAGAAGCCGGATACAAAGTTCTATATCGTTGGTGCCCAGCCACCGCAAAGCATACAGCAGTTGGCATCAGAGAATATCTTTGTTACCGGATTTGTCGACAACATCGAGGACACCATTTGCGATGCCTGCCTGACAATTGCCCCCGTTCGTGTGGCAGCAGGAATCCAGAACAAGGTCCTGGTGGCCATGAGCTGTGGCATCCCCGTTGTAATGACCAGTCTCATCTCCAACGCCATCCCTGAGCTCAAACACGAGGAGAACTGCCTTATTCAGGACGAGGCAGCCACGTTGGCCGATGCCTGCCTGCGCATTATGAACCACCCCGACCTGCGCCAGCAACTGGCCGTCAACGGGTACGAGATGGTCAAGCAACATTATTCCTGGAAAGAGAAGATTTACGGATACGTTAAATAAGGAAGCAGTAAATGACAGATAGCGTACAGGGCAACAAACGGATTGCAAAGAACAGCCTCTTCATGAGTCTTAGGATGGTCTTTGTGCTCAGTTTGACCTTCTATGCCACTCGTGCCATTCTGGAGAAACTGGGTCAGATAGACTATGGCGTCTACAATACCGTCTGCGGTTTCGTCAGCCTCTTCTCCTTCCTTAATCTGTCCATCTCCAACGGCATTCAGCGTTTCTATAATTTCGAGCTGGACCGCAACGGCACCAAGGGCGCCTGTCGCGTCTATAACACAGCCCTCAGGATTCAGGTCATTACCGCCGTCCTGCTGCTGCTGATTGTCGAGGTGGCCGGCATCTGGTATATCAACAACAAACTGGTCTGTCCGCCCGACAGGCTGGACGCCGCCATGTGGGCCTTCCATTTCTCGGCCATAGGATTCACACTTACCATCCTGCAGGCCCCCTACTCTGCCGCCGTTATGGCACACGAGAAAATGGACTTCTACGCCCTGGTCAGCGTATTGGATGCCTTCCTGAAGCTGGGAATCGTCTTTATGCTCCCCCTTATCAGCTTTGACCGCATGGCCACCTATGCAGCCCTGTTTGCATCCATTAATCTGCTGAACCTTGTCCTCTATGCCTTCTATGCCAAGTGGCATTTCCCCGAGATAGCCTTCCGCAAGCTCATAGACCTGCGTCTCTTCCGCTCCATGATATGCTTCTCGGGCTGGAACATCTTCGGTTCCTTCTCGGGCATCATGAAGGAGCAGGGCATCAACCTGATTATCAACTTCTTCTGCGGCCCCGTCGTGAATGCGGCCAGGGCGCTGGCAGCCCAGGTCAATGCCGGCCTGATGGCATTTGTGTCCAACATCATTATACCTGTCAGGCCACAGGTGGTACAGTCCTACGCCAACCAGAATTACGACCGCACGCTTAGCCTTACTTATGGAGTCACCAGAGTTACTTCATGCGTAATAGCATTAATCACACTCCCCATCATTCTGGACACCCATTTCATTCTGCGCCTATGGCTGGGCAATAAGATACCAGAGTATACCGATACGTTTATCATCTTCGTCATCCTGATATCCTTTGTCAACAATCTCAACTCGGCTGTTTCCGGCGTTATCCACGCCAGCGGACGTATGATGCTGTATCAGACAGTCTCCAGTTCCGTCTCGCTGATGTGCATCCCCACGGCCTACCTGTATCTCAAATACGGCTACTCTCCCAACTACGCCCTGCTGATGGTGCTCCTATGGACTACGATATCGCAGTACGTATCGTTGCTGATTATGAAACGGGTCATCAATTTCACCCTGACATCATATGCAAAGGAAGTCTTGTGGCCGTTACTGAAGATGATAGCCTTGTCTGCTATTATTCCATTGGCTATCCGTCTGACTATGGACGAAGGCTGGATCCGTTTCCTGCTCATCGGTGCCACCAGTGTCCTGATGACCACCCTGTGCAGCTATCTCTTTGCCCTGCACAACTCAGAACGCGAGATGATAAAGGAATACATCCAGAAGTTCCAGAATCACTCCAATAAAGTATATCCTCTCAAATTCACAACCAATAAATCATGACTCGTCATTCCATATTAAAGAAAACATTTCTCTACAAGCATATCTATCGCCCCTACAGGGCAAAACAAGAGAAAGCCGTCGAAGACCGCAAGCATGCCACATTCGTGCAGCACGGTGCCCAGGCATTGATACACTTTGCCCAGAGTATGCAACAGGCAGGCCTGGACTATTGGCTCGAATTCGGCACATTGCTGGGAGCATATCGCGACGGCACCTTTGTCCCCAACGAGTTAGATCTGGATGTAGGTGCCTACCTGCAGGATGCCCCACTCATTCACAAGGTACTCACCCAGAACGGGTTCCGACTGGTACGCGAGTTCCACGTTGTCGGAGACAACAATATGGAGCAGACATACGAGTACAAGGGCGTTACGCTCGACGTTATGTACTTCGTACAGTCCGAAGGCGAGATGTGGTGTTATGGAGCTTTCTACGACCCTTGGAGGTGCGAACTGGGCAAGCCATTCTATTTTCAGGTTACAGCCCATCACTTCAAGCCATTCACGTTGGGCAAAATAACATTCCTGGATACCGAGATGAGTGTTCCTGCCAATACCGAAGAGCACCTGATAGAGATATTCGGACCAGGCTATAAAGTCTACGACCCCAACTTTGCGGGCGACCTTAACAAGATCTTCTATCCCTGGGAAGAGAAGTCTGGCATAGGATTCATTAACTATTAATTCCCACACATCATACATTATGAGTGCTATTTGGAATTGGGCAAAAGAGCATTACGATCTGCTCAGCTTCCTGCTGGGGATCGTAGGCGTCTACATCTCCGTCCTCTCCCTGATGTACGAGCTCAGGAAGCGGAAAAAGGAGAAGATGTCACAGCGGAAAAGCCGGTTGGTAAAAGCTTCCCGTGCCCATAGGCGCAACGGAGGCATCGAAGACGGCCCAGTTGCTGAGGGTAAAGATCCTATGCAAGCGGTCTGAGTAGTAACAGAGCTCTATGCCGGCATCATTACCATTACCGGCTATGGTCAGCGAGAATGTCGCCTTGTTGTCTATAATGTCCGGTGCTGCCACATCCCGTACATCTCCATTCACTTTAGCACAGAGCAAATCGTTTGTCGAAGCATATGGCTGCAATTCATCCTGCAGAGTGATGAGCACAGACATAAACTGCTCGTAATCGCCATAATTGGCAGGTGCCCGCCATGCGGGACGATTGTCGTTCCCCGACTTCACAACGGTTCCCTCATCATCTTTGGAGCAGCCCCCCAACACCATGGTGAGGGCTGCTATAATAGAAAGCAATATCTTCTTCATCATTTTACGATTTCTATTTTATCATTATGAATATACAAACCTGTACGACGCGGTTTCTTCTGCAGTCGGATACCATCAAGTGTGTACCAATATCCATCAGCATATCTGTCTGACTTGACGAAGCTAATCTGAGTAGGTTCTTCGGGAGTACCCAATACAGCATCAGCCTGATAAGACAACGGACTCTGCGTAGCAGCTACAAGTTCTCCGTCACGTTCAATACAGAAGAAGAGGTTCTGGTCTGAAGTCTTCTCATCACCACCAATGTTTAGGAAAAACAGACCGTCTTCTGTTATTGCAGCTGCGCCACAACGGCGAGCCCCGTCGTAGGTTACCAGGCTGTCTCCATCACAGACCTCCGCATCAGAAATCTGTGCCACGATATTCATGGTCGTAGCCGTATGATTACGATATTCCGGTACAAGGGCTGCAGAGCCAGAATAACGATTATTGTCGTAATAGAGCGGATAAATGAAAGACTCTGTAGATGCCGCATTACGCTTCAGCATATAGCCGTGTCCCACCTCTAGGTATTGCAATGTACCCTTCCATGTCAGTTCACCACTACTATTACGACTTAACATAGAAAAACCATCCTGCGATTTCAACACATCACCCTCGCTGCCAAGAACCGTATAATCGCTCATAGCCTGAGCAATGGGCAGATTGATTGTCGACAGATAACCAATGCGGTTCCATCCTTTTCTTACCGTAATAGCCTTATTGGATCTCTTACCGCCAAAGTTAGCCGTTTTGGCCGACTTGGCATAAACACGATACATAAGTTGCGGATCCGGCTTCACCAACTGTTCGTTTTTATCCCAACGATATCCTTGTGCATCCTTTGTCTGACGGCAATAGAGAGTCTTGGCCGAAGTGGGTGTGACAACCTCGATTGCATCACCTTCCTCCCATGGAGCAACCCCTCTAAGCAGGTCGCCCAATGCGATGGTGTCTTTAGGTATCACATTCAATGAAACCCAGTTCCAGCCCTTAGCCAGATAGATGGTCTGCACCTCTTTACTGGCATTCACCAGAACCACAGGCCTGCTGCTGGTACCTATTACTGTATCACAGTGGAAGGTGAAGGTCTTGTTCTTCTCTTCGTTCAGTAAATATGTCCTGCCCTTTGAGGCATCGTACAGGCGGAAGCTGAGCGGTGTAGCCGTATTCGGATAGCCATAGACAGTCAGATAAGTAAGCGCTTCGTTGGCATTAGCCTTCTTATCGACTTCCACATGAGCTACGCCCATAACCTCTTGCTGCGGGCCAAAAGCTGCCAGTAAATCACGACTGTCATTAACTACACTACCATCAATATTCACACGAACCACCATATGCATCATCTGGTTCTTGTTCCTCAATTCATCGCTCACACTCCATTGTGGCTGACGGCCCTCAATACGAATCTCCACCGGAAGCGGCTCAGTCATATTATCAGAACCGACAAGAGAGATTACCTCCTTGTATGTGCCGACGTTGATGTAGGGCGAAACGGTAAAGACAATTTTCTCCTCGTCAAGAGCATTGATGACGCCCTGCATCTTCGAGGCAGTTATCCAAACGGGCAGGTCTAACAGTTCGAAGGTTTGCTGTTGTCCACTCAGATTACGAACAGAAGCCTCGAAGGTAATTCCATCTTCGTATGGAGCTGACAGGCTTATATGCTTGACATCCCATCGCAGCGGATTGCGATAGACATACAGATTCATCGTGAGCGGAGATGCCATAGTGTTTCCGTTCAAGTCAGCCACATCACGCACAGTCACATAAACGTTGCTTTTCTCAATCTGATAGTTAGGTACGTCCAGATTTATAAGCAGATCCTTACCGTCGGCTACATAACTGAAGCGTACATTGTCCAATTTGCGAGTATTGTTCATTGGTGCATGATGAATACGGTCGGCAAAGGCATCGATAAAGGGACGTGCAATAATGGTATCGTTGCGCTGGGCAACCACATTCCCCTGTGCATCCTTGTATCTTTTCAAGCTTATTCCCGTAGGCATCAGGCGTTGCGTGCCGTCATCCTGTAATTCAGAGCGTCCGAAATCAAGGTAAGCCCTTAGGGCCGTCTCTTTTCCCGTCGGGAGTTGCGTGCCGTAAGTCTGAATAATGTTCAGCGGTAGAACGCTCTCGAACATTGCCACCTCGTCGATATTACCCGAAAACACATTGTGGCAAGTGTTGGCATCGGTATAGGTAGCACCCAGAGCCAGATTATTACCCATGATACCGCCCAAAGAATCAACGGCAAACGACTGCACGAGCTTTTGGTCGACATAGATATTCCCCACATTACGGCTGCGTGATACAGTCAGGGCGTAATGATGCCAGCCATTGTCGTTGACATCCACCTGACTGATTACCTCACGGCCACCGGAGCGGAATACCAACTGGTTATCGCGCAGACCGATATTGAAGTGATTGCGCGCATCAGGTTCGTTGGTAGCCTCACCGTTTGCCATGAGCGTACCAGTGGGTTTATTGGCAAGGAACCAAAACATCAATGTATAGTCGTGGTAGTCAGAGCGGTTGAAGCAGTCGGGACTCATGCGTAAACCCTTTGTTCCGTCGAACTTCATGGATATGCCGTCGGGGCTTATCCACGTATGGTTCATCAGTATCAAGTCGTTGGCTCCGACAGCGCGATCATAGCTATCTTCACCCTTTCCTTCGTTGAGACCATAGTTGTCAAGCAACCCATGTTCATAGCCCGTGAGCACCTTTTGGCCATATTCGCCCAATTCTGCACCGGATAGCGCGCGGTTCCACAGGCGGAACTCCAGCATCTGGCCCTTGTAGGAGTCAAGGACATTGTAATCCCAGTCATAGCCCAGTCGAAGTTCGCTCTCGCCATCATAGACGCCAGGCACTCTGCCTTGCCCAACAAGGCGCGAACCGTCGTAGAGCTGCATGAGCATAGAGTCCTGTTCCTGAAGCAAGGTGTAGGCCACCTGCCGCAAGCCATTGAACGGTATAGGCTCCTGGCTGCTGATTTGCTGACCATTCAAGACAACCGTCAACCGATGGTCGGCAGTAAGGCCGAACTTCAGGCCCATGTCGCTACCACCATGCGAGAAGACCGTCATTCCCTTTTCACTCTTTTCCGGATTAAGCATCACATCCACAGTAAAACTCTTACCAGCCAGATTACACAGGGATCGCGACATAGCGATAGTATTGCCGTTAAAGCCAAGACTCGTAGAGAGGGATATATCCTTGCTGACTGGTGTCCCCAGCACCTCGAAGTTGTTAATCGTACTGAGGTAGTTACCAGCAATAGGCTCAGAGAACGAAATCTTGATATCGTCGCCAATACCCAAGATACCGTTCTGAGGTTGTGGTGTACCGAACGGAACAGGTCGACGCGTATCCTTGACACCGCTCAGTATGGGCGACGATGCTGTCAGGAACCCATTGCCATAGCGGCAATAAACCACTGCACGCAGGTCATACTGCTGCTCTATGGGATCCACCTCACCAAAGAAGCGTGTCTGGATAGCACCATCAGACGGGATGCTGTCCACCACGCCACTGGCCTGTGCCATCAGGCTGCGGTCGTTGTAAAACGAGCAGACATTCACCCAGTCTTTCTCTCCCTGGGTAGAGAGTTTGTATTGCAGTTCTATATGGTCGAAGCCGCGATAGTTCACGTCGAAGCCCTCGATACGAACAGGCAGGTAGTAGCCCTGACGTTTCGCATCATAGCTGCTCTCGGTGTTCACAACCCACTTGTCACCCGGTGTGGTCACCTTCACCTTACCGGCCGAGGGTACGAAATGAGCCGAGATTAACGTACTGAATACGCGTGGATCATCTTCCGGGTCGTAAATACAAATAGCCAGATTCTCGTAGTCGAAGTCTTGTCCCGGATAGACCTCCACCTGCTTTGTCAGCACCTGATTGGGCGTAAGAGCCACGGTATAGCCGTCACCGTTCAGCACGTTGCCGTCCACCATAATCTTGGCTCCCTTCGGATTGTTGTTGTTGTCTATAGCCAGTTTGAAATAGGGAGTAGTGCTGTTAGGCATCTCACTCTCGTTGGTCAGGTATAATGTGAAACGTGCCGGCTCATCGTAGGGCACATTGCTCACCGATGCCTGCTCGGTCCAGATACGCAGCTTGTTGATTTCTATGGTCTTGGCATCCAGCACAGTGCCGGGGTTGTAGTACTTTGTCACACGCTCATCCTCGTATGGGGCCAGTGTAGCACCGCCACGCGTACGATAGACAAGGCTGCTATAGACAGGCGTCTTCAGCATGTCCATATAGCTGGTAGAGTTTGAACTCAGGTTGGCTATCGTCTTGCCATTCCTCACATTGTCCAGATACTCCTTTGTAATCTGGAAGAAGGAGTTGTCGGCAAGTTCCTTTGCGGTATAGTCCTGTATATTGCTTTTTGTACGATAGACATCCACATTCAGTGTACTCTTCGGATTGGCCGAGAGCGTGAATCCCACCTTCTTGTCCCACGATTCCTTAATACCGTTCTTGTCGTTCATATTGGCTCCGAGGATGGGATTAAACTGGAACTTGATGGCCTCTCCGGCGAACTGGAGATCCACGATGGCTGCATCGTCGAATACTTTATACGTCTGGGGTTCCCCGGTAACCTTGCCACTGGAGAAGATACTTTCCAAAAGATTGCCCAATGGTCCCAGCAGTGCTGCCGTACCACCACCGAATTGGTTCAGCACCGGCCAGCGCAGGTAACGCGTTCTGTCACCGGAACAGCTAAAGCTCTCGCTATACTGCACATTGGCAGCCCCGTCGAAGTTATAGTTCTTCACCAGGTCGGTAGCATTCAGCTTCTCCTCCTCGTTTTTCATCAGAAACATCAGCCAGGCACTTATTTCGTTGTTCAACGCACTGATGCTGTCGCGGCACTGACTCTTTTCCAGTTCCTTGGGTATATACTGTACATAGTCGCTTATCCCGAAGCGCTTGTCGTTCACGTCAACATTGCTTACATAAGATGCAAAGCCCTGTTTATCGGCCAATGCCTGTGCATAGGCAGGGGCCGTACCTTTGGGCAGCAACAACGAGTTACGTATTTTAAGCAGATTGGGCAGCAGTTCGTTCTCGATATGAAACTGCGAATGTATGAAAGTAGAACTGATTGCCGTGGCAACGCCCAGCACCTCGTCACGGATAAGGTGAACGGGCTGTCCTGTCGCATCAGTACCCCTGGCAATTTCCTTCATGGTACCCACCTTCACGTTGATGGGTGTCCCGTTCTTGGCCGTGAAAGTGCCTCCCTGATGGGTGACGAGCATCTGATAGACGCTGTCGGGGACAACACGTACCGCTATGGCGTCCTGCAGGATTGTATTCTCTGTCAGACCTATGAAAAGGTCCGCCTTACTACCCACGAACTTCTTCCCCGAAGATGTCTGGATGCGTTCGGTTACATCAAAGTTATAGCTGTAGTTCCACGACCATCCGAAATAGGTAGCCAATGTAAAGCTGAAGTTCTTTTTTGTCTGGGCTTCGTTGATAAGACCCGATTCCGTACCGGTAACACCCGCCATACCTATGATACCCTGATAGCTGTTTAGAGAGGTGCCGGTAGTCTTGGAGATGTCGAATCCGATGCTGGCGTCGATATTGGCAGAATAGGAGTAACTCAGCTTAGAGCCAGTATCCAGGAAAGCATAGCTATTGCCGCCTGGGGGATCGCGCAGGATGTCCATCAAGTGCGGTATGCCCTTGGCTACGATACGTCTTCCCTGCGGCTTTGGCTGGCTGGCCATCACATAGCCCTTTATAGGAGTCACATCAAAGTGTGTTCCGTCATAAAGCAGCGTAATACTCACCGTCTTTTGTGCCTGATCGTTATCCAGCGTAAAGGTGGTGTTCTGTGGCGTAAAGACGTACGAACCGCCACCCAGGCTATCCAGTTCTACCTCATCCACCGTGGTGTTGCTCACCAGCCCGTTGATGAAGGTCACCTTTCCACCCTTCAGACGTACGATATCAGCCTCGCGTCGCAGGTCGTTATTATAATAGTATCGCTCCACCGCCTGAAGCACCCAGCCATAGGGAGAAGCTGCCATGAAAACAGGCACACCGAAGGCATAGCCCTTCTCCTTGTCCCAAAGCTGAACCATCGACTTATTACCCACATTATCCTGACTCTGGTACTGCTTCACACCCAAGTAGCGCTCGTTTCCCGAGTTGAACTGTGTCACGTCCAGCGAAGGTACACTATGGTAGATACGGCTATATCTGGCCGTATCGCCCTGCTGCAGGTCGGTCAGATCCAGCGTCTCGCCCACCTTTCCTTCCTGAAAGAGCGTGCTATAGCCCGTTGCCGACACCTCCGTCACCTTATACTTCACAGGATAGACCCATGTCTCATACTCACCCGTCTTGTTGTCAGGACGGATGCTGACGCTCCTGCGGTTGCTGAAGACGGTGGTGGTGTCCGTCTTGCTATGTACGATTGTCTCCGTACGTTCCTTCTTCGTCAGGTCGAAGGGGTCATAGACTATATACGAAGTGTTATCGCCCTCTAACATCAGCACAATCTTCAGGCTGTCACCCAGGTTGTTTTTCGACAGCGACTCGCCTAAGGGCAGCAAGCCCTGATCGTTACCGCCCACCACGCGGCCATGCAACAGCACACGCGTCTGATCCCACAAGCGAACCGTACTGACATCCTTTGTCCAGTTATAGTCGCGCTGGTCGCCCGTCTGCGAATCAGGGTTCTGCAGGTAACCGTCGTTCTTGAACCTATGCCCTGCCTTCACGGCCTGCACACGATGCGTTCCCTTGGGGATGCTCAGTGTGAAAGCTCCCTTAGTGTCCGTTGTAATGGGCTTCTGATTGGCATCCACCATCAGCACGCCGTCGCGGCGGAACTGCACACCAGGCACCGGTATGGTAGAGCCCTCATAATAAACGTTTCCGCTATATATATAATAGGTATTGACGGTAAAGATGAAATTACTCTTTAGATTCACATCTTCGTCAAAGCTTACAATCTGCGGCTCGAAGCTGCCCGCATCACCCATCGAAGCTACGCTGATGCGGTAGCTGCCAGCCTGCTGATAGACCAGTCCGCCAATCTCGAAGTAACCCGTAGAGTCTGTGGTGGCAACCCTGATATCTGCCCCCTTGATGTCTCCTATAGGCGTTGCCGTTACTTTCAGGTCGCCCAGTCCTGTTCCGTCGGCCAGACGCACATAGCCGCGCACCATTCCCGTCGGAGCACACTGTCCCGTAACGAGCTGTCCGTGCACCTTCAGCCCCTCGCACTGCAGCACAGACTCCACGCGATAGTCATAGACATGCTGTGGGCGGGTTTTTTTATCGACAAAGAACAGCTGGGTAAGACCTGTGGCCAGTGTGTCCCAACGCTGGCTGTCCAAGGCACCATGCTCGCGGCGCAGTACACGATAGAAATCGCGGTCGCCGCCCGTATTCTTCCATGTCAGCTCCACGCTGCTCTGCTGCTGCTTGGCTGCAAGGTTTACAATGCTGTCGTTGTTCACGAACTTATAGACGGCATCGTCCCCCTTTTCCTGCTTCTCCAATTTCAGCACAAGACTGTCGGCATCCGTCTCATGGAAATGCAGCGGCGACATGCCGCGCTTCATAACCAGACGGAAGTCATAATCCACGCATTTGCGAGTCAGTTCCAGCGTGTACTGCCCCTTGAAGATGGTCGCCGTGTCACTCGAAAGGTCACGGCACTCGGTAGCAACAATCTCTCCGGCATCGTTCTTCATGTCAATATACAACAACAGTTTGGCTCGCGGGTCCCAGATATTGCAGCTGCCCTTTCCCTCATAGACCGCCCAGCCCCTCGACAGGAAAGGCATAGAGGTAGCTGTAGTGTACGGATCAAACATCGAACCCGACATATTAAATGCCCATACTGTGTCTTTGTAGATAAAGAGATGCTTATTCCTCATGCCATCGACACCGTAAGATGCAAGGCCATCCAGGGTATTATACAGCGGAGAGGCAGTAAATACGGCATTGGCTTTCGGGGTATCAGGAATCTGGCCGCCATAGCCCTTGACTATCTTGGTCAGGTACGAATAGTCGGGATATACAAAGCGGAAATTGGACGGTGCAGGTGCATCATCGCTCCAGACACTTCGGTCTATAAAGAGTTTCTTATAGTATTGGATGGCGTTGGGTTCTAAAGTGAGTGAATAGGCATGGGCAGTCCATACTATGAGAGGTCTCGAACATACCACAACACCCCAGATGCCACCGCCATTTTTCTGAGCACTTGGTGCACTATCGTAAATCTTTCCGTCCTTACCCACCAGAAAGCCCAGTTTTCCAAATCCGGGCGACCATGATATGTTAACACTATGCTGGCCGTTGTTCTCCCAGTCAGCAGCCTTAGTCACCTTTCCGAAAGACATCTGCGTCAAGTAAAGGGCCGAGGTCTGCTGGCAGAGTCTCCTGCCGGCTTCCTCGCTCCATCCCCATATCGAGGTTGCCATACGGCGAACGCGGTAACATACCGTCTTCCCATGGAAGCTGTTCAGGTAGTCTTCGTCGGTAAAGGAATAATTCTCCCTTCCTGCCTCGAAATTAATCTGTCCGATGGTCGTCCAATGACTGTCATCATCCTGTGTGCTGCCCGTAACGTTACGCTGCACCTCCCAGAAGTCAGACGGGATGATATCCTCCAGCTCCGGAGCCTCTACCCGCCAACTGAGCATCACCTGTCCGTTATCCTGCAAAACGGAAGTCAGGTCGCGCGCCTGATGCAAGGGTGGTATCTTCACGCGCTCCGACTCTATGTTCAGCGTGTTGCCGTCGTTATCCACGATGTTGCATTTCAGATAGAAATCCTTCAGCGCCCTGTCGGCTGGCAAATAAATATAACCCGAGAGTCCCGCATTGCTGATGGTCATCTCCTTGTTTTCACCACTGATACGGTCTGTATAACAGGCCTTCATACTGTTCACCTTACGGGCTGTAATGGTATAGGGCAGGATGGTCTCGTTGGCGTGTCCTTTCTCAAAGGCCAGCATCGGATCCATCAGCATCACGGCTACAGAGGGAGGAGCAGATGTAGTGAAGCTCCCCATGTTGATGTCCATTGCAGGCCCCTTACCCGTAGTCTCATCCCAAACCACGTTAGCATGCAACTGTATAACCTTTCCCTGCCACTCGTAGGGTACTTTCCAGACAACCTTCATGGTTTTGTGCGAACTGTCATCCATATCGGCACCCAGCATAAACTTCGACCACTGTTCCGGCGTCAGCGTCCAGTTGTCATAACTGCTGCCATATTGTTCGCGCATCACAATGAAAGTACCCCATGTCGTGGCCCATGCCCACGATTGGTCCTCCCAGTTATTGCCCGAGCTTTTCCACTTGAAGATTTTCCTCGTCGTACCTTCTACAATGGCTTCGATATAGCTGTCATCGGTCACATAGACATTGCCCGAGAGCGTCCAATGGTCAAAGGTCGGCAGGTTTAGGGTTATCGTCTCCTTGCCGGTCAGCATGGCCGTATATTTCTGTTTGTCCTTAATAAAGGAAGCCGCATTCACACACTGCGGAAGCAGCAGGGCCATAAGTCCCAGGAGTAAAAGTATCCTCTTTTTCATGGTTTTAGCTAATAAATCTTATAAATAACTTTTGCAAATATACGCATTTCTTCAAATTACGCGTCTCGCCACCCGTTAAAATATGTTAACAGGGCGTTAGTCATTAGACTTTACTCAAGACCTTTACCCTCTGTAATATTCAGCACCACTGAACAGAATTTCTCGTTTTTGTTTGGGGACATTGAATAAAATTTGTAACTTTTCCCGAATTTGATCAAAGAACCGTCCCCTGAGCCCTTAGCATTGAACATTGAACATTGAGAATTAGACTTAAGGCCAATAGCCAACAGCCGACAGCCAAGTGTAGAGTTGAGAGATTAGAGTTTAGAGGCAGTGCTTCGCTTTGCTCAGAAGTTGAAAGTAGAAAAGTTCAGAGTAGAAAAAATCAATTCTCAATTCGGTCGTTTGAAAGCCAATAGGCGACGGTCAACATCCAAACAAAACACAACAAAACGCCCCAGCAGGCTTCACAGCTTGTCGGGGCGATTGAAATGTACAATCTTAATTAGTTATTATCGAATGAACAACAGTTCACGATACTTGGGAAGTGGCCAGAGGGCATCATCTACAATGAGCTCCAGCTTGTCTATCTGATAGCGGATGGTATCGAACATAGGAGCGATGGTATCGTGGTATGCGATGGCCTTCTCGTGCTCGTCCTCTATCTTGTTGGCAACCTTGCGGGCAGCTACCAACTCCTCTACCTTTGTCTCGATAGTTGCGGTGCGCTGTGCTATCTCCTCGATGAGCTTCAGGTTACGGGCATTCAGCTCCTTAGCCTTGTCGGCAGGGAAGGCAGTTACCATGCGCTCAACGTTGCGCAAGAGCTGGCTCTGGTAGTTGGTAGCCACGGGGATGATGTGGTTCATAGAGAGGTCGCCCAGAACGCGAGCCTCAATCTGAATCTTCTTGGTGTAGGTCTCCCACTTCACCTCGTTACGGGCGGCAAGTTCCTTCTTTGTCATTACGCCCAGGCTCTCGAACATGTCGATGCTCTCCTTATCCAGATAGCGCTCGAAGATCTTGGGACAAGAAGTCTCGGTATCCA
>JAEEGF010970645.1_pt1 | contig 82559 bp, 66 predicted proteins | sample 9134171 | NCBI WGS metagenome assembly JAEEGF01 (sample SAMN16246542, study PRJNA631951) | gut metagenome | biome: gut microbiome; feature: rumen; material: AP-attached | host: Bos | place: Iran: Karaj | collected 2018-10 | reverse complement strand
TCCGGATCCATTTCTTAGTGATGGACAACATCGACTACAACAACGTAGGCACGGGGTCCGACGCCCGGGGCGACTACAAGCGAAACTACACCGCCGAGCAGATGGCCTGGCTCGCCAAGGACCTCTCCTACGTGGACAAATCGACCCCTGTCTTCATCACCTCCCACGCCCCTGTATCTTCCCCCAACGGCACCTCCTGGAACAACAACTACCTCAACGGCGCCGACACGGCCGGCGAAGCGAACATGGTCACATTCATCAACGCCGTGTCCAGCCACAATGTCCATTTCCTCAGCGGCCACACCCACAACATCTTCAACCGCAAGCATTCCAACGTGTTCTCCGAGCACAACCAGGGCGCGGTCTGCGCTTCCTGGTGGTGGTCCGGGCACCTCACCAAGGACATCCACCTTTCGCAGGACGGAGCTCCCGGCGGCTTCGGCGTCTGGAAGTTCGACGGCAAGAACTTCACCCAGAGTTTCCAGGCCGGCGGCCACGACATCGACTACCAGTTCCGCGCCTACGACATCAACAAGGTCAGGGAATACATAACCCCCGAGCTCGGAGGCAGCCATAAGGACTTCATCAAGTTCTCGACCGCGATGCAGAACTACCCTGCCAACACCATCCTGGTCAATGTCTGGGACTACGACCCCAACTGGACCGTCTCCATGACCGAAGACGGCAAGGAACTGAGCGTCAAGCACGTGGCAGCATATGACCCGCTCCACATCGTGGCCCTTTCGGCGCCCCGCTGCAAGAGCGCAGGTTCGGGCACGCCGAGCTTCCTTACCACTTCCTGGCCCCACTTCTTCACGGCCACCGCATCCAGCCCCAATTCCACGGTCGTGGTCAGTGTGACCGACCGGAACGGCAAGACCTACACCGAGACGATGAACAGGCCGAAGGCCTTTAACATAGCAGATTACAAAAACAAATAAATCTTTTTATCAATAATTCTAACACAATCCGTTAACCACAAACTATCATGAGATTACCTAAGATTCTCACCATTGCGGCTCTGCTGCTGTTGCCGGCCCTCGGCCTGCAGGCGCAGAACCGCACGGTCCAGGGAAAGGTGCTCGACTCCTCGCAGCAGCCGCTGCCCGGCGTCGGCGTCGTCCTAGAAGGGACCACGAACGGTACAGTGACCAACGCGGACGGATCATACTCCCTGCGAGTGCCTTCCTCCGACGTGGTCCTGGTCTTCTCCAGTCTCGGTTATCAGACCCAAAGCGTCAGCGTGCCTGCCTCGCAGGACGTAGTCAACGTCACGCTCGACGATGACGCAATGACGCTTGAAGAGACGGTGGTCGTCGGCTACGGCGTCCAGAAGAAGGTCAACCTGACCGGCGCAATCACGGCCGTCGAGAGCAAACAGCTCGAGAACCGAAGCGCCCACAACCTGACCACGATGCTTCAGGGTTCGGTTCCCGGCCTGAACATCAGCACGTCCGCCGGCAACCCCGGTGCCACCGGATCGCTCAACATCCGAGGCTATACCTCCATCAACGGCGGTGAGCCCCTGGTGCTCATCGACGGAATCGAGGGCAGCATCAACCGCATCAACCCCCAGGACGTCGAATCGATCTCCGTCATCAAGGATGCATCCTCCGCAGCCGTCTACGGCGCCCGTGCAGCCTATGGCGTGATCCTCGTCACCACCAAGAGCGGCGCCGAGAAGAACAACAAGGCCACGGTCCGCTACAGCGGCCGCTGGGGCGTTGAAATGCCCACCACCTCGACCGACTGGGAGACCACCGGTTACTGGTCCGTCTACACCATCAACAAGTTCTGGTACGAGAGCAAAGGCTCCAACTACGTCAACTACAGCGCAGAGGATATGCGCGAGCTCCTTGCCCGCGTCAACGACAAGGTCGAGAATCCCGAGCGCCCCTGGGTCGTCATCAAGGACGGCAAGTACAAGTACTACGCCAACACTGACTGGTGGCACACGATGTACAACGACGTGCACCCCACCACCAACCACAGCGTGAGCGTGAGCGGCGGCAACAAGGCCGTCAAGTACTACCTCTCCGGCCAGTATGACCGTCAGGAAGGTATGGTGAAGGTACGCCCCGACGTGTATGAAAAATACAACCTCAGGGCCAAGATCGACGGCCGCATCAACAAGTATGCGCGCATCAGCAACAACACCAACTTCTTCGTCGGCACCTACGACTTCCCCGGTCTCGCCGACATCCAGGACTCCTTCGCATACGGCGACCGCCATGCCCCTGCGTGCTTCCCTCCGCAGAACCCCGACGGCACCTGGCTGTATTTCGTGGACGCCCTCGGCTACCGTGTCAACAACGGACGCCAGTGGGCATACGCCAGCACCAACCTCAACATTGAGAAGCGCACCGACTTCGCCAACACCACCGAACTGACCATCACTCCGTTCACCGGCCTGACGCTGAAGGCGAACTACAGCTACCGCACCTACATCAACCACGACACCCACAGGCGCAACCTGATCGAATACTCCCAGTATCCGGGAGAAGTGGTCGTCTACAACAACGGCGGCGCGTTCGACAACTACATGACGGAAAAGAATTCCGAGAACATCCGCCAGACCGTCAATGTGTACGGCACCTACGAGCACACCTGGGCCGGCGCCCACAACTTCAAGGTGATGGCCGGTTACAACTACGACGACTACCACTACAAGGATGTCTGGTCCAAGGGTTACGACCTCATCACCACCGAGCTTTCCGACCTCGACCTCATTTCCACCGACAAGCGTCCCGCCGAGACCAACGGCGGCCAGACCGCCTGGAGGACCGCTGGTTTCTTCGGCCGTATCAACTACGACTACAAGGGCCGCTACCTCTTTGAGACTTCCGCCCGTTACGACGGTTCGTCACGCTTCGCCACCGGACACAAATGGGGCTTCTTCCCGTCCGTATCCGTGGGCTGGCGCATCAGCGAGGAACCTTTCTTCGCCCCCGTCAAGCATGTGGTCAACAACCTCAAGCTCCGTGCATCCTACGGTACGCTGGGCAACCAGAACGTCGACAACTACTCCTACATGCGCCTGATCAACTTCAACACTTTCAGCGCATTCAACTTCGGCGACAACGTGATGGCCCGCTACACCAACGTCGGCGCCCCCGTTGCTTCCGACAAGACCTGGGAGACGTCCAAGCAGACGAACATCGGCCTCGACCTCGCAATGTGGGGCAACAAGCTGGAATTCACGGCTGAAGCCTACATCCGCGACACCGTGGGCATGCTCACCGACGGCATGGACCTTCCCGCCGTGTATGGCGCTTCCGTGCCGCAGATGAACGCTGCCGACCTGCGCACCAAGGGTTACGAACTCTCGCTCAGCTGGAGGGATTCCTTCAAGCTCTTCGGCCAGGACTTCGAGTATTTCTTCAAGCCCACCCTCAGCGAGTATCGCTCCAACATCACCAAGTTCAAAAACGACACCAAGCTTCTCTCCAACTACTACGAGGGCATGGAACTCGGTGAGATCTGGGGCTTCCACGTGGACGGCCTCTTCGCCTCCGACGCCGAGGCGCTCGAATACACGAGCAGGGTGGACCAGTCCTACTGCAACGCCAACCTGAACGGCGGCTGGAAGGCCGGCGACCTCAAGTATGCCGACCTTGGAGGCAAGGTGACCTACGATGAAAACGGCAACGTCATCTCCAATGAACCCGACGGCGTGATCGGCATCGGTGCCAACACCCTGGCAGACCACGGCGACAGGATCTACCTCGGCAACTCCCTGCCCCGCCTGCACTACGGTTTCCAGACCGGATTCTCCATCGCAGGCTTCGACGTGAGCGTGTTCTTCGAGGGCACCGGCGACCACTACTGGTATCCCGCCCGCTACAACTTCGACTTCTGGGGTCCTTACTCCCTCGGTTATCCCGCCTTCCTTGCGAAGAACTTCCTCGACAACTGCTGGAGCGAAGACAACCCCAACGCCTACTTCCCCAGGCCCCGTTCCAACGTCGCTTCCAACGGCGGCGGCGAGCTCGGACGAGTCAACGACCGCTACATCCAGAACATCCGTTACCTGCGTTTCAAGAACCTGACCGTGGGTTACGAACTCCCCAAGAAGCTCATTTCCCACGTAGGTCTTGAAGGCCTCCGGGTCTACTTCTCCGGAGAGAACCTTGCGTTCTGGTCTCCTATCACCAGGTACACCAAACACCTGGATCCGGAAAGCTGCTTCAACCGCGGCGGCGACCCCGTAGATGACTTGAACAACACTGCCTACCCCTGGCAGAAAACATTCATGTTCGGCGTTGATATCACTTTCTAAATTAGCAAGTTATGAAAAAGTGCATAATAATACTGGCCCTGGCTGCCATGACCCTCGCTTCCTGTAAGCTGGAGGACGTCCTGACCCTGGTGCCCGAGTCCAAGATAACGCCCGACTCCTATTTCAAGACGCGGGAAGACCTTCAGCTCTTCTCCAACTCCTTCTACAACAATCTTCTGGACAAGGAGCCTTTCGCAAGGGAGAGTGACGTGTTCGTGAAGATGAATCCTTCCGACCTCATCCGCGGCGGCAACGACCGCACCGTGCCCGCCACCGGCGGCGGCTGGGGATCCGGCACCGGCGCCTGGGGAGACCTGCGCAAGATGAACACCCTTCTGGGCAACATCCACAACTGCGAGGATGAAGCCGCAGTCAAGGAATACACCGCACTGGTGAAATTCTGGCGTGCATACTTCTACGCCAACATGGTCCGCAAGTTCGGCGACGTGCCGTGGTACGACAAGGAGCTTGGATCCGCCGACGAGGATCTCTACAAGCCCCGCGACAGCCGCGAGACCATCCTCCAGCACATGATCGAAGATATCGACGTCGCTATCCAGGACCTGCCCGGCAAGGCTTCCGCGCCCCAGACCGCCTACCGTGTCAACAAATACACGGCCATGATGGTGAAGGCCCAGTTCTGCCTCTTCGAAGGCACGTTCAGGAAGTACCACGGCGCTCCCGCCCCGTTCGAGAACTCCTACACTGCAGCCGACGGCACCACCCACGACTATCAGTATTATCTCGACCAGGCCGCCGAGGCCGCCAAGATGCTGATGGATTCCGGAGCCTACAAGCTCTACAGCACAGGCAAGAAGAACAGCGACTACCTGACGCTGTTCAATTCCAGCAATGCCAACACGGATGAAATCATCCTTGCCGTCAACTACGACCGCGACCTCAAGATCAAGCACGACTGCGGCCGAGACATCACCAACCAGACTTCCGCCCGCTACGGCATGACCAAGAAGCTCGTCGACATGTACCTCATGAGCGACGGTTCCCGCTTCACCGACAAGCCCGGCTGGAACGTGATGCCCTTCGCAGATGAAGTAGCAGACCGTGATCCCCGCCTGGCCCAGACCATCCGCACTCCCGGCTACAGCTGGAAGAAACCCGGCACGAGCAAGGACGGCCCCGAATTCGCCTTCTGCCAGACCGGCTACCAGACCATCAAGTACATCCAGTCTTATGACCTGAAGCCTTATTCCACGGACAATTCCGACAACGACATGCCGGTGTTCCGTTATGCGGAAGCCCTGCTCACCTATGCTGAGGCAAAGGCCGAACTCGGCACCCTCACCCAGGGCGACCTGGACATCTCCGTGAACCTTCTCCGCGACCGCGTGGGCATGCCCCACCTCGACATGGCAGCTGCCAACGCCACCCCGGATCCCTACCTGATGTCCCCCGAGACCGGCTATCCCAACGTGTCCGGCTCCAACAAGGGCGTCATCCTGGAAATACGCCGCGAAAGGGCCATCGAGCTCTTCCAGGAAGGCTACGGCCGTTATTTCGACCTCATGCGCTGGAAGGCCGGCTACTGCCTCAACCAGCCCTTCTACGGCATGTACATCCCCGGCCCCGGTTCCTATGAATTCGGCGACGACAGCAAGTACACTTTCTACACCGGCAGTTCCAGTGCCAGCGGCGTCAAGTACAAGATCTTCGACCCTGCGACAGGCGACGAGACCGCGACCGACGAGATCTTCTACCTGGTGGATCCCAACACCGGCAAGCTCGCCACCTCCGGCGTACGTGATGCCCTCCACAGCATCTCACATTCCTTCGATGAGAGCAAGCACTACTTCTACCCCATCCCCGAGAACGACAGGCTGCTGAACAAGAATCTCAAACAGAATCCTAACTGGTAACAGATTATGAACACAATTAGCAAAATATTGAAAGTATCGGCCCTGGCCGCCGCCTGCGCCCTGCTGTTCGCCTCCTGCCAGAAAGAGCAGAAGGAGAACGTGGCCAAGGCGGTGCTTGGAGACCAGTCCATAATGACATTCGCAGCCAAGAATCCGGCCGCGCAGACTGTCACTGTGTACTCCGACGGTCCCTGGCACACCACAGCCCCCGACTGGATCACCGTGGATCCCAATACGGGCAACGGTGTCGTGACCGTGACCGTGACCGCCAAGGAGAACGTCGATGGCAGCGGAATGCTCGAGCCCCGCAAGGATACGCTCATCATCTCCGGCAACACGCTTGCTAGCCGCCTCATCATCCTGGTGAGCCAGGAAGGCGATGCCTACCGCAACGCCCAGCACCTGACTCTCGACAAGGTCGCCGCCCTCGCAGACGGCAAGTCGTTCATCCTGGATGAAGCCACCGTGGCTGCCCTGACTTCCGCCGGCTTCGTCGTGAACAGCGGCTCGACCAACGTCTATATCAAGGACGCATCGCAAGTAAAAATCGGCGACAAGGTGTCCGTCAAGGGCATCAAGGGCAGCGTCAACAACATGCCCGCCGTGACCACCGTGGACGACCTCAAGGTCCTCTCTTCCGGCACGTTCACATATCCCGAGCCCAAGGACATCACCGAGAGTCTTGCCACCTACAAGGCAGAAGCCATCGAATACGTGGTGGTGAACGGCATGGTCAAGGGCGGCAATCTGATCGTCACCCTGAACGACGTGGAATACTCCGTCAAGCAGGTGGACTGCCCTGATGGCCTGAGCATCTCCAAGCTCAATGGCAACAAGGTACAGCTCACCGGCTACAGCTGCGGTCTCATCGGCGCCAACCTGTTCGGAATCCTGACCACCGCAGTCAAGGACAACGGTCCCGCAGTGGTGCCCAGACCCGAAAAACTCCTCTATGCCAAGTGGCGTTTCACCACCACCACGATGACCGCATATCAGGATCTCTTCGGAGGCACTGGCGGCAAGCCCGATACCGCACCTGGCAGCGGTGGACTCTATGTACCGTCGAACGTCGAAGGCAACGGCAAGATCGAGTACATCCAGATCGACAAGAGCGACATAGACATCAACAGCAAGGCATCCCGTATCATCGGAGGCACCGGACATCCTTACGTGACCGGAGCATGGCCCGGTGACTACTGGCTCTTCTCCGCCACCGACAACTATGAGTACCCTGCCGGCACCAGCCTGCACATCAAGTTCCTGACCCGCGTATCCGCAACCGGCCAGAGATACTGGATGCTCGAGTACTTCGACGGAAAGGACTGGAAACCTGCCGAAGAGTATCCTCTTTCGACCGAGACCGAATCCGGCACCAATGCAGTCTACAACTTCGTCGAGCCGACCTCCAATATCGCCGTCGAATGCGAATGGAAGCTTGCGGCTCCTTGCCGCGAACCCATGTTCAGGATGAGGTGCGTCGCCAACGCTCAGGCGAATGACAAGGGTCCCCTTGCCGCTCCCAACGGAGGCACCTGCCGCATTGCAGACAACGGTGACGAGGGCGAGGATGCAGGTCCCGTGTTCGAGGTGACCGACGCTCCCGCCGGTGGCGGTGGCGGCGGTGGCAGCACCTCCGGCGTGACCGTATTCGAAGACGATTTCGAGTGGCTCGCGCCCTGGACGGCAAGCGGAGTCGGCGACGACATTGCCAACAACACCGTAGACACCAACGCAGCCCCCAACGTGTTCACGTCCACGGCGGTTGAAGGTTTCCTCGCGGAGATTCAGTCCAGAGGTTACGGGTATGTGTGGGGCTGGAAAGACCAGCCCTGGTCGGACGGCGACCCGGACAACGGCAACAAACGGACCCTGTACCTCCAGAAGAACTACCTCAAGTTCGGAAAGTCCAAGTACAATTCCGGCATCATCCTGCCGGCGCTGTCTGCCCTTTCGGCCGCTGCCGATGTCGAGCTGACCTTCGACTGGTGCTCCTGCATGACAGGCAATGCCGCGCCCGACAACACCAGCCTCAAGGTCCTCGTGGCTGAAGGCGGCACCATAAACGGTTCCAACGAGAGCGACGAAATCGTGACCACCCAGCCCATCAAGGAGGACGGCACGACCGACCTGGTGTGGCAGCACGCTTCAGTGACCATCAAGGGCGCTGCGGCCGCAACCCGCATCACTATCCGCCCGGCAAACTATGATCCGGACGTGACAAATCCCGACCGCCACCAGAACCGCTGGTACCTCGACAATGTGAAGGTCGTGACCAAGTAGGGGCCACGACATACGAAAAAGAAGGAACTGAAATCGCTCAGTTCCTTCTTTTTTATAAAAAAGCCGTCAGCCGAACAGTCAGAAAATTGTCTGGCTCGAATGATTTGGGCTCCGGTCCGGTTCGGGAATCCCGCTGCGGGGCGGGCCTGCCTTCCGCGGTCCGAGTCAACCCGGTAAGTGAAAAACTTGATGTTTTCTCCTCTTGGGCCTGACGGCTTAAACCCTATTTCAAATTTGCAAGGTAGTCCTCCAGGTCATCCTGCAGGGCCTTGGCCTCGGCACCCAGCTGCTGCATCTTCTTCTGGCAGGCGATGCGGTTGACCGTCTCGTTGAGCGTGACTATTATCAGCTTGTCCAGAGGGGTCTTGTCGGGATACTTGGCGTCGTATGAGGTGTACTTGCGGTTGATTTCATCAGCTGCCGTGCGCATCGCTTCTTCCATCTCGGGAGAGGTGGCAACCATCGGGTATTCATTTCCCGCTATTTTCAGTTTGATGTTCTGTGCCATTTTATTTCTCCAGAAGTTTGATGCAACGGTCGATTTCGCGTATGAGTTTGGTGATCCTTTCCTTTGCCAGGGCAGGGTCGCCGGCGCCGGAGAAGGCATACTGAAGCTTGAGGTTGTCGATCTGGCCGTCAAGGTCGGTGATCTTTTCCCGGCAGGCGGCTACATCCGCCTTGCTGCGGTCCAATTCGGCCTGCAGGGCGTCTGCCCGCTGCTTTTCCGTCTCATAGAGGGAAATCAGCTTCTCGATATTCGTTTTAATGTCTTCCAGCATCGGAACAAATATAACAATTATTTCGCGAAAAAGAAATCAATTCCACAATTACGGGCGAAGAGGGCGTCGGAGGGGCTGTCGCCGACCATAAGGGTGCGGGAAGGGTTGACGGAAGGATGGTCTGACAGAATCTGGTCGAAAAGGCCGCGGTTGGGCTTGCGGCAAGGGTCGGAGTCGGAGACGGCGGTGCAGACATAGATGCCGTCGATGCGGCCGCCGGATGCCGAAACCTCCTTCGTCATCCATTCGTGGATGCCCTCCAGGGCTTCCCTGCTCATCACTCCCCTGCCTACTACGCGCTGGTTGGTGACTATGAATATACGCCGGAATCTGGATGCCGCCTCCCGTAAAGCGTCTTTTATTCCCGGCCGCCATTCGAATTCATCGATCGTCTTGACGTAGTCGCCGGGGCGAAGGACATTGATCACGCCGTCGCGGTCGAGCAGGAGCGTGTCGTGGCCGGTGACAAGCAGCCAGGGGGCATTGCAAGCGCGGGCATAGTCGTCCGGGACGCCGATGTCTATGAAATAGCCGTCCTGCACGAGTCCGCAAAGCTCACCGGCTGCGCACCGGGGCTCGAGTACGTCCTTTTCGAAGGAAAACTTTTCCGGCAGTCCGCCGAAGATTCCGGAGTCACGGTCAAGGGCATAGATTCCGCCGTTGATGAGGCCAGCCTCGCAGTGCTGCTTTTCCTTAAAGGCGCTGACGGTTCCGTCGGGGGCGAGTTCCACCCTGCCGTAGCGGTCGAAGTCGCGCAGCGGTTTCAGCGCCACTGCGACGGGCTTTCCGGACTCTCGCCGGAACTCCACGAGCTGCCCGAGGTCTGCGTCGAACCAAGTGTCGCCGTTGAGCACCACAAGCTCAGGACCGGCCGCCTTTGACGCCGCCAGCCTGATGCCTCCGCCGGTTCCCAGCGGCTGTTCTTCGACGGCAAAGCAGAATTCAAATGGATACTCGGAAGCATGATCCGCTATCCACTGCTCTATCACTTCCCGCAGATAGCCGACACTGAGGATGACGCGCTCCACATCGAAGCGCTTCAGTCCCTCCAGCAGGTACCACAAGAACGGCTTACCGCCCACGGGCGCCATACACTTGGGCACGTCGCTGACCACGCTGCGAAGGCGGGTCCCCAGTCCTCCTGCAAGGATAATAACTTCCATTACCTGCCGAAGAAATGCTTTTCCATCATGAGGCACAGGCAGTGATACACAGGAAGGTGCAGTTCCTGGACCTTGAAGGTCTCAGTCTCCGGCACTTTGATGCACACGTCCGTGTAGCGCTCCAATTTATTGGGGCCGGCCCCGGTGAGGCATATCAGTTTCATTCCGCGCGCTTTGGCTGCAACTGCTGCATACAGCACGTTGCGGCTGTTTCCCGAAGTGCTGATGCCAAGAAACACGTCGCCGGGACGGCCGTAACCGTTGACTTGCTGGGCAAAACCCAGGAGGGGCTCGCAGTCGTTGAGGTAAGCCGTGCTGAGGGCAATGTGCCCGTCGAGCGCTATCGCAGGAAGAGCTCCCTGCAGATTGTCACGCAGCACGGCACCCAGCTCGGGATCCACTGCGACAAGCGCTTCGGCATAACCCTGCGGAAGGGTCTTGGGAAGGACGAAACTCTTCATCATCTCGCCCACTATGTGTTCGGCATCCGCAGCGCTGCCGCCGTTACCTGCAATGAGGAGCTTGCCTCCGGCTTCATAGCATTCGACAAGGACCTGTGCAGCATCCCAAATCAGGCTGCGACAGGCTTCCAGCTGCGGATAGCGCCCAATCAATGAATCAAGTATCGCTTTCATTTCATTCAGATTCCGAATCGAATATTTTCCATCCGTGCGCGCCTCCTTCGGTGAACAGGAAAGGCACTATGAAGCCGTCAAGGGCACTCAAGGCATCTTCCACCTGCTTTTTCATGGCAGGATCGACGAAGAAGATAATGAATCCCCCGCCGCCGGCTCCGCTGACCTTGCCAGCCTTGGCACCTGAAGCAAAAGCAATATCCATCACTTGCTGGATGGCATCGTTGGTGATTCCGTCCGCCAAATTCTTTTTGTGTTCCCAGCTGCTTCCCATTATGGATGCAAACTCATGCATGTCGCCCTTGAGAAGTGCCGCCTTCATATCGACAGCACTCTGTTTGATGCCGTGGAGGGCTTCAATTGTCTTCAGCCTGCCGGCATACGCGTTCTTTCGTTCCTCTTCGATGATGCGGGCGCTGCTGCGGGATTTCCCAGTGAAATAGAGCAGCAGGCTGGCCTCCAGTTCGTCCGTAATCCAGCGCTTGACCCTCAGAGGATTGACTATCACGCTGTCGTCGGGGCGGAACTCTATGAAATTGAAGCCGCCGAATGCCGCAGCATACTGGTCCTGCTTGCCGCCGGAGAGCCCAAGGTCCTTGCGCTCGATCTCATATGCGAGCCTTGCGATTTCATAGTCGCCCAACGGCAGGGAGTACCATTCCGCGAATGCCTTCAGTATGCACACCACCATTGTGCTCGATGTCCCGAGGCCGGAGCCGGCGGGAGCATCGTTGTAGGTGGTGATCCTGAATGGTTTAGGCGTGATGCCGAAATCCCGCACTACACGGTTGTAAACGCCCTTGATAAGGTCGGCCCCGCCATCCACGGGAAGTTCCGGCCCTAGCGGGAAGGAACAATTGCAGGAGGCGTCGTAGGAATGGATGGTAATCATCCCGTCCCGAGTCTCCTCGATGGTACAGTATGCATACAGGTTGACGGTGGCATTGAGCACCAAGCCGCCGTACATGTCGCTGTAGGGCGACACGTCGCTGCCACCGCCGGCAAGTCCCAGCCGCAGCGGCGCTTTGCTTCTGATGATCATCTTCCTTTGTATAAATAATTATGCCTGCGGCGCGAGAAATACTGCCAAAGTATAAAGAATGGCATCCAGAACACTTCCGAGGGATAATGCACGAAATAGCGGATAGACCGCCCTACTTTCCTGCGCCCGTGGGCCAGCAGCCCCTCCCCCTTAGCGTGTGCGTTACGGGGATCGTAGCGGCCGAAATTGCCGGCACGAAGTATCTCGTCGAGAAGGAACGCTCCCTCCCCGGGGTCCGGCACACACAGCATCAAGCCATCTTCGAGGGCGAACACTTCCTTGAGCACCCACATCACGGCAGCCGCAAAACCCAGCATCTTCAGGTGCTTCAAGTCAGAGCGGACCTTCTCCCGCTGCTCTTCCGAGAGTTGCTTAAGGACATAATAATAGTCGAGCAGCTGGCGGAGTCCGACACCTTCTTCCAGCACGTGCCGGTAGATATGGAGAAGCATATACACGGCATCGAACGAGGCCGTGGTCACGCAGAAGCCGAGCTCCCCATTGTAATTGGAGAACTGTTCGCCGGCATTCGCTGCAAACCATCGCTGGAGACGCCGGTTAGCTCCGGGAGCGTTCATCCAGGTGGGGGTGAAATGCACTTCGACGCCCATTTTAGGTATCATCTCCGCGTCCAGGTGGTGGTAAACGATCTTTTTGACCGGGCACAGGGTGCGGATATAATCAACTATCGCCTGTCTGTCCCCTTCCAGCCAGATGTCTATGTCGCCGCACTGGCGCAGCGTCGGATCAGGGTAGCGCAATGCAGCACCCTGCCCCTTCAGCAGGCAGTTTCTAAAACCGTCGGCATTGAATTTCTCATGGAGGGAACGGATCGTTTTAGTCTGGACCTCGTTTCTCTTTGCAATCTTCTCGGCCATCATGGCCCAGCGGGAATAAATGCTCAACGGTATTTCAATGCTGTCGTGAAGCTCGTCAATTGCAGGAAACGTCACGCCGAGCAGATTATGCTTTCCCGTGACCTTGAGAAGTTCTTCCCACTCTTCACGGGATGCCGGCGGCTCCGAAATGGATTCCCTGCAGCCTATGGCCATTTGGATCAAGTCAAAAAAAGCATTCATATTAATAGGCTTGCTTGTCCCCACCAAGAATCTGCGCTATTGTCTTAAGCAATATCTTCAAGTCGAGACCGAGCGTCCAGTGCTCAATGTACCAAATGTCGTAGCGCACGCGGTCGGCCATGGCCTCAGTGGTCTTGGTCTCGCCGCGGCAGCCGTTGACCTGGGCCCACCCCGTCAGTCCCGGACGGACCATATGGCGCACCAGGTATTCGTCCACCAGCTTGGTGTACATTTCCGTGTGCAGTTCCATATGCGGCCTGGGACCGATGATGGACATATCCCCCTTCAGCACGTTGATGAACTGGGGCAGTTCGTCGATGGACGTACGGCGCAGGAAGTCTCCGAACTTCGTTTTCCGGGGATCGTCGGCCGTGGCCTGCAGCTTGTCGGCGTCGGCGTTGACCTTCATCGACCGGAACTTGTACATCGTAAAGGGGCGCCCCTTGTAGCCCGTGCGCTTCTGCCGGAACAGGATGGGCCCGGGCGACGAAAGAGATGTGCCTATGGCCACGAAGCACCATACGAACGGGTAAACCAGCACAAGGAAGAGCAGGCTCGCAATGATGTCGAAGAAACGCTTGACTGCCGCATTGACTGGATTGGACAGTGGCTCGTCCCTGAGTTTCACCACGGTCAGAGGGCCCATCTCGCTGAAAGTCATCGACCTGTGGAGGTAGCCGTCCATATTGGGCACATAGTAGAAGTCGATGAACAGGTTCTCGCAGTTGCGGATAATCTCGTTGACAGTATCCGTCTTCAGCGCGGGGTTCAAGCTGCAATAGACCTGGTGGACCTTGTTGTTCTCGATATAGTCCTTGATTGCCGGCAGGTCTTCCCCAAACCTGGCAACGAGCTTATAGTCTGCAAATTCAGATGAGTTCGTCAACATATCAGAGAGCCTTTCGGCATTCTCGTTCTCCCCCACTATGACCACGTGGATCTTGTTGCGTCCCTTCTTCCGTGCCGCGAGTATCGCTGCGCGGAACAGAAGATGCCATATACTGATAGCGCCTACAGCCAGCATGCCCTGGTACATATAAAAATGGCCGGCAAAGCTGTAGAACAGGATGTTCACTGAGGCAGCGAGTATGCCCAATGTAAGCAGGCATTGATAGAACACCCTGAGAATCTGAATCTTCCAGTCATAGCCCCGTTCGTGAAGCCGGACCGGTACGAGCACCATCGCAATGATAAAGCCGACAATGAGGAAATACAGCGAACGCGGCCTCGTGAGTACATAATCCTCCGGACTTGTGAACTTGAACCAGCTCAGCATCCATTCGAAGATGCCAACGTGGATCGCCAGGTCCACCAGCATCACCGGGACGCTGTAGTAGAAAAACTCCTTGGTGTTGAATGTCTTCAGGTTCATAATGTCATCTTTCAGCTCTCATCGGGTTATGCAGGAAATCTTCGTAAGCGAGGCGTATGCCCTCTTCGAGTTCGGTCTTGTAGGTCCAGCCAAGGGCCGTCGCCTTGCTCACGTCCAGAAGCTTGCGGGGAGTGCCGTTAGGGCGGGAAGTATCCCACCTGATGGCTCCGCTGTAGCCGACAACCTTAGCGACAAGCTCCGTCAGTGCCTTGATAGTCAATTCCTTGCCTGTGCCGGCGTTGACCGTCTCGTTGCCAGAGTAATTGTTCATAAGGAACACGCAAAGGTTGGCGAGGTCATCCACATACAGGAACTCGCGCAGGGGGCTCCCGTCGCCCCAGCAGGTGACTTCTTCGAGACCTGCTTCCTTTGCCTCGTGGAAGCGGCGGATCAGTGCCGGCAGCACGTGGCTGTGTTCCGGATGGTAGTTATCGTTGGGGCCGTAAAGGTTGGTCGGCATCACAGAGATATAATCCGTGCCGTACTGACGGTTCAGGAACTCGCAGTACTTAAGGCCGCTGATCTTTGCCAGCGCATAAGCCTCGTTTGTCTTCTCCAGCGCTCCGGTCAGCAGACAACTCTCCGGCATGGGCTGAGGCGCCATACGGGGATAAATGCAGGAGGAACCAAGGAATTCAAGCTTCTTGCAACCGTTCTTCCAGGCAGAATGGATAACATTCATCTCCAGAATCATGTTGTCGTACATAAAGTCCGCAAGGGCATTCTGGTTGGCGACAATTCCACCCACCTTTGCCGCGGCGAGAAACACATACTCCGGCTTCTCCGCCTCAAAAAACGCCTCGACGGCATCCTGCCGCGTCAGGTCCAGTTCCTTGTGGGTGCGGGTGACGATATTCGTGTATCCCTGGTGCTGCAGCTCCCGCACTATGGCGCTCCCCACCATTCCCCGGTGGCCGGCCACATATATCTTGCTGTTCTTTTCCATTGTCGTCACACTCGCTCCCTGATGTACATCTTCCGGACTTTCTTCATATCGTGCTGCACCATTACGCGCACCAATTCTTCGAATGAAGTCTTCTGAGGGTTCCAGCCCAGCATCTGTTTCGCCTTCGTGGGGTCACCCAGCAACTGTTCCACTTCGGACGGACGGAAATACTTGGGATCCACCTCCACCAACACGCGTCCGCTATCTTTGTCGATACCCTTCTCATCAATGCCTTCCCCTTCCCAGACAAGTTCTATTCCTGCTTCCCGGAAAGCAAGGGTGCAGAACTCCCGCACGCTATGATACTGCCCCGTTGCCACCACATAGTCGTCCGGCTTTTCCTGTTGAAGCATAAGCCACATACACTCTACATAGTCCCGGGCATAGCCCCAGTCGCGCAGTGCGTTCATATTCCCCAGATACAACTTGTCCTGGAATCCCTGTGCTATACGGGCGGCGGCAAGCGTGATCTTGCGGGTCACGAAGTTCTCGCCGCGCCTTTCGCTTTCGTGGTTGAACAGGATGCCGTTGCAACAGTACATCCCGTAACTCTCACGGTAATTCTTCATTATCCAGAAGCCGTAAAGCTTTGCAACGCCGTAGGGGCTGCGGGGATAAAAAGGGGTCGTCTCCTTCTGGGGAATCTCCTGCACGAGGCCGAACAGCTCCGAAGTCGATGCCTGATAGATGCGGCAGGTCTTCTCAAGGCCTGCGATACGCACCGCTTCCAAAAGCCGGAGCACCCCCATGGCATCCGTGTCCGCCGTGAACTCAGGCACATCGAAAGACACTTTCACGTGACTCTGGGCGGCCAGGTTGTAGATTTCGTCGGGCTTGATTTCACTTATGATACGGATGAGGGAACTTGAATCGGTCATATCGCCCCAGTGGAGAATCAGCAGCGGTTTCTTTTTCATATCCCGCACCCATTCATCCAGATACAAGTGCTCGATCCTTCCCGTATTGAAAGAGGAGCTGCGGCGCATTATGCCGTGTACTTCATAGCCTTTATCCAACAAGAATTCGGCAAGGAAAGAGCCGTCTTGCCCGGTAATTCCGGTGATCAGTGCCTTTTTCATATAAATCAGTTATTATCTCTTGTAGTTAGTTCCAAGGAAGCATCCATTGTCGTCCCCTTCCCGGGGCTCGAAACGTATATCGCCGTCGACGGTATTTCCAAACACGGAGTTATTGACGTTGGTCCTCTCTGTCTTTGAAGAAGGATCCATCGATTTCTCGAATCTCTTAACCCGCCGGGAATCAATACAGTAACTATTATGAATATTGTAAACGGTATTGCCGCTGATTTCCACGCCGTAGGCCCCGTCATCCAGAAAAATGCCCCGGTTCTGATACCGGCCAGCAATGTCGTGGATGACATTGTTCCTGATCACGGCACCGTCATTCCGGGTGAAGACATACACGGCACCACCGTCCATAACCTGATAATTCTCAATAGAAGAAATGTAGTCTTCCGTGTAATACATCGTGTTGTTTTCCACGACACCGCACGAACGCGCAGGAATCTCGTCGGCGTAATACACCCCCACGGCAACCGCACAATAGCCGAAATTGCAGAAGACGTTGTCCCGGACGGCATAGTTCTCCCCGCGCACGCAGATGCAGAAAGTCGGCCCCATGCCCAAACCCGTGTACACAAAGCTGTTGCCCTCGGCCACGGTACCATAGCAACGCACATCGGCAGTGAGCCCGAAACCCTCACAATGGCTGGTCACATTATTGCAGAACCTGATGTTGTTGGTATTTTGCGCTTCCATCAGGTTGCCCGCAAGCCCCCTGAAATCACAAGAATCGATATCAAAGCTGCCGGTCTCGACATTAATTGTCCGGAACAGAGACATATACTGAACCGATCCGTTCCCGAAAAAGGACAGCCCTTCGATTCTCAGCGATTTAAGGGATGAACCATATACATACAGAAAACAGCAGGCGTCGCATCTGCGAACATCCTTTCCACTATGGCTGACGCTGAAGCGCACTCGCGGCATCTGCGCCCCGAAGGTAAAATCCTTATTGAGCAGTTCTGCCGACCCAGCCCTGAAGAAAACTTTCCTGGCCTTGATTTTTTCAATCTTATAGTTGTGCGCCTCATAGGCCTCGGTGAGCTTCAGATAACCGCCCTTGACTCCACGCAGTGCAGCCCAGGGAACCTTTATCCTGTACAAGTCGTCTTCCACGTGCACGGCAATGGAGCGTGCCTTGAACGACTGGCCGAAACGAGGGAGCGCTTCATAAGAATCGATATAAGCGGAATTCACGCTGAAGGGTTCATCCTTCAACACTGTAGGACCGCGGCCGGTGAGCACTGCATTATGCCCCTTCAGCGTCACGGACACGTCGGGAAGTTTTCTGTTGATTATGCATAAATGCTTCTCGCTGAAATAGTAGCGCCCGGGAGCAAAATCTATGACAATGCTCTTCTCTCCCCTGTCGACAGCCACATCAAATTTCTGCTGAAGAGTCGCGAAACTCTCCTGCGAATCTATGGGGATCACACAGGAAGATGCAGCCCCGGCCCCAAAAGAAAGCAGAGAGAAGGACAGTAATGGTATCAACAGGCGTGCAGTCATCTGTTCCGAAGATATTTCTTTTCGTTTCGTATCATGGACGGCAATGAACGGACAAAACGCCAATAACGCGGAATATTCTTCTTTGGCTGCTCCAGGGCTCGGTGCAGCCATTCAAGATGGAGCTTGAGCATCCAGGCGGGAGCACGTTTCACATCCCCTACCCCTGCGTTGAAATTGAATATGGCGCCGAATCCGAACATCACTCCCCGGTTCAGATAGGGCTTGAGCCGGGACATAAAAATCTCCTGCTTGGGAGCCCCGAGAGACACCCAGACTATATCCGGGGCGTCTTTGTTTATCATATCAGCAATTCCCTGATAGTCAAAACCATCCACAGTTGCAAAGGGCAAGGTCTCGAAACGCATGCCCTCAATGGCGGGATCGATACGGGAAAGATTCGCCTTGAGTCCCGCCAGCACTTCAGGGGTATTGCCCAGGAAAAACTGGCGGAAGCGGCACATTTTTATGTACTTGATAAAAATATCCGCGCCGATGTAACTGCTGAGGTCCTGCTTGTGCAGCCTGCCGAGAATCCTGGCAAGCACCGATCCGTCGCAATTATTCACAAGGGCTCCATTTAGCACCTTCAGGAACTCAGGATCACGGTAGGCACAAGTCAGATTGTTGGACTCCACGGAACACACATAACCGGGAACCCCGTCCCGGATAGCATCGAAAACGGTTTTATCAAGTTTGTCCTTGTCGAATTCCAGGCGAACGCCGAAATAGAGTTCTTCTTCCATCACTTCCCCATTTGAGCTTTAACCCATTCGTATTGCTGCTTCAAGCCATCTCTCAGAGATACCTTCGGCTCCCAGCCAAGGATTTCGCGTGCCTTTGTGAAATCGGCCGAACGGGCCTTGTCCCCTTCCGGCTTACTGGTATTGAAAAACGGCTTAATCGGTTTCCCGGAAATTTCTACGACAGTGAGCGCAATCTCCCTTATGCTGGTGCATTCGGATGGGCCGATCTGTATCCATCCGTGCCCCCATCCTTTTTGCAGGGCGAGCACAAGCGCTTCCACCACATCATCCACGTGGACGAACGCCCTGCCCTGGTTGCCGCTTCCCCAGACCACAAAATCCTCTTCGGGATAGTTCAGGGCCTTGCGGATAAGGGCAGGTATCACCTGGCTGCGGGCGCCGAAGTCGCAAGGGGCGCCATATACATTGTGGAACTGGAGGGTGCAGCAAGGAATTCCAGTCTCCTTCTCAAGATACCCGATCTCAAGCTGTCCCATCAGTTTGCTCCATCCGTAAGCGGATTCAGGCATGGCCGGGAACAGTTCTTCTTCCTTCAGAGGCACGACATCAAGGGTGTTCTGCCTGGTCAGAGGATAGCTGCATGCCGTGCCCACATACAACAGACCTTTGATACGGTCCTTGCCGGCCTTACGGACAGAATGGAACAAGTTGGTGTTTATCAGGTTGTTGAGGCGGAACAAGTCTCCCTGGTTATTGAACACGAAGTCAATCCCCGCGACAATATCAGCGAGGTGCACAACGTATTCCTGCTCCGCGACAATCTCATCCAGTCCCACGGGAGCCGACAGATCGATATTATGGAAACGTGTATCGATATCGATGACGGGCTTTCCGTCGGCATTATCAAGATAGCAGAGCTTTCCCCGCCACAGGTTGTCGATCACACTCACTTCGTGTCCCTCCCGGACCAGTCTCTTGACAAGGTTGCTGCCAATCATTCCGCAGCCGCCTGTAACCAAAATTTTACTCATTCTTATAGACTTTTATATATTTCTGATAGTTTAAGGCATATCGCCTCCGGCGAAAACTTCGCCCTGGCTGATTCAAGGGCGCGGCCGGCCATTTCTTCCCTCAGCTTCCGGTCCGACATCAGAGAGGAAAGGCGGCCGGCAAGGGCATCAGGATTACCGGGGCTGACAAACAAGGCATTCCCGCCATCTTCAGCAATTTCAGGGACTGCACCCACCGGAGTGCAGACCACCGGCAGTCCATTGGACCAGGCCTCGAGGATCGACATCGGAAGGCCTTCCGCATAACTTGGAAGGCAAAAGATCGATGACTCGGAATACAACCTGCCCATCTCACCGGCATCCACCCAGCCGGGCAGTTCCACGGCATCCCCGACCCCAAGCCGCTCTGCGAGCAAGCGGCAATCTTCCTTCCGGCCATCTCCGGCAAGGACAAGCCGCCACCCGGGAAAGCCTCCGGCCAGGCGGGCGAAAGCCTTTATCAGGTCAAAGCAACCCTTTTCCGGAACCAGCAGACCTGCAAACAGTATCCGGCTCTGCCGCTTCTCAAATGATGCAGGAGACTGGCCGGCCGGATTGTACAGCACAGTCACCTTACCGGAATAATCCTCTCCGATACGCGCAAGGACATCCTCCCGTATACTTTCCGACAGCACCAGCACCCGGTCGGCCCTGGTGAAAACCTTGCTGTATCTCCGGTTCCATATCGAATCGAGCTGCGAGCCGCAATGCAGATGCACTACCGTCTTCTTGCGCAAGGCACGGGCAAGGAGGAAGAAAGGGTACTTCCGCAGCATTGACGGGCGCAGGCCCACGTGAATATGGACTATGTCATAAAACGGCAGCAGGCATATGAACTGTCCCCACGCACTAATCAAGTACGCCAGTTTACGGAGTTTGCTTCCGTCCCTGTGGGTAGATATCCACCGGCAAGCGAACTCCTTCCACACCGGCTGCTTCTTATAACAATTGAGCACCGACGTTATTCCCCCGCGCGTTTCGGGTGAAGTTGCAAGCACCAGGACCCTCATTGGACGACCGATTTAAACAAAGCTTCATAGCGGGCGGCACACGACTCCATCGAATAGATCCGCTCATATTCAGAGATTATTGCCTTCCGGTCAACGGCCGAAGCGACAGCCCGGCGCATCGCTTCCGCAAGGTCTTCTGCCGAAAAACCTTCTGACAGAAAGCCATTATCACCGTCTCTTATGACGTCGCAGACTCCGCCAGCAGGGGTAGATACAGGAACAACACCATAAGACATAGCCTCAAGAAGTGATAGAGGCAGGCCCTCGAAAGTGGATGACAATATGAAAAAATCCGCAAGCTGAAGATAATCCCCGACATTCATCCGCTCCCCTTCGAACCTTACGGCCTGAGGGTTCTGGGCATTCTGGAGTTCAACGGGGAAATCCCGGCCTATAACCAAGAGACGCACGTCTCCCGCCAGTTTTACTGCATCAAAAAGCACTTTCTGGTTTTTGGGAGCAGCATAGCGCGCTATATGGATGAACAGAGGCTTCCCCGCCTTGAACGAGAGTATCTGTTCCCTGACAGAGTCGGCCGAAGAACTTGACGACGGACGGGAGCGGCCGTTCAGTATCATAACGTCATTGCTCAAACCATACAGCTTACGGTACGACAAGGAGCATACGGGCGAGATTGTCACGGGAATGACACTGCGCTCATACATTCTCCGGAAAAGAGGCTTTTCCAGTTTTGACTGAAGATAATAATCGGCAACACTGTGGATAGTGTGCACGTATTTTATGCCCCGGCAAAAAATGGACGGCAATACCAGATGCACCAGATCCGTATGCGCGTGCACCACGTCCGGCCTTTCCTTGCGTATTACCCGCATTATGCCGAGAAGCGCGGCGACAGAATGACCGCTCCCAGCCGCAAGGTTTATGTATTTTACCGAACCTGCAAGTTCATTCCTGTAATATGCATTGGCCGCCACGGAATCATCATCCGTGGTGAGCATAACCACTTCGTGTTTCCCGGTCAGAGAGTTGCACAAATCCACGGCGAAACGCTCGGCTCCTCCGGAAGACAGGGAAAATGATATTACAAGTATCTTCACTTTGATAAATAAACAGCCTCGTATTGTTGCACTATTCTCGCCCAATCTCCACCCTCAGACTGGCATGCCTCGGCTATGTTGGCCCTCATATCGGCCAGAAGCCTGCTGTCGGACAGCAACTTTCCGTATGCGTCCGCAAGCGCATCCGAATCGGAAGGTGGCACCAGCAGACCGTTGCCGCCGTCGGTGATCACGTCCCTGAAATTGCCCACATCGCTCGCAACCACAGGTGTGCCAAGTCCAAGGGCCGTCTGGATGACCCCGCTCTGGGTCGCATCGGTATATGGGCATACTACAAACTTTGCCTGGGACACATAATCGGCGATTTCCGAGACCGTGAGGTATCTATGAATGAATTCAAAGGCTCCGGTATCCTCTGCCGGCCCGGGATCAAAGCACACTGGCCCCGCGCCGGCAACAATCATCCGCACATCAGGGAAAGACTCGTGTATTTTGACAAAGGCATCTACGGCAAACGATATTCCTTTATAGGGAGAAAGCCTGCCGAAAAATATTATGTAGTCTCCGGGGATGATTTTTCCGGTCCGGAAGGCATTATACTCCTGATATGGCCCGAGAGATGACTGCCAGACACGACTCTGAGGTATTTTGTACCTTTGGCAGAATGCCTTTCTCTGCTGGGAGTTCAGCAGAACGAACTTGGCAGGAATCAACGAAAGGGCGAATCGTTTCAGCTTGTCGCGGAGAGCGGTATCACTGCTGTGCGGTATGGGATCGTGTACGACACAGACTGCTTTCCGCCGGTATTTCCACATCATCATAAGGTGGAAAACGAAGGGTATGCCTACGTGGTGTACCACATCCGGATTAATGGAGGAAATGAGTCTCTGCTCTTCAAGATATAAGCGGAAGGACGATATTCCCGTCCTGCCTTTGGCATCGTTGGACACGAAGGACTTCTCGACATCGATATAATCGCCCCATACCGTCAGTTCGGGATACGCGGAGAGAGGAAGAACGGAATTCCTGCCGTCCATCCGGGCTATGTCAAACAATGTTGTATGGCACATAAAAGGAGCCAGGCGGACAATATAGTACACCTCGTGGCCAGAATTCCTCAAAGCCTTTATCAGAGGAAAGTCACAATCAGCAAACGGCGGAATGGAATAATATACTATCCTCATTGGAGCAATCCTTTCAAAACCTGCTTTGAAGTCCGCCAAAAGCCAAGGCGGCTTTCTTTGAAATGCATCATCCAGTACAATGCCTTTCCATGATTCTTTGCAACGTCCATACGCACATAGAAAGCGGGATACTCCATAAAATGCCTGTCAAGCATCTCCCTGAGCGCTTCCAGGTAATGATTCTCTTTCTCATTGTGCGCACCGGCCGCGGGCAGAGATGCAGCGAACCAATCCCGGGCTGCCAACATAGCATTGAGTTTCACGGGATAGTTGTCATTGGACGATATCGTTTTCTCGTGTATCCTGTACTGAAAGACCGGAATGGAAGTATTGGCTATGCCTCCTTCCGCGGCTGCCCTGTAGACACTGATGTCATCGGAGCCCCAGGCAAGCGGCAGTTTGTAAAAACCGCCGCTTGCGCGCAACCGGTCTGCGGCGAAGCAAAAATCGCCTATAAACTGACGGCGCCCCTTCCACCTGAAATACAGCATCTCAAAAGCATTTTCATACTCAGGCCTCTCCTCCAGCAGTTCTTTCACTGCTCCGTCGCTGCCAATAATCTCCGTCCTGCCATGATACACTGACAAACCGGGATATTTGGTTATCAAAGCATCCAAAACCCTCAGGCAATCCGGCTTCAGACGGTCATCATCCCCCATACAGATGATATACTCTCCGGAACTGTATTCCAGGCATCGGTTCCAGTTATCCACCACGTCGACAGCCCCGATATTGGACGCGTTCGTGTAGTATCTGACGTGCGGATCGGAGAGGAACGGCCTCACTGCCTCTTCCACTGCCTCTGGAGAGCAATCATTGACAATAACCAGCTCAAAGTCGTCATAATCCTGGCCAAGCACGCTTTTAACCGCCTCGGCAAGATATCCGGCTTTGAATGCCGGTATTGTCACAGAAAACCTCATCGCACTACTTTTTCATCAGAGCAAAAGGGTTGCGCTTTTTCACGAAAACCTGGAAGGCCATCACATATGCGGCCGTCAGGCCCGCAGAAATAAAGAGCCGCAGAATTGAGGAATCCAGCAGCATACAACACCCCACGATAATGGCAAGGGGAATATATACGGCAATATTCTTGATCAGTTCCACTGCAGGGAAATGAATCTCGACGGTCCTGGTCACCGCCAACTGGCTCAGGACAAGTATCAACAATTCTGAAACTATCCACACGATGGAAGAGCCCTTTGCGGCCAGCAACGGGACGAGCAGCACATTCAGCAGCAGGCCGGTACCGGCACCGATTATCGAGTTCCGCAAAAGGACCTTGTCTTGCCCCAGGGGCATCAGAGTCTGGAGCACAAGCACTTGCTCGTAGCCGATCACAAAAACCAGGGGCGCGATTATTATCATCGGCAAGATGGCTCCCGCATACCCCGGCCCGGCAATCAGGCCCACTATGTCCGGAGCCATCATCATCATCCAGATTATGATGGGAAGGGAGAAGCCGAGCAGCACCTCCACGGACAAATGGAAGAAAGACTTGAACTTCTCCATTTCCCCGGATGAAACCAGGTTTGACATCCTGGGCATCATCACTCCGGTGAAAGCCGAAAACAGAGCCATCACCATATAGTAAATCTTTGTGGCCGTCGTGTAATAACCAACTTCCACCTCCCCGGAGACAAAGCCCAGGAATGTCACATTGAAGGTGGTGTACATAGACGTGAGTATCGCGTAAAGGCCCAGGGTAAACAAAGACTTGAATGTCGGCCAGAAATGCAGGCCCGAAAAGGTCAGCCGGACGCTAAGGTGGGCAAACAGGATGTTGACGATGGCATTGGCGACAACCATCAGGCAGGATAGCATATAATAGATCCAGACATCCTGTGGCTTCCTGACAAGCACGAACACCAGTATCACATATAAAGTCTTTATTATCAACGACCTTACCGTGATAAGGCGAAAATTTTCCAGCCCCTTGTACAACCACTCGACAAGCAGGCTGTTGAATAAGAGTTTGAAAGCGCCGAAGAACATCAGGTCCTTATGGGCCGCAAACTGCGGAACGGTGAATGTCATTATGGCCAGGACAATCAGCATAAAGCCCGTGAGAGCCATATTGACCACCAGAAGATTTGAGAATGTCCGGTCAAGTTCCTCCTTGTTGTCCCTATGCCTTGCGATCTCCCTGACGCCAAGGGAATCAAGGCCAAGCATGGAGAACAGTATGAAGTAATTGATCACGCTGTCCACAAAATTGCAGGCCCCGATATTCTCCACGCCAAGGACCCTGGACACATATGGATATGTCAGGAAGGGGAAAACATAGTTCGCCAGTATCAGAAGGATACTATAGAACAGGTTTTTCTTCAAGCTTGGCATAAGACTTTCTTTCCACTATGCGGCGGCGCTTGTCCAGAACGGCAATCACGTACCCCAGGATAAGGAATGACGGCATAGTGCTGGACAACTCCCCTGTCATAAAACAAAATGCCAGGTACAGGATAAACACAGACAATCCAAGAGCATACACCCGCCGTCCCAACTTGCGGTGCTTCACTATGAATACGATGAGCAACACCATCATGGCGATGAATATGAACAAGCCGACAAACCCCCTCTCCAGGAGAAGATTCAGGTATATGCCTTCCAGTCCATACAGGTCGGAATCCGCAGCCATAAGGCTGCCGTTCTCCCAACCCATGTCGATATTGAAAAAATACACGCCCCGTCCGAACAGGAAAGCCCCCTGGATATAATAGAACACGGTCGCCAGCTGCACCAGACGCATTGCCAGCGAACTGCCCTTTGTGACGGACGTCGGGTCGAATATCGAAGCAATCCAGACGAACATCTTGCGGAACTGCGGGATGAGCATAAATGCCAGTACTGCCAGCACCAGGGCGCCAAGCAGGATTGATGCTTTAAGCTTCTTATCCCTGATGAGTGCCAGGACAAAAATTGGAAGGCAGACAAGGTAGCAGAACCAGATAGTCCGGCAGTTGCAGGTGAAAACGCCGAAAATGCAGCACAACTGAGAAACGGCACAAATCGCAGGACTCTCAAGATGGTCGATGTAGGCATAAAGGTGGAGCAGTGCAAGCAGCACACAGATGAACCCGTAATCAAAGGGGTTGACGAACGTGGCCTGCACGCGGAACCTTTCAGCCGTAATGAAATCGTAGTCGACCAGCGTTTCGTCGTATAACTCATCCACAAGGAACGATACGCCACTGGCGTAATTGGCATAAGCAACAACCGTCATCAGGACCAGTGAGACGAAGGAGATCGTCAGCAGCGGCTTTAAAGACGTCTTGCGCCTCAGGCAGATGAATGCATACAGCAATGCAAACTGCTTGGTGAACATTTCGAGCAGTCCGAAATGCGCCATTCCTGAAACGGTCTGCAGATTTGGGCTGGTTGCTACGCAAATAGCAAACGACAGTACTGCAATAATGCAGAAAGGAAGCATCAGGGATGACTTTATCTTTCTCCATATTTCCCCGATATTGATGACTTCCGACATAAGGAATGCCACGCTGATGGCCGTCTCGGCAGAAATTCCTCCCACCGGGAAAGACACCATTGTCATCAGTATGGTGGACATAAACAATATGCCGATTTTATATTCCCTGCGGACAAGGAACATAAGAGCCATACAGGCAAAAAGCAATACTGTCGCGAAAAGTTTCATTCAGGCTTCCCGGAACGCTGGTCTTTCCAGACTATCCAAGCGGCACCCAGCAAGGCACCGATCACAAACCAGACAATGGTAAGGCGCACTTTGGAAGGCTTTCCATTGTGCGGCGCTATACCAGGCTGTATAACCACCAGAACAGGGGCTTCCTGGAGCACCTTTGCACGGGCGGCAAGCAAGTTCTGTGCTGTCTGGTTGTACATCTGGTACTTGAGCTGTGCTTCGTTCTGGAGATGCTGCAACTGAACCTTTGACGACTGGCTCACCACGCCCATATGCGCATCGGCATAATAAGCATATGCTCTCTGCGCATTCAGGTATTCAGTATGCGCCTCCTCGTAGATTTTCTCATAATAATCCACATTTTCCTGGGATTTCTCCGTACGGTAGGCAAGCACGAAATCCTTGAGATTCTCAATGATGGTGTTGGCAAGCTGCGCGGCGATCACACGGTCCTGCATCGTGACTTTAAGCGAAAGGACAAATGTCTTCTTTTCAACCGTGGCCGTAACGTTTTTGGAAAGGGTGCGGACCACCATTTCCTGCTGCTTGGTCAACTTCAATGAATCCACATTCTGATGCCCTTCCGCATCATCGAATTCGTCCTTCATCTTGAAGAGGCCCTTGACCCCGTCCATCGCCATCCTGGGCAGGCCAAAAAGATAACCCCACCAGGGTTGCTTGTTGTAGTTGACGATGTAGTCGTAAAGATCGGTATGCACGAGCGTATCCTTGTGCTCAAAAGTCACCGGCATATCGAAGAGATTGATATAGAAAGAGGTGGACTTTATGATTTCCGGATACAGGTCGGGGTGCATAGCATCAGTCAGCGCAAGGGAATTCATATTGATTCCGGCAAGGCTGGCAAGAGAACTGAGACCGTTGCCCATAGTTGCACGGGTCGCCAGTTCTGGGGCAATGACGGCCTTTGTGGTGAAGGTCTTCGGGGTGCTCAGGCCTATCATAATTCCAAAGGCAGCACCGCAGAGTGCCCACAAAAGAACCTTCTTCCAGTTCTTTATGGCTATCTTCAGATAAGGGGCCAGCTCTATTTTGTGCCCGCCTGCTTCCTCATCGAAGTCTTCGAAATCTTCATATTTTTTCATAATCGGACTTACCTTGTAAAGAGATTAGTAATCGTAGCAATCATTGTCGTGATGGATGCGGCTGTCGTGCCGATACCCAGCCACTCGCCGGTGGTCAGCTTATCCTTGTCGGAGCGGCCGGGAACCACGATTTCGCAACCGGGTTCGAGTTTGGCTCCGGCGCCCACGGCCACGGTGCCATTCATATAGATGACGTAGGTCTTGGCACGGCGGGCCTTGGTGCTGAAGCCACCGGACTGGCGCACATAGTAGCTGATGGGCTTGCCGGAAATGTAGTGCACGGTGTTCGGGTAGAGAACCTCGCCCTGCACACGCACGGTGGAAGCCACCTCCGGGATGATGAGTTCGTCGCCGTCACGCAGCACGATATCGTAGTCGGAGCCGGGGTGCTCGAGAGCCTTGTCCAGCTCCAGACCCACGGTGTAGATTTCAGAAACCTTCAGCTTGTTGACGTCCAGCGTGTCCTTTCCGGAAACGGTCTGGGTGACTATACGCGCCATAGCGTTTCGCACGTTGCGCTCGTACTGGTTGATCTTGCGCTTGAGCATCGCGCCGCGCACGTTGCCGTTCGGAGTCGCGCCGCCTGCACGTGCCAGCAGTTCGGACACACGTTCGTTGGTGCTGGCGAGGGTGTACTGTCCCGGGAATGTGACCTCACCGGTGATGGTCACGTTCCTCTGTTCGATGTAGGTAGGACTGCGCCTGACCGAGACCACGTCATAAGGCTCAAGGTAGAAATCGGCCGACCCGTCTTCGACAAGGCCGTCCTTGATGGACATCGAATAGATGAGCGCCAGGGTGTCGGATGCCGCAGTGCTTGACGCCAGGTTGATACGGCGGGCCACATCCACCTTCGCCGAGGAAGCGCCCTCCGAGAGACCTCCGGCAAGGAGGATAAGGTCTTCGACGGTCACGTGTTCGGCAAACTGGTACTTTCCGGGATTAATGACATAGCCGGTGATTGTGAAATCGCCCTTGGGCTCCAGCTCGTTGACGTTGGAAACGACAAGCACGTCGTTGCGCTTCAGCAGCACATCATCCACGAGGCCTTCCATAATGCCCTTTATCGGCACCGCGACGACCTCCATGGAACGGTCCGGCCTCTCGCGCACGATTTGCGCACGCCCGAGGAATGCATCCTCCAGAAGTCCGCCCGCATGGTTGACCAGCTGCTTCACGGTGGAAATCTCATCGCCCAGCTCGAACACGCCGGGGCGACGGACGGCTCCCTTGATCTCCACGCGGTTCTTGAACACGTCAACCTCATTGCCGCTCACGGTCACGGCATCGCCGTCTCTCAGAGCGAAGGATGCCATATCGCCGGACTTGACCGTGAACATCTGGTTGACACGGCCGTCTTTCCGTTCCACGCCGACCTCTTCCTGCCAGGCTCCGCTGCTGAATCCGCCGGCATAGCGGACAAGTTCGGAAACCGGCTCGTTCTCCTTGACCTCATAGAACATAGGGCGCTTGACAAAGCCTTCGATACTGACAAGGGCGCTGTAGGCCGGCACCGTGATGACATCCCCTTCCTTGAGCGCCACGTTCACGTCGAACTTGCCGTTGAAAATGTATTCATACACATCCACGGTAGCGAATTCCTCCCCGCCGCGGATCACCTTTACGTTACGCAGGGAACCGATTTCGGTGATGCCGCCAGCCCTGTAGAGGGCAGTGAAAACCGTCGAGAACGAGGACAGGCGGTAGGTGCCGGGGGCTTCGACTTCGCCCATCACGTTCACCATTATGCTCCTGATGTCCCCGAGCACGAGGCTCATCTGGGAGGAGCCGGTACGGAGCGTGGAGTAGATCTTGGACAAGGCGGACTTGACCTTTCCACGGGCCTGCTTCACGGTCAGGCCGGCAAGCTGAATGGGACCCACCTGTGAAATGATGATACGGCCCTCCGGAGAAATCTTCTGGGAAATCGTAGCCTCGTGCTGGCCCCACACATCGATAAGAACCTCATCGCCGGGACCAAGGATATAATCTTCAGGAGTCGCCTGGTTGACATTGGGCTCGAAAGAAAGGGACTGGGAGGAGAAAATATCCAGGCCGTAAATCCTCCTGTAGCCATCCTCGTCGTAGAGAGGGTCGAACTCTTCCTCTTCGACATCCTCTTCAGTCGCAGGGACGGGAAGCCCGGTGGCAGGGTCGATCTTGGCCTCTTTTTTCATCTTCAGGGTGCCCAGGCTCTTGCTCTTATCCTTCTTGCGGGGCTTGGTCCTGGCCTTTTTCTCCATATTCTCACGGCTGTCGTCGAGAGTCTTCTTGCTTATGGACTTGCTCACGCTGCTGCTCTCCTCCTCAAGGGAAACCGGCTTGCGGGAGCTCTTGGTGCCATCCAGTTTGGTGGAGACACTAGGCACGTCCGAAGCATTCACGGAGCCGCTCTTGTAGGCCTTGAGGAGCCTCTGAAGCTGGGAGGTGGTCACACCCTTCGACATCAGTTCCGCTCCGATCTGGCGCTCGGTCTTGCCGGCTGCAAGTCCGGTGGTGATGTAGGAGATAATCTGATCGTCAGACATCTGTGCCAGGGCTTGCTGTGCCCCCAGTGTGAGGAAGGCAATCAGCAGGAAAAGAATTTTTTTACGCATATTTGGTTGATTTTGAATACAACTTCGTTCTCGCCTGTCACAGGTATCGACGGGCGAAAACGCGGGCAGGGCCCGCAAAATATAATAATCCGCGCCGGATTAAGGAATCAGGCGCAGGATACTTTTCTTCAGGTCCGCCTCCAGCAGGTGCTCAAGCGAGGAAAGCCTGTGGAGATCGGTGCCGCTGTAGTTGTACATACCCGCCTCAAGCAGGTGCTCGGCCTTGGATTTCACTTCAGGGCCGTACGAGCCGATGAGCGAAGGGATATTGAGCTGGAACTCTATGTCCATCCCCTTCAGCTGCTCATAGCGCTTCTTGTCCATGTACATATACCTCTCCGGATGGGCAAGCAGGGGGAAATAGCCCCTGGACTTGATGGACTCGAGGGTCCGGTCCATCTCGTAGGGAGGATTGAAGAACGACGTCTCGACGAGCAGGCGCTTATCCGAAAGCGGGAGGAGGTCATCCGCCTCCAGGCGCTCTTCGAAAAGGTTGTCGAGCATATTCTCGGAAGCGAGGTGGAGCACGAGACGGCCGCGATAGGCGGCAATCAATTCATTGAAGCGTTCCCTAAGCGCGGAAGTGCGGTTGGGAATGTCTTCCATGATGTGGGGCGTCAGCCAGACCTCCCGTATGCCTATCTCCTCGTAGCGGGAGAGGGCGGCCAGGGAATCTTCCATAGTCCTGAAACCGTCATCCACGCCGGGAAGGATATGACAATGCCATTCAGTACGGCCCTGCATCAGGCCGGAGGCGGATACTTTCAAACTGCGACTGAACAGACCCATCGGTGTGCTTTGTAGTTAATTGACAAATATACAGAAAAAAAAAAAGATTTCCTAACGGAAACCTTTTAATCTCTGACGGAGCGAACCGTCCATTGCCATCTTCATCATTTTGCGGGTCTGTTCGAACTGCTTTATCAGCTTGTTGACGTCCGCCAGCGACGTGCCGGAACCTTTGGCGATACGCTGCCGCCGGGAACCGTTCAGGCACTCGGGATGCTCCTTCTCATAGGGGGTCATCGACTGTATGATTGCCTCGGTGGGCTTGAAGGCGTCGTCCGGGATGTCGACATCCTTCAGGGCCTTGTCCATACCCGGGAGCATACCCGCAAGGTCCTTGACGTTGCCCATCTTCTGGACCTGCTTGAGCTGCTCATAGAAATCGTTGAATGTGAACTGATTACGGGCAATCTTCTTATGCAGTTCTCTAGCCTGTTTCTCGTCGAACTGCTCCTGTGCCTTCTCCACGAGAGACACCACGTCTCCCATTCCCAGGATACGGTCTGCGACACGTGCCGGATAGAAAAGATCCAGGGCCTCCATCTTCTCGCCCGTACTCACGAACTTGATAGGTTTGCCTGTGACAGCCTTGATGGAAAGCGCGGCACCGCCTCTGGTGTCTCCGTCCATTTTGGTCAGCACCACTCCGTCGTAGTCTATAGCCTGGTTGAAGGCCTTGGCGCTTTCCACGGCATCCTGACCGGTCATGGCATCCACCACGAAGAGGGTTTCGTCCGGATTCAGGGAGGAATGGAGCAGGGAAATCTCGTCCATAAGTTCCTTGTCCACGACAAGGCGGCCGGCGGTATCCACCACTACGACATTATAGCCCTCGGTCCTGGCTTTTGCCACTGCTCCTTTCGCCACCTTCACAGGGTCCTTCTCCCCTTCCTCGCTGTAGACCGGCACACCCACCTGTCCGCCGAGGGTCTTGAGCTGTTCGATAGCGGCGGGACGGAAAGTATCGCAGGCTGCAAGCAGCACCTTCTTACCCTTCCTGCCCTTCAGGTGGAGGGCAAGCTTGCCGGAGAAGGTGGTCTTGCCGGAGCCGTTCAAACCGGCCACCAGGACCACTGCAGGGCTGCCTTTGATATTGATCTCAACCTGCTCGGATCCCATGAAGTCGGCCAGCTCGTCGTGGACGATCTTCACCATCATCTGCTGGGGCTTGACCGCCGTCAGCACATTCGAGCCTATGGCTTTCTTCTTGACGCGGTCGCAGAAATCCTTTGCCACCATATAACTGACATCGGCATCGAGCAGCGCCCTGCGGATTTCCTTGACGGTTTCCGCGATATTTATTTCTGTTATCTTACCTTCGCCCTTCAAAACCTTGAAGGATCGCTCCAGTCTGTCGGAAAGATTCTCAAACATAATTAATAATTAGAACTTACAAATTTATGAAAAAAAACAGTATTATCTGGCGAATCCTGGGCAAAATCAACTCATTTTTCCTGCGTAAGATTGCCAGTACGGACAACACCAATACAAAAAGCCCGGTGAGCGGGCAACTTGCATCCAGAATGAGCCAATGGGTCCTGGAAAAGAAATGGACGGAAAACCTCACAATGAAACAAGTCGCCGATTCCCTGGGCATAACCCGTGAAGAACTGGGGTCATATTCATTATCCCTCCGGGGGAAAAACTTCCTCCAATGGAGAAAGGAACTTAGGATAGAAGAAGCGAAAAAACTGCTTCTCGAGCACCGCGAAACACCGGCCATTCTCATAGGAGAACAGGTCGGCATCGGCGACAAGAGCAATTTCAGGAAGCAGTTCAGGGAGATTGCAGGCTGCACCCCGGCAGAATGGAGACTAAAAAACTAAGTCCATATCCTGCTTCATAAGTGGCTCTACGACAGACACTGGCACGAAACTCCAGGTTCCGAGCACAGATCGGCGCCCGGTCAGTCCGGGGCCCACCTTCCCGTGCTTACGGATATAGTCGTATATGAGGTTGCGTATTTCCGGATGGCGCGCTACGACCCGCGAGGCCAGGTCGTCCTTCGGGATGCCGGCACCTTCAGTGAGCAACGATCCGCCCCCGTTGGCACGATAGGATGTCATGGCAACCGTATATTCAGCATCCAGGCTGAACGGGGCCCCGTCTGCGAATGACACGATTGCGACACGAGAACCTGCAGCCCTGGTCACATCCACCGTGTAGCTGATTCCCGCGGCAGAGTCGAAATTGTAGCTGCGGTTCACAAACGACCATCTGTTGGCGCCCGTCCTGGGATCGGGAGCATTTGCGATCCGGAGTACGTGCTCACCGGGAGTGCAAATCCAGTGGTCATATGAATACTCCAGAAGATCCTTGATCTCACGGCCGGTGAGCTTCAGCACAAACAACTGATTCTCAAACGGATAAATGGTGAACATATCGTTGAACACAAGCTGTCCCGCCGGGATGTATCCGTTGTAGGTCAAGGGTGCGGCAATGGAGACTGACGCTCCGGATGCCTCCAGCTGCACCGTGTGCAGCAGGTCTATGTAGTCGCACATTCCGGTGTAGGCATCACGCATGCGGAGGGGCATCTCAAGCTCGCCTACGGGGCGCACCGTGAAAGCCTTGACCGCCTGGAATTCAGGATCGAAACGCTCCACCATCTCCTTGTCCACGGCATTCTTGTCCAGGCGCACCACCTCTGCGCTACGCGTCTTCACCTTGCCGCATCTTCCGAAAGAAAGAACGGCGTGCCCCACGAAGCCGGCACGGGCGCCGCCGTTCACAAGGCAGCACAACCCCCTGTTCAACGCCGCAGGACGATGGTCGTGGGCAGTCACTACGACATCCACGCCCCTGAGGGTATTGTATATATCAAGTCCCTGGCTTTCAAGGGATTTACCGTCGCCCGCACCGGTTCCGGAATGCATGACCACAATGACTGCATCGGGTTTCAGTTTCCGCCTCAGTGCGTACACACGGTTCTGGACGAGGGGTATGAGAGAGACATAGTCTGCGCCGGACCAGAGCTCGGGAGAAAGCCAGCCGGCAATATTCGCATTGTTGAATCCCAGCACCAGCACCTTCCGGCCGCCTTTGCTCAGAAGGACATGGTCCGGGAAGACCGGGCTTCCGTCCTCCTTCAGAGCGTTGCCTGCCAGCCAGGGGATGCCGAATCCGCCTTCCAGCTGCTCGCGCACCCTGTCATAGACGGGATGTCCAGCCTCCACGTCGTGGTTGCCCATCGTGCAGACATCATAGCCCATATAAGCCGCCAGACGCGGCCAGACGTGGGGCTCGGAAGTGGCCACGTAGTTGTAGTAATATGAAGCATTATTGCCCTGAAGCACGTCTCCCGCATCAAGCAGCACGACATTTTCCGGCCCGACGGCAGCACGCAGGCTGTCGACGTAGTGCTTGACGGACATCAGGCTGGTCTGGGCCTTGTTCCCCACATAGGGGCGGTTGAAATAGGCGCCGTGGACATCTCCGGTCGTGACGATATGGAGTTCGCCGGGCCCTCCGGCTGCAAGTAGAGTGGCCGGGGCCAGCAGCAAGGCAGCAAGAAGTGTCTTCATGCTCATAGTGAATATCTTACAAAATGGGAGTGGTAGCCCCTCCTGGATTTTTTCCCGGTCGGGTGGGGCCTCAGGGACTCCAGGTTGACCTTCAGTTCCACTCCCTGCTGCCAGCCGCGGAACACCGGAGTGCCCAGATTCTTTGACGGCTCGCCAAGGTGGAACGAAAGGACTACGGAAAGCGAAAGCCAGGGGCATGCCTTCAACTCGGGCTCATATTTTATATGGAAATAATCCACCCAGCTCGGGCGGTCGAAAAGAGTGTGGAAGCCCCTGTCCCCGAAATACAGGTCTTCATACGGAACACCGTTGTACGACATATCCATCAATGGCATAAGGTCGTCGCCGTAGTAGAAATAATTGTCTATGGCAAAGCCCCATTTACCTATGATCTGGCGGGAATAAAGCCCCATAGGGAACTTTGGATTCATCCCTCTTATACGGTCGCACTGATAGGTGAAAATACCGCCCAGGTCCAGCCTCAGGTCGTCAAGGAAGCAGAAAGGCTCCCACTGGAACCAGGGATTGCACATATGGTTGTCCACGACATTCGGCAGATTCGGGGCACAGGAATAATGGTAGAATGAGCCGGTCCAGCAGAAATTGAAATCCCCGGCAAAATTCCAGGTGCCAGCCCCCATGACCTGGAAGCGCTCCCTGCGTAAGGGATGAGCGGTGTCGCCGAACATTCCCGGCCAGTCCAGCCCGATCTCCGCGAAGATATGCTTGTTCCTGTATTTGAAGAACACACCTTCGAGGTTGTTGTTGTAGAAAACGTAATCGTCATCGAAGTACGGGCCGATAGCATCCCCTTCGGGGAAGGAGTTGGGAAAACATCCGGCAATTGCCTCAAAGCGGCCTCCGTTGTCCAGAAGGGCCTCCACATTGTAGTAGAAGGTCATTTCCCGGAACAAGTCCAGGTTCTGCTTGCCTTCACCCATGTCTTTCAGGATGTCGATACCCACCCTCATGCGATGATAGACATTGTTGTTCTGCTTCACAAGAAGGCCGATTTCAGGGCTGAGGCGGGCCGCATGGATGGTGTACGAATCATCGTAGACGTTGTGGGACCTGTCGTACTCGTAGTTTCGGAGCAGATAATCGAACCTGACGTTCCAGTCCAGTTTCTGCGCTCCGGCGAGGAGAGAAACCGAAAGCAGAATCAATGATGAGGCGATTCTTTTCATATAACGACAAAAATAGTATTTTTGCAGGAGAAATGAAACTCTGGACTAAAGTTATTTTTACCGGGCCGGAAAAGCCCATCATCCTGGCTGACAGGATAATGTTGCTCGGAAGCTGCTTCGCGGACTCTATCGGAGAAAAAATGGCCGCCGCAGGATTCCGGGTCGAGGTCAACCCGTTCGGCACGCTCTACAACCCGGCCTCGCTTGCCGCAGCCGTGGCGCGCCTGGATTCCGGCCTGCCTTTCGGCCCCGGCGATTGCGTGGAAATGGGCGCCGGAGCAGGCAGGATATGCTCTTTCGAGCACCACACATCATTCGCCCGGGAGAGCGCCGAAGCCTTCCTGGACAATGCCAACGCCCGCCTCAGCGCGGCTCGCGCCTTCTGGAAGGAATGCAACCGGGTCATCCTGACCCTCGGCACATCCTTCGTCTGGTGCGTGGACGGCAAGCCCGTGTCCAACTGCCTGAAGCGCCCCTCATCCGAATTCACACGAAGGATGCTCGGGGCGGAAGAATCCGCCTCACTGCTCCAGTCCGTCATTTCAGCGCATCCGGAAAAGCGCTTCATGCTCACGGTCTCCCCTATCCGCCACATGGGCGACGGAGCCCATGTCAACGCCATCAGCAAGGCCCGCCTGCTGCTTGCCGCCGACGCCTGCAAAGGGGCCGACTATTTCCCCGCGTTCGAGATCCTCAACGACGAACTTCGTGACTACCGTTTCTACGCCGAGGACCTTGTGCACCCTTCTGCAACGGCCGTGAATTATATATGGGAGCAGTTCCTTGAAAACTGCTGCGCCCCGGAAGAACGCGACACCATCTCCGCCAACGAAAAAGCGGCACGCCATATGGCGCACCGCAGTATTCTCGGATAAGGGGAGGATTATTCCTCCGGCTTCATCGTAGTGTAGACATTGGTCACATCCTCGTCGTCTTCAAGGAGGCCGGTCAGCTTGTCAAGGGTGGTGCGCTGCTCGGGAGTGACGTCCTTGAGGTCCACGTTGGGAATCTGCTCGAAACCACCGGAAATGAGCTCATAGCCGTTCTCTTCGATGTATTTCTGGATAGAGCCGTAGGAAGTCGGATCGCCGTACATCACGATGACCTTGGTCTCGTTGTCGTCCTTGTCCACCTCAACCTGCTCGAAGAGCTCTTCCACGCCGTAGTCGATGAGCTCGAGCTCAAGCTCCTCCAGGTCGATGCCGTCTTTCTCCTTCACGCGGAAGGTGCACTTGCGGTCGAACATGAAGGAAACGCTGCCGCTGGTGCCGAGGGAACCGCCGCACTTGTTGAAATAGCTGCGCACATTGGCGACGGTGCGGGTGTTGTTGTCGGTCGCGGCTTCCACGAGGTAGGCGATACCGAAAGGACCGAAGCCTTCGTAGATGATCTCCTTGAAATCTCCCTGCTTGCTCTCGGTGGCCTTCTTGATGGCGCGCTCGATGTTCTCTTTCGGCATCTGCTCAGCACGGGCTTCTGCCATGAGTGCACGGAGACGGGGGTTGCCGGTCACGTCGGGACCGCCCTGCTTGACGGCGATGGTGATTTCCTTTCCAAGCTTGGTGAAGGTACGGGCCATATGGCCCCACCTCTTGAGTTTCCTTTCCTTGCGGAATTCAAATGCTCTTCCCATAATTACTCAGCTTCTGCGCGGGTGATGTACTTGTCGATGTCGTAGCCCTCGATGGACTGGGGATATTTGTCCTTGATGGTCTTGTAGGCTTCCAGGGCCCTGGCCTTGTCGCCGAGCTTCTCGTAGGTCTGGCCAGCCTTCAGCAGATACGCAGCAGCGAACACGTTGTCGGCCTTGGCGGCAGCCTTGGAATATGCGGCAGCAGCCTCGGAGAACTTCTCGAGTCCGACGTAGGCGTCGCCCTGGCAGGCGATGGCACGGGCAGCGAGGATGGGCTCCTTGCCGTTGTATTTCTTAAGATACTCAAGGGCAGCTTCATAGTCGCCGGTCTGGAGAGCGCAGACACCTGCCTCCATGAACACGGCGGCGCCGGCCTTGGCACCGTACTGGTCGATGATGTCGGCCAGGCCCAGGACATTGCCGTCACCGTTGAGCGCAAGCTCATACTCGCCGTTGGCAAAGATCTGCTCGGCGGGGAAAGCCTGCTGGGAGGCTTCGGCGCACTTGGGCTGATAAATCAACTTCACATATGCAAAAATGGCCAGTGCAATGACTGCTAAGATGCAGACAACGGTCCAGATGGTCTTTTTGTGTTCGTTGTAGAACTGGTCGGTCTTGGAGACGGTCTCCTGGATGTTCTCCTGGCGGAGAACTTCCTTTTCGTTTACTTTTGTGTTTGCCATATACTATAATTTTTGTTTTTCCTGATAAATTAGCCCACAAAGGTAGTAAATTCAATTAAAAAAACCTAATTTTGCAGTATGCCCGTATTGAAGAAACTAGTCGTGCAGGATTTCCGCAACATAAGCTTGCAGGAACTCTCTTTTTCCCCGAACATCAATTGCATCTGGGGAGGCAACGGCGAGGGCAAAACCAACCTTCTGGACGCTATCCACTATCTGTCGATGACAAGGAGCGGCACCCAGCCTGCCGAAAAGTTCAATTTCCGCCATGGCTGCAAATCCTTCGCCATCAGCGGCCTCTATGCCATGGAGGACGGGCCCGACACGAGGTTCTCGATACAGGTCACCGAAGGCGTAGAAAAGAAAATCCGCCGCGACGACAAGCCCATTCCCCGTATCTCCGAGCACATAGGCATGCTGCCGGTCGTGATGGTGTCCCCTTCCGACATTGAATTGGTCAGCGAGTCCGGAGAAGAGCGGAGGAAGTTCTTCAACGCCTTCATTTCCCAGCTCGACAGGCAGTATCTCTCCAATATCCAGCAATACAACCGCCTGCTTGCCCAGCGCAACCGCCTGCTGAAGGACGACTCTCCGGACCCGGAACTGCTCGACACCTTCGATATAAGCATGGCGGCCCCCGCCAGGCTTGTCCACGAATGCCGGGCACGCTTCGCCGAAGAGATGCTGCCGGTGGTCAGCCGCTACTACGAGGCCATTTCCGGGGGAAAGGAAGCGGTCGGTATCGAATACCGCAGCGACCTGGACGGCTCAGGCTTCGAAGACCTGATGGCCCGGCACCGCAGCCGCGACCTGGCCCTGCGCTACACCTGCTCGGGCGTGCAGCGGGACGATTTCATCTTCACGATGGAAGGTTTCCCCATACGCCGCTGCGGCTCGCAGGGGCAGCAGAAATCCTTCCTGGTGGCCTTGAAGTTCGCCCAATATGAAATCATGAAACAGGCCTGCGGGCATCCCCCCGTGCTGCTTCTCGACGACCTCTTCGACAAGCTCGACCTCGACCGCGTCGGAAACCTGCTGCAGATGGTGGCTGGCAACGATTTCGGCCAGATTTTCATTTCCGACACCAACAAGACCCGCACCGAGGCGCTGGTCGACAAGATAACATCCGACAGGGCCTATTTCAGGGCCTCGGCCGGCACATTCACCAAGATTGATGGCAACTTATAGGATAGCAAGGAAGACAGCCCGGCCCCTCTCCTCGGCGATACGTGAATTCATCCACGACGCCAGGCTGACGACGGGTCTCAACACCCACCTTGTGTTCAAGGCCTGGGACGCTGTCTCCGGAGCGGAAGCCTACACCTTGAAACGCTATCTGAAAAGCGGCACCTTGTATATCACCACCAGGTCGTCCGTGGTCAGGAGCAGGCTCGAGGCGCAGAAGGCGATGCTGATCGAGCTCCTCAACGACAAGCTTGCCACAGACGACCTTTTCGACCCCGAAGACCGCAACGTCTCCTGGGTGACAGACATAGTATTGCGATGAAAATCATTATCGACAAAGCTATTCCATTCATCGAGGGTGTGCTGGAACCCTACGGCGAAGTCCATTATCTGGACGGCCAGTCCATCAGTGCGGCCGACGTCAAGGACGCCGACGCCCTCATAATCCGCACCCGCACGCGCTGCGGTTCCGCCCTTCTGGACGGAAGCTCCGTGAAGATCATTTCCACGGCCACCATAGGCGTTGACCATATAGACCAGGATTACTGCAAGGCAAAGGGCATCTACGTACGCAACGCGGCCGGCTGCAATGCAGGAGGCGTGATGAACTATGTCCTCTCGTCCCTCTACGGCATAGCTTCCCGCAAGCGCATCAAGCTGTCGGGCTGCAAGGTCGGAGTCATAGGCGTGGGCAATGTGGGCAGCAGGGTGGCCTCCACGCTGCAGATTCTCGGGTTCAACACCCTGCTTTGCGACCCGCCGCGCGCGGAGGCGGAAGGCCCCGCCCAGTTCTGCGACCTGGACTTCCTGCTGCGCAACTCGGACGTAGTCACAATGCATGTGCCCCTGAACCCCACCACCCGCGGCATGGCCGACGCCGCCTTCTTCTCCAAGATGAAACTGGGGGCCATATTTATCAACACCTGCCGCGGCGAAGTCGTGGTCGAAGCCGACCTGAAGGAAGCCATACCCAAGCTCGGATCCGTGATCATAGACACCTGGTGCCGGGAGCCGGACGTAGACCGCGAACTCGTGGAAATGGCCGACATCGCCACCCCGCACATCGCCGGCTATTCCTACCAGGGCAAGCTCCTTGGCACCGCAATGGCCGTCAGGGGCGTGGCGCGCTACTTCGGCATCCAGGACCTCTATGAGTTCTTCCCGAATCCGGAGGGTGACCTCAAAGACGCCGTGAAGCTCGACCTTCGCGGCCTGTCCGAGGGCCAAATCGCATCGGCACTGCAATATAACTACCCCGTGTTCACGGATGACTTTATGTTCAGGATGAATCCTGGAGCTTTCGAAAGCCTGAGGGAAAACTACCGCTACAGAAGAGAATTTTTCATTGACTGACCAATATGGACAACGCTAAGATCAACGCCGAACTCGAGCGCATCAAGAAGGGATTTCCCTGGCTCGACATCGCCGCCCCCGCCACTCCGGGCCGCGGCATTGAAGTACTAACCGAAGAAGAGGCCGCACGTGCGGAAGCCTACGCCGAAAACACCGAAGTGGCAGGGCGCTGCAAGTTCGTGCCCGCCTCCGGTGCCGCCTCCCGCATGTTCAAGGACATTTTTGCAGGCGCGGAATCCGAAAACGACGCCGTACGCAAACTTGCCGCCGAGCTCGAGAATTTCGCCTTCTACGACCCCGCGGTCTTCGGGAAGGCACCGTTTGCCCCCAAGGATACTGCCCGCAAGCTACTATTCGACGAGGGCCTGGGCTACGGCAAGAAGCCGAAGGGCGTGCTGAAATTCCATCGCTACCCGGATGAAGTCCGCACCGCAATTGCCGAGCATTTCGTGGAAGGACAGGCCTATATGCGCAACGCAGACGGATCCGTCAAACTGATTGTGACCATTTCCCCGGAGCACCGCGAACTGTTCGAGGCTGCGGTAGCCGAGATAAAGGAAAAGTACGAAAAACGCTATGGCGTCACGTACGACGTCACCTTCACCTACCAGGACAAGGCCACCGACACTGTGGCCGCCACCCCGGAAGGAGGGCCTTTCCTGAAAGAAGACGGCACTCCCCTGTTCCGTCCAGCCGGCCACGGCGCCCTCATCTACAACCTCAACAATGTGGAAGAGGAACTCGTATCCATCAAGAACATCGACAACGTCTGCACCGAACGGATGCAGCCCGCCACCTACAAATGGAAGAAAGTGCTTATGGGCCGAGCCCTGGAACTTCGCGACAAGATCTACGACTACCTCTACACCTTCGACCAGCTGACCGAGGTCCGCAAGAATATCGCCGACTTCCTCTATATTCCGGCGAACAACATGATGCAGGACGACCCGTATGCTACCCGTGAGTGCCAGGAACTCTGCAACGAGATCGAGGCTTTCCTCAGGGATGAGCTGTGTATAGAGATGCCCCCGGCAAAAGACTGCCGAGACAGGGCCCAGCAGCTGCGTGACAAGCTCGACAGGCCCATACGCGTGTGCGGAATGGTGAAAAACGAAGGCGAACCCGGCGGAGGTCCGTTCATAGTGCGCGCCGAAGACGGCAGCACTTCCCTGCAGATACTCGAGGGGGCGCAGATCAATCCCGACAGCCCCGAGGCCGTGGCCGCCCTGAAGAGCGCAACCCACTTCAACCCCGTGGACCTGGTGTGCATCCTCCGCAACTACAAGGGAGAGAAATTCAATCTTCCCGACTATGTGGACCAGGAAACGGGATTCATCAGCAGCAAGAGCTACGAAGGACGCCAGCTCCTCGCCCTGGAACTCCCCGGGCTCTGGAACGGAGCAATGTCAGACTGGAACACCCTTTTCGTGGAGGTGCCGATCGAGACCTTCAACCCGGTCAAAACCGTGCTGGACCTGCTGAGACCGGCCCACAGATAGGACCTAGAGCTTCGCGACCACCGTCTCGCATGCGCGGACGGTGTCGCCGACGCTCACGCATATCTCCGCATCAGTCGGAAGATAAATATCTATCCTCGAACCGAATTTGATTATGCCGCACTGCTCGCCGGCCTTGACTTCCATACCCTCCTTTGCATAACAGACTATACGGCGGGCAAAGCCTCCGGCGAGCTGCTTGAAAAACACCTCTTTGCCTTCCCTTGTGCGGATGCAGGTGCAGGTGTGTTCGTTCTCCTCGGATGCCTTGGGCTTGAATGCAAGGAAATGCTCTCCGGGGTAATACTCGGTGTAGTCCACCGTGCCTGTGACGGGCCAGAAATTGGCGTGTACGTCCCAGAAATCCATATAGATGGAAATCATGGTGCAGTCCCTCTTCAGGAAGAGCTTCTCATATGCAGTCTCGATAGTGACTATCTTTCCGTCGGCAACTGCCGTCACCAGCGTGGATGATCCGGCAGGAGTGCGCCTCGGCACCATGTGGAAACAAGTCTGCCACACGCAGACCCACAGGATTCCGAGAGTCAGGGGCCAGGCAATCCACCAGGTGCGCACGAAATACTGCAGCACGAAAATCAGCACTGCGCTTATCAAATACACCAGAAGCACGGTGCCGTATGTATTTTTGTCGAGTCTCATAACAATCCGGTCAAAGTCAGATACACGAACGCTACTGGAATAGCGAACAAGGAGCTGTCGAAACGGTCGAGCATGCCGCCGTGGCCGGGGATGCAGTTGCCGGAATCCTTGAATCCGAAACGGCGCTTCCACAGCGATTCGAAAAGGTCGCCGCAGACGCCTGCGGCAGGAATGATTGCGCCAAGTATGAGGCAATGCACCAGGGGATACTCCATCCAGCCCACAAGGTGCAGCAGAAAAGCTCCGGCAAGCCCCAGGGCGATGCCGCCCCAGAAGCCCCACCACGACTTCTTCGGCGAAATGGCGGGAGCAAGTTTCCGGGAAGTCGGTTTCTGCCCGAAGAGCGTGCCTATGCTGTAGGAACCGACATCGGCGCACCAGATGATGATGAAGAAATCCAGAAGCACGTAGCCCTTGAAATCTCCTCCGGCAGACACTATGAAAGGCATAAGGCACAGCGGCCCTGCAACATACACAAGCGAGAGATATGCGTATGCCAGATCCTCCACGCCTTCGTGGGAAGGGGCGAACAGTTCGGACACAGGAATCAGCAGCACCAGGGGAATGACCACGGCGAGCCATCTGGCGTCAATCCCATAGAAACAGTTTCCCACGCAGAGTATGTATGCCACGGCTCCGGCAAGGATTGCCAGGCGCTGCTGAAGACGCCGCCTCTCCCCCATCGTGATGTGGAGGAACTCCTTCATCGACACATACAGGACCGCGAGAAATAAAACGCCGAAGGCCGCGGGATGCAAAAGCATACCTGCGACCATCAGAGAAAGGAACACTATTCCGGACAGCGTCCGTTTAAGAAACTCATTCATCGCCATCCTTGTTTTCAGTATTCTCCGATGCCTCTTTCAGTCTATCCTCGCCGTGCTTGCCGGCTTTAGGGCCGAATATTGCCTCGATATCGTCGGACATTATCACTTCCTTCTCTATCAGAAGCTTAGCCAGTTTGTCAAGGCCTGCCCAGTTGTCCGTCAGAATCTTCTTCGTGCGCTCAGTCACTTCGTCCACCAGCTTCCTGGCCTCGGAGTCGATAAGTTCCGCGGTCTTCTCGCTGTAGGGCTTGGTCAGTTCATAGCCGGAACCGCCCGTGGAGTCATAGAAGGAAAGGTTGCCCACCTTCGGGCTCATTCCGAAGTACGCTACCATGGAGTATGCCATCTTGGTCATACGCTCGAAATCATTCAGCGCTCCGGTGCAAGGCACTCCGTTGTTGACAATCTCCTCGGCGATGCGTCCGCCCACCAGGCAGCACATCTCGTCCAACATATCGGACTTGGACATCATCACCTTTTCATCGGGAAGGCTCCATGTCAGTCCAAGGGCCTGGCCGCGGGGAATGATGGACACCTTGAGCACCGGATCGCAGCCGGGCAGCAGCCAGCCGGCAACAGCGTGTCCGGCTTCGTGGTAGGCGGTGAGGCGCTTTTCCTCGGGCGACATGATCGTCTTCTTGCGCTCGATGCCTCCGACCACCCTGTCGACCGCATCCATAAAGTCCTGATTATCAATATCCTGCTTACCCTTGCGGGCTGCGGTCAGCGCGGCTTCGTTGCAGACGTTGGCAATGTCCGCTCCGGAGAAGCCCGGGGTGTGCTTCGCTATGCCATCGAGGTCGAACGAAGAAGATATGCGCAGGCCCTTCAGGTGCACCTGGAATATCTCCTTGCGCTCGTTCAGGTCGGGAAGCGTCACGTTGATCTGCCTGTCGAAACGGCCGGCACGCATCAGAGCCTTGTCGAGGATATCGGCACGGTTGGTGGCGGCGAGCACTATCACTCCGCTGTTGGTGCCGAAACCGTCCATCTCGGTGAGCAGCTGGTTCAGGGTGTTCTCACGCTCGTCATTGCTGGAGAATCCCACGTTTTTGCCCCTGGCGCGGCCCACAGCATCGATTTCGTCGATGAACACTATGCAGGGGGCCTTTTCCTTGGCCTGGGCAAAAAGGTCACGCACACGGGAGGCACCGACGCCCACGAACATCTCCACGAAGTCGGATCCGCTGATGCTGAAGAACGGCACGTTAGCCTCTCCGGCCACTGCTTTGGCGAGAAGGGTCTTGCCGGTGCCGGGAGGGCCCACGAGGAGAGCTCCCTTGGGGATCTTTCCTCCCAGGGCAGTGTATTTCTTAGGGTTCTTCAGGAAATCGACGATCTCCATAACCTCCTCTTTGGCGCCATACAGGCCGGCCACGTCCTTGAAGCTCACGTTTACTTTATCCTTGTCGGCGAGCTTGCCGCTGGCCTTGCCTACGTTGAAAGGATTCATTCCTCCGGGGCCGCCGGGACCGCCGCCCATATTGCGCGTCATACCCCGCATAAGGAACACCCAGAAGAGGATCAGAAGCACCATCGGGACTATCCATTCGAGTATGCCGCTCCAGATCTTGGCATCGTTTTCGATCACCAGCTTGACCTGATGGTCGGCGGGAAGGCCGGAATTGAGCTCCGAGAAAAGCGTCTCGGGATCGAATTTGGTCGAGGTCAGGAAAAAGAAATGGGGAGAACTCTTAGGGGGCACGCCGCCTGGATAGAGCGAAGAATATTTGGCCACCGATTCGGGGCGCAGGGATACCGTGCCGCGATAGTCGTTACGAACGTACTTTATCTCCTTGACGTCGCCGTCCAGTATCATTTTCTCCACCTGTGCCCATTCTATCTTTTCTGCCTGGACCCCACGGTTGCTGAACAGCATCCATCCGATACTCACGATCAGGAGCAGATAGAAAATCCAGCTGAGGTTTATCCTGACCACACGGACCCTGGGACGTTTATTATTATTGTCTTGCTTTTGAGCCATTTTAGTGATAATTTTGCCGGGCAAATATACAACAAAAATGGCACCAAGACAAAGCCCTGACAACATAATATGGCTGGAAATCGCAGAATCCACGAATAAAACGCTCCGGGAAGGGTTGGAAACCTACGACAATTTGTCAGTAGTGGCCGCGAGGGAGCAGACGGCGGGCCGAGGACAGGGCACACACACCTGGCATTCCACCAAGGGTTTGAACCTCACTTTCAGCATGCTGTACAATCCGGCAGACCTGCTGGTCGATGATATGATACTCATCACCTGCGCCACCACCCTCGGCATACGGGACTACCTGCTTGACAAAGGAGTCACCGCCCGCATAAAATGGCCGAACGACATCTGGGTCGGGGACAAGAAAATTTGCGGAATACTCATCGAGAACATCCTGGACGGGAAGCGTATCCGCCACAGTATCATAGGGATAGGCTTCAACCTCAACGAGAAGGACTGGCCCTCCGACCTGCCCAATCCCGTGAGCCTCCGCAACATCACCGGAGAGACCTACGACACCGGCGCCGAGCTGAAACTGCTCACAGAAAAAATCCGCCGCCGCTTTGCCATGACAGACAGTAGCGACGGCAGATCAAAGCTGCAAGAAGAATTTGGAAAAAATCACTTCAGGCTTCCCTGAGAGCCTGCATTGCGGCAACGGCATCCGGCGACTTGAACACCGCACTTCCCGCCACAAGCACGTCTGCTCCGGCTTCCTTTAGTGATGCGGCGTTGCCGGACCCGACTCCGCCGTCGACTTCAATGAGCGCTTCCGCGCCGAGAGACAGGATTTCGGCCTTCAATTCTGCGATACGGTCAAGCGATTCATATATGAACTTCTGCCCGCCGAAACCGGCGAACACACTCATTATCAGAAAGAAATCGGCCTTGCCTATATAGGGGAAGAGGCGCCGTACCGGCACGTCCGGGTTGATTGCAACCCCTGCCTTCATGCCGAGCCCATGGATGGCATCGATATGCGACGAAGTGCTCCTGAGGGCAGCCTCCAGATGGAAACTGACATAACTCACGCCGTCGGCGGCGAGCCGCTCGAACCAGCGCTCCGGGTGCACGACCATAAGGTGGGCGTCCATAGGCCTGGCGGCCACTTTTGAGACCGCATCTATTACACTGAATCCGAAGGAGATATTGGGCACAAGGGTGCCGTCCATCACGTCCAGATGGATCCAGTCGGCGCCGCGGTTGAGCTTTTCCATTTCTGCGTCGAGATGGAGAAAATCAGCGGCAAGCAGGGATGGCGACACAAGCATGGCTACTCGAAATTACGGACAACATCATCAAGCAGGAGGACGAATTTGTCCATCGAAGCGAGTTCGAGACGCTCGCCGGGAGCATGGACCCCACGAAGCGTGGGCCCGAATGAGATCATGTCGAGCCCCGGGAACTTCTCCAGGAACAGACCGCACTCCAGGCCGGCGTGGATGGCTTTTACCTCAGGCTCCTGGTTGAACAGCCTGCGATATGCCTCCACCGTGCGTGCAAGGATATGGGAATTCACATCCGGATTCCAGCCCGGGTATTCATACATATGGCGCACCTTCGCCCCGGCGCTCTCGAAATTGGCGCGCACCTTGGCGGCAATTGCCCTGCGTTCACTCTTTGCGGAGCTGCGCTGGCTGGTCACGATTTCCACAATGCCGCGGTCCTTATGAGTCCTGACGCTGGCAAGGTTGGTGGATGTCTGCACCAGGCCGGGAATATCCTGGCTCATCGCCTGCACTCCGTGCGGGCAGGTGAACAGGGCGGTGATGATACGGCGGCTCGCCGGGGCGCTGACCGGCAGAAGGCCGGGCTCAGCGACCTTGCGGGCCTCAAACTGCAAGCCCGGATCGGTCTTGTGGAACTCCTCCTTCACGTCGGAAGCGAATTCCTCGAACGCTGCCTTGAAAGCTTTGGCGTCCGGCACTGCAACTACCGCCTCGCATTCGCGTGCGATGGCATTGGGCTTGCCGCCGCCGTCGATGCTGACAAAGCGAAGGCCCTCATCCAAGCGGGAATACAGGAAACGGGCCATCAGCTGGACAGTGTTTGCCCGCTCCTTGTTGATATCGTCTCCGCTGTGCCCGCCGATTCCTCCGGAAATTGTGCAACGGACGAACTGCGCACCCACGTCAGCCGCTTCCCTGCGGATGCGGAAGCGGATATTGGTGTTGAGCCCGCCGGCGCAGCCGATAAAAAGCTGGCCTTCATCTTCGGAGTCCAGGTTAATCAAGGTCTTTCCGTCAAAAAAGCCGGGCTGAAGGGCTTCGGCGCCGTCCATGCCTGTCTCTTCGGATATTGTGAAAAGGCATTCTATGCGACAGGTCGGGGCCTTGTCCTCAAGCAACGCCAGGCAGGCGGCAATGCCTATGCCGTCGTCTGCTCCGAGGGTGGTCTCCTTCGCTATCATCCAGCCGTCTTCTATCACGTAGGGTATAGGGTCCTTGCGGAAATCGTGCTTCACTCCGGCGTTCTTCTCACAGACCATGTCCTGGTGGGCCTGGAGCACTATCGTGGGTATGCCCTCCTTGCCGGGGGCGGCATCACGTATGATAAGCACGTTGCCGGTCGCATCGCGTTTACAGCGGAGGCCGCGGTCTGCCGCCCATTTGCAAAGCCAGTCGGTAATGGGGCCTTCATGGCCGGACTCACGGGGGATGCGTGTTATCTCCTTGAAGATATCAAGAACTCGTTCGGGACTCATATTAATGGTTTTAGGGTTATTCTGCGGCAGGAGCCAGTTTCGACTCCAGGTCTGTCACATATTTCTTGAACACACGGTCCGTGGCCATAAGGTCGGACACGATGTTGCAGGAATGCAGCACGGTGGCGTGGTCCTTGCCGCCGGTCTCGGCACCGATAGTCGAAAGCGAGCAGTTGCTTATCAGGTTGCGGCAGAGGTACATGGATATCTGGCGGGCCTGGACTATCTGGCGCTTGCGGGACTTGGACACAAGGTCGTCGGTGCTGATGTTGAAGTAGTCGCACACGGCGGACTGGACCCTGCCGATGCTGAGCTCCTTGACGGGAGCACTCACTATCTTTTCTGTGACCTTGGCGGCCAGTTCGACCGAATTCTCGGCGTGCATTGCGGTGGCGTAAGCCATCACGGAAAGGAACGCGCCTTCAAGCTCACGGAAATTGGTCTTGATGCGGGACGCCAGATACTCAAGCACATCCTGGCCTATCTTCACGCCTTCGCGGCGGCAGAGGGACTTGAGCATCTGCAGGCGGGTGCCGTAGTCCGGATGCAACAGTTCCACGGAAACGCCCCATTTGAAACGGGAAAGCAGGCGGTCTTCGAAGTTCTGCAGCTCCACAGGCGGGCGGTCGGAGGTGAATATCAACTGCTTGCCTGACTGATGGAGATGGTTGAAGATGTTGAAGAAGGCGGACTGGGTGCCGGGACCCTGCAGGTCCTGGATATCATCCACTATCAGCACGTCTATCTTCTTGTAGTAGCCGAGGAAATCGGTCAGCTTGTTGCGGACGTTGACCGCGTCCATATACTGGGTCTTGAACTCGTGGCCGTTGACATACAGCACGATGAGTTCGGGGAATTTCTCGTGGATGGCAATACCTATCGCCTGGGCGAGGTGGGTCTTGCCGAGACCGGGACCGCCGAATATGAGCAGCGGGTTGAAGGAATTCTTACCCGGAGCCAAGGAGATGGCAGAACCGGCAGCATATCCCATCTTGTTGCACTCGCCTACTATGAAATTGGTAAAACAATAGACAGGATTCAGGTTCGGGTTGATCTGGATCTTGCGAAGGCCCGGATACACGAAGGGACTAGGATTGCCGGAAGGCTGGATGTTGACGCTGATCTCGCGGTTCACAGGGGCGGTGCCGGCGGCGGCGGGAACTTCCATGGCCGGCTGGCTGCTCACGGCCTTGACGAGATACACCAGCTTGGCATCTGCGCCTATCACGCGCTTGAGCGTCTTCTTTATGACGTCGAGATAGGTGGCTTCGAGATACTCGCGGAAGAAGTCGGAAGGAACCTCCACCGTGAGGGTCGAATCCACCACAGACACAGGGCGCACAGGCTTGAACCAGGTCGTGAATTTCTGAGGCTCCACGATCTGCTCCACTATCTTCAGGAAATGGCTCCAGATGCTGATATGTCTGTCGTTCTCGTTCATTAGAAAAAGATACAGCCCCTTAAGGCTGTTCTCGAGTGCAAAAATGGTGGAAAAAAAAGTTAAAAAAAATTCTCTTTAGTATTGTTTTTTATTTTTTTTAGCGCTAAATATATACCGGCAACTTAAAAATAACCGCTTTTATAACTTCTTGTATATCAATAGCTTAAAAAAGTCCGCGAAAACTAATTATATATTATACACAATATTCCCAATCTGGAATTATTCCAAAAATACCAATTAAAGATTAATTCGCATTGTGCGCTATCTGCACGTATAAAAAATGCAAAATCCAGACTCGAATTATTTAGCCCGGACAGCTGTTTCCCCTTCGATTTTCACCAAAAAAGCGTCCGGATATTTTTCCTTGATGACGGTCAGTTGTTCCCTCGCTTTTTCGATGGACGGTTCAACGCCTATGATGTACTTGAAAAGCTTGCCCGTATCGATGATGACCGGGGTATATCCGAGGAATGACCTGTCCCTGGGATCGATCTTGCGGGACCCGGCAAAAATCTGCACGCCGTAACGTACTCCGGAAGCGGCGGCTTCGGTCTTCGCCTTTTCTTCCTGCTTTACTTCCGGCTTGTCGGCGGGCTTGTCGGCAGGCTTTGCCGCCGGAGTCTCGACCTCCACGTCCAGCGCCACGCTCCCGTCGTACTTTGTCTTGTATTTTTTGAAAGCCTTGCACAGGCGCGCAGCCAGCTTGTCCCTCTCGGAAGAATTCTTCAGGGCCTCGAGGTCAGTGCTGTTGGATATGAATCCCAGTTCCACCAGCACAGCGGGCATCGAAGTCTTCCACAGCACGAGGAACGGATCCTGCCATACTCCCCTGTTGGCGCCGATCGGGCCGCCTTTCAGGCTTTCGGAAATCATCTGTGCGAAATCCAGGCTCTGCTCCAGGTTGGAGTTCTGCATCAACTGCATGAAAATGAACGACTCCGGATCGGAGGGATCGAATCCCTGGTATGTCGTAGTGTAATCGTCTTCGAGCAGGATCACCGAGTTCTCCCTCTTGCAGACATCCATGTTGTAGGCGAAAAGGTCCCTGTCCTTCTTCGATGACTTTCCGAGCACATGCACAGAATAGCCGTTGGGACTGCTCTTGACCGTGGAATTGATATGGATCGAAATAAACAGGTCCGCGTTCACCCTGTTCGCGATCGCGGCACGGTCATTGAGGGCTACGGTCTTGTCCTTGTCGCGAGTGAGGATGACTTTGACCCCGGGACATTCCGCCTTGATCTTGTCGGAAAGCTTCTTGGCGATATCCAGGGTGAGGGTTTTTTCATAGGTTTTGCCATCGCGGCTGACGGCTCCGGGGTCGGTGCCGCCGTGGCCGGGATCTATGACTACGGTGGACAGGCTCAGGTTCTGGGCCCCCGCTGAAAAGCACGCAACGAATGCGGCAAGGAACAAATAAATTGTGCGTTTCAAAATTAAATGCTAATTTTGTGGATTCGCAAATTTAACAAATTATTTAATACAATTGTCAATTCTCAAGCGAATAGTTTGCGCGGCCCTGCTGGCCGTCCTGTCTGTGAGCAGCGTCTTAGCCCAGTCTGCGGGCAGGAGGCCTCCCCGTCAGGTGTTCAGCAACGCCGTGCCTAAGACAGTGCGCCAGGTGGTTCTGGACTCGGCGGAAATAGCCCGCCGGGATTCCATCCACGTGGCCGACTCCCTCCACAGGGTCGACTCGGCCGCCATGCGCGAGAAGAGTTCGCTTGAGCTGCCGGCATTCTCCGAAGCCAAGGACTCCATCGTGGAGGTCTTCACCGACGGCCAGCGCATGATCTACTACTACGGCGACGTGTCCGTCGAATACATGGACATGAAGCTGACCGCAGCCTACATGCAGTACAACATGAAGACCGGCACAGTCTATGCCAAGGGCGTGTACGATTCGCTGAAGGGCGAATGGGTGGGAAGGCCCGTGATGACCCAGGGCGGCAAGACCTACAACATGGAGGAGGTCAAATACAACTTCAACACCAAGAAATCTTCCATCAAGAACATCATCACCACCGAAGACAGCGCCATACTCCACGGCGGCAAGGTGAAGATGATGCCGGACCGCAGCATCAACATGACCGACGGCAAATACACCGTCTGCGACCTGGACCATCCCCACTACTACCTCTCCCTGACTTCCGCCAAGGTGATGACGGAGCCGACCCAGAAAACGGTCTTCGGCCCGGCATACCTCGTGGTCGAAGACGTGAAACTGCCTTTCGTCGGACTCCCCTTCGGTTTCATCCCGAAACGCCCCGAGCGCGCCACCGGCCTGCTGATGCCGAACTTCGGTGAAGAAAACGCCCGAGGCTTCTACATGAAAGACGCCGGCATGTACTTCGTGTTCGGCGACTATCTCGACCTGTCCATGACAGGCGACTACTACACCCTTGGTTCCTGGGCGGTCAACGTCAACTCCCGCTACATGGTGAAATACAAGTTCAACGGCAACTTCGGCTTCACCTACTCCCACGACCAGACCGGCGAGCCCGACACTCCGGATTTCCAGGAATACAGCAACTTCGCCGTGCGCTGGTCCCACACCCAGGACTCCAAGGCCCACCCAGGGACCTCCTTCAGCGCTTCGGTCAACTTCTCGTCGCCTTCCAACAGCCGTTTCAATTCCCGCTCGGTCAACGAAGCCCTGCAGAACCAGATTTCGTCTTCGATTTCCTATTCCAAGAACTGGAACGGAAAGTTCAACCTGAGCGTCAACGCCCTGCACTCCCAGAGTTCCAGGGACTCTTCATATTCGTTCACTCTCCCTAACGTGACCTTCTCCGTGAGCACGTTCTACCCCTTCAAGCGCAAGGTGCGCGTGGGCAAGGAGCGCTTCTACGAGAAGATTTCCTTCGGCTACAACACCACCCTCCAGAACAAGATCAACTTCAAGGCCTCCGAATTCGGCCAGGAAGGCTTCCTGGACAGGTTCCAGAACGGCATGACCCACAGTTTCAGCATAGGCCTGCCGAACTTCCAGCTGTTCAAGTACATCAACGTCAACCCTTCGGTCAGCTACGGAATGAACTGGATGTTCCGGAAGCGGGAATACGCCTACAACCCCGAAACCGACAAGGTGGAGGAGCTTCCGAGCACGCAGTTCAACACATTCGGCATCACCCAGAACTATTCCGGATCCATAGCGATGAGCACCCGTATCTACGGTCTCTTCAATTTCGGTTCCTGGCGCAAGGTGCAGGCCATACGCCACGTCATTTCCCCTTCGGTGTCCATGAATTTCAGCCCTGAACTGGGCAAGGAAGGCATGAACGGCTACCGCACGCTCCGCTACACCGACGTCCACGGCCAGCAGAAGACCTACGACTACAACATCTACCAGGGCCAGATTTACGGCCCTCCCGGAAAAGGCCGTTCCGCCAGCGCCAACATCTCCATCGGCAACAACCTCGAAGCCAAGGTGCGCGACTTCGCCGACACCACGGGCTCCGCCAGCAAGAAGGTGAAGCTCATAGACCAGCTCAACATCAGCACCGGCTACAACTTCCTGGCAGACAGCCTGAACATGAGCAACGTCAGCATGTCGATGTCCACATCCCTCTTCGACAAGGTGTCCATCAGCGCTAGCGCAAGCTTCGACCCCTACGCCATCGACAAATCCAACCGCAGGGTGAATAAATTCGCCGTGGCCCAGGGCCAGGGCCTGTTGCGCCTCAACAACGTGTCCGCATCGGCATCCTACTCCATATCCGGCGACGGAGCGATAAAAGGCAACGACGGCGTCAAGGACCCCAGCAACCGCGTAGGCCAGGGAGGGTCCAGCATCAACGGAGCCGCCAGCTACTACCAACGCTACTTCTACCACCCTGTGACCGGGGAATTCATACCCGGGGGCTGGCTGTACTATACCAACCCCAACGTGCCCTGGTCCGTCAACCTCAGCTACTCGTTCAGCCTGAACAAGGCCTACAAGTTCGAAAACGACGTGCTGACCACCAAGAACAACATCACCCAGACCCTGCAGTTCAGCGGCAACATCAGGCTGACGCCGCGTCTGAACATCAACGCCAGTTCCGGTTTCGACCTCCAGGCGATGAAAATCACTACAACCCAATTCAGTTTCACATACGACCTTCACTGCTTCAACATATCCGTATCGTGGGTTCCGACCGGAAGCTGGGCGTCCTACCAGTTCAGGATTGCAGCCAACGCCTCCGCCCTTGCGGACATACTCCAGCTGAAGAAGAGCAGCAGCTACTGGGACAACAGATAAAATGATACACGGAAAGAAAATAATCGTGGTCATGCCGGCCTACAACGCCGAAAAGACCCTTGAACAGACATACTCCGAAATCCCCCGCGACATCGTGGACGAAGTCATCCTGACCGACGACTGCAGCCGCGACGGCACCGTGGAAAAGGCCCGCGAGCTGGGTATAAAGGAAGTGCTTCTGCACCCTTCCAACCGCGGATACGGCGGCAACCAGAAAACCTGCTACAACCGCGCCCTCGAGCTCGGGGCCGACATTGTGATAATGCTCCATCCCGACTATCAGTACACCCCGAAGCTCATAGAAGCAATGGCGTACATTATCGCCAACGGAGTGTACCCCGTCGTCTTCGGATCCAGGATTCTGGGCAAGGGAGCCCGCAAAGGCGGGATGCCGCTCATCAAGTATGTCTCCAACCGCTTCCTGACCTTCACCCAGAACGTCCTCATCAACCAGAAGCTGTCCGAATACCATACCGGCTACCGCGCATTCAGCGCCGACGTGCTGAGGAAGGTGGACTATAACGCCTGCTCCGACGATTTCATCTTCGACAATGAAATGGCCGCACAGATATTCTGGGCCGGCTATGAGATCGGCGAGGTCACCTGCCCCACCAAGTACTTCGACGACGCATCGTCCATCAGCCTGCGCCGCAGCACCGTGTATGGATTCGGCGTGCTCAGGGTGTCGCTGGTGTACCGCCTGTGCAAGTGGCACCTCATGCGTTCAAAACTCTTCCCCGCAAGATGACCTTGCGCGAACTGCCCGCCGCGCTGCTTAAGGGACACACCTCCGATGTCCGTATCCAGCTGTTCCGTTACCTGGTGTCGGGCGGCACCGCATTTCTCGTTGACGCGGGGCTCCTCGCCCTGCTGACCGAATGCTTCGGGCGGGAGCGCCTGCTCCTCTGGACGGCAATCGCATTTGCCGCCGGACTCGTCATAACATATCTGTTCAGCATACTGTGGGTCTTCGACAGGCGGAACATGAAGAGCCGGGCCGCAGAGATCACGGTTTTCGCCCTGATCGGCGTCAGCGGACTCGGCCTCACCGAGCTGCTGATGTGGCTGTTTGCGGATAAGGCGGGCATGCACTACCTGGTCGCCAAAGTGGCTACCACCGTACTGGTCTTCTTCTGGAACTTCGCCGCAAAGAAACTCCTTCTTTTCAGAAACAAATGAAACACAATACTTTACTCATAGACGCCTGCATCGTCGTCCTGGGAGCCCTGCTTTTCATCAGCGGAATAGGCGGCGTGCGTCTCTTCGACTGGGATGAAATCAATTTTGCCGAATCCGCCCGCGAAATGGTGCTGACCGGCGACTGGTTCAACGTGCAGATCAACTTCGAGTCGTTCTGGGAGAAGCCGCCCCTCTTCATCTGGATGCAGGCCCTGAGCATGAAAGTATTCGGGGTGGGAGAATTTGCAGCCCGCTTCCCCAACGCCATAATGGGCATCATCACCCTGCTCGTGCTCTTCCATATAGGCAAGAAAACGGAAGACACCCGCTTCGGGCTGCTCTGGGCCGGATTATACGCCATTTCCTTCCTGCCGTTCTTCTACTTCAAATCCGGCATCATCGACCCCTGGTTCAACATCTTCATCTTCCTGGGCATCTACTTCTTCTCCAGATACACAGATCCCTCAGCCGGGATGCTGAGGATGCGCCACGCCGCACTGAGCGGCCTCTTCATGGGCCTTGCAATCCTGACCAAAGGCCCCGTAGCCTTCCTCATCTTCTGCCTTACATTCTTTTTCTGGCTATGTTTCAGGAAGTTCCGTCTCAGTTTCAGATGGAAGGACGTGGCCGTGTACTTCATCGCCCTCGCCCTTGCAGGAGGCGCCTGGTTCATCGCGCTTGCCGCAAGCGGGCACGCAGATGTGATAAAAGACTTCATCGACTACCAGATACGCCTGTTCGAGACCAAGGACGCCGGGCACGGCGGGTTCCTGCTCTACCATTTCGTGATACTGCTCTTCGGTGTGACCCCGGCGTCATTCTTCGCCCTGTCCGCATTCAGGCGGAAGGCGCTGCAGGGAGAGGAAGAAAGCCGTTGCGCAGGCCTCTTCCGCTGGATGATGACTTCGTTCTGGGTGGTGCTGATACTGTTCACGATAGTGCGCACCAAGATCGTGCACTATTCGTCCTTCTGCTACTTCCCCATCACTTTCCTGGGCGCCTGGGCGGCCGCGAGGATGATGGACGGCAAGCTGAGGTTCCGGGGCTGGCAGGGCGGCCTGCTCATTGGCACCGCGGCCTTCTTCGGCCTTGGCCTCACGGCGCTCACGCTCTTCGACAGCTTCAAGGACAGGATTGCCCCGATGGTCCACGATCCCTTCGCCGTCAGCTGCATGGAAGCGAGTAGCGAATGGAAGGGGTTCGAACCCTTCGTCGGAGCCCTGCTTGTCGCCGCAACAATCTGGTTCTGCGTGAGTTTTGGGCGCCGCAGGCAGCTTCGCAGCTTCATCGTGCTGGCAGCAGGCAACCTGCTTTTCGCAATGACTGCCATCCTGTGCGCCGTGCCTGAAGTGGAGAAATACAGCCAGGCGTCGGCCGTGGATTTCTATATCGAGCGCCAGGGGGAAGACTGCTACGTGCAGCCAGCATACTTCAAGAGTTACGCCCAGTATTTCTACACCCTCCGCAAGCCGGAAAACCGATGTGACGATTTCGAGTGGCTGAGCCGGGGCCCCATAGACAAGCCTTGCTATTTCGTGGTGAAGGACATACCCGAAAAAGTGGAGCAGCTGCGCGCCGACGTTCCGGACGCTGAATTCCTTTACAGAAGGTCAGGATTTCAGTTTTTTGTGCGCAAACAGCCTGCGGAGCAGCAGGACGCTGCCGAAGATGATGCCCAGCAGGGCAAGGTTGAATAGCACTGTCAGGAAATAATTGATACTGTGCGGCGATTCCCGGTAGGGGGTCGCCGCTGTGTTGCTGTCAAAGCGGGCAAAGGCGTTGGAGTAGATCACCACTCCGTTGTCGAAGAAGGCGGAATAGCGCACATAGGGTTCGGATTCGCCGAGGACGTATTCCAGCGTCGTGCCCGTGGTTTCCGCAAGCAGGGTGTGGTCCTGCCCCCAGGCCTCGATGCGGGCGGGAGCGGACAGGCGGATATAGGTAGTGTCCGCCCGGAGCCCAATGTCCGCAATCCGCGGCAGGCGTGCATTTTCCGCATATTTCACATCCCAGTCGCCGTCTCCGAAATCGGGGATGCGCATTGAATAGAAGCAGCCGCCCAGCAGCGTGTGCTTCAGGTCCTCATAACGGGCTGAAGGGGTCTGGAGCCAGGAGCAGCGGCGCGCGATCTTCCGGTGGTTGCCCGAGTCGTGGCAGTCGTCGTTGATAAGGCAATAGGAGTAATGGCCGGCGCTCAGGGCTTCGTCCCAATGGAGAAGGTCCGTCGACGCCCCCGAATCGGCCTCCATCAGGCGGTAGCCGGTGAGCAGGCGCATCGAACGGGGTGTGGTGTGGAGAGTGCGGTCGGGATGATTCATCACTATGAAATCGGCATTCCGGGACAGGTAGTCGTATTGCCACTGTTTCTGCGACACGAAAAGGGGCAGCAGATGGTCGTAGAGCATCATCCGTTTCGGATTGAACACGAGCTTGTGGAATTTGAACAGGCTGTATCCATGTTCATAGACATTGACCTGCAGGGTGCTGTCCGTCGGATGGACGGTCAGCTGGTTGTGGTTGGAGAAGGTCAGGATGTCATATCCCAGTTTCTGATAGTCACGGAGCACCACGTCGGGATACTCAGGACATTCGTTCAATATATTGTCCACACGCGTGTGCGTGTGGAAGTTCGCGCGTTTCCAGCAGACGCTTGTGTCCAGGCCCGCATAGGGGTTGTAGATATCGGGGCCGGAAAAGGGAGCCGGGCTGCTGAAATCATAGATCGGAGAGACCGAAAAGACACATATAACTATCAGCAGAACAGGAAATAAGGATGCTACAACGCGGGCGCAGAATAATAAAGTGTTTTTCATAATGCAAATATGGGAATTATTTGAGAAAAATGATTATCTTTGCATATCGAAAACCGGCGGACTCCGGCAATCGCCCGTCCGCACCAATCAATATTCAACATGACACACAGCCTTTCCGAGCTAAGCGCAATGAGCCGTGAACAGCTCGAAAACCTTTCCAAGGAAAAGAACCTCAAGTTCAACAAAAAGAATACAGACGACGATCTTCGTTATATGATACTGGACGAAGAGGCCAGGCTCGTCTCCAAGGAGCCCGTGCCCGAAAAGCCCAAACGCGGCCGTCCCGCAAAGAAGGCAAAGCCCGCAGAGCCCGCCAAACCGGCCGAGCCGGCAAAACCCGCCGGGCAGCAGGATGCTGAAGCCAAGCCCGCCAAAAAGGGCCGCCAGAGCAAGAAAGAGCAGCCCAAGGCAGCAGCTGCCGCAGAGCCGGCAAAGAGCGTCGAGCCTGCCAAGGCGCCCGAAAAAGAGGCCGCTCCCGCTCCAGCCGAGCCCGCAAAGAAAAAGCGCGGCAGGCCCGCCAAGGCAGCAGAGAAAGTTGAGATTGTCTCCGAAGCGGAGGCCCCGAAGAAGGAGCAGCCCCAGCAAGTCCAGCAGCAAGCCCAGCAGCAGGGCCAGCCCAAACATAAAGCACACCAGGACAAAGGCCAGCAGCAGAATCAGCAGCCGCAGCAGGGCCAGCAGAACCAGCCGCAGCAAGGCCAGCCTAAGCAGCCGCAGCCCCAGTTCCAGCCCAAGCCCCGCGTGCCCGAATTCGAAGGCACCGTCGAAGCGACCGGAGTGCTCGAAATAATGCCCGACGGCTACGGTTTCCTCCGTTCCTCGGACTACAACTACCTCAACTCCCCCGACGATATCTACGTCTCCCAGCAGCAGATCAAGTTCAACGCCCTCAAGCCCGGCGACACCGTGACCGGCGAAATCCGCCCTCCCCGTGAAGGAGACAAGTATTTCCCGCTGGTGAAGATCAAATACGTCAACGGCCGCACCCCTGAATTCATCCGCGACCGCGTGCCCTTCGACTTCCTGACCCCCCTCTTCCCGGATGAGAAGTTCAACCTCCTCGGCAAAGGCCACGCCACCGACCCGAGTTGCCGCATAGTGGACATGTTCTCCCCCATCGGCAAGGGTCAGAGAGGCCTTATCGTGGCCCAGCCCAAAACCGGTAAGACCATGCTGCTCAAGAGCATAGCCAACGCCATCGCCGACAACCACCCCGAGGTATATGAAATCGTCCTCCTCATCGACGAGCGTCCCGAGGAAGTCACCGACATGCAGCGCAGCGTCAAGGCCGAGGTCGTGGCCTCCACTTTCGACGAGCCCGCCGAACACCACGTGAAAGTGGCCAATATGGTTCTGGAAAAGGCCCGCCGCCTGGTGGAATGCGGCCACGACGTGGTCATACTCCTGGACTCCATAACCCGCCTCGCCCGCGCCTACAACACCGTCCAGCCCGCATCCGGAAAGGTGCTCACCGGCGGTGTGGACGCCAACGCCCTGCAGAAGCCCAAGCGTTTCTTCGGAGCGGCCCGCAACATCGAAGGCGGCGGGTCGCTGACCATCCTCGCCACGGCCCTGACAGAGACCGGATCCAAGATGGATGACGTCATTTTCGAGGAATTCAAAGGCACCGGCAACATGGAGCTCCAGCTTGACCGCAACCTCTCCAACCGCCGCATCTTCCCGTCCGTCAACATCGTGCTCTCCGGCACCCGCCGCGACGACCTGCTGCTGGACAGGGCCAGCGCCAACAGGATATGGATACTCCGCAAGCTCCTCGCCGACATGAACCCTCTGGAAGCCATGAACTTCATGCTCCAGCTCATGGACGAGTTCAAGACAAACGTGGATTTGCTCGACAATATGAGCAAAGTATCAGCAAGGGACGCCAGATAGCGTCCCTTTTTTTATTCAGCGCGACCTGCGGCAGTAATACCGGCAGGAGTCCCACCATATATCGGGCTCCCCTTCGTAGTTGTAGCATCCCACGTCCACCGCGACTCCATTGGACTTGAAGTAGCAGTAGTAGTTTTCGAAGTTGCCGTTGTAGAGGTAGCTGCCCTTGTAGATCTTCACGCCCTTGTAGGTGGTGTATGGTTCGACGTCGTCCAGCGTGACGTCGTCGTACTCGTAGTAGTACATGTCGAACACAAGTTCGCCGGCACCTGCACGCACTATGGTGATATCCTCGGAGGTGAAGGTCTCAGGGCCCTTGCCGTTCCCGGAATCTATAGTGAGCATGAAGTCGTTACGGTCACCGATGAACTCCACATAGCCGGAATCATCCAGGTATGAGTTTACGACTCTGCCGTTGAGAAGGTCTTCCGACCGCATTATCTCCCAGGATGTGCCGTCCAGATCGATGTTTGAGAAATTGCAGGAAGCAAGCATCAGCCCCGAAAGAACGACGCTGGAAGCGAGGTAGAACAGTCTATTCATATAATTCTGATTATTTGGTGCCAAAAATCCTGTCGCCGGCGTCGCCCAGACCGGGAACTATGTAGGCGTTTTCATTGAGCCTTTCGTCTATGGCGGCCACGTAGATATCGACGTCCGGATGGGCTGCCTGCACCTTCTCGATGCCTTCGGGAGCCGCCACGAGGCACATCAGCTTGATGTTGGTGCAGCCTCTTTCCTTGAGCATGTCAAGGGCGTCGCAGGAGCTGCCGCCGGTGGCGAGCATGGGATCCGTGACGATCACGAGGCGTTCCTGTATATCTTCGGGGAGCTTGCAGTAGTACACGACAGGCTTGTGGGTCTTCTCATCACGGTAGAGGCCGATATGGCCGACCCTTGCCACGGGCACGAGGTCGAGAAGGCCGTCCACCATCCCCAGACCGGCGCGCAGTATCGGCACTACCGCCAGTTTGCGGCCGAGTACGCGGCTGGCTGTCATTTTGCTTATAGGGGTCTCTATTTCAATGTCGGCAAGCGGGAGATCGCGGGTGATTTCGTAGCCCATCAGAAGGGAAATTTCTTTGAGAAGCTGGCGGAAATCCTTCGACCCTGTCTCTTTCTGGCGCATAATGCTCAGCTTATGCTGGACCATCGGATGGTCAATCAAATGAACTTGGCTCATGTGGTATGTGATTTTCGCAAATGTAATCATTTTTTGTTATTTTTGTGGGAATATGTTGAAGATATATTGCAAGAACACCGGCACCTCCCTGGAATTCCAGGAAGGCACCACTCTGGCGGAAATGCTCCCCCGCTTCGAATTCGAGCGCCCCTACGACATCTTGTGCGCAAAGGTCAACAACGTCTCGCAAGGCCTGAAATACCGCGCCTTCAACAGCCGCGACGTCGAGTTTCTCGACTACCGCACCTACACCGGCCGCAGCGCCTACTGCCGCTCGCTGTGCTTCCTGCTCAGCAAGGCCGCACGTGACGTCTTTCCCGACAGCAAGATAAAGATGCGACGCCCTATATCGAAGGGCTATTTCTGCGACCTGCAGAAAGGCTCTCCGGTGACTTCCGAAGACGTGGAGAAGATACGCGCCAGGATGAAGGAAATAGTAGAGGGAGACGCCCCGTTCAAGAGGGTCGAGGTGCGCAGCGAAGAAGCCATAGAGCTCTTCCGCAGCATGGGCTACGACGACAAGGTGAAGCTCCTCGAGACCAGCGGCCAGCTCTACATACGCTATCACACCCTCGAAGGCACCCCGGACTACTACTACGACGCCCTCGTGCCCTCCGCAGGCTACCTCAAGGTCTGGGAACTGTCTCAGTACCAGGACGGTATGCTGCTTCGCGTGCCGGACCGCCACGCCCCCGAGAAACTGACGGTGTTCGAGCCCCAGCCCAAGACCTTCGAAGTGTTCAGGGAAAGCCTGCGCTGGAACGCGATAATGGACCTCGACAACGCCGGCGACGTCAACCACGCCTGCGAGAAAGGGCGCGCCGGCGAGCTTATCCAGGTGGCCGAAGCACTGCAGGAGAAGAAGATAGTGCAGATTGCGGAAGAGATCGACCGCCGTTACCGCTGCGGAGCCATGCGCCTGGTGCTCATCACCGGCCCCAGCAGCAGCGGCAAGACCACAGTCACCAAGCGTCTCAGCACCCAGCTGATGGCCTGCGGACTGAAGCCGATGACCGTATCCACCGACGACTATTTCGTCAACCGCCTCGACACCCCGCGCCTTCCCGACGGCAGCTTCGATTTCGACAACTTCGACACCGTGGACCACGAAGCCATGCAGAACGACCTGATAAGGCTCCTGGGCGGCGAAGAAGTGAGCGTGCCCGAATACAATTTCGTCACCGGCATCCGGGAATACAACGGCAAGACGCTGCAGCTGACTCCGGGCGCTGTGCTGCTTGTGGAAGGCATCCACGCCCTCAACCCCGGCCTGACCGACCGCATCCCGGATGCCGCCAAGTTCAAGATATTCATCAACACCATAGTCAGCATTTCGCTGGACGACCACAACTGCATCCCCACCAGCGACAACCGCCTGCTGCGCCGCATCGTGCGCGACTACAACAAAGGCGCCTTCAGCGCCCGCGAGACCATAAGCAACTGGCCCAACGTGCGCAGGGCCGAGGTGAAGTGGATATACCCCTTCCAGGAGACCGCCGACGTGCTGTTCAATTCAGCGTATCTGATAGAGTTCGCCGTCATACGTCTCCACGCCGAACGCATACTTGCCACGGTGCCCCGCAACTGCCCCGAATACAGCGAGGCCAACCGCCTGCTCAAGTTCCTGAGTTATTTCACTCCGGTCAGCGACCGCCAGATACCTCCGACTTCCCTGCTCCGCGAATTCGTGGGCGGCAGCAGCTTCAAATATTAGCCCTATGATACTCAGCATTTTAGACACCGACCTCTACAAGTTTTCGACTTCCAACGCCTATTTCCAGCTCTACCCGCTGGCAGAAGGCACGTTCACTTTCAACGACCGTTCGAAGGAGGTCTATGACGAATCCTTCATCGCCGACCTGAAGGCCGCTTTCGCAGATATGGCGAAACTGGCCCTGACGGATGAGGAATTCAAATATGTGACTTCGCATATCAAATACATCGCGGGCAATTACTGGGAGTGGCTGCGCGGCTTCCGCTTCGATGCCGGCAAGATAGAGTGCTCGCTGGACGCTGAAGGCCACCTGCATATCGAAGTGACCGACCTTCTCTACAAGGTCACGCTCTACGAAGTGCCGGTACTGGCTATAGTCGCGGAGCTTCGCAACCGGCGTTTTGCTTGTCAGGTGGACAACGGGACCGTGCTCGAAAGGCTTGACGCCAAGATCGAGATAGCCAACGCCAACGAATTGGTATTCTCCGAGTTCGGCACGCGCCGGCGCTTTTCATCCGAACTCCACGAGAAGGTGGTTGCGAGGCTTAAGCACGGCTGTCCGAAATACTGCGCGGGCACATCCAACGTCTTCTTCGCAATGAAGTATGACCTCATCCCCGTGGGCACTTTCCCGCACGAGTGGATGATGTTCCACAGCGGTGTGTTCGGCTACAAGAGAGCCAATTACCTGGGTCTTGAGGACTGGATCAAAGTCTATGACGGCGCGCTCGGAACAGCCCTCATCGACACCTTCACCACCGCATCCTTCCTCCGCACCCTCACTCTCAAGCAGGCCAAGCTGCTGGACGGTTTCCGCCAGGACTCCGGCGACGAGAAGCTGATCGGCGACATGATCATCGCGCGCCTGGAGGAGTTCGGAATAGATCCCCGCACCAAACTGCTGGTGTTCAGCAACGCCCTGGACTTCCCGAAATACCGCGATGTGGCCGCCTATTTCAAGGGGCGCATCAAGGTGAGCGCCGGCATAGGCACCAACCTCACCTGCGACCCCGGCATCCCCGGCTACAAGGCTGCCAACATAGTGATGAAACTGAGCCGCTGCCGCATGAGTGCGAAGGACCCCTGGGAGAAGGTAATCAAGATCTCCGACGATTTCGGCAAACACATGGGAGACGACGTGGAATTCGACATCGCCGCCCATGAACTGCATCTGTAACAATGCATTTCAGCGTTGACGACACAATCTGCGCGCCGGCCACTTCATCCGGCGGAGCCATCTGCGTGGTGCGGGTGAGCGGCAGCCGGTGCTTTGAGGCCGTGGATTCAGTGGTCCGTCTTCGGCACGGCTCTGCGACTGCTGCGCAGGGGTTCACCGTCCGTTTCGGGGTGGTGGACGGACTGGATGAGGTGCTCGTCAGCGTGTTCCGCGCTCCCCATTCCTACACCGGGGAAGACATGGCGGAGATTTCATGCCACGCATCCGACTATATCGTCCGGGAATTGCTCCGCAGGCTCTGCGCCTCCGGATGCAGGCTCGCGCAGGCCGGAGAATTCACCCGCCGGGCTTTCACGGCCGGCAAGATGGATCTCGCCCAGGCGGAAGCCGTCGCCGACCTTATCGCCGCAGATTCGCAGGCTGCGCACCAGCTGGCATTCTCCCAGCTCCGGGGAGCATATTCCCGGAAACTGAATGAGTTGCGCCGGCAGATAGTGGAACTGTCCGCCCTTATGGAGCTGGAGCTCGATTTCTCCGAGGAGGAACTGGAATTCGCCGACCGCAGGAAGTTGAGCGTACTTGCCGGGGCTGCGCTGGAAGAGACGCGCAGGCTGGCCGACTCGTTCCGAGCAGGAAACGCCTTCAAGAAAGGCATTCCCGTGGCTATCGTGGGAGCCGTCAACAGCGGGAAAAGCACGCTGCTGAACGCTCTCCTTGGGGAAAACCGCGCCATCGTATCCGACATTCCCGGCACCACGCGCGACACAGTGGAAGAGACGCTTGTCCTGGACGGCATCACGTTCCGCTTCATCGACACCGCCGGCCTCCGGGACACTCCGGAAGAGGTAGAGCGTATGGGCATCGAGCGCTCCCTCGAGCAGATGGACAAGGCCTCGGTGGTGGTGGTGCTTCTGGATGCCCTGTCCCCTGCCGCCGAACTGGAGAAGGTTGTGGCCAGGGTGCGGGAGCATATCCGTCCCGACACGCGCGTGATCTGGGCCAGAAGCAAGGTGGACCTGGCTCAGGGCAGCACTTCCCTTCCGGGCCTTCCGGAAGTGCTCGAGATTTCGGCCTTGACCGGCTACGGGCTTGACAGCCTGAAGAAGGCCATCGCCTCGGACGCCACGAGAGAACTGAAAGCCGCCGACGGCCTCCTCGTGACCAACCAGCGCCACCAGGAAGCCCTCGCCGCAGCAGCCGAAGACCTCGCGCGCTTCCTGGAGGGCCTCGCCACCTCCCTTCCCACCGACCTCCTCTCCGAAGACCTCCGCTCCGCCACCCGCCACCTCGGCACCATCTTCGGCGAGGTCACTCCCGACAACGTGCTTGGCGAGATTTTCGGGCGGTTTTGTGTGGGGAAATGACCTAATTAAACGGTCTTACCACATGGGTAAGATATTTGCGAGCGGCGAGTTGGATCGTTCTACGGCTGTCAAAGATATTTTGACTACCGCACAGAGTGGCGCCAGAGGCTTATCTGAAGACAAAGTTTTGTACTATAACCTGGATGCCATCATCTCCGTGGGCTACAGAATCAACTCTCTTCGAGCAACCAAATTCAGGATTTGGTCTACTTCTATAATCAAGGAGTATATGCGTCGGGGTTATGTCGTCAACCGCAATGCTATCTCTGAACAGAAATACGAGGACCTAAAAAAGGCGGTCGGCCTGCTCGAAAATGTATTCAGCAAGGAACTGCTCCTCACTTCCGACCAGGCGACAGATCTGTTCGATGTCATCCGTGACTACACCTACGCCCTCGACACACACCCCTAAGCATTGTTAACACTCCCGTCTGCTCATTCAGTCGGGAGTGTTAACTATATGCTCCAGGCTTCTTTAACGCCTATTCTCCTCCCGATTTTTGCAATATTTGAGAAAATTTGTGAAAAATTTGGAAAATCGGACAAAATTTCCGTATCTTTGCAATCCCAAAACCAATGCGCTATGTTCATCGAATTTGCCACTCACAATTTTTTGTCGTTCAAAAATGAAATAGCATTTAGTATGCTTGCTGCTAAGTCCGTCAAAGAGGGAGAAACTTCGCCTGATGGCGCATCAAATGTCTTTGAGGTTGAAGAAACACGCAACAAATTTGTTCGTATTGCATCCATCTATGGCGCAAACGGTTCAGGAAAGAGTAGCTTGATCAAGGCAATGTCTTTCTACAGAAATATGATTCTTGGATCTGTTACTAATGATCATATTCTTTCCGGTTTTTCACAGAACCAATTCCGTCTTGATTCTGAATCATCTAAAGAACCGAGTGGTTTCCAGATGATATTTATCATCAACAAAGTAAAATATAGGTATGGCTTTGAAATATTTGATGAAAAGGTTGATAGCGAATGGTTGTTTCAGCAGGAGTATAGCAGTCAGAAGGAAAGCTATTGCTTCAAACGAGATAATGGGGGCATTCAAATAAACACCAAGACCTTCAAAGAAGCAAAAGCAGTAGAGAATATGACTCGGGATAATGCATTGTTCTTGAGTACCGCTGCGCAGTTCAATGTTCCGACGGCCTTGCTGATAAAAAACTGGATTGGAAAAAGGTTTAATATCCTTTCAGGCATCAATGATAACACTCTCAATTATACTGCTCTTCAGTATATGCAGAACGAGACGATGAGAGAAAGGATACTTGACTTTATAAAGATTATTGACCTCGGAATACAAGACATCGCCGTCAAGGAGACTTTCATTGACAATCTTTCTGATAGTACCATTATCCCTAACGACCCCTTGCTGAAGAAAATCGTGGGAGGAATCAGTGAAGCGATGAATCCTTCAGGAAATAAGATCCGCGAGCTCAATATTCTCGCTATGCATAACAAATATGAAGGCGACAATGTCGTAGACAAGGTCAACCTCCCCTTCCAGAACGAATCAATCGGTACTGTAAAAATATTTGCTTTGCTGGGGCCTTGGCTGGACACCCTTGCTAATGGGGGAATCCTCATCGTAGATGAATTTGGTGCAAGTATCCATACAAAACTTGCTCTCGAATTGATCCGCCTATTCCAAAGTAAACTTAATAACGGCGATGCTCAACTTATAGTGGCTACTCATGACACTAATTTGCTTCGCAAGGATCTTTTACGCAGGGACCAGATATGGTTTGCGGAGAAAGACGAACGCGGGATTTCTGACATTTACTCACTTGTTGAGTATAAGATTAATCAAGCTACGAGTGTCAGAAATGATGCTACTTTTAGCAAAGACTATTTATTGGGGAAATATGGGGCAATTCCGTATTTTGGGAACATAGAGAAGTTTATTGCCGATTATAGTGTAGAGGACCATGAGTAGTAGATTTGGCAACAAGTTTAAAGCTCGTTTAGGGCTTGACGAACGACCCCAGAACACTCGATCTGAGAAAAAAGTCAAGGGAGAGATTCCGCTACTTGTTTTCAGTTTCAAAGACTTTGACTCAAACCAGTGCCCTCCTGGACAGACTTTTAAAGAATGGGAGAAAGGTGAACTGTTGGCTCCTCTAATGACCAAATTAGTAGAGCTGAGTAATAAGAATCGTGTGATAGCATCTCAAGAAGGCTGTCTTTCCACATATGACACATTTCCTGAGGACAGTGACTTTAAGAAGCCAAAGTATATAGAAGGAGATGTTCAATGGGCAACAATAAAGGATGTGGGTGGACAGTTGCATAGAGTCGCCGGGTATATTGTTGACAACGTCTTCTATGTTGTATTTCTCGATAAGGAGCATAAGTTTTACAAGATGAAGAATAAGTAAGTTCTTCAATTCTTCTTCTTTGATCTATTGCCGCTTATGTAGTCTTCAAAAATATTTTCAACTCTCGTCGATTATAGTTCGATAAAGGAGTGAATATGTAACGAAAAATGACTATTTGAACAATGAACCTTACGACTGAGGTCGTTAGTTTCTAATGGTTTACATTCTATACTAATGCGTTTCGCGTACCCTATTTGTACCGCGCAAAGGTTAAAGTACTGATAATCAATACTATCCACAATCTACACCAGGAAAATGATATAGCCCTGCCTGAACACCTGGTGCCGGCAGCTGGGCAAGAAGAATGTCTGCCTGGCATCCATCCACACCAATGCTGCCGGCAACGGCAAGCAGTGGATGAACGCCCGCGGCTGGACCTGCTACACATCCCGTGGCCAGACTGCCGGCGACCGGCTTGCCGATTGCCTGTACCGAGCCGCAGCGCTATGGCTTCCCGGCCACAAACTCAGGAAGGACTACTCCGATGGCGATCCCGACCGGGAAAGCGACTTCTACATCTTGAAGAATACAATCTGCGGTGCAGCTCTGACGGAGAATCTCTTCCACGACAACTCCGACGACTGCCTCTTCCTGGAATCCGACGAAGGCCGCCGGGCAATCATCGCCCTGCACGTTGAAGGGATTGTCAATTATGTGCTGAAGAGGTAGGTGCTCCCCTTCCATCAAGCCGTCACTTCCATCAGTTCCTGCAATTGATGGAAGTTTTTTTTATGCAAAATTCCACGCACCCGGACTCCCGTTCACACAGACCATTGGAGTCATTTATCCCAACTCATTCCATAAATATCAATAAAAATCGCTAAATTTGTTTGTTTTAGAGCAAAAGAAAGCATTAGTGTCACAAATAACGGCCCAACAAGCGAAGTTTCTTGCGAACTTCCTTACACGGCGTTTACCGGCGAATGACATCAATAAATTGACGGCATCGCTGCAGGACGCGCAGGTGGACTTGACCCCTCATCAGGTCGAGGCCGCATCTTTCGCGTTCAAATCACCGCTCTCCAAGGGTGCCATCCTGGCCGACGAAGTAGGCCTTGGCAAAACCATCGAGGCCGGCATCATCCTCTCCCAGAATTGGGCCGAGCATAAACGCCGCCTCCTGATTATTTGCCCGGCCAACCTCCGGAAACAATGGTCCAGTGAACTTCTGGAGAAATTCTTCCTTCCCTCAGTTATCCTGGAGACCAAGAGTTTCAACGCAGCCATCGAAGCCGGCAACCTCAACCCCTTCGACACCGACAAAATCGTCATCTGCTCTTACCAGTTTGCCAAAACCAAAGCGCCTTACGTCCGCCATACCCAGTGGGACCTGACCATCATCGATGAGGCCCACCGCCTCCGCAACGTTTACAAGCCTACCAACAAAACCGCCAACGCCATCAAGTTGGCCCTGTCAGACCGCAAGAAAATCCTCCTGACAGCTACACCGCTCCAGAACTCCATCCTTGAACTATACGGCCTGGTATCCATCATCGATGATTACGTCTTCGGAGACCTCAAGAGCTTCAAGACACAGTTCAGCCACAATCTGGAGGAAGAGGACTATTCAGATCTACGCAACCGCCTTCAGCCCATCTGCAAACGCACGCTCCGGCGACAAGTGCTGGAGTACGTAAAATACACCAAGCGTATCGCTATCCTGGAGGAATTTTTCCCCACGGAGAATGAGCAGAAGCTCTATGATCTGGTAACCGACTACCTGGCCAGGCCCAAGCTATATGCTTTGCCAAACAGCCAGCGCCAGCTGATGACCCTCATCCTTAGGAAGCTACTGGCATCCTCTACCTACGCAATTTACGGCACATTCTGCAGCCTGATTTCCCGGCTTGAGAAACTCATTCAGGAACAGGGCTCCTTTGATCTGGAGCAAATTGGAGAGGACTATGAGGCCGATGAAGAGTGGCTGGATGATGAAGAAGTTGAGACCGAGGACGACGCCCAGGAGCTGCACCCGGCCGACATTGAGGGCATCAAGAAAGAGATAGCAGATCTTGTCGTTTTCCGAGACCTGGCTGCAAAAATCAAGAAGAATAGCAAAGCAGAGCATCTATTCGTTGCCTTGGAAAAAGGGTTTGACCAGCTGGAGCAGCTTGGAGCCCCCAAGAAAGCCCTCATTTTCACAGAGTCCCGCCGTACCCAGGAGTTCCTGTATGAGCTGCTGGAAAAGCGTGGCTACAAGGGGCAGCTGGTCCGCTTCAATGGCACCAATACAGACAAACAATCCACGGCCATCTATAACAAGTGGCTCAAGAAATACAAAGGCACGCCCAAGGTGACTGGATCCCTTACCGCCGATCGCCGTGCAGCCATCGTTGACTATTTCCGGGACGAAGCAACCATTATGATTGCAACGGAAGCAGCTGCTGAGGGTATTAATCTCCAGTTCTGCTCCCTGATTGTCAACTACGATATGCCCTGGAACCCGCAGCGCATTGAGCAGCGCATTGGCCGCTGCCACCGCTATGGCCAGAAGTTCGATGTTGTGGTTATCAACTTCCTCAATAAAGCTAATGCGGCTGACATCCGGGTTTATGAACTCCTGGACCAGAAGTTCCAGCTCTTCAGCGGAGTCTTCGGCGCCAGCGATGAAGTCCTGGGTAGCATTGGCAACGGCGTTGACTTCGAGAAACGCATTTCCCAGATTTATACTGAGTGCCGGGCTCCGGAGGCAATAGAAGCAGCCTTCGATGCTCTGCAGGAAGAGCTCAAAAGCGAGATTTCCGAAAAAATGCTGAAGGCCCGCTCCACACTGCTGGAGGACTTCGATGTTTCTGTCCAGGAAAAGCTGAAGCTCAATCTGGCACTCAGTCTAAACAATCTCGACACCTTTGAGCGCCGCTTATGGATGCTCACAGAATACGCCTTGGCCAATGATGCCATCTTCGATGAAGAGCATCACCAATTTATGCTGGAAAACGGCAGCAGATACGACGGGATCTACCGTCTGACCTCCGAACGCGAGTCCAAGAGCGAGCTGATCCTTCCGTACAAGGTCCAACCGTTCCGTATTGGCCACCCGCTAGCCCAGAAGATCCTGAACACTTACAAGGATGCTCAGCTGCCCGTTGAAGCTATAGAGTTCTCATACTCGGGGAATGAGGGCAAAACGGCCCTGCTTGAGAAGATAGTTGGCCAGTCCGGCTGGCTAAAGGTGCAGAAGGTCTCCATTGACTCCTTTGAGCAGGAAGACCATCTGCTCATTGCCTGCTACACCGATGCCGGCGAGGATGTCTTCCCGGAGATTGCAGAGCGTATGCTGATGCTGCCGGCAAGCGCCATAGGCCAGGCCACTGCTGACCAGGCTGTCCTGCAGAATACGTCCATGCGCATTGAGCGGATGAAGCAAGATGTACTCTCGGAGTCTGCCAATCGGAACCAGACCTTCTTCGAGGATGAGATGGATAAACTGGACACCTGGGCTAGTGATATGAAGGTGAGCTTGGAGCGGGAGATTACCGACCTCGATGCAGAAATCAAGCTCCGGAAGTCCGAAGCGAAGAAGATGCTCCAGCTCAAAGACAAAGTGGCCGCTCAGCGGGCCATCAAGGATCTGGAGAAGAAGCGCGCGGACAAACGGCAGAACCTTTATGAAGCCCAGGATGAGGTTGACGAGCGTAAAGAAGAGCTACTCACCAAAGTGGAGAAGATGCTGGAGCAGAAGATTGAGGAGAATGAATTGTTTACTATACGTTGGAAATTGAAATAATTAGATATGGCACAAGCAAATACAAAACTTGAACTTACCTGGATTGGCAAATATGACGAGAAACCCTCAGCGGAGCCACGTTTGTTGATTGAGGATTCAAAACTGTCTCACGGAATAGTTGAAACGGGCTTCTTGCCAAATGGGAAACCATGGAATGGCAACATGCTGATTCATGGAGATAATCTTTTGGCACTTAAGGCACTTGAGGAAAACTATACGAATGCTGTAAAGTGCATCTACATAGATCCTCCATACAATACAGGTAATGCATTCGAGCACTACGATGATGGATTGGAGCACTCTATCTGGCTTTCACTTATGAGGGATAGGTTGGATATCCTCCGTAACCTTCTTACAGATGATGGCACTATTTGGATTTCGATAGATGCTGACGAGAGTCATTACCTGAAAGTGCTATGTGATGAAGTATTTGGTCGCAGAAATTTCGTCGATGAAGTTATTTGGCAGCGCTCATACGCACCAATTAATCTAAAAAAAACCTTGTCGCGTTGCCACGATGCCATTCTTGTATATGCTAAGAATAAGACAGATGGATTTGAGTTGAACAGACTTCCTCGCTCCACGGATGCGAATGATAGATATAAGAACCCTGACAATGATCCCCGTGGCGTTTGGAAATCAAGTGACCTGTCTGTTGGCCCTGCTGTACAAGAGAACATATATCCTATTACGACACCTACGGGACGCGTATGTCTCCCTCCAGAAGGATACTCCTGGCGTTTATCCGAACCCAGATTTAAAGAATACGTGGCCGATAATCGTATCTGGTTCGGGCCAACAGGTAATAACGTTCCTTCTATCAAGAGATTTCTTACAGAGGTTAAGGATGGAATTGTCGCAACTACATTCTGGCCATATCAAGAAGTCGGTCATAACCAAGATGCAAAAAAAGAGATTAAGGCACTTGGATTTGACAGCATTTTTGACACTCCTAAACCAGAGAAGCTTATAGAGCGTGTCATTACAATTGCCAGTAACGAAGGCGATTTAGTGCTTGATAGTTTCCTGGGAAGCGGTACGACTACAGCTGTTGCACACAAGATGAAAAGGCGCTGGATTGGTATTGAACTAGGCAACCATGCTTACACACACTGTGCTTTCCGCATGAATAAGGTAATCGATGGAAAGGATCCTGGTGGAATCACTGAGTCCAGAGGGTGGAAAGGCGGAGGCGGCTACAAGTTTTATGAACTCGCACCTTCGCTTCTAAAGAAAGATTCCCACGGACATCTGGTCATCAACAAAGAATACAACGCTGACATGCTTGCCGCTGCCATGGCCAAGATGGAGGGCTTCACTTATGAGCCATCCACGGAAACTTTTTGGAAGCAGGGATATAGCTCCGAGACTGACTTCATCTTTACCACAACGCAGTTTATGACGGTGGAGACGCTGGGCGCTATTTTGGACACCATGGCAGACGGAGAATCCTTGCTGATCTGCTGCAAGGCCTTCCAGCCAGAGTGCAAGAACTTCTCCTCTAGAATATCGGTGAAGAAGATTCCCTCTGTCCTCCTTGGCCGCTGCGAATTCGACCACGACGACTACTCACTGAACATCATCGAACTGCCTCAGACAGAAGAAATCGATGACTCCGAAGACCTGGATAACTCACCGGAAGCTTTCTCTGATGACACGTCATCGGAGCCGTCATTATTCTAAGAATATGGGAAACGTAGTCTATCTTTTCGGTGCAGGAGCCAGTTATGGCGTCAGGGACAAACAGACGCCCCGGCTTGATTATAGTCTTGAATATCGGGACTATAAGGGGGTGCATCAAGAGATTAAAGGTTCAGCGCCCAATATCATTGAAGGTCTTCCTGTCGTGTCGGAATTGCCGGAGCGAATGGATTACGTGCGGTATCTGATCAAGAAGGAAATCAAGGACTTTGCCATTGATGCAAAACTGGAGGCGTCAATGTTTGAGGACCTGGAAGAAAACTTAGCTTGGTTGCAGGAGGCATCTCGTGGCCATGCCACAGTGGATACTTTTGCTAAAAAGCTTTTTTTAACCCAGAGGGAGGATGATTATAATCGTTTAAAGCGAACACTTAGCGCATATTTCATGCTTGAGCAGCTGCTGGTGAAAGTTGATAAACGCTATGACGCTTTTCTTGCTGCGATTTTAGGAAATGATGCGAAAGATTTGCCCCAAAACATTCGCATTTTATCCTGGAATTATGATATTCAGCTCGAATTGTCTTACTCAGAATACCTACAGAAGAATGATCTTAACGAAATTGAAAAATCATTACTTCTTTTCAATAAAACTATAGACATCAATCGTTATCAATTAGGGAATGGTTTTAGAATTATCAAATTAAATGGTTCTGCGTTGATGTTTGATTCTGTCAGTCGTACTATTATTGATCCTTTTTTCTTCAATAAGCCGTTCTCTGCTGAAAGTATCGGGCAGATAGCCACCATTACGCAGAGTAAAGGTAATGATTGCTCATTATCTTTTGCTTGGGAGAATGCTGGAGATTTCTTTATAGATAAGGTTAAAAAGAATATTGAAGATGCTGAGACATTAGTAGTTATTGGTTATTCGTTCCCCTATTTTAACCGGACTATGGATAAGATTCTGTTCCAGTCAATGCCCGGGCTTAAGAAAATCTATCTCCAGGACATTGATCCGGATACAATCGAGCAATCAGTTGCTAATCTCCAGACCGACTCCCACACCAAAGTCAACAAAACCAAGATAGAGAAAAAATACCATACACAGCAATTCTACTTGCCTCCAGAATTATAGTATGAACACAACAGTAAACTTCATAAAGCAGCGTATGTCACTCCGGGAACCTCTGGCCGAGGCTCTGGATGTGGTGGCGAATCTGGCTGATGCCCTGGATCTGAAAAAGCCGGAGGAAGGCGTGGATTACGAAGCCATCCTGAAAGAACAGCTACAGAAGGCTCAGACGGTGAGCAAATATTGCAAGGATTTTGAACGCGACTTCCCGTCATTCGCTTTCTCCATTGCTACCGGTATCGGCAAAACCCGTCTCATGGGCGCCTGTATCGCTTATCTGTACCTCAAGAAAGGCATCAAGCACTTCTTCGTGCTGGCACCGAACCTGACGCTGTATGAAAAGTTGAAACGGGATTTTGGCGACCCCTCCTACGAAAAATACGTCTTCAAGGGCATAGCCGAGTTTGTAAGCAAGCCGCCCATTGTCATTGATGGCGACAACTATAACAACTTCCAGCTGCACGGAGGCAACTTGTGGGATGCAATTGAGATCAACGTCTTCAACATAGCCAAATTCAATACCGACAGTAAGGAAAGCAAGCGCGGCGCACCCCGTATGCGCCGGTTGTCGGAGTATCTTGGTCAGTCCTACTTCGACTACCTCTCCAGTCTTCCCGACCTGGTAATCCTGATGGATGAAGCGCACCGTTACCATGCAGATGCTTCCAAAAAAGCCATTAATGAGCTCCGGCCCATCCTCGGACTGGAAATGACTGCCACGCCAACGGATGAGAAGGGAAAGTCCTTCAAGAACATCGTCTATGAGTATAACCTGGCACAGGCCCTGGCCGACGGCAAATATGTCAAGATTCCTACCGTGGCCAAGCGCCGCAATTTCCAGAAAGGTGACCTGGGTGACAAAGAACTGGATATGCTCAAGCTGGAGGATGCCATCAGTATCCATCGCAACACCAAAAAGCACTTGGAACTTTACTCCAAGGAGCATAACTGCGAACTGGTCAAGCCTTTCATCCTGGTAGTCTGCCGTAACATTGCTCACGCCGAGGAGACGAAGAAACTCCTAGAAGAGGAGATGTTCAACGGAGAGTACAAGGGCAAAGTGCTCCAGATAGACTCCTCAACGAAGAAAGAGGAAGAGGTGGACCGCCTGTTTGTATCCCTGGAGAAACCGGACAATCAGATTGAGATTGTCATCCATGTCAACATGCTCAAAGAGGGCTGGGATGTCACCAATCTCTACACCATTGTTCCGCTTCGTGCTGCAGATGCTCCCATCCTCGTTGAGCAATCCATCGGCCGTGGCCTCCGCCTTCCTTATGGTGGAAAACGCACAGGCGTCCGTGATGTCGATACCCTGACGGTCATCGCGCACGAGAACTTTGAAGCTGTCATCAAGGCAGCGAAGGATCCTAAGTCCGTGCTCAGCAAGTTCACCTACATCGAACTGGACGAAGAAGACATCAAGTCCGGCCCCAGCACTGTGGTTCAAGCGAAAACACTCTTCGATGCCAAGCAGGAAGAAATCAAGGAAGCCGCCAAGACCGAGGTCGAGAAAAAGAGTGCAGAAGTTGTCTGTGACGCCCGCAAAGCTGCCTGGGAAGTCATTTCCGATATGCCCCGCTACATGGGACAGGCGCTGTCCACGGTTGGCCAGACACTGATTAAGACGAAGGAAGACCTCAAAAAGCCTGAGCTGGTGAACATTATCACCTCCAGGACCATCTCCAAGATTGAACAGGAAGCTCAGAAAGAAGCGCCTCTCTTCGCAGAGGAGTTTGCCAAGCCCCGCATCGAGGAAGCCAAGAACGTCATCAAGGTCCTCATTGAGGATTATGTCAAGAACATCATTGAGATTCCGCGAATGACCGTCCAGCGAGAAGCCTTCAAGGCAGAATATAAGTGGTTCGACCTGGACACCTCCCTCGGCTTCGGCCTTCCGGCGCTCAAAGAAGAGATTATTCGCATGGGCCTCGTTGACAACTCCGTCGATGTCCTCAGTGTTGAATCCGGCCGCCAGTACGATGACCCCGTCAATCAGATTGTATCTGAACTCATCAACTACGACGACGTGGATTACGACGACAATGTGGATCTTCTCTACCACCTGGCAGAAGCAGCCTACAAAGCCATAGAGGCAAATGCCGATGACCCCGCGAACACGCCCAAGATTGTCTACAACTTCAAGAAAGGTATTGCCAAGACAATCTACGACCAGATGAAGGCCCACTTTGTCATCGAGTCCCTAGGCTACACCAAGCCCAAGGTCCTGCCGTTCACCGGCATAGTTGACCAGCACCTCATCGAGGACAGCGCCTACGGTCGTGTCGATTTCCGGACTGACGTGCCCGCAAAATTTGTCAAGAAATACATCTTCACCGGCTACCTCAAGTCCTACTACCTGGAGAACAAATTCGACAGCTCAACCGAGCTGGATCTTTCCTTCGTTCTCGAAGTGGACCCCGTAGTAAAGAAATGGCTCCGTCCTGCTCCTACTCAGTTCAGCATCTATTGGGGTAACGGTGCCCATCGCTATGAGCCGGATTTCGTCGTAGAAACCGACGATTGCATCTACCTGGTAGAGACCAAAGCAAAAAAGGATATGACAGACGATGATGTCAAGGCAAAAAAGTCCGCTGCCATGGAATACTGCAAAAACGCCACAGAGTTTACCACCGCCAACGGCGGCAAGCCCTGGAAATATGCCCTCCTTGCTCACGATGTCGTTGACCGTACCTCCAGCTTCCAGTACCTGATGGCGTTTGCATAAAACAGATAAACAATAACCGATACTCACTATATGAAACCCGAACGATTGTCATCCATTAAGGCGTGTATCGATGATATCCGATCCGCCTACGACGACCTCGAAATAGTCAAAGACGAAGAGCAGGAGGCATACGACAACCTGCCTGAAAGCCTCCAGTGGGGCGAGCGGGGTGATATGATGCAGGAGGCTATAGACGCCTTGGATGATATACTCAGCACAATTGACGATGCTCTGATGACCCTGGACGACGTGGCAAGCCCGATTGATAAAGACCTGATAATGGAGAAAGACCCCTGGGATGACCTTGGGGAAGGTGATGTCGTACTCCACAAGAACTGGGGCGAAGGTGTCATCACCAGCCTCGACGGGAAATACTGCGTCGTCAGGTTCCCGGAGAAAGAAGCACGCTTCTCATTCCCGGACGCATTTGAAAGAGGGTTTTTACAGATTAAAAAATAGGCGCCATGAATAACTCGAGAAGAAAAACAATCGCCAGGAGCCTGGCCACCATACGGGATGCACACATCAAGCTTCAAGCTGCCCTCGAAGAGGAAAAGAAGGCCCTGAAGAATATCCCCGACGACGAAGACCACGAGGACCAGCGCGATGCCATAGACGAGCTGATTGGCAACCTCGAAGAGGGTATCTCCACGCTCGGTGATGCAATCGACAACCTTGAATCGACTGATTTTTAATCCATTCTTCGACCAATAGAACTGTTTCCCAGCTATGAAAACAGAAGAAGTTGCCCTTCCTTGGTTCCCCATAACGCCGGATTACATCGACCAGTACCACGACAGCGTGCTGAAATATATCCGCGATATTCGCAGTGATGAATCGCTGGATTTGACATCGGATAGTTCCTATATTACTACAGTCAACCTTCTGTTCCAGAGGGCCGACCAGATAGCCGCAGATGTGTGTGGCAAGGAGCTCCGGGAAATGGAACAAATCGTCCCCAAGGTTCTGACCAAGGACATCAAGATTCTGGCGGCAGCTTCTTTCCTATGTGAAGATGGGCAGACTGCTTTTCGGCTGCGGTACATGGCCGTGCTCGTGTACCTTCTCGCCCTTCTCAAAGAGGATATATCTGATACGCTGGTGCCGATTTACATACGCTTCCTGTCTTCGGAGAGAATCCTGAAGGTCGGTTTCATGCTGGATGATATTGTTGATTTTGAGCCGCTTGAGTTTATAAAGAAACTCTCAAATGCCACCAACGTCACCGCCTCGGGAGAGCGCTGGTATGAAAACCACGGCACGATAAAGTTGGAAGGAGAACACATCTCCATCTTCGACTTGAACCGCTTTTTCCTCGGTATGAAAGCCAAAAGCGGCGCCAGCTTCAAACCCATCCTCTCAGCGGAAGATGGGGCGGTTCAGGTTCTCCAGGACAAGAAGGACAAACACCCTTTCAGCATCAACTCCTTCCTCAACACGGTGGCCAACACTATTCCGGAGTCACCCGTAGAGGAGAAGAAGAAGGTCTATCAGGAAGGAGACCTGCTTACCGTGAAAGTCCTGAACAAAGGCTACGAGAACATCTTTGCCGAGAGTACGGATCCGGCTTACGAAACGATTGCCCTCCCTGTCGAGATCATCTCGGCTTCCAACGTCCGTGGCATCTATATGACCGACATCGCCCGGAACATCAGCCTCGATTCGGTTCTGAACGTAACGTACCACCCCGGGCGCGGATGCTTCTCGATTGATGAGACCATCATCGACTTCATTCGCAAGACCTACTGGGAAGACGACGAAGAGAATCAGCAGTACATGAAGATGAACGCCATTCTTCTGTTCCCGTATCAGGATGTCCGACAGAATACCTGGATGACCGAATACGGCTTTCTGGTCCGCACTGAATATGAAGATCTGGAACGATACGCATACCGCACACTGGAAATCACGGACTATGACGACGACTACGAATTCTTCCGTGCCCGCGTTTCCGATGACATTCCCTCTGGCGCTCCGTTCAGCGAAAAATCAGCCAAGGATTCCTTCCTCCAACTGCTGCTGTATTCTTCTAACCGCATCACGACCCCTGTAGCCAAGAAAAAGGAGGTCAAACTGCTGCCGAAGGATCAACTCAGCCTGCTGCATCGTATCCTTGCCATAAGGCAAAATAACGCCCTCAACGGCTCCGAAAACAAGAGCAACTACATCAGCATCTGCAGTGCGCTCGCCGCCGTCACAGAGGACTTGGCCGACTTGGACTACTACCAGATATCATGGTCCTATCTCCAGGCCCTGATTACCTTCGCACGCAAGGAATTCAAGGATATCAAACCTCTGGACAAGAAAGGCTCCTCTGAATTCGGAGTCTTGATGAAGAGCACAATGGTGGATACCCTCCGCGAGTACGACAATCCCGAGGAGTCCGATGTGTTGATGAAGGTAATCTCCGAACTGGCAGGCACGGAACAGGCCGATGTTGCCAAACTGGTCCAGGCAGCCAACCGTTTCATAGGGAGCCAGTCCCTGGAGCGTCTTCGCGATGACCTCCACCGGGAGATATGCACCCTGCTGAATATCACAGATGCCATCAAGGTGTCCTCCACCGATGACGGTAATGCGAACTTCCCATTCCCTCCGGAAGATGATCGCACTGAGCACAAGATGTCCTGGGTGTACGACAATGCAACCGGCCAGCCGAACGAGAGCGAGCAGAGTGCGAAGATCCTCAAGACCGTCTGCGCCTTCATGAATCGCTATCCCGAACAGGGCGAGAGCCATCTGTACATCGGTACTGACGAAAAACGGCGCTACGTCAATGGCATCCAGGCAGACATCGACTTCATGATTGGCAAAGGCGAGCTCGTCGCCCAAGGAGACATAGAAGATGAGTACTGTCGCCACATCATGGCTGTCATCAAGAAACGATTCCCGGAGAATTATCAATACGTGAGCCCCCACCTCAGGGAAAAAGGCCAGGTGCTGGACCTGTGCGTTGCACCTGCCGTACAAGGTATTGTCTATCTGGACGGCATCCCTTACTACCGCTATGGCTCTGAGAGCCGGAAAATGCCGGACAACATCAAGCAAGAAATCCTCGACCGGAAGTTCCTGCGACACAATGATATGACGGATAAGATTGATGCGGTCAATAAGGGAATCCAGACTAGCCGTTGCATCATCCTCCGGGGCTACGACTCCTCCAGCAGCAATACCTCTGGCGCCGACCGCACCGTCGAAGCCTTTAGTTTCGTGGACAATGGCCGAAACGACGCGATATGGGCCTATGACTTCTCTGGAAAAGACCGCAAAAACAAGGTCTTCCTCCTCAAGCGTGCATCCGGGGTTGAGGTTTCCTCCCGTGCATGGCAATACGCCAAGCAGCACAAGAAATACCCGCTGGACATGTTCGGCTTCTACGGCGAAGAAAAGATTGACTTCAACATCGAGCTCAAGACTATCCGTGCCAAGAACATCCTCGTTGAACAGTTCCCGGATACGAAAGACCATTTGGAAATCCTGCCAGACGGACGCTGGCAGGTCCACGGCACCCTGCTCAACAAACTCTCCCTGGCCGCCGCATGCGGCTTCTACTTAAGCCTCGCCGATGACGTTGACATATCAAAATCTCCAGCCTTTAAGGATTACGTCAACGAACGCCTGACATATCTGATAGAAAAGATTTGACTCAGAACCAACGATGACCGACGACAAACTGAATAATGCTCAAGGGCGAACTGCGGAAGGAACTCTCCCGCAGGCGGATGCTCCTTTTCGCTCAGGTGTATCGGGAAAATATAAGCTACTGATCAAAGAGGTGACTCCGAAGTTTCGTCAATATGAATATGAGTTGACGGATTCCGAAGGGAAAACCTATAAGGCTACATCGGCCGTTCATTTTGGTGCGAATCAGATTCTTCGCTGTATAGTGACCTTCAAGGTAGAGCATGCAAGGCTGGTTGTCACGGATACCGTCATCTGCAGCAAACAGGACTTGGCCGCTCCAGTTGTTGAAAAACCAGCTCTCCCAAAGCCGACACCTGCCAAGAAATCGCAGCCTGTGAGAGTAAGCCAGGTGAAACCGGACAAGGTCATCCCCGCAAAACCAGCACCTATCATTTTTGAAGGAGCACCATCAGAAAAGGGAACAACGGGGTTATACCGTCTGAAGGTTGAGAGTGTCCAAGGATGGAATCGCTATGGGGCTACAAAGCATTTGTATTCTCTGTCAGACATTTCTGGCCAGCTATACCAGGCGATTTCAGATAAGACCTATCCATCCGGCGCCATCGCAGTTTGTAGAGTCGAAGTTCTCAAAGAAAGGAAGGGCAATTACTACTTTACCGTTTTCTTCGAGGATGAATCCAGTAAGCCTGTTGGCCTGATTGACGGAGAAGTGTTGCCGCGCCATTTTTTCATCGCTTCTCCGACTCCCACAAGAACACCTTCTCCGAGAGATAAGGCCAAGAGCAAGAAAGAGAAGAAAGCCAAACCTGATACTACACCCGTGACCCTGAATAAATACGAGAAAAGGGAGCGATATAATTTTATCGCCACCGATGAACGGGATGATTTCGGTTATCAACTGATGGAAGATGAATCAGGGAGGCTTCACCTACTGACCGGTACCACCCAGCGATATGCCAAAGGTGAAAAAGTACGCTGTACGGTAAAAGGGTTTGGACATAAACCCGTCGGCAAGATTACCGGTTCCTACCTGGTCCTGTCTGAGCCGCGAAAAATTGTCACAGAAAGGATTACCGTTTCAGTCCCATACGTGAAATCGCCGAGCAGATGGTCAGCTGAGGTTCAGGGCTTGGGAAAACATAAATGCGGGAAAGCTTTCACTTGCAGCTGCTGTGGCCGTAGTTTCCCGGCCAACGCCGGCGTAAGGGTAGATCTGAAAGAAATCTACTTCTGCAACTCCTGCGCAAGAGAAATATACGAACCAGTAGGACGGGGAAATCACCACATCTTCATCTCCACGCCTATGGGCAACAAACGCTAACACGATATGGTCGGCAAATACCCTGTCATAACCCTCTGCGGCAGCACCCGATTCAAGGACCAGTTCCTGGAAGCGCAAAAGCGACTGACCCTTGAGGGCAACATAGTCATCAGCGTAGGCCTGTTTGGACACAGCGGCGATGATGAAGTATGGACTGATGGCACCAAGGAAATGCTTGACGATATGCACAAGCGCAAGATTGACATGGCCGACGCCATCTACGTCATCAACGTGGGAGGATACATTGGTTCAAGTACACGTTCTGAAATCGACTATGCTCGTGCTAACGGAAAACATATCCTATATTTGGAATCGGGGACCACGGAACGGAAAGCTTCCGCAGTTTAGGATGGAGTGCGAACGGTATGCCGCAGAGTTAATAGTTTGAAATAGCTTATTTTGAGATAATTCGTACCTCCTGTTGCGGATATGAGGATAAACAGAAATTTGAGCAATGGTTGGCAAAGATGAAATAGTATGGCAGATCAGATTTACACAGTTTTCCGTCCCTAGCGGAACCGGAGTTCAAAGACGGTCTGCCGATCGTCGCTGCGGACCAGGTCGATGCTGCCGTTGTGCTGC